>Ga0265296_1001054_pt1 | contig 34174 bp, 33 predicted proteins | sample MunlanPumphouse1_FD_189073 | JGI IMG/M metagenome (GOLD analysis project Ga0265296, IMG submission 189073) | Groundwater microbial communities from a municipal landfill in Southern Ontario, Canada - Pumphouse #1 | ecosystem: Environmental > Aquatic > Deep subsurface > Groundwater | place...
TCTGGTTCTAAGATGGTACAGGTAGTTGGCAAAATCTTCCATTGGTTACCTCCACAACTTCATAAGCAAGCGGATTGCTGGCTAGTTTTCGAGCAATTTCGAGCTGGATCCTAACCTTGGTAATCGTTTCCCTATTGAATATCTGGTGCAGTGTAAGTGGCGGGGTGGTGAGCTGAAGTTGTTTTAATCTAACCAGATATGTAAAGCTATCCCAGGTCGGGTGTGTGAAAGAGTTATTTTACAGTTCTTTGGCCAAATCCGTTTTCCGGGGTCTAGGGTCAAGCTCCATTTCGATAATCTCCTTTGAAGCGGTTTGGTAATCCCCGATTTTTCCCAAAGCAATTACAATAAAAGGTTGTAAATTTTTTCCCAGTTTAAAAAGTTCCCTTACTTTTTCCTTATCGAAAAGCCCCATCTGCCTTGCATAATAACCCAAAGATTGAGCTTGGAGGATTGAACAAATTACCGAAGCCCCCAGATCGTAAAAAGCGAAAGGATTTTCACTTTCCCCACTATTCTTTATGGCACAAGCAAGAACTAAAAGTGGAGCGGTTTTAGCCCAGGTTTGATTATAATCGTTGAGCGTTGAAAATAGTTTCTTATATTCACTGGACCCTTTCTTTGTATAGTAGTAATACCAAGGCTGATAATTGTGACCCGAAGGTGCCCAACGTCCTGCTTCGAAAATAATTTTCAGATGATTTTCCGAAACTGGCTCGTCAGAAAAATATCTAGGACTCCATCTTTGGGCGATTTCTTTTATTACCTTATAATTTGTTTTGGGTTTATGAACTTTGAGAATTTTCTTTAAGGCTGACATATTATCTATAAATAATATCAGGTTAATTTGTTAATAAGAACTGGCATTAATTTTTTTAACCTTTCTTTTTGTACCAAGTGAGATAATTATCAAACGTTAACACTTTTTTATTTTTCTTAATCAATCCACGTAGCGGGCGTATTAGCTCAATCAACGCAAAAAACGCTTTAAGTTTTTCAGAAAGAAAAAATCTTACTCTTATTAGCTCAAAACTACCTCCAAGAATCATTAGTTATTAAATAATGGGGAGTACAAATTCGTCCTTATTGAGGCGAGAATCAACAAAAAAATCTGTTAGTTAATTTTTGAGGTAAGACCAAATTAAGCTAAAATCATCCGGATAAAGAACAAGCATCTTGCACCGATGATGGTAGGCAAATCCATTGTTTAGTCTTTCTTCAAGTTTTCTTTGACCCTGAGCTTTTGCATCAATAATATACAGCTTTCTGCCCTTGGAGAGAATATGCTCAGTAGAAATGTATCCTTTTTCTTGATAATTGAACCTATCCTGAAATAAATCAAGTCCAAGGCTAGAAGTACAGAAAGAAGAGGAACCAATAATTCTAAGTTTTGGGTTGCTCTTCCCTAAGTTTTCTACAATTTTGTTCAAATCCAAAAGAATGCGGGAATAAAACTTCTCAGTCAAAAGAAGTTTTTCGACGTGGTAAAAGTGCAGAGCAATTTCTTTATCATTCAGGTTATCAAATATGGTTTTTTTGTCCAAATCTGATTCAAGCAATTTACCTTCAACAAGCTCTCTCCAACTTTGCTTATTTAAAGGAACAACCGCACATGTTCCAACAATCTTACTACCAATCTCGTAAACCATACCAAACTCAGGATTCCTTTCATACCATGTATTAATGGTGGTTTGAGTAACTGGCTTAGCCGTCGGATAGACCCGTCTATCCTGATCAAGAATTTGTTTATAGTCTCTCTTTTTGTATGGCCGAAGATTGGTTCGAAGCCATTGGTCACGTTCTACTAATGTCATCGGCTCATAGCCAGGTCCCGTAAGGGGAGCTTTAATAATCCGAAAATCAAAATTAACCACATTGTTAGGAGACCCTAGAAGAAAACTTTCGATGTTTTCAAGGAATATTCCCTGTTTCGTAACCGTGGCTTCTTCAGTAGTAAAGCCAATAGGAAGATGAATTATACAGTTTAGGTATTTTTTTAAAAGATCAAGTTGTTTAGTTTCTAGTTCGTCTGAATGGTCGAACATAAAAATCATATCGTTTTTATTGAGCCTTTTGACAAGTGCCTTAAAGTCAATGAGCTCCATCGGGCTAGTATTGACAAGGATTGCGTTTTTTTTGATAAGGCGAACACGTTCATCATCTAAAAAGTTTCTCGTCTCTGGCACATAAGCAAGATTAAGAGTAATAAAATCAGATGTACTAAGAAGTTTGTTTATGTCCAGATATTCAATTCCGAGGCTTACTTCTTCGTCTGTTTTCCTGTTTCTTGACCAATATCTAACATTAGCGCCAAAGGATTTTGCAATTTCAGCTACGCGACTACCGATATGTCCAAGGCCAATTACTCCAAAATTTTTACCTTTTATTTCGAACCCCTTAAATGTAGCCCCTGTATAGTCCCCCCTCCTTGCCTCTTTTTTAGCGCGTTCAATTTCTCTTATCTGATCAAAAATCATACCGAAAGTAATTTCGGCGACACCTTCTGTCGCATAGTCTTTTATGTTAGTGACAACAATTTTTTTTGATTTACAATAAGCAGTATCGATCCCTCCAACTCCCGTTCCCATCATGCCAATATACCTAAGTTTCGGTGCTTCATCGATAAACTCCTTGTTTATTTTATCTCCGACTGGTTTGAGAAACAGGGCGTCAGCGTCTTGAAGTTCAGTAGCAAGCTTGGGATCACTCGCAGAAATAAACGCTCTCTTATTGATTATCTGATCTATTCGATACCAATATTGACTCTTAAATTCTGATCCAGAATAATTAAGAAAAATTGCCTTGTAGAATTTGTTTCTTGTCGCCATTAGTTTTTACAGTTTCCAACCGCATTATATTTATCATTTAAGATAAAGTCAATTTTACACACCCTTATTATTCGAGTCTTATTAGCTCAAAACTACCTCCAAGAATCATTAGTTATTTTTTGATCAAGAAGAAATCCAAGTTAAAACAATTGTGGTAAAATCCAGAAGAGATGAGCCTCCGAGAAAGATGTACTGAAAGCTTTGCGGGAATTGCCCTCAAAAGATTATTTACTGTTGAAGTTTCTGAGGGAAGTGAAGCAAACATAAAGTCAATAAGAGCCCACCTTGAAAACGGTTCGGTGGTTTTTTATTATAACCAAATTTCAAACACCGATGGACCAGTAATAATCGCCACCATCGCTCAAAATATGGGACCGTCGATCAACCACTTGGCAGTGCTTGGAGCCTACAAAGACTATGATGTAGCAAGGAACTTAACCAGCTTAAGTCGCCTGGGACAAAGTCTGGTGATGAGATTTGCTCCTTCCTTTTTTAGTGTGGAAATGCTTCCTATCATTCAAGCTTATGATAAAGATTCTTATAGTAAAGAAGCTAATCATGTGCTTCTCCGGCGGTTTATCAAAAGATCTAGGGAAATTTTACGACAACCAGGAGGAGCTTTTCTTCTTTCTCCCGAAGGGACAAGAAGCCCTGACGGAAAATTACAAAAAGCCCTTCCTGGTATAGAGCATCTGGGAAAATACGGAAACGTTGTTTTTGTCCCAATTGCTCATTATTCAGAAGGACCTTACAGCCGAGAATTCTCTCTTGACGGAAACTGGGTAATAAGAGTTGGGGGAAATGATTTCTGCCAAGGACCTTTTGCAAGAGTCAATCCCTGAAGGCTTTACTAACCATGCCGATGCCCTTATGTTAAGACTAGCAGCCAATTTACCGGAAAATATGAGAGGATTCTATTGTTTATGAAGCTCCCTCGAGCTTATGGTTCGACTTCGCTCGCCATCTCTTCGAGAGCCTGAGGCCTCCTCAGAACCTCGAACGGCCTGAGCCTGCCGAAGGACGCTCGGGGTATCCCTTCGGTATGAGCTCAGGTCTTCGACTCCGAGGACTTCGACGGTGAGTCCTTCGACAGTGAGCTCAGGACAGCCGAACTGCTCAGTCGAACCGTCGCTCAGACTCGAGGAGCTCGAAGAGGTAAACTGAGTCGAAGGAAGTCCTCGCGGGGAAGTATGCATCTTTTTAATATTGCTTCATATAACCTTCAAAAAACTGAACCTGAAGAAACAAGGTTCTGCAAAACACACTCTTCTGACCTTAAAACCGGGGAAAGAAAGACTTAATAGTGTTCCTTTTTTGGAAAGACAGATAGCTGAAAGAAATCTTGACAGCCCGACATAATTATTTTCCAAAACTGGAGGAGGAGACAAGCCGAAGCTCGCTCCTCCTTGGCCGATTACGGAATGATGGTGAGGCTGGTTGGCAGCTCCTGTAACCACAGGGTGGTTACGGAATCCGACCCGAAGGCCGGGTCCAATCTGAGAGCGATTTGCCTTGGAGCCGTTACCCGGCCGAGCCTGCCAGAGAAGACTCGAAATTCGAGACCAAACTCGGCATCCCAAACCATCTCCTGTCCTCTGGCTCGAATCCCCCAGTACTCCCACCCGTCAATCACGTAGTCCTTTTCCGTTCTCCACTCCCAAATGGTCTCAATAACCACATGGGCAGACAGAGAAACGTTTGTCCCACCCTTGCTAGGGAGGACCCTCGTTCTTGCATGAAGCTTTAGGGTCGAACCATCCTCCAGTTCAACTTCACCACCCTGTCGCTCAAAGACAAGCCAGCAGGTTCGGACCCGGGTTCGGTCCATCCAGCCATACGTCGGGTTGGCCACGAAATGGCCAAACCACCCAAGCTGGTGATTGTAGATCAATCCCGATCCTGGCTCCAGAAACCCGAGCTCGAGAGGTTGCTGGACTCTTCCTTGGCCATCGAAGCGGATTTCTGTTCTGGCCCCGTTTTCGTTCTTGGCCAGAACTTTCACGAGTCGGTACTCAATGCCTGACTCTGCTAAAACAGTAGGGGCGTGAGTAACCAACCCACAAATCAGGACAACAACTGCCACCACCAGCGCATAGTACCTCTTGCTCATCAGAATACCTCCCATAAAGGTTTACTGCCTTCCCGGCAATAGCTATCCGCAACACATTGCGAACAACTGGGCCGAGAAGACAGGTAAATGTCGGGCTGTCAAAGTACAATTTAGTAAGGAAAAATCAATCCCTGCTTTTTAAGGGTATTTTTCCAAACCGCTGGCATTATACCACAATTACTATAGGATGTCAAGTGGGTGAAGAGAAGCCTTGAAAGTGATAAATTAACCGATATTTTAAGTTTATTTAGCCTTTCGCTTCTTATAATTAAGGACTCTACGACAAGAATTCCCTTCACTACTCTCTAGTTCGAGTAGCGACCTTGACGGGGAGTCTTAAATCAACGAGGAACCTCAAGAGAGGGAAAAAAATACTTTCCCAGTCAGGATGTCTTTGCAACTGTTCTGCGGGTGAAATTTTGGCAAAAGCCAGACTTGAAAAGCCCACACCTTCCGTTACATTATTAATTATTTGGTCAGCGTATTGGAACTTTTTTCCGTAAATGTTATTATTTCTTCAAATATATTAAAGGGGGATCAATATGAAATGTCCAAAATGTAATACTCAAATGGAAATGGGGAGAATGCTTAACAATGCTATGGTATGGACAGGTAATAAATCATTTCAGAATAGAAAAGAATTCTACGATAAATGTGTTAAGGGATGTCAGGCACATCCTGCTTATGGCGTTGCTGCTTATAGATGTTCCAGATGTAATTTAATAGAACTTTATACTGTTGAAGAAGAAAAAGCATAATTGTTTTTTTAACTCTATCCTATTTTTTCTCTAAAATCCCATAATGTTGAAATACTTGCTTTATTTGATATAATCACCATATCCAGTGGGAACTTTGACATTGGAAATCTAAGGGAAGAGAGAGGATAAAGAGAATGATTTTTCTAGGAGGGTGGGATAAGTTTTTGGCAGTAGTCGTTGTCAGTTTAACAGTTGATGTTGTCGTCATCCTGATCGACATCCGGTTCTTGTGGGGAAGCGTGAGGTTATCTGACCTGATGTATCAGATAACAGTCCTAAACTGGATCATCTCGGGTATCCTCGCGGGAGTTACGCTCCCCGTCCCCGCCAGATTCGGCCTATTCGGCCTCCTGTTCAGAGTTATAGCCGCCGTTGTCTGGGCGGCTGTCTTGGTCCTCGTCACAATTGCTTCTCCCGGAATCCCAATTGTTGCTCCCGGAGCCGATGACCAAGAAAACTAAACGAAGACGACGACGAAGGCGACGACTAATCTGGAAGACTGACGCAGGGAGGGAGTGCCCGCAAGGTTTATTACCGCCACTTTTCGGGCGCTCCTCTCTCCAATTTCCTAACTTTTCTTGCCCTTTTCTTTTTGGGGCCCAAAAGACCCTAGAAAAAACAGGGCAAGAATGAACTTATTTTAAAAACCCGCTAAAAAAACAAAAGCGTTTTACAAAGCGGGTTTTTGTTTAAAAAATTTTTTTAGTGGACATTGTAGGACTTGGACCTACGACCTCTTCGCCCCGCCTGCTTGACCTGGTGGACCCGGAAGGTGTTGAACCTTCTGCCTTTCGGATGTGAACCGAACGCTCTACCGTTGAGCTACGGGTCCAAAATTGTTTACAATCCCCTCTTGACCGTATTATACAAATAAGTCTAAACTAAATCTATTGTGAAGGCATTTTTAAAAAAAATTTTCCAGTTTTTTTTAGATTTAATCCAAGTCATTGTTCTTGGGCTTTCCTTTTTCGTCATCGTTTATCTTGTAGCCTTCCAACCCCATCAGGTAAAAGGAAGCTCGATGTTGCCTAACTTTCATGATAAAGAACTCCTTTTAACCGATAAACTTTCCTACAGATTCGGTAAGCCCCAAAGAGGCGATGTTATTATTTTTAAAGCTCCTCAAGGTGAACCATGTGCGGATATTGAGTGTGAATATATTAAAAGGGTGATCGGCCTTCCCGGCGAAAGGATCAAAGTAGAAAACGGCTTTGTTTACATCAATGGCAAAAAACTCGAAGAAAAATATCTTCCTTCAGACTTTCTAACCGCCAACGGCAGTTATTTGAGAGAGGGCCTTGAACAAAAAATTCCCGAGAGAGAATATTTACCCTTGGGTGACAACCGTAATCATTCTCGTGATGGCCGTGAATTCGGAGTTATTCCCTTTGAAAGTATCGTCGGCAAGGCAATCTTGCGGTACTGGCCCATTAATACGCTCGGCGCGATGAAGAAGGTCCCTTACAGTCTTTAGCTGACAATCCCCTTATAAATTTTTTGTAATCTTTCTTCTGTCTCGGAAAGGCCGCCTTTAAAAACAAAAGTCAATCGTGTTTCCTTTAAAGAGCGGGTTAACTTTACCTGAGAAACCGGCGCACCGCCTAAAGACTTTTCCATTGTTTCCCTTAAGTTATCAATATCGCCATGGACAAGTTTTTGGTCGGAATTGCGCGAAGGAATCCCCATTTTACTTTTGGCGCGTCTGGCCAAGTCTTCCGCTCTACGAACCGAACCTGATTCTCTAAGAACTACTTTATAAGTCTCTATAAGCAACTTTTGATCCGGGATGGCAGCCAACGCTCTCGCATGCCCTTCAGAGATCATTCCCGTTAGTAATCCGTCTTTTAACGCGTCAGGAAGAGTCAACAGTCTTAAAGAATTTGAGACATACGCGGCACTTTTCCCAATTCTTCGAGAAATTTCCGAGGTGGCAAGACCAAATTCTTCCATCAATCTTTGAAAAGCTTTAGCTCTCTCAAGAGGATTTAAATCAACCCTTTGGACATTTTCCACGATTGCCATCTCCAACATGCCCCGCGGAGTTGTTTCCTTAATCAGCACGGGAACAGTCTTTAAGCCTACTACTTTGGATGCCCGCCATCGTCGTTCACCGGCAATAATCTGATACCCGGCAGGGGTTTTTGCCACCACCAGTGGTTCTAAAACCCCATGTTCACGAATTGAATCAACTAAATCAACTAAAGACTCTGGGGTAATTACTCCTCTGGGCTGTAAAGGATTCGCTTGCAGCTCATCAAGAGGCATCTGGATAACTCTTTTTTCTTCTTCGTCAGCCATATTAAATTATCTCCACAACCGACTTATTTTTTAAAATTCTAAAGTTTACTTTTCCGTCTTTAACCGCAAATAAAGTAAAATCTTTACCCGTTAAAACGCCTTCCCCGGATATAAATTGAGAACCTCTTTGCCTAACAATGATGTTTCCTTTAATCACAGACTGTCCACCGTAAATTTTTATTCCTAATCTTCGTCCAACCCTAGGAGGGATTTGATTTAGTTTACCAGCTGTTTTTGCCATTTTATGAGTAAGATAAAGCTTGGCTTACAATATATGACAAATTTTCACAGAAAGCAAGAAGTGAATAACTAATCGTTATGCAGTTATTTTTTCAACTTCAATAAGTGTTAACTGGGAGCGAAATCCGGTCACCCGGCGATAGCCAGTTTTTGCTTTAAACTTGGCAACTCTTACTTTTTCCCCTTTAAAATGCTTCATTATTTTTGCGTTGACGGAAGCTTCCTTTACTAAAGGCTTCCCCAATGTCACTTTATCTTCGTTAACCAATAGCAGAACCTCATTAATTTTAATTTTCTCGCCTTCTTTTTCCGCTAGTCGGTTTACTACCAGTTGGTCGCCTTCGGAAACAAGATACTGTGTTCCGCCATGTTTTATTACTGCGTATTTCATTTTCCTAATTTGTAATTATACCAAAATTGGCTGTCTTAACAAGGTCGAGCTAATTCCGAATACCGATCGTCAATCCCTCGTCGCTTTTACTGGCGGATGCTTGACTGGCAACCAAACCTAAACAAATCATGGTCGAGATTAAAGAACTGCCGCCATAAGAAAATAACGGCAAGGTAATTCCCGTTATTGGAATAGCTCCCAAATTCATGCCAATGTTAACGACAGTCTGGAAAAAAATATAAACAAAGGTCCCTAAACAAAAATAATATCCAAAACGATTCTTGGAGTTATGCGCAATGTATAAAATTCTTTTTAATAAAAAATAATATAATACCAGTAAACATAAACAACCTATAAAACCGAACTCTTCGGCAAAAGAAGCAAAAATAAAATCGGTGTGCCTCTCAGGCAAAAAAGCTAAATGGCTTTGTGTTCCCCTCCCTAATCCCTTGCCCAAAAAACTGCCGGATCCGACGGTAATTACAGATTGGATGACATTATAACCTGCCCCTAAAGGATCAGTCGTAGGATTTAAAAAATGTTCGATTCTCAATTTCTGATAGTCTTTTAGAATAAACCAGCTGAATGGTAAAACGGAGAGGAAAACCAACAAAAAAATTGCTAGCTGTTTCAGTGTTATTTCGCTGGCAAGAATTATTCCAAAAATTATGCTTATGACAACCAGACTGCTGCCTAAATCAGGCTGACGAAAAATTAAATATGCCGGTATAAAAGTCAAAAAAAGACAAATTAGGAGAGTTTTAAGGTTAATTTTATTTTCTGACCAAAATTTAGCAAAAAATATTGTCAACAAAGGCTTTGCAAATTCGGACGGCTGCAAGGTTTTAGGACCAATTTGAATCCATCTGGCGGCTCCGCGGGAAAACACCCCGAAAAAAAAAGGTATTACTAAGAAAACAAGGGTTAATAAATAAAAAAAACGGTCAAAATTTTCAAAGATTCTTATATCGAGGTTAGAAACTATTAAAAAAACAATTAAGGCCAAAACAAAATAAATGCATTGGCTAACGAAAACCGATTGGTTGACACTCAAAATTGTAACCGTCCCTAAGATTGTTATTACAACAGCCAGAAAAAAAAGCAGCCAATCAAAATGCTTGTTTAAAATCATTAAGCTTTTTTAACCTCTAGCTTTGATCCCCTATTTAGGAAGCGAGCCATGGTTGCTTTTTTAATTAAATCTGTATACCCTTCCGGCCAGTCGTTTAAGGTTAAATCGATTTTTTCATCTAACCGACACCCTGCTTCCTTTCTGGCTTCCTGAACTTGTCTAACTAACTCTCTCGCCTCTCCTTCTTTCTTAAGTTCAGGTGTTAACTTGGTGTCCAACTCAACCGTTAAATCACCTTTTCCTTGCCTAGCCTCCACCTCTTTTACATTTAACTCATCTTTTATAAGTTTAATTAAACCGTCTTGAACTGATAACTGATAGCTGATAACTGATAACTTATTTAACGGTTGTCTGACCTTGATTCCTAATTCTTTTCTTTTGGCGTGCCCAATTTCACACACTTTTCTGGCTATCTCCATTTCTTCTTCCAGTTTTTTATCAATCAATTCTTCGTCAAACTTCGGCCAGTCTTCCAAATGCACGCTCTGTATCTCCCTCGACTTCGCCCCGCTGAGCGGGGCTTCGCTCGGGACTATAGTCTGTCCCTCCAAATTCTGATAAATCTCTTCCGCCAAAAAGGGGGTAAATGGAGCTAAAAGTTTGACTAAGGTCACTAAAACTGAATAAAGTGTTTCGAAACAGGCATTTTTATCATCCCCATTATCGGCTGAAGGAGAAACACGGTCTCTCGATCGCCGTACATACCAAGCTGATAAATCATCAACTACAAAATCCCCTATCGCATGAGAGGCTGTATAAGCATCATATTTATCAAGCGAGCCGGTCACTGTTTTTATTAAACCGTTTAGTTTTGAAACAATCCATTTGTCCAAAATATTATTATTCTTTGTCTGACGACTGATGACTGACGACTGATGACTGAATTTTGAAATATTGGCATAAGTAACAAAAAAGTTATAAATATTCCAAAGCATTAGGTGAAATCTTCTTCTGGTTTCATCGGCAATGTGATAGCCAAAATTTAAATTAATTTCCGGACTTTGCAAGACATACATCCAACGCATAACGTCGACGCCGATTTTTTCGGCGGCGTCGTCAAACCAAATTGCGTTCCCTTTGCTCTTGTGCATCTCCTCACCTTTTTCGTCACGCACTAAGGCATAAGCTAAAACTTCTTTAAACGGATTCGAACTCTCTAAAATTGTGGCCATCGCCAACATCGAGTAAAACCAATTTTTAAACTGTCCCGGAAAACTTTCGGTAATAAAATCGGCCGGAAACCATTCCTGCCAGTATTTTTTGTCGGTCAGGTAACTCACTTTCTTTGTTTTTGGGTCAACTAAAGTGGAAAAAGAAATAATTCCTGCATCTAGCCAAGGATTGCCCACGTCTTTAATTCGGGAAACCTTTTTACCGCATTTCGGGCAACTGATTTTAACCTCATCAATCCAGGGCCGGTGGGGAGAATGGCCTTCAAATTTTTCATAACCCTCAACCGCTTTTTCTTTAAGCTCTTCTTTTGAACCGATTACTTCAAAATGCCCGCAGGAACATTCCCAAATCGGTAAAGCCAGTCCCCAATAACGTTTTTTGGAAATTAACCAATCGTGCATATTTTTAAGCCAATCTAATTCCTGATCCTTACCCCAAGCAGGAATCCAGTTAATCTTTTTAACAATGGCTTTCATCTTCTCCCGGAATGGATCCATGGCAATGTACCATTCGTCCACCACACGCCAAACTAACTCGGTTTTACAGCGCCAACAAGTCGGGTAACGATGGGTGAAAGGTTTAATATCAAAAATATAATCTGCTGGAATTCTTCCACTTTTAACCTTGAGTAATGGATGATTTAGAATAAGATTAGGATCATTCTTGGCGTTCTTCCCCGATAAATCGCCAAAACCTTCAAGATAATTAGCCGCTTCATCAATTGCCGGAATTACCGGTAAACTCTTTTCTTTACCCAAGGCAAAATCTTCTTGTCCGCAACCGGTCGCAATATGAACAATACCCGTTCCCTCGGTAGCTGTCACTAAATCTTTGGAAGCCACCACTGAATGAAAAGTTTCCGGTTTATCTTTTTTAGCCTCTTTTACTGTCGGCAGGCAGTCAAACGGCCCAAAATATTTCAAACCTACTAATTCATCGCCCTTTACTTTTCTAACAGGAATTATTTTGTCACCAAAAATCGTCTTTGCCAACCCGCCAACTACCCAAAAATTTATGCCGGTTGTGCCGGTAACCAGCCAATATTCAAATTCAGGGTTCACTGCTAAAGCAACATTCGCCGGCAAGGTCCATGGCGTGGTTGTCCAAACCAAAAAGCGCTCATTTTCCCGACCAACCACCGGCAGTTCAAAATAAATCGAATCGTGGGTCAGTTCTTTATATTCTTCCGTCAAAATTTCATGCTGGGAGATGGCCGTACCGCACCGCGGGCACCAGGGAACGGAATCGCGGCCTTTGTATAAAGCTTTCTTTTCCTGCCAATCTGTTTCGTAACACTTCTTAAGAACGTGCCAAATCATATAATTGTTCTCGTCCGACAAAGTGTAGTAAGAATTATCCCAGTCCATAAAATTACCCAGCCTTTTTGATTGGTCGGTTTGAACTTGAGAATATTTTAAAGTTCTTTCTTTACAGGCATTTACAAACTTTTCGATGCCGTATTTTTCAATATCTTTTTTGGATTTAAAACCTAATTCTTTCTCTACCTCAACTTCTACCCACAAGCCCTGGTTATCAAAACCGTTTTGGAACCTTTGCTTGAACCCTTGCATATTTTTGTATCTTTGCCACAAATCCTTATATGTCCTTCCCCAAGCATGGTGAACACCCATGGGATTATTGGCCGTTATCGGGCCGTCAAAAAAAGAAAATCGTTTTGGAGATTGATTGTTTTTATGAAGATATTTATTGATTACCCCAGAAGAATACCACCACCCTAAAATCCGGCGCTCCATCGCCGGAAAATCTTCTTTTAAATTAACCGGTTTAAAGTTCATCTTTTAATTATACGTTTAAAAAACAAAAAACTCACCTTCAAAGGGTGAGTCCTTCGATATCCTCAGGACCACGGTACCACCTTACTTCGCCCTCCGAAGCCCTCCGAATCGGAGGGCGAAGGAGGGTCTCTTTTGGCCGTTTCGAGACCATTCGTCTTGGTCTAATCCCCCGGTGTCACACCAGAGTTTCTTCAAGAAGCGCGGAACGTTTAATCAAAAGATTATTACGTTCCTTGGTGTTGATTTTCCAGCCCCGCTCAGCGGGGCACACCTCAAACGCTTTTTTAAACTTGAAAAGATTATATAACAGGAAAAAATTATTTACAAATTTCCATTATTTGGTTAATCAACTTAAAGGAATAATTTTCTTTCGGCCTGAACTTCCCAGGCCCAAGTCCGCCGTCGGCGGACCAGCCACGTTAATCGCAAGTGATTTTACGTGGTCATCAGGCGCTAAGCGCGAGAAAGACAAGAGAGGAAAACAAGCCTCAGTTAGAGTGGGGTGGTATCAACCCGTCTCTTACCCGTCTTTCTCTGTAGTTAGTATGTAGGCTATCAGTCCTCCCACAAGCGGAAAGAACGAAAGCCAAAATACTACCAGCTGTATGCTCCGGTAGAGAACCAGGCGAACCGAACTTTCTGTTTCCTCCCACTCCCAGACGAAATATGGGGCTAACCACTGACGCTTAAACATCGAGTGGTAGAGTATTACTCCCTCTTGCCCATAATAGTCAACTTGTAGTTGATCCTTGACCGCTTGGATGGAATACTCTATCCCCCTCATTCTCCCTTCTCGCCCCACGAACTCTTTGACAGAAACCATTCTTTTCCTGTCTTCCGGTGCGAAAGCCCAAGAGGACTTGAGTTTCAATCCTTGAGCTTCCTTCGAGGGAATGTATACAGAGTATTCTGCCACTCTCTGTGATCTCCAGGGAGTAGTCCATAAGAAAGTCGCCACAAAAGCAAAAGCTGCAACAACCAGGCTAACCTTTCTCGGTTTCATGGCTTGTTCGCCCTCCTTTAGGGGTTGATTCTCTTGTCGGCAAGGAAGTAGAAAAGACCAACTCCCAAGCCAAAGAGTCCCGCCAAGGGCAAAACGCGACCGACCATTCCCCCCGCAACCTTTCCTTGCGCCTCCAAGATTCTTGCGCTCATGGGAAAGGTGGCAAAAGAAACCAACACTACCAGTAAGGTCCATTTTATCCGACGGGTCATCTCTTACCTTCCTCCTTGAGAAACGCAGTCCGGTGACCACAAGACGAAGCAGGCTATACCGCAGACAATCCCTACTGCCGCTACCACTAAACTGTTATTGAACCCGGGGAGCTTGGCAATGGCCAGAATAAACCAAGTTAACACCGCCGCCAATAATCCCCACACCAAACTTTCAACGACCTTTTCCACAGCAGCCCTCCTTATTGATTGAGATTTCTTGACTAAAACCGTTCACAAAAAGACGGGGGAGAAAGCGGTTAAAACTTTCTAACCACCTTTTTCCCCGTCTTCATTTCCTCTCTTGTCTTAAAAAGTCAAAGTGCAAAAATCTTCCTTTCAAGCGCTTTTGCTTAAAAAGATTTTTACATTTTACATTTTACATTTTACATTTAACATTCGTCAGTGTCCCTGTCTTAAGAAAGCCGGAATCTTCCTTCGACTCGTCCTCCGAATCGGAGGACTTCGCTCAGGGTAAACTTCTCAATCCCGCATTTCAGTGACCTTGCCTAAGAAATGCTGGGATCTCGAATTCTTCGCCCATTTCTTCCGGAGGAATTTCCGGAGGAATTTCTTCTTCCCCTTCTCTTCTTTTCTCTTCGATCACCTGCTTGACCGTTATCGGTCTTTCCTCCATCTTCGGTTTGATTACCATTCTTTGTAATCTCATTCTTGATTCATCAAATCCGGTTGCGATAACAGTAATCTTAATTTGATCAACCATCTGTTCGGAAATCGTCGCCCCAAAAATTATATTGGCATCGGCATCTGCATGCTCGGAAATAATTTTTGCCACATCTTCCACTTCCGCCATGGTTAAATCAGGACCACCGGTAATATTAAAAAGAATACCCTTCGCCCCATCAATGGAGATTTCCAATAAAGGAGAAGAAATTGCGCTTCTAGCTGCCGCTTGTGACCGATTCTCGCCGATTCCGGTACCGATACCCATAAAACAACTGCCGGCGTCTTTCATAATCGTTCGCACGTCGGCAAAATCTCTATTAATTAAACCGGGCATGGTAATTAAATCGGAAATTCCCTGTACTCCTGAAGATAAAACCGAATCGGCCACTTTAAATCCTTCAAGAAGAGTCATCTTGCGGTCAATCGTATCTAGCAGTCGTTGGTTTGGAATAACAATAAGGGCGTCAACTTTATCTTTAAGCTTAGCGATCCCATCTTCGGCAATTACCATTCTTCGGGTACCCTCAAAAGCAAATGGTTTAGTTACAACCGCCACTGTAAGAGCACCTAATTCTTTTGCCGCTTCAGCTACGATTGGTGCTGCTCCGGTACATGTCCCACCCCCCATTCCGCCTGTAATGAAAACCATATCCGCATCGGCTAAAACATCCTTAATCTTGTCGATCGACTCTTCTGCTGCTTTTGCGCCCAAATCAGGATCTCCACCAACGCCTAATCCTTTGGTCAAATTTTCCCCAAGTTTTATTTTTATTGGAGATAAACTTGCTAAAAGAGCCTGGGCATCAGTATTGAGAGCCACAAAATCAACCCCGACAATTTGGTTAGAAGAAACCATGGAATTGACCGCATTTCCTCCACCTCCGCCAATACCTAATACTTTTATTCGAGCAAATCGTCCGACATCTGGTTTAACTAAAGCCATATTTTTCCTTTAGAAGTTATCGGGGCAGGAGTTTTAAGATTAATAATTATTATACCACAATTTTACCTATGGTAAAAAGGACTTGAATAAATCAATGATTTTCCCTACATTTCCTTTTATTGAAACTTTGCGAAAAAAATTCCCTATAATCGGTAAAGAGAATTTTTGAGGCGAAATATTTTCTTGTTTGCTTGCATAAAGAATTAAACCGATCGGGGTTGCATAAGCTGGCGACATCACTTCGTCGATCAAACCTGAAACTTTATTCGGGCAGCCTATCCGTACCGGTAAAGCTAAAGTTTTTTTACAGACTTCAACCGAACCTGCTGTTAAAGCCCCTCCTCCACAAAGAACTATTCCTGATGGAGTCATCCCCGCAAAACCACTTCTTTGAATCTCCGCCCCTAACATCGTAAATATCTCATTAAGCCTTGGCCGGATAATCCCTTCAACTACGGTTTTACGGGAAACTGATTTTGCCTCCTGAATTCCTATAACCGAGAGGTCAATTTCATCAGCCTCCTTACCTTCACTTTTTGGTTTTTCAATTTCTTCATCTTTTCTCTCCTCGCTTAATGAAGTTTTTGTTTTTTCTGCCAAAGATATTTTTAACTTTTCGGCTGCTTCAAGTGAAAGTCTTAAGCCAATCGCTAAGTCATTAGTCACATTGCGAGCCCCAATGGGTAAAACCGCGGTATAAACAGGGGAACCCTCAATAAAAACAACGATGCTCGTCGTACCACCGCCAATATCAACCAAGACTACTCCAAGTTCTTTTTCCGTTTCTGTTAAGATCGCCTCCGCTGCAGCCACTCCGGAAAAAACTGGAAAATCAATTGAGGCGCCAACATCAGAAATACATTTGGTTAAATTTCGAATAGAGGTTGTCGAGCCTGTAATGATATGGGTTTCTACCTCGAGCCTGACACCACTCATTCCAATCGGATCAGCCACTCCTTCCTGAGAGTCGACCGTAAAGGTTCTGGGGATAACATGAAGAATTTCCCTCGAAGAAGGAATAGAAACGGCTCTGGCTGCTTCAATCACTCTTCTTACGTCTTCTTGGGTAATTTCCCCTTCCGGGTCGGCTACTGCCACCACTCCGTGAGAATTTTGGGAAGAGATATGAGCGCCTCCTACAGAAATGGCAGTGTGGTTAACTGAATAACCTGCCATTCTCTCTGCCGCTTCGACGCTTTGGATAATCACTTGCGAGGCTTCTTCTATATTGACAATCTGACCTTTTCTAATTCCTGAAGAAGGAATTGAAGCCACACCAACAATATTTGTATTTTCTCCTAACGGTGAAACTTGTGCAATAATCGTGGTAACTTTTGAGCTCCCAACATCAATGCCAACGGCAATTTTCGCTTTATTGACCATCTTTTAATAGCTTAATATTGGCCGACTGAATCTTAGGTCGATAATCAGCGGCCATTTACCTTCTATTCTAATGTTTTTAAAAATTAGATGTAAAGAGGCAAGTAAAAATGATGGATCATAATCCTTTCTTATTATTAGTGTCGTCCCTGAAGAAAGAGTCGCCACTAGATCATCTCCATTTTTTTTAAATTCATTAGGGATTTCTACCCCTAATAACTCAATCTTTTTTTGTAATTCGGCCTGCCTGTCTTCTAAGCTAATTGGTTGAATAATTTCTGGTTTTAGACGGTTTCCTGTCTTTCTCCATTGGTAGTTAACTATTTTTGGGTAGGAAAAACCAACAACTACTAACAGGAAAAGAAAAAAAACTATAAAAATATAATATTGTTTTACTTTAGTTCTTCTGGTTGATAAGCTCATAAATTAAATCAGTTAATTTTTCCGCACCATCCGTGGGGTAAACTTCATTTAATATCTTTTTAATACCCTGATACTTAAGCTTCCTTCCTGCCAATTCTTCAATCGCCCACCAAAGATTTTGAGCGGTTAATTCTTTCTGTTCAAGAACCATTCCCAGCCCGCATGATGTCAATTGTTTAGCATTTTCAAGTTGTTCATTTTTTTGTGAAAAAGGCAAAGGGATTAAAATTGCCGGTTTTTTGAGGGCGCCTAACTCATAACAGATATTAGCTCCAGAACGGGAAATAACAAATTCGGAGTTTTTAAAAATCCAGCCGATTTCTTCAGAAGGCCAAAAACTCTTCAGAAAATATCTTTCTTTCATTGTTTCGGAAAAATTTTCGCTGTACATTTCTATCGTTTTAAAATCTAAAATTCCACTTTGATGTACGACAATAAATTTCTTTAAAATTTTTTGGAGGAGTTCTACCACGGTTTGGTTGATAATTTTAGCTCCCGAATTACCTCCTGTAATATAAATTAAAGGCAGCCCGATTTTTCTTTTGCGAAAAAGCACCTCCCGTGCCAGGGGAGTTATTTTAGGATCAAAAACTTCTTTTCTCAAGGGATTTCCCGTATAAACAACTTTGTTCCTGGGAAACATTTTCAAACTTTCTCTGTAAGAGACAGCAATCTTTCTTGAAAAAAAAGAGTTGATTTTATTGGCTAACCCCCAAGCAATTGTCTGTTCGTGACTAATAATCGGAATTCTTAAAAACCATCCGGCGATAACCACCGGCGTTGAAGAATAACTTCCAAACGACAAAATAACCCCGGGTTTAATCCGCCAGAGATAATAAAGCGATTGGAAAAATCCGATAGGGATTTTAAAAAGACTAGGTATAGTGTGTCGGGTGAATCTTCTTTGGAGTCTTCCGGTAAAAATAAAAATGTATTTTGTTCCGGTTCTGGGAATCTCTAAATACTCTTCCGCCAAAACATTTTTTCCCTCAAAAGCGAATTTTCTGGAAAAATAATAGATTTCCCAGCCTTTCCGTTTTTTTAATTCGTCGATGACCGCTAGCGCAGGCGTAAAATGACCTCCGGTTATAACTATTCGCCTATTTTGCTTATCTTTCATCGTCTACTCTTAGTTGAGAATTTAGAGATATTAAGCAATATACCAATTCCCCAAAAAGCAACAATAAGAAAAGATCCGCCATAGGAAATAAAAGGTAGGGGAATACCGGTTAAAGGGACTAAAGAAACCATGGCTGCCAAATTTAAAAAAAATTGAATAAAAATCATGCTGGAAATCCCTCCCGCCATAACTCGACCGAAATTATCAGGAGATTCTTTAGCAATCTTAAAGCCACGAATCAGTAAAATTAAAAATACCGTTAAAAATGCTACTGCCCCAATAAAACCGACCTCCTCGCCAATAACGGCAAAAATTGAATCTGTTGCAGCTTCCGGTAAAAACAAAAATTTTTGGCGTGATTGGCCAATTCCCCTCCCCCAAAAACCTCCAGAACCTAAAGCCAACAGTATTTGCCTTAGGTGATACGAAGAACCTTGAGGATCGATGTTTGGGTTTAAAAAAACTTTTAATCTCGCCAAACGATAGGGAGAAAAAACGACAAAACCAATCCCTCCGAATACTGTCAGTAAAATTAAACCAATAAGTTGGCCGATATTAGCCCCAGCCAAAAAATAAACAACCAAAGCCGAGGTAACCAAAACTACGGTTGTCCCCAAGTCAGGCTCAAGCATTAAAAGAAGAGTAACCGCTACGAGCAACGCAAGAAAGTGAAAGATTTTAATTTTTTTCTCAAAAAACGAAGACAAATAAATAATTAAAATTATTTTAGTAAATTCCGCCGGCTGAAAGGGAAGAAACCCGAGATTTAACCATCTGCGGCCACCCAAAATTTTGACTCCCACACCCGGTATTAAAACCAGAATTAAGCTGATAATTGAAGATACCAATAAAATCCAGGAAATTTTTCGCCAATAATGGTAGTTAATTGTCATGGTCACAAACATAACTAAAATTCCCAAGATACTCCATACAAGCTGATGTTGAGCAAAATAATATCGATTGCCAAAAGCTTGTGTTGCCGTTGCCGAAGAAGCATCGTAAATTAAAAGGATTCCCAAAAGAGAAATGGTTAAAACCAAAAAAAACAATAAATGATCGAACTTCCCTATTTTAAATTTAAGTTTTGACATCTTCTAAAAATAGTTGTTTTTTTATTTGAGTAAATACTTTCACTATCGAACTGTCTAAAATCTGATGTTTATTTATTACTTTTTTAGGGAAGTCTGTTTTTATTAATTCCATCTCCGGATTGACTATTCTTTCTTTAGAAGCACAATCCAACCAAAATTCCTCTTTCGTCAAATTTTCAGGAAAATAATCCTTTCTCTTAAGGATTAATTTCCCTTTAATAATCTTATAAACTCCCGGTAAAATATTACCCTTAACCCGAACGGGGAAAGAGGAGTCATTCCGAGCAACAACTTCACTGCCAATTACTTTATTGTCAGAAGAGGCTGAAAGAGAAATCTTTTTTCCGGTAAAAGCTAGTATATGATAAACCAATAATGGGGTTTTGCTTAGAAATATCTCCAATTTGGTAAAAAATGGTACCGAAGCGGTCAACCTTGCATTGTTTTCCGAAAGAAAAACAGACCCATTTTTATGGTCAACCAAAAAATCAAGTCCAAAATACCCCTTGTACCCATGCTTTTGCATGAAAATACCCACTTGCCGGGTAATATTTTCAATTTTAATTTTTGATAAATTGTCGATTCCTGCCGGCCACTGGCGGCCACAGGTAGCGCCTTTCTTTGAAGTAAAACCTTCAACAGCATTTATCTGCTCTGCCGGGGGACTGACTAAAATTTTCTTTCCGTAAACACAAGCGTTATTTAAGACTGTTTTGCCGTCAATAAACTTGGTAATTTTTACTTTCTTTGTGGAAAATTTATTTTGTAAATCCTCAAAATTCTCTTTTGACTCTATGAAGTATGTCGTACTCCCCGCCCATCCCCGGCCAAATTGAACTATTAAAGGCAAGCCATAACTTTTAAACAATTTTTCATACGTCATATCTTTCAAAATTCCTATTTCTCCCAAAGGTACAGGAAATTTCTCTTTTAAGCAGATTTCATAAAATGAAACTTTGTCTTCAAACAACCGATTTAATTCGACAGAATTTCCAATCTTTTTAAAACCATATTTTTTACATATCAGGTCGATCTTGGCTGATGGTTTAAAAAACATAATTTGGGGAATTTTCCCTCCGCTTTCCTTCTTTATATATTCAAGAGCCATCGGGTGATCAATGACTTTACTGGTACTCCGAAAAATCTTGTTACGTTCTTTTAAAGCTCTTTCTAAACAAAAAACCTTCAATTTACTTTCTAGTAAGTAATCAACTAAAGGATGGTCGTCAAGACAAATAATATGGTAGTTTGGTAAAATATTTTCCGGACCTATTCCTTTAGCCACATCATTGGTCACGTAAAAAATCGGCTCTTTAAATTCTTTCAAGAAATCTAAGTCTTTCATTCTTAGTATCCTAGTATCTTAGTATCCTGATATCTTAATATCTAATATCTTTTCCCCGTTAATAAGCAGACGGTTTTCCCTAAATAAAAGCCTTTTCTTTGAGCCTTCCAGATGGCGGCTAAAGCCAAGGCTCCTTCTGCTGAGGTAATTATCTTCCTTGCTTCAAGCCACCTTTGCGCTTCTAAAATTTCCTTATCGGCTATCACCCAACCAAAACCTCTGGACTGATTAATTACTTCTAAGGCCTCATTTTTCCGGGGAGTGACTTTGGCAATTAAAGCCGTGGCTAAACTATCGCTTGTTTTTTGAAATGAATTATCGAATTTTGCCGCAATGGGGAAAACCTTTGTTGACTGGCAAGCATGAACCCTTGGTAAAAAGTCCAAAATTTTAAATCCTTGGTAAATTCCTATCAGAGCTGTTGCCGAAGAGACGGGTAAAAAAATGTCGTCAATTTGCCCAATTTCTTGGAAAAGCTCAAAAGCAATTGTTTTATATCCTTCAGTTCCCAAAGGATCGCCTGATGGTCGAAGATTCGGATAACTATTTTGTTTACTAAACTTAATTGAATCGCTTAGTGGACGCTGGGAAATTATTACCTCGCTGCCAAATTTCTTAATTTCTTCAATTTTAGAAGGATTTATTTTAGAAGAAACAAAGGTCTTCAAGGAAATTTTTGCCAATTGGCAATAAGCGGCTGCAGAAATTGCGGCATTTCCTGAAGAGGAAATTACCAGTTTGTTTATTCCTTGTTCGTTTGCCTTAGATATTTGATAAGACAAACCACGGTCTTTAAACGAACCTGTAGGATTAAAATCTTCTCTTTTGAAATAAATTCCTTCAACCTTTTGGTTGGGAGTTGAACCTTCTCCCAAGCTTAAATAAAATTTTTCTTCAATTTTAGGAAAATATCGGTAATAACGCCAAATTCCCCTTTTTTTGACATCTACTTGAACATTAACCATATTCAAGGTAAATTATACATTAAATTAGCAAAAGCCGCCTACGCCCTCCGATTCGGAGGGCTATGACGACCATGGAGGGTAAAAATGGAAAATAAACAAAAATTTATTGAATCAATTATCTGCAAAGACTGCGACGAACCCGTTGAACTGAAAAAGAAAGTTGAAGTGGGAGAAATTGTTGAATGTCAAAATTGCGGAGCTGAAATGGAAGTCATTAGCCTTGATCCTTTAGAAATATCTTTAATCGAGGAGGAAAAGTAACTACTTAGGCTCGGTGGTATTTTTTGAGTTTTTCCGAAAGAGCCTTTGAAATATAACCGTAAGGTAAAAATTCTTTTAGATTTTTAATCTGGTAGTTTCCTTGGACATCAGCGATAACGATCGGAATATCTTGATTATTAATCTGATAAAACTGTAAAAGGTATTGAAGGCAGGAACCGCAAGGAAAAATTTGCTCTTGGTCGACAACCGCCAACGCCCTAAACTCATATTTTCCATTAGCAGCGGCATTATTAATTGCCACTTTTTCGGCGCAAGCACCTTCTCCGGAAACAACACTCTCAATGTTACATCCGCCAAAATACTCACCCCCGACGGTAAGGACACAAGCACCAACTTTATGGCCAGAGCGAGGCACAAAAGCATTTTCTCTAAAACTTTTAGCAATCTTGACGGTTTTTTTAATTTCTTCTTTAGTAAGCATATTAAATATTTTTTAATAAAATTAAACCCAAATTTTAAGCCTTCTTATCCCGTCTCCATCTTTCTCTAAAAATGAGGTTTTGAGAAAATCGTAATCTTTTCTGGTTTTCTCAAACCATTTCTGGCCGTTAAGACCAGTTTTGAGATCTTTTACGAAAAACCTGGCCGTGTGCACTCCCGTTACCGCTGAAAGTCGCCCTGAATGCGAATAAGTTACCTCCAAAGGAATGCTGTCCTGATTCCTTTTAACACGTAAGATAATTGCGATATGTTTACCGCCATTTAAACGGATAAAGTCGCCGACTTTAACATCTTTGACCGTTTTGATAATAAATGAATTCTGGTCGTTCGTTAAACTGAATGCATTAACTTTTCTTACCCCTTTTCCCTTAACACCTTGTATTGAATCTTCAATTCCCTTACTTCCCCTTTCTTTCTCCAAAGCATCTGCCATATGATAAACAAAACCCGAGCAGTCAACCCCAATTCGGTGATGCTCCATAAATTTCCTAATATCACCGGCGGAAAGTTTTGATAAATCTAAATGATGTTCTTGGGCGGATTTAATGGTAGCCTGAAGAATTTGTTTAGGTGTGCCTTTCCCTTTAAAAGGACCGGTTAGAAGAATTCTTTGTCTGTTTGACCAATAAGGACATCTGACTTTCTTGCCACCAAGCGGCAGGTGAGTATATTCGTAATATAACTTCTCCAATGCTTTTGACTTTTCCACCATCTCACAATATCTTAATATCTTAATATCCAATCTCTATGCTAAATAAGAGCCAGCCAAATTCCAAAAATTGCCAGAATTATGCTCGCCAACCAAGCTCTCATGACAATTTTTGGCTCTTCCCAACCGCTATTTCGTAACCAAAGATGAAGGGGAGCAACCGGAAAAAGTTTTCTTCGAAAAATTTTTTTCGATAGGATCTGTAAAAGGCTTGAAGATATTTCTAAAACAAAAATGCCACCAATAACAACCAAAGCAACAATTTTCCCAATCAGAAGCCCAACAACCGCTAAGGTTGCCCCAAAAGCAAGAGCACCGCCATCACCTAAGAAAATTCTTGCCGGGTATACATTAAAATACAAAAAAGCTAACAAAGAACCGATCCATAAAGCGATAAAAACAGACAAAGGGGTATCTAAGGTAGTGTATGAAAGAATCCAAAAAGCAAAAAGGCAAATCAAAGCCACGCCTGAAGATAAACCATCCAAGCCGTCTGTAATATTAAAAGCGTTTGTAAAAGCGACAATAATAAATGCAGAAAAGGGAACATATAGCCAACCAAGCTTATAAACCTCCATAAAAGGAATATTTACGAAATCAATTTTTAAGTTTTGGTAAAGCATTGCCCCAATAATTAAGCCTAAAACACATTGAATAATAAACTTGTGCCTCAACCTTAAGCCAAATATCCCCAAATCAGCCAAGCCAAAAAATTTCATTAAATCATCATAAAGTCCCAAAATACAAAATGAGGTAAAGGTAAAAAAAATAATATTTACTTCATCATTAATTTGGTAAAGGCGGGAGATATAAACACCCAAGTGTTGAAGAATCGGAAAAAGAATTAAATAAAGGATAAAAACAATAAAAACTATCAATAACCCGCCCCCCACCGGCGTTCCGGCCTTACCTTGGTTAAATTTATCAAATATAACGCTTCTTTTACCTTGAAAGTCTTTAGTTTTTTGGACTTTTCTCAAAAACTTTAGCTTGTAAAGAAAATTAATATAGGGAACAATTAAAACGCTCGTAATTGAGAAAGAAAATAATAACAGTCCCAGATATAAAACCATCATCGGATTCATTTTAAGTTATTTATTAACTTTGGGCAAGTCGGACATGGTTGATAAAGGGTGCAGGAAACTAAATAACAATTCACTTGTTTCCCCTCAAGGAGCAAAATTACCCTTTCTAAGTGTTTTAAAAGTGAACCCTTAAGGTAAAGCAAATCACCTTTTTTAATAATTTTTCTCAAGACGTCTGCCGCCTCCACGACATCTTTTACCCAAAAAGTTTTTTCTTTATTAAAACCACTCTTAACCGCTTCGTCAATTATAAATTTCGTCGACGGTCCTATCACCAGCAAAAAATCTATCTCCAACTGGACAATTTTCTTACCGACAAGACGGTGACCCTCCTCGTTGAAAGATCCTAATTCTCCCATCTCGCCCAAAATAGCAATTTTTCTCTTCCCGGGCAGGTCAGCTAAAGTTTGTAAACCGGCAATTGTGGAGACGGGATTCGCCCTTCTTACGTCATTAACCAAAATTGTTCCTAAAGGTCCTTCCTCCAAACTTAGTCTGCCTGACAAGGGTGTTAAACTCGCCATGGCTTTTAAGTACTTCTCTTGGCTAACTCCCAAGTATCGCCCCACCAGATAGGCAGCCATACAAGTATAAACATGATGAGAGCCAACTAATTTTGTGAAAACTTTTATTTTCTTGTTTTGGTCATGAAGATCAAAAGATAAACCGTCTTTACCAACCTTAACTTGATTGCTCCAGACATCACTGTCCTTGGTTTTCCCATAAAAGAGGACTCTTGCTTTTGTCAAACTTGCTAATTTTCGCACATTTTCATCATCGTAATTAAGAACCGCCAAACCGTCTTTTGCTAAACATTTTAGAAGTTTGCTTTTTTCTTTAATAATTCCTTCAATGGAACCCAAGTGCTCTTTATCAGAGTGAACTGGAGTTATCCCCGTAATCACCCCAATTTGCGGTTTGACCAAAGACAAATGTAAATCCATTTCCCCGGGATGATCTACTCCCATCTCTAAAACCAAAGCTTCAGTCCAAGGCTTAATTTTAAGAAGGGTTATTGGCAAATTGTAAACAGTATCCAGGTTAATATCAGTTTTTATAGTCGGGAATTTTTGTGCCAAAACCTTAGCTATAGATACAGTAGTACTTGTTTTTCCGAAACTTCCGGTAATACCGATGATTCTTAATTGGGGATTAACCTCCAACCAAAACTTCGCCAACCACCTTCTTCCTTGGTGAAAAATCTGTTTGGAAAAAGATTGTTTTTCCATGAAGCCCATTTTATCATTTCTCCAGCGCCAGCTCAATTATCCTTTCGATAAGTTTGGCATAAGAAATACCTGCTGCGGCCGCTTCCTTTGGTAAAAGTGAGTTAGGAGTCAAACCAGGAATCGTGTTTATTTCCAAAACATACGGTTTGCCACAGCAAACTATTATATCAACCCTGCCAAAACCACGGCATCCGATGGCTTGATAGACCTTAACGGCAATTGCCTGCACTTTTTCCGTCAATTTTTTGAAAATTCTGGCAGGAACAATCTCATCACATTTGCCGTTAATATACTTTGCTTCGTAGTCAAAAAACTCCTTTTTGGGCACAATTTCCACTAAAGGCAGGGCTTGAGGATTATCATTTCCCACTACTCCGCAGGTCATCTCAATTCCCTTAAGATACTCTTCAACGATAATTTTTGGTCCATAATTAAAAGCCAAATTTATGGCTTTTTTAAATTGATTTTTCCGGTGAACAATACTCACGCCGACACTTGAACCTTGAGCCGAAGGTTTGACCACAACCGGTAATCTAAATTTTTTCCAAATAATTGTAGGGTCATCTTTTTTTTCTAACACTAAATACTTTGGCACAAGAATTTTTTCTCTTTCCATAATTTTTCTGAACATCGGTTTATCCATTCCTAAGGCAGACGCCAATACTCCAGCGCCGGTATAAGGAATCCCCGTCAACTCCAGCATCCCCTGAATTGTTCCATCTTCTCCGAAAGGACCGTGCATGGCAATAAAAACCACATCAGCTTTTCGGGAAACGGATTCCAACTGAAGAGATTCTCCGCCGGAAACAAGCTCTTTTTTGTGATTATTTTCAGACCAACCGGGTGAGTAAAGTAGTATCTGTTCCTGAGTCTTTAGTTGCCATTTTTGACCGTCTTTGGCAATAACAACCGGAAGAACCTCAAACTTTTTTTTATCAAGGTGTCTCACCACTTCCCTGCCGCTGACTAAGGACACTTCGTGTTCCGGCGTTTTCCCGCCCATTAAGACGATAACCCGAACTTTTCTCATAACCTGGTAATATTTCCGCCTAATTCTTTTAACCTTCCGTCTAAATTCTCATATCCCCTATCAACCAAACCCACTCCTTCAAGTTCGCTTTTGCCTGAAGCTGCCAAAGAAGCCAAAATTAAGGTTGCACCCGCTCTGACGTCAGCAATCTCAATCTTGGTCGCCTTAAGCCTTACTGGGCCAAAAATCCTGGCCGCATGAAAATATTCCGGTCGGTCATCTTCTAAATTAAAGTTATAAACAGTTTCCGGTTCTGGAACAAAAGGATTAAAAAGTTCTATTTTTACCCCCATTTTTTTTAACTCATTAACAAAAGCAAAACGATTTTCAAAAATTGTTTCATGAATTACTGATTCTCCTTTAGCCTGGGTCATCAAAACGCTCCAGACTCCCATCCAGTCAGTCATAAATCCCGGGTGGGGATGAGTTAAAATATTACATGGAGTCAGTCGACCTTTATGAAAAAACCTAATTCCATTTTTAGCTATTTCATAACCGCCTCCAACTTTATCTAGTTGGTCTAAAAATTCCTCAAGATCTTTAGGGCTGGCTTCTTTAATAAAAATATCACCTTTGGTAGCTAAGGCAGCACAGGCAAAAGTGACCGCTTCGTTTCTATCCGGCATAACGGAAAATTCTGCCGATCCTAATTTGCTTACGCCCTCAATAACAATTGTTCGCGGTTCGGTTCTTTTAATTTCGGCACCCATTTTGTTTAAAAAATTAATTAAATCATCCACTTCGGGCTCTTGGGCAGCATTTTCTAAAATAGTTTTTCCTTTAGCTAAAATTGCAGAAATTATCATCACGTCGGTCCCGCCATGAGTATTTTTCGGAAAAATATATTTAGTCCCTTTAAGTTTTTTGGCCGTGATCTCATAGTAGTCATCAGTTATTCTAATTTGAGCTCCTAAGGCTTTAATTCCTTCAAGATGCCGGTCTAAGGGCCGGCGACCAATTTTACAACCGCCGGGGTTAGGCAAAATTGCTTTGCCAAAACGATATAAAAAAGGGCCAATAAAATAGGTTGAAGCCCGAGAGAGTTTACCTTGTCTTTCGGCAATTTTATTTTTTTGCAGATTTTTTCCGGAAACTTGAACAGTGTGGTTCTGGCCAAATTTCACCTGTCCACCTAAACTTTTAATAATTTCAGCGGTAGAAAAGGTATCCCCGATTTTGGAAAAATTTTTAATGGTTGAAAGACCATCCGCATAAAGTGAAGCAATCATTAATTTAAAGCCGGAATTTTTTGCCCCACAAAGGGTAACTTCACCTTTCAACGGTTTTCCTCCTGTTATAATTAATTTCTGGTTCGTCTTCATCTTACCTTTTAAGTAATTTGGGCATGTGCCAACGTAATCCACATCCCATGTGGAATAGCTTTGCACATCCGGATTTTAAAATTCACCAACTCTAACAATTTCTTCTTTTAAATCAACCCCGAACTTTTCTTTAACTTTCTTTTTTGCCAAAGTTATCAAGGCAACCACATCTTTAGCTTTTGCCTTCCCTAAATTAACAATGAAATTAGCGTGTTTGGGCGAAATTTCTGCTTTGCCAATCCTCTTGCCTTTCAAACCGCATTGATCGATTAACCAACCCGTGCCCGGAGTTGGAGCACCGATCTTTTTCGCCAAGTTCTCAGAAATGTTTTTAAAAATTGACCCGGGGCAATTTTTTTGGGGTTGTATCATCAACTTTCTTTTCTGCCATTTTTTATAAATTTCTTTTGCTTTAGCAACATTTTTACTTGACAAAAGCAAATTGACACTAACTATAACCGCATATTTTTGGGGGATATCACTAAAACCATATCCAAAGTTAACCTCAGAAAGACTGATTTCTTTTAAATTCCCTTGCTTGTCTAAAACTTTAAGACTTTTAAGAAAATTAGCAAATAGTCTAGTAAATCCATGGGCGTTGTGAACCACTGCCCCCCCGACTGAAGCAGGGATACCGGCGAACCAATGCAAACCGCTCAAATTATTTTTTAAAGACCAAGTAATTAGCGCTTGGAGAGGCACACCCGCTCCAACTTCAACAACCGTATCTAAAGGTCCGTCCGGAAAATCTAAATCAGCAACTTTAAGATACTTTTTAGGATGGGCCGCCTTATAGGGCACCTTTTCGTTTTCTTTAACTATTTTCGGTTTTTGAAGTCTGCCGATAATCTTGACTTTCGAAACCAAATTCTTGATAACAATACCCCGGAAGCCCTTATCTCCCACCAACAAATTCGAACCATTACCTAAAATAAAATATGGTACCCCCATCTCTCTCACCAACCTCACCGACCTCACTAACATCTCTTCTGTTTTCGCCTCATAAAACAAGTCTGCCGGCCCACCAATTTTGAAAGTGGTGTGATTAGCCATCGACTCGTTAAGCTTCACTCGATCCTTTCCTAATTTATTGATAATTTTTTGATAAGCAACTTTCATTTCTTAAAATAATTAACAACTTTTTCTATTAAATTAGTAAACCTTAGCCCTCCAGATGACATAAAGACAATTACATCTCCTGCTTGGGTTTGTTCTTGTAAGTATCCAATAATTCTCTCGTCAATTGGTTGGTATAAAACATTTTTCTGAGTTTGAGAAATCGCTTTGATAATATCGGTGCCTGTGACGCGATCTTTTCCCTTTAAATTCCTTAAATACCCCACTTTCCCCACAATTACCTCATCGGCTTTATCAAAAGCGCCGGGATACCACCTTAGGCTTTCTTTATATTTTAGGCCTGTGGTCACCGGATCAAAAACGCAAATAATTCTATTCTTTGGATAATGTTCTTTTAGTGCTTCCAAGCTTCCTTTAACTTTCTGAGAATGTTGTGCTATATCCCAATAAAAATATCTGCTTGAATGCTCACCTAAAAACTCTAATCTTGTCTTGACACCCTTAAATCCGGCTATAGCCTTACTGATCGTCTCTTTATTTATCCCAATTTCTAAACAAAGTGCCACCGCCCCGCAAACATTTTCTAAATTTGCTTTTCCCAATAAAAGTGTTTTTGACTTAAAAGAATTTTTGTTTAATTCAAAAGAGATGCCCTCTCCCTGGTGGCAATAACTCTTGATAAAATAATCAGATCGGGGATTTTGTAAAGAATAACTTACCTTTTTGCATTTTGCTTCTTTAAAAACTATTTCATTTACATTATCCAAGTTGTAAACCAGTAAACCATCCTTTGGAAGAAGTCTGACCAAATCAATAAAGACTTTCAGGTAAGCTTCTTCTGTTTTAAAAACTTCCGGATGATCCCATTTAGTAGCGGTAATAAGCAAATATTTCGGCTTGTAATACATAAATTTCGGTAGATCGGTCTCCAATAAAGCGGGAGCTTCATCCCCCTCAACCACCGAATAAGAAGAATCTGAAATCTTAACGCCATCTTCCATGTTAATCGGCTCGCCGCCGATAGCGTAAGAAGGATCTAAATCAGCTTGAATTAAAATCCAAGCAATTAATGCGGTTGTGGTAGTTTTACCGTATGTTCCCGCAACAACAATAGATTCTTTTTTGACCACAAACTTTTCCAGGGCCTCCGGGAGAGAAACAACGAGCAATCCCAATGATTTTGCTTTAAGATATTCGGGGTTTTGTGGATTGTGGAGCAAGGCACTTCGACCTACAACCATTAAAGCAGCATCATGAGGAACGTTTTTTTCTTCGTATTTTCTGAAGAAATCAATTTTGTTATTAACCAAATAAATCGAGGCAGGTGGATAGGGCTGCTCGTGATCAGAACCACCAACTAACCAACCTTCTCTTTTTAAGGCTTTGGCTAAAGAACTTGGTGTTTTACCGGATATGCCAATAAAATATACCCTTTTACTCATTTTAAAAATTTATTTTATTTCCGTAATTATTTAATACTGATCTTAAATCTGCCCCATAAAACTTTTCCAGATATTCTTTATTTCTTAGTAGATACTCCCCATTTCCCTCATATCCCTTATTACCCTCACATACGAGTTCCTTTAATTCCTCCAAATTATCTGACCATCTGAACCCGTTAAAAAATTCTACCCCTTTAAATTCGGTTTTATATAAAGCACTTTTCTCATAACAGGTTCCCAAATAAATATATTTTTTCTGGCTTTCTTTTGCCCAATTGACAGCCTCCAGCATCATCCGGGAACCAAGAGATTGTTCAAAGTATTGCAAATCATAAAAGGCGTGGGCATATTGGACAAAAGAAGAAGAGATAAAACTGACAGCATAACCGATTTCCTTTTGTGTTTTCCTCTCTTTCCAAACAAAAACATAATTGTAAATACCGCTTTTAAAAATACTTTTTATTCCGGCGGCAGTAATGCTTTCTAGGCCAAATTTTTTGGCCATGTAGTCTTTACAAAACTTTTGGATTTGTGGAGTGTAACTAAATTCGGATATAGGCACTAAATCGGATTCAAAATCTTCGGTCTTCCGTAAAATCCGGCGATTTTCCGATGATGGCTCAAATTTTTCCAAATTTACCCTGATACTTCTGGCCAGATAATAAACATTGGGAATACTTCTTACGGGTAAAAATCCGTTTTCATAAATTTCCTCCGTTTCGTCGCTTTGTTCTTTTAGCAACCAAACCTGATAGGGAAAATGGTATTTTTGATAATTAGCTTTAAATTCACTAAAAAATAATTTCATATTGTTTACCCGCCATAAATCGCTCTTTGAGTCGTGAACGAATAGTTCAAAAAAGACTCAAAGTAAGATTAGGCGGGCCTCCTTTCTCTCAAAGATTTTTTAACCGCTTCCTGATCTAACCAGGGATATTCAACTTCACCAAAGCACATTGATTTTTCGTGACCCTTGCCGCAAATTATAACCGTATCACCTTTTTTGGCTAATTTTTGTATTGCCAAATTAATCGCTTCCTGCCTGTCAGGTATTTTAAAGTAAGTCTTTCCCTCAATCCCCCGCCTCGACTCGCCAACTTCGGCGAGGCGGGCCCCAACCCCCTCACATCCCCCAGCTATCTGATTAATTATATCGTTCACGTCCTCCGTTCTCGGATCTTCGGCCGTCAAAACCACTAAATCCGCCAATCTGCAGGCAATTTCTCCCATTATTGGTCTTTTTCCCTGATCTCTTAAACCAGCCGCTCCAAAAACCACAATCAATCTCGACTTTTGACTTTTGCTCGCCTCGCTTCGCGGTCGAAGCGGGACTTTTGACCCGCCCGCTTCGCCTGGCCTGCCCGACAGTGCCAGTCTTTTGCAGGCGGGCGAAGCCTGGCGGGCGGGCTTTTGACTTCTCAATGTTTTTAAGACTTCCTCCAAAGCATTCGGCGTATGGGCAAAATCAATGATGACTTTAAAGTCCTGTCCTTCATTAACTGGCTCCATTCTCCCTGTGACCCCTTCAAAAGAAGCGACAGCCTCTTGAATAGTTTTTTGGGAAATTCCTAGTTGAGAGGCCACCGCAATGGCTGCTAAACAGTTATACTGGTTGTATTCACCTGGCAGTAAAGTCTTAAAAGGAAAAGCTTCCGGCGTAAAATCAGCTTTATTTTTAATCCCATAAGTAATTAATTTTAAATTTTTGATTTTTAATTTTAAATTATTGTATGATTGATCATCCTTGTTTAAAACAGTCAACTTGCTGGCATATAACAATTTTGCCTTAGCCTTAAGATAATTTTCATAAGTTTTATGATAATCAAGGTGTTCTCTGGTAATGTTAGTTATCACCCCAATTTCAAAATTAAGGCCGAAGAGTCGATTTTGATCTAAACCGTGGGAAGTTGCTTCCAAGACAGCGTATTCAATTTTCTCATCAACCATTTCTCTTAAAAGCTTTTGCAAAAGCCTCGGGTCAGGTGCGGTAACATGGAAACCTATGTCAATCTCTTCTTGGCCAATTTTGGTACTAACCGTAGAAACCACGCCGGCCTTTTTCCCCGCAAAATTTAAGATGTGATAAATTAAATTCACGGTCGTGGTTTTTCCGTCAGTTCCCGTAACGCCAATTATTTTTAATTTTCGGGCAGGAAATCGATAATATAAGGAGGCAAAAAAAGCTTTCGGAAGATGAAAGCCTAAATTGATAGCCGCTTGCGGTATTATCTTACGCAGAAAGGACTTCAAGATATTAATATTATACACCATAGGCACAAAATTAACTAGGTAGAATACCTTTTACTCGAAAAATTCCCTTGGCGATCTCGAACCATAAAGGCGCCGCTGTCTCAGATCCCCAAGGAGAGGTTTTCGGTTCTCGTAAAATGACTAACATCACAAATTTGGGATTATCGGCCGGAGCAAAGCCAATAAATGAGGCAATGGTTTTATTCTCATCATAATGACCGGCAAGCGGAATTTGTGCCGTTCCGGTTTTGCCTGCAATTTTGTAACCTTTGGGCTTTGCCCATTTAGCCTCTCCTCTTTCCACGGCATTAACCATCATCTCTTTAATAACTTTTGCAGTTATTGGTTTAAAAACCTGCTTTTCTTCAGTTTTCCTTAAAAGAATTTCTCTTTCTCCTTCTGCAATCTTGGCTACAACTTTGGGAGTTACCAATTTTCCTCCATTTGCAATTGCTGCCATTGCCCTGGTTATTTGTATTGAAGTAACAGCAATTCCTTGTCCAAAACCAGCCGTCGCTAAATCAATTTCACTCCATGTATTCTCGGCCCTTAAGCTCGGAGTTGCCTCCTCTTCTAAATCGATTCCCGTTTTTTCACCAAAACCTAATCTTTTAAGATAATAATTAAGATTTTTAACCCCAATTTTTTTGGATACATAAACCATGCCCACATTATCCGAATGTTGTATAACCTCTGTAATAGTAGAGTTTGGGTAGTATTTTTCGTTCCAGGTTTTAATCGTATATTCTCCTATTTGAACAGGACCTCCACAAATTTGGCAAATGGAATCTGGCTTAACTAAACCTAAATCAACCCCCGTGGCTACAACAAAAGGTTTAAAAATTGATCCTGGCTCAAAGCCGGAGTAGATAACCGGATTAGTAAAATTAATCTTATCTCCATTGGCAAAGTTATTTGGTTCAAAAGAAGGCCACGACGCCATCGCTAAAATCCCGCCGGAATTGGGTTCCATCACCACTACCGAACCGGAGATCGCTTGATATTTATTAATTCCGTTGATTAACGCTTTTTCGGCAAGATACTGAATCGATCTGTCGAGAAATAAGTAAAGATCTCGTCCGGGTTCAGAACTCGTTTCATCATCGTTTCCCAAAAGAATCGATCGACCCAATAAATCTCTTTCTCCGATTTTCTCGCCCGAAACACTGGTTAATTCACGGTTATAAAATCCTTCGAGTCCATAATAACCCTTTTCTTTTCCCGCTTCGTCCGCCCCGACAAAACCTAACATCTGTGCCGCCATTGAAGCTTCCGGATAAGTCCTTGACCAATAAGACTCAAAATTTACCCCCGTCAATTTTTTTTGAGCAATTTTCTCTTTATCTTCAAGGCTAAAACCTTTTAGTATTTGATACCAATATACCTTTTTATCTTCGGCGATTTTAAAAAATTTT
>Ga0265296_1001055_pt1 | contig 34152 bp, 42 predicted proteins | sample MunlanPumphouse1_FD_189073 | JGI IMG/M metagenome (GOLD analysis project Ga0265296, IMG submission 189073) | Groundwater microbial communities from a municipal landfill in Southern Ontario, Canada - Pumphouse #1 | ecosystem: Environmental > Aquatic > Deep subsurface > Groundwater | place...
GAATTGCCGGTCTCGTAGGCATCGATCACTTTTTTGGCAATCTCCGGGGAGAGCCGGTCGTGAAGGAGGTGGACGAGCGCCTCGACATCCTCGACCGGGAGGCAGCCCATACTCTCCTCCCCTTTTATTATCATGTCGGTGATGTAGGTGAGTTCTTCGTCACTGAGCCGGTTGATCCGGCCGATGAAATCGTTGCTGTCCTCGGAGAAATGGTTGGAGACCGGTGGGAGGATCGAATGGAACGAATGTCCTGAACCCGAACAGGTGAGTTCCCCGCATTCCGGCGCAAGTTTCTTGAGTATGGCAATATCCTTTTCCGATAAGTCCCGTGGCATGGTAACTACCTGAATAGTGTTGGTAAACGCGACGAATATTCCTGCCGATGGATCCCGGCCCGGTGGGTTTTGGGAAACGACCCTGTCAGGGAATTCAAACAAATTAGAAACCGGAATATCCGCGTTGTATCCCGGTCAGGGGACCCGTTTTCGCGGCAAAAAATGATTAGAAATATTTCCCGAGCCAGTTCTTGATGCCGGCAAAGATCCCGCTACTGCTCTTTGAGCTCGATCTCGAGCCTGAGGAGGATCTCTTTATGGGGCGGGCTTCGTTCGATGGTCTCGGCTCGATGACCTGTTTCTCGGGCCTGACTATTGTCCGCCGGGGTGCCGGGGCATCCCGCACGGGGATCTCGCGGAGTGTGCCCTGCGGTTCATCGCCGGATGACTCGAAGCCCCATGCGAATCCGATCTTGTAAGCCTGCTCGTTCTGGCGGATCCAGTTGGCGGCGTTCATGTATCCGCGGTCCTCTGCTTTCTTGATCGTGTCCTGGTGATCCTGCGTGAAGTGGATCTCGCGCTGGAGGGCGACTAACTCCTCGTACACTTTTCCGGGAACCTGAATTTTCTCCCTGCTCATAACTCTCGTATAGGATTATGCTGGGATTCAATATTTAATGTTTCCTTATAAAAACGCGGAAAATGGGGGTTGTTTGGTATCCGGATTGTACTGAACGGTCAGAACACGCATCGCACAAGATTGATAAGGATTCCGGCCTATTGTCCATCATATCAGGTTTGGAGGAGAACGATGGTCAAAGTAACCTATGAGGGAGACGATTTCAAGCGGATGCACCGGACCGACCTGCTCGCCCTGCAGCGGCTTGTCGATGCAAAGAAGTACGGCATCCATGAGGTTAAGTACAAGGATACCACGATCAAGGTCGAGATAAAAAAGAAGGGCCTGTCGGATATCGTTGTCAAGCGGTTCCGGGCAATGTGACGGATTGCCGTCACGATCATCTCTTTTGTTTTTCCCGGTCCGGATTTTTTTCAGCGCAAAAGAACGGTTTCCGGAACGGTTTCCGGAAATATCCGTAATGGATCTCATTCTCCGGAATCCAGAAAACCATGCCGTAATGTCCCGGGAAATCCATACTCCCTGTTTTCGTAACATCCCTGCCAGAAAAAAAACCTTCACATTCGCATTCTGGCAGCGGTTCTGATGATGTCTGGCATAATTACCTGTACCCTGGATACCCCCCATCCCGTGAGCTTTAGCGGGTATCGGGCGATGGCATTTCCGCATGGCGTTTGGCAAACAGGGTTCAGATCTGGTTTGTTTTTCCGGCAAATCCAATCCGGGTGTTTTACGGGGTTTTCCGGCCGGAACGGGATCCGGTTTGGGGCAAACCGGGGCTAAAATGAGCCCGGAAAAGGGCATCGTTCCGGCACCTGTCATCATCTGATGTCGTGCCATGATATGGTGTGCCGGGAATGGCAGATCACCCGGGTTTACCGGGTGGGTGATGATACCGCAGGGGTCGGTGGGGGTAATTTTGTTTTTCACATGAATGGCTGAAATGGGAACTTTCCCTCGTATTTTTCAGGTTTTGCAGGTACATTACAGTCCGCAATGTTACAAAATATCCCCACCGACCCCCCCAATTCCCTCCGGTTTCCTGTAAAAAATGTACATAAATCACGTCACAGGATCCGGGTGGATTGCCAATTTCGGTTGAAGGGGGGTCGGAAGGGGTATTTTTGTCGGGCCGCCGTACCGGATGGGGATGCTGGTCCCGTTTCATGAAACATTTCCGCGATCGGTTTTTTGTAGGCACAATGTCAACGATAGGATACCATCATGACCTACCTGACCTGGGGCTGCGATCCATTAAAGGAAGAATGCGAATCCTGTCTCGATGCCCTGTGCAATGCGTGCGTGGAACAGTTCAGGAAAAAATCCGGAACTAATGAAACTCCTGACGGTCTTGAGATAATGTGCCAGGACTCCGATGAACCGGATTGCGATAACTGCAATCTTGAGAAAAAGCCGGACTGCTCCCACTGCGAAATAATCCTTGGTGTCTGCCGGAACTGCCCAGAGAACATTACCTGTGAATTCAGAATTTGCTGATTGAATCCGGACGGGTAACATTGTTTGATATTTTTGCGTCACCGGTCCCGGGTGTATCTTCAAAAAACGATTTTTACCCGTTTTTTAATTCTATTCCCGGGAATAGCTATACCCCCGCTCATATTTTTTCTCTGGACAAAAAACATAAGCAGGGTTTACCCCTGTCCTCTCGCGTGTCCCGCTATAACAGGAACGTGACTACAGCGACGACAACAAAGATAATTACGAGCCATTTTGCAATTTCCATCGTGAACCCGGCTATCCCCCGCCAGCCCAGTATAAAAAATACCAGCGCCAGGACAAGGAACACTACCGCGAGGTAGATTAAATCAGCCATTGTTCACGTTACCTCTTTTTGAGTTCAGCACTGGCCCCGTGTGCCGCGATCTTTACATCGGCGACAGCCTTGTGGACATGGATTTTTGCATCATCTGATGCGTTCTGGGCGGCTGTTTTTCCCTTGAGTGCATTATGGGTGGCGACTGATGCATCATCGTATGCAGCGTGTGCAGCAACCCGGGCGTTATCAACGGCTTTGTTAGCCTTAACTTTTAAATCGTCGGTCATTTCGGTTTTCAACTCCATTCCCTGATATGGTTTCTACCATACCGGAACAAGCCACCCTAGTGGGGGATAGTGGATAAATCTCTCCGGTTGTTGCAAGATTTGCATTAAAGGAAATGCTGGAGATTAAAGAGATTTGGAAAAAAAAAGAAATTTACAGGCTTGCACGCTGGGAGATTACGTCAACAACAGCCTTTGCACTCATGAATGGGAAATCTGCAGGCTTGAGCAGGTTTCCTGCTTCACCGGCAGTCATCCTGAGGTTCCCGACATGGTAGGCAGTTGCTGCCCCTTTTGGGAACGCTGAAATAAGATCCGCCGCAGTTTTGAGCGGAAATTTCGCGCCGGCAAGTGCCCCGGAGATCTGGGCATAGAATTCCACCTTGTTGTGGGCTGCAACCTTTGGATCAACCGAAACGTCCTTGTGACTGCCGGACTTGTCGTGACCTGCAACATCCTGGGTTTTCACATCAGCATCCTTGTGCATGTTGTGATCCTTGAACTTAGGATCCGCCGAAATGTTCTTGTGGCTGCCGGACTTGTCGTGGCCTGAAATATCCTGAGCTTTCACATCAGCATCCTTGTGCATGTTGTGATCCTTGAACTTAGGATCCGCCGAAATGTTCTTGTGGCTGCCGGACTTGTCGTGGCCTGAAATATCCTGAGCTTTCACATCAGCATCCTTGTGCATGTTGTGGGCGTTGACCTTTACATCATCATGTACAGCGTGTGCTGCCATGCGACCGTCATCGACAGTTTTGCTGGTATTTCCTTTTTGGTTTTCAGTCATTATGGTTTCAACTCAAATCCCTGATACGATCGTATTCATCCGACATCAGAGCCAGCCATCATATCGCGGTTGTGTGGATAAACCACCCTGTCTGTTGCAAAATGTAGTGCAAAATCTGGATCATTTTCGAATTTCCGGTTTTTTAATGATGGACAAACCCTCGTGCAAGGCCCCGCACAATGAACCGGAAGGAATGTCATTGGCTGCGGTACGGTAATGCCTCCCGCGAGGAGACCGTACGGGGAAATGTACCTGATCCCTGGGATCAGGTTGTTTTAAAAAACGTAACCTCAAAAAATGTTCGAAGCGGAGCTCTTGTTCCCGCTTTTGTTTTGGATTTACTGTTGGCGGGTCTGGATATTCATGGTATACCGGGGTACCACCGTCAACGAGGCGTTATTTATCGGGTGAACCCGGACATCCCCGTACAGCGGCTCGCTGATGATTGTGCTGTTCTGCTGTGTTGTGTTCTGCAGGTCCCTGGTATCCCGGGGGTTTACGGAGAGGTTAACCGGGGTTGGCATTATCCCGCTCCTGTTCGCAGGGGTATCAGCCCGGTAAAGACTGGCATTGCCGGCATCCTTGTGCAGATCTGTCTTGTCTGTTTCCTTTGGCCGGGGTGTGAGATTGAGCGCCGGATCCCCGATGGGATATGCCCGGTTGCCAATGACCTGCGGCCGGTTGCCGATGACAATATCGATGATGTTGTAACTGTCCCACCAGTTCTTAGGACTCTCCTGCTGCGTGTCCCGGATATCTTTGGTGAGGTTTGCGTTCTTTTCCTTGTCATTATGGTTATCCTTCCGGATCCCGACAATTAAGGCAAGGGAGCCCAGCGGGTCAAAGCCCGGGGCAGCTACAGGGGTGACCGTACCGGTGGGGGCAATGGTATCTGTTGGCGTTACGCTGACCTGTGCAGTGTCTGCTGCGGCAATCGCAGGGATCGCGAGAACCAGTATGACCATGAGGCAAAGGGGAATGAGAAATTTTCCTGTTTTCATTAAGTATCCATCCTGAACTGTTCCGCCATTGCCCGGGTCATCCATTAAGCGTATCTGCCTGTTGCAAAAAACCTTGCAAGAATACGCTCATACGTTGCGGAACTGTCCAGAGAACACGACCTGTGAATTCAGAATTTGCTGATCGAAATCAGATGGATTACCTTTTTGGCCTTCGCTCTATTGGCTGAAGTTTGAAAAACAAGGGTCACATCAACAAAGTGCTGTTATGGGGATTCGAACCCCAGTCGCGAGCGTGAGAGGCTCGCATGATTGGCCGGTCTACACTATAACAGCAGTTGCCCAGTAAATTGGGCTATCCGGTTACTTATAGTTTTTTACCCTGTATCCCCGGCAGGCAAACGTTTCCGGTCAACCCCGTAACAAACAACTATATCTCGGACATGCGGCGATTAATATAGGAATGAGTAGTCTTGAGGAACAGATCAAGGAGCTTGAGGACGAGTTAACCAAGACTCCCTATAACAAGGCTACCTCGAAGCACATCGGGCGGATCAAAGCCAAGATCGCCCGGCTTCGGGACGAGGCGGTCAGCCGCGCCATGAAGGCCGGGGGCGGCGGAGAAGGGTACTCGGTGAAAAAATCCGGGGATGCCACCGCGGTCCTTGTAGGGTTCCCTTCAACAGGTAAGAGCACGCTGCTCAACAAGCTTACCGGCACCGCCAGTGCTGTTGCCGCGTATGCCTTCACGACACTCACCGTAGTGCCCGGCGCCCTTGAACACAAGGGAGCCAAAATTCAGCTCCTCGATATCCCGGGTTTAATCGCCGGTGCGGCGATGGGTAAGGGGCGTGGCAAGGAAGTTATCGCGGTCGTCCGTGGCGCCGACATCGTCATCATCCTCGTGGACGTCTTCAACGAGCGGCACTTCGACGTGCTCATCAAGGAACTCTATGATGCCGGCATCCGGATCAATGTCCCCAAGCCGGATATCACCATCAAGAAGAGTTCGCATGGCGGTGTGCGGCTCAATGCCGTGGGGACGCTCGACCTTGAGATCGAGGAAGTCCGTTCCATCCTTGCCGAGAGCAAGATGATGAACGCCGACATCCTGATCCGTGGCAACGCAACCCAGGACGACCTTATCGACGCCCTCCAGGGCAACCGCGTCTATATCCCGGCCTTCATCGCTGTCAATAAGGTGGATCTCGTGGATAAGGAACGGTACCTTGAAATCGAGCACGATATAGCAGAACGGTTCGGCAGCCCGCCGATCATGATCTCCGCCGCTGCGGGTTATCATACCGAAGAACTCAAGGATGCGATCTACGACTGCCTCGGGTTCATCCGGGTCTACCTCAAGCCCTATGGTGAAGAAGCCGACCTTGAAGAACCCTTAATCATCCGTAAAGGCAGCACGGTCGAGGACGTCTGTATCAAGCTCCACCGGGACTTTGTCCAGAAATTCCGGTATGCCCGTATCTGGGGAAAATCCGTCAAGCATCCCGGCCAGCGCGTAGGGCTGAGCCACACGATCATAGATTCGGACCTCCTGTCGATCATTGCCGAGCACTGATCCGGCCGGAGTTTTTTTTTTGGAACGATCCCGGGAAACACATCCTGTAGTCTCCGGCTCTCTGTTTTTAAAATAATCCAGAAAAAAATAAGGTAACCGGTATTATGGCAATGCCTGTGATCCGATATATCGTGAAATCAACTCCTGGCCGCCATATCCCCCGACAATTCCGACCAGGAATCCACCCCAGAAATCCTCGACAGCAATGAATGACTGGACATTTGATTTCCGTTTGAAAACAACGATGAGGACAATTCCTGTCAGGATACCGAGGATTATGTCGGGGATGAGGGATGGTGATATTGCATCCAGGGATATCGATGACGGCTTCCGGATGAAAGCGCCGATAATCCCGCCCGCAATCGCACCGGCAAAAATATACCCCTCATGCGAGTATACGATGATATCTGTCCGTATCTGCTGGCTGTGCGCAATATTCTGATCGCCAAGACCATAGGTGAAATCAAAAACAAGGTGATAGGTATCCGCTTTTAAATACCGGGGAAAAAAAGCGCCAACCCGAAGAGGTATGGTGATCGTGTAGGTTTCATTCGGAAGAATCTCGACGTTCTTCCAGGACATTGTTCTCTTTTTTTCAAAAACCGATTCTTCAAAATTTGGTTCGTGGAAAAATTTTATAATTGCCCCGATGACTCTTGCTCCCCAGTCCTGCGCAGCCGCTTCTGGTTCTGTTTTTTTAATAAAGAATCCCTTTGGCAGATCGTACGAGACCCCGACTCCCTTGACCGGAATCGGGAATGGGTTGCGGACTTTCAGGTATAGTAAAAATTCATCGCCAATGTGGACGATGTCCGAAGACTGGGAAATCGCCAGCTCAATCAATTCCACCATAAAATATTATTAAATCTATACTATCAAAAAATTTCCTATAACCCTCCAACAATCTGCACCTTTGGATATCCTCTTGCAACGTCCCGCAGGACGCATGTTCATATTGATAATGCCGGTATCTGATGTGAAATCCGGTGCACAATTATCTCTCTTCGATGAGTGGTGTCACCTGGTATTAATTGCGGTGAGAATTACTGCAAGCGGCGCTTCGGTCTTGATCCCGTACCCGGAGAAATGGGTGCGGGATGCCGGGTATCCGGCTGCCCGTATCCGTTCGAGGACCGACGCTATATTGGGCGGAGAGCAGCACAGCGTTTTTGCCAGCACGTGGTAATCATAAAAGCTGGAGGTCGGCAACTCATCCTGGCAGGCATCCAGCAGTTTTACGAGATCCTTTTTTGACCCCAGCTCGCGGGTTTCTGCTGACTGCCTGAGGCTTGCTGTTATCCCCTCTCTCCGGATACTTCCCATCCAGAGCGGACCGGTGGGCTGGAGTTCCTTCCCGCACCGGGGGCATGTTCTCGTTTCCGGGAACCGGCCCTGCTGTTCTTCCCGGTACGGGCAGGACGGGCACTGGAGGATGAATCCGAGTTGTTTCAGGGAATCGTCCGCAGCGTTTGCCCCCCGGAGGATCCGGAGGTGGAGCCTGACGAAATGCTCGCGGGCATAGCAGAAGACAGGTTCGATTCCCCGGTCATACCGGGCAGTCTGGCGCACAACGAACCCGAGAAGGATCCGGAGGCCGACCTCGCTGTGGTATTCCGTGTTCCGGGGAAGGGCATCGTACCGGCGGATTCCTGCCTTCAGGTGCGCCCCGCAGAGCGGTGCCGTGTCCGTTGCCGTTACGAAGAGAAACCTGCGGCATCCCCGGATAGCCGCATCGATGACCATGGCCGGCGTACCGAACGGGTCGAGATCCACCGCATCAAACGATTGCTCGGAAAGGAGGGCATTGACGTCCCGCCCGGTGACCGTGACCGGAAGGGTAGTCCGCTCGATATTCTGCCGGATAAGATCCACGGCAGCCGGGTCGCGGTCATTGATGGTGGTCGGAATACCGCACTCATTGGCCACCCGCATCCCCCGGATGCCGGTTGCTCCCATGGCATCCAGGTAATCGGAAGGTTCGAGAAGCGGGAGGAGGAGGACGGTGATGTCCCGGTTGAGTTCCATTCTCCGGTTGAAGAAGATTGCAGCCGACCCCGGGGGAAACTGTGTCGTATCGTCCTGGACCGGGACAAAAAACGAGGTGCTTCCTTCCCTTGACTCCTGTAAATCCATTGCGGAAAGATGTTGCAGCGCGCAAAACTTATACATATTCCCCCTCAATGGATATGGGCAGGGCGAGTGGCTTAGCCCGGACATAGCGTCAGCCTCCTAAGCTGAATGCCGGGGGTTCAAATCCCCCCTCGCCCGTCATCACTTCTCGTGCATTTTATCTGCAAGCCTGCCGGAGAATAAACCAATGAGCCTGCAGGGATATTTCACGATCACGCGCCCGACCAATGCCCTTGTCGCCGGTCTTGCTGCTGTAATTGCGTACCTTATCGCAACGGGCACGATCACACCGGCATCAATGCTCCTGCTCGTCGTAGTCACGCTCTTCACTGCCGCCGGTAATGTCATCAACGATTATTACGATGCGGAGATCGATGCAGTCAACCGGAGCGACCGGCCAATCCCCTCGGGGCAGGTCCCGCGCTCCGCCGCCCTCTGGTATTCCATTATCCTTTTCCTTGCCGGAATAGCTGTCAGTCTCGCGACCACCCCTCTCTGCATGGGGATTGCCATCTTCAACTCCCTCCTGCTCGTAGTATATGCAGCACGGCTCAAGACCACCCCTCTTTTCGGGAACGTTGCCGTTGCGTACCTGGCGGGCAGCATGTTCCTGTTCGGGGGAGCGTTCGCCGGCCTGACCGGTTTTGTCCACATGATCCCTATCGCCCTCATGACCTTCCTTGCCATGATTGTCCGCGAGCTTTTAAAGGATGCCGAGGACGTGGAAGGCGATGCGGCCTGCGGGGCGTCGACCCTCCCGATACGGATCGGGATAAAGAATACCGCCCGTATCGCGTTTTGTTTCATGGTCCTTGCCGCGATCACAAGTCTCCTTCCCTATGCCTGGTGGGGAGGCTGGTACATTGCCGGGATCCTTCTCGTGGATGCAGTCCTCATCGGAGCTGCGGCCCGGGCCCTTTCCTGCGAGACACCTGCATGCATGCGGGACTCGCATGCTTCGTCCATCCTGAAATACGGGATGTTCGCGTCACTCGTCGTCTTCACTCTCTCGGCAGTCCTGCTCGGTTAACCCCGGGCTTTTACCTCCGGGAGGAGAGCAACAAGTTTATCCCCTGATCGTTCTACAGGTACCATAAGGAACAAGAGATCCATGCCAACGGTAATCCGTAAAGGAACTACATTTTACGCCCAGAAAGGTTCGTATTTCGAAGGGAACGTGAAGATCGAGGGCGACTTTGTCGTGCCCCCCCGGACGCATTTCTGGGGCCGGCTGTACGTAACCGGCAATCTCGAACTCGGCCCCCGTTCAAGTGTTGCGCTCGACATCAACTGCCTGAATGCGGTCATCGGGAGCCAGAGCCGGGTCAAGGGACCCATCGTGGCCCAAGGGGATGTCGTAATCCTCGACCATGCCACGGTCCATTCGGTCCAGGCCGGCGGCAGGGTGATCCTCCGCACCGGGATCACGGTCGGGGATGTAACCAGCCAGGACACGGTCATCGTTCACGGCAAAATCAAGAGCGGGAACCTAGTCGGCAAAAACATGAAGGTCCTCGGGAATTGAGGCCGGGTTGATTCCCAGGATCGCCACTTCGTAGATATCCGGCCAGTTGACGAGCGTCTCGACACACCCTTCTTTTAAAGTGACTACGCCCATAACGACAAGGCCCATCTTGTCGGCCATGTCGATGCCCTCCTTGACTTCCGCAAGGCATCCCACGCCAATGATGGCCTTCGGGCGGTATTTCTTCACCATCCTTTTTATGAATGACGAGCCGGGCACGATGAAGATCCTGTACCCGAGGCGTTCGAGCATCTCCCGTGCTTCACCGACACTGCACTGGCCGCAGCTGCGGCACTTGAGGCCCTCCGGGGTAAGGTTGGCCGGGCACTGTGATGACCGCAGGCACTGGGGCATGAAGATCGCCCGCTCAGCGACTGGGATCTTCTCAAAGGCGGCGCTGTTCATCGAGTTGTGGAGTTTGATAAAAAACGCAAACATCTCCCGGTCTTCGAGGCCGAGAAGCCGGAACATGGCTTTCATCCAGCCTTCGAGAAAGACGAGCCCGGCTTTTATGACCCGCGGGAAATAGAGCTTTCCTTTTTTGATGGAATACAGCGAGATGACAACGAGGACAAACGCGATGGCGATAGCCCCGAGTATGAGGATGACCGTTATTTCCCCGATAAGATACATCAGGTGGTTCCAGGTGCCGAAGTCGTATTCCATGCTGGTCCCTTAATTCTGGATCATATTGTTCTGGTGCGGGATAAAAGTGACCGGATATCCAGTGGCGGGCGCACGATCCCGTGCTCGGTAACGATGGCAGTGACGAGATCCATCGGGGTTGCGTCGAAGGCAGGGTTTTTCACGTGTGCCCCGTCGGGAACAAAGACCCGGTTTCCCATGGTCGTCACTTCTTCGCGCCCGCGCTCCTCGATGATGACATCCCGCTCGGTCTTGACGGGATCGAATGTTGAGAGCGGTGCAGCAACATAGAACGGGATGTCGTGATGGTGAGCACAGACAGCGTGCATGTACGTCCCGATCTTGTTGAAGACGGCATCGCCGGTGATCCGGTCTGCCCCGACAATCACGGCGTCGATTGCGCCGGCCCGCATAAAATGGGCAGCCATGGAATCGGTGATGGTCGTGACGTCGATACCGTCCCGTGCAAGTTCCCACGCGGTCAGCCGTGCGCCCTGGAGGAGCGGGCGGGTCTCGCAGGAGATGACCTTCACGTTCTTCCCCTCCTTGACCGCTGACCGGATAACCCCGAGCGCCGTTCCCCAGGACGAACAGGCAAGCGCCCCGGCATTGCAGTGCGTGAGCACGGTACAGGTATCGGGAAGGAGGGTTGCCCCGTGTTTTCCTATGGCGTGGCAGCAGGCCGTATCCTCGCGGGCAATGTCTTCTGCTTCCCGTACGGCAATCTCCCGAGCCATGCGGACATCGGTCACCGGTGAGATCTTCCCGATGACCCGGTCGATCCCCCAGGCAAGGTTGATTGCCGTGGGCCGGGTTGAACGGAGCATGGTTGCGGCGGCCGAGACTTCTGCCATGAATCCCTTCGGATCGGTTTTTGTGCTGGTAACCGCTGCCAGCGCAACCCCGTATGCCCCGGCAACGCCCAGGGCGGGTGCCCCCCGGATCTCAAGCCTTCGGATGGCGGTTGCAAGTCGTTTGATATCCGTACATTCAACGATACGGTATTCCCCCGGAAGGAGGGTCTGGTCAATGTACTGGATACTCTCCGATGCGGCATCCCACCAGAGTGTCAGCGTTCCTGCGCTCAAGCGGATCGCGTCCTGACGGCATCGATATAGGCCCGCATGGCTGCGGATTCACCCGAGGCCACGCTGTCGGGAATGTCCCGGGGCGCCGTTGCGGTCCCGGCAACGTAGATTCCCGGGCGGATCGTCCCGACGGTATTCACCGCGTCATTGGCGGAACGGATGAACCCGCTTTCTTCGAGGGGAATACCGAACTTTCCGGCCATCTCATGGGTCCCGTTGGCAGGCCCGATCCCGATCGAGAGCACGACGAGTTCCGGGTGGAGGACATGGACTTCTGCATTCTCCGAGTTTTCGACCTGGACAATCATGCCATTCCGGTCAAGGAGGACATCGGATGGCATGCCACGGAGGAACCGGATGCCCAGCGCTTTTGCCCGTTCGAAGTACTCTTCGTATCCCTTGCCATAGGACCGGATGTCAATATAGCTGATGGTGATCTCCATCTGCGGGTTCTTCTCCTTGATGAGCATCGCGTTCTTCAAGGCCTGCATGCAGCAGATGCAGGAGCACCAAGGCCGGCCGATTGCCATGTCCCGGGATCCCACGCACTGGATAAAGAGGATGGACTTCGGCATGCTGCCGTCACTGAGCCGCTTTATTTTCCCGCCCGTTGGCCCGCTCGCGTTGATCATCCGTTCCAGTTCAAGACTCGTCACCACGTCAGGGAGGATGAGGTGGCTGAACTGTGACTTCGTGCCGGCATCAAAGACCGTATACCCGGTCGTGATAAGGATACTGGCCGCCTCGACTTCGAGTGTCTTCTCCCCGTCTTCGTTGTTATGGAGGATTGCCCCGGGACCGCAGGAGTCGTAGCAGAGGCCGCATTCGATGCAGTGCTCCGGGTCCTTGATCACGATATCCGGCACTACCTGCGGGTGGGGCTTATAGATCGCCTTGCGCACCCCGACCCCGGCATCGAAGCGGTTGTACACTTCGACCGGGCAGATTTCAATGCAGTCCCCGCACCCGGTGCAGGTGGACTCATCAACGTACCTCGGGTGTTTTTTCAGGACAACACGGAAATGCCCCACGTCGCCTTCAACACTCTCCACTTCCGTGCAGGTGTGGACCGTGATCTCCGGGTGGCGTGCCACATCGACCATCTTCGGGGAAAGGATGCACATCGAGCAGTCGTTTGTCGGGAAGGTCTTGTCGAGCTGGGCCATGTGGCCGCCGATGGTTGGCTCGCGCTCGACAAGATCTACGTGGATCCCGTGGCCGGCGATATCGAGGGCTGCCTGGATACCGGCAATACCCGCCCCGATGATAACGACATTACTCATGGCGGGCGTACTCCCCGGCGAGCTCCACGTAGGACTCCGCATTTTTCAGGATGTGCTCTTTCTGGGCAATTGTTGTCTGCTTGATGATCTTGCCGGGAATGCCGACAACGACCGAACCTTCGGGAACTTCTATTCCCTCGGTTACGACCGCCCCGGCGCCGATCAGGGAACCTTTTCCCACCTTTGCGCCGTTGAGGACAATTGAACCCATCCCCACGAGGACCTGGTCCCCGAGAGTGCATCCGTGGAGGATGGCCCCGTGACCCACCGAGACATCATTCCCGAGAATTACCGGGAATCCTTTGCTCGTGTGCACCACGCAGTTGTCCTGGATGTTGGACCGGTCCCCGATCACGATCCGGTCCTTGTCCGCCCGGATGACAGCCCCAAACCAGATGCCCACCTGCCGGCCGATGGTAACATCGCCGATGACCGTTGCGTTCTCCGCCCTGAAAAGCGGTACGCCGGAGACCTTTGCATCCATACGCATAATAGCATAGGAAATTAAGAATCAAAGAGTATGAAGGTTATGGTCGGGGGCACCTTCGATCCGCTCCATGACGGGCACAAGCAGCTGCTCGGCCGGTCGTTCGGCCTCGCCGGGGACGGCGGGCAGGTCATCATCGGGCTCACGACCGATGCGTTTGCGAGCCGTAAAGTCCATCCCATCCGCCCGTTCGCCACCAGGAAAGCCGAGCTCGAAGCCTTTATTGATGGCAGCCATTTCCCGGCACGCTGGAACATTGAACCCCTCAGCGACCGGTACGGCCCCGCCCTCGATGCGGACTTTGATGCAATCGTGGTCTCTGAAGAAACGCTTCCCGTGGCAGTCGAGATCAACAAGCTCCGGAGGCAGAAAGGGGCAAAAAAAGTGGATATCCACCAGATCAGCTGCGTGCTTGCCGAAGATGGCCACTGGATCTCCAGCACCCGGATCTTCCGGGGGGAGATCGATATCCACGGGCATATGCTGCACCAGTGACCCTGATTTTCTGTCCGCTCTTTAAAAAAAGAAATTGGCCGTTCAGATGATATGGCTGGTCAAGTCTTTTGTGATAACCCAGTCGCAGTACTTGCAGTGCAGGCCTTTTGGGGTCACCACGAACTTGCTCGTGATGGGCTCGTGGGTATTGGAGATGCACCCCGGGTTCGGGCAGCGGACGATCCCCTCGATCAGGGTTGGGATCTCGACGCCTTTCTTCTCCCAGACCTTGAAGTTCCGAATGATATTGATTGTAGCGTGGGGTGAGATGAGGGCTATGCGGTTGACTTCTTCCTTGGAGAGTTCCCGGTTGGTGAGCTTGACGATGTCTTTTCGTCCCATATCCTTGCTCGGTACATTCGTTGCAATGGAGAGGGCTTCCTGCGTTGCCCCGGTGATCCCGAGGATCTTGACCACGTTGAGGGCTTCCCCGCCATCGATATGATCGATCACGGTACCGTTCTTGATCCTTCTTACGAGAAGCCCTTCGTTCTCTGCCGCTTCGCTTGTCTTCATTGCAGCACCTGGAGGAGCATAGCCATCCGCATGGGGACACCGTTCCTGGATTGTTCAAAGTACTTTGCGTGGGGGGATTCGTCCACCCGGGGGTCGATCTCGTCTACCCTCGGCAGGGGATGGAGGACGATTAAGTGCTTCCGCGCATCTGCGAGGAGTTCGGGTGTGATGCGGTAACTGGAGGCAACGTTGAAGTACGAGGCCGAGTCCGGGAACCGTTCGCGCTGGATACGGGTGACGTAGAGCACGTCCACGTCATGGATAACCTCGCTGATGTCCTCGTGCTCGACAATTTCCATTCCCTTGTCGCGGAGTTCAGCGGCAAGGGCAGCCGGGAGCTCGAGACCGTTTGGCGAGATGGTGTGCAGCCGGGCATTGTAGAGGGAGAGGGCCGAGGCGAGCGAATGGGCGGTCCGCCCGTACCGGAGGTCGCCGACCAGCGCGACATCGATGCCATCGATAGGCATTGACTGGCGGATGGTGTAAAGGTCGAGGAGTGTCTGGGACGGGTGCTGGCCTGCACCGTCGCCGGCATTGATGACCGGCACGGTCGAGAATTCGGCTGCAAGCCGGGCTGCTCCCTCCTTGGGATGCCGGATGACAATCGCGTCTGCGTAACCGCTGACCACCCGGATGGTGTCGGCGAGGGTCTCGCCTTTTGCCATGGAGCACGCGTCAACGCTCCCTACTGATATGGACGTTCCGCCAAGGCGCGCCATGGCGGATTCAAAGGACATCCGTGTCCGCGTGCTGGGTTCAAAAAAGAGGACGGCAAGGATCTTGCCGACAAGTGCATCCGGATCAAATTTTTTTCTGTCGATCTGGCCTGCGTGATCCAGCAGGCGGTCGATCTCATCCCGGTCAAAATCACCGATGGAAATGATGTGCTGCGTTCCCACTCCTCCCTCTTATCGTGTACCGGATTGTTTGGATTTCCTGCCGTAATTACCTATCCTTGCCCGGGCCGGCCAGCGGGCTCGCGGACAGAGCCCCCGGCTCCCGCATGGCAGTACCGGCAGGAATGATATTATTGGATGGTCACGCACCATTTTTATACGATTCATTCGATGTTGTGAGGAATCACCCGTGGACACCATACCCATTGCACGGCCGGCGATCGGCCAGGAAGAGATATCGGCGGTGACCGAAGTCCTCGAATCCGGGATGCTTGCCGCAGGTGAACGTGTTGCCCAGTTCGAACAGAAATTTGCCGATTATTGCGGCACCACGCACGCGATCGCCATCAATAACGGCACCGCCGCGCTGCATGCAGCCCTTCTGGCCATCGACATCGGTCAAGGCGACGAGGTTCTCGTGCCCTCGTTCTCGTTCATTGCAACGGCGACTGCGGTCTCGATGTGCGGGGCAAAACCCGTCTTTGTGGACGTCGACGGGGAGACGTTCAATATCGATCCGGCCCGGATTGAGGAGCGCATCACGGACAGGACCCGGGCAGTGATCGGGGTCCACCTCTTCGGCCAGCCGTTCGATGTCGATGCGGTAAAAAAGATCTGCGAGTCGCGCAACCTGAAGCTCATCGAGGATGCGGCCCAGGCCCACGGGGCGCTGTATCACGGTGAGAAAGCAGGGGGTATGGGGCATCTCGGCTGCTTCTCATTTTATGCAACAAAGAATATGATCACGGGAGAAGGCGGGATGGTCACGACAAACGACCGTTCCTATGCCGACCGCGTGCGCCTGATCGTCAACCACGGCCAGAAGGAGAAGTACCTCCACACCCGGCTCGGGTACAATTACCGGATGACGGACATCGCGGCAGCGATCGGGATTGTCCAGCTCAAAAAGCTCGACAAGTTCAACCTCCGCCGGAGGAAGAACGCGGAATATTACAACGCGAATCTCTCGGTTAAGGGTCTCGTCACACCGAAGGTCATGGAGGGCACCAATCCCGTGTACCACCAGTACGTTATCCGACTCACGGAAGAGTTCCCGATGAAACGTCCGGAGTTCATGGAGTATCTCAAAACCAAGGGGATTGGTTCGGCGATCCACTATCCCATCCCGATCCACCGCCAGCCGCTCTATGATACGGCAACCGGCCCCGACCCGTGCCCGGTTGCGACCCGGCTTTCGGCATCGGTACTGAGCCTGCCGGTTCACCCGCTGCTCGACCAGAAGGAACTCGCTTACATCTGCGACACCATAAACAAGGTGAAATGATGGATGTCGGGGTCATCGGTACCGGGATGATGGGGAGGAACCACGTCCGGGTCTATTCCGAGCTCAAGAGCGTGGGATCGGTTGGTGTCTACGATCTCAACACTGCGGCGGCTAAGGAGATCGCCGGGCAGCATGGTGCAACTGCCTTTCCCTCGATAGATACACTTCTCGAAGCCTGCGATGCGGTCAGTGTCTGTGTGCCCACGCAGTTCCATGCCGGTGTTGTCCGGCAGGTTTTTGCTGCGGGAAAATCCGTGCTCATCGAGAAGCCCATCTGTGCCACTTCGGCTGAAGCCACCGCTCTTCTCGCCCACGCCCCCTCAGGAATAACCATCGGTGTGGGGCACATCGAGCGGTTCAACCCCATCGTCCAGGAGATCCGGAAGATCGTGGACAAGCCGCTGTACGTCGAGATGAAGCGGCACAATCCTGCATCTGCAAGGGTCACCGGCAGCACGGTGGTCGAGGACCTGATGATCCATGACATCGATGTCCTCCTCAGCCTGTTCGGGAAACCCACCTCCATTCACAGCGCGGGTAACATCGACGTCTGTAGTGTTCTTGCCACGTGCGGGACGATGCCGGTTGCTCTTTCAGCCAGCCGTAAGTCATCGAAGAAGATCCGGATGATCTATATCGAGGAGGAGGATTTCACGGTCGAAGGGGATTACATGACCCAGGAGATCACCATCTACCGCAAGCCCGGGCGGTACCAGTTCGAGGAGGAACGGTACGTGCAGGAGAATATCATCGAGAAAGTGATGGTCAACAAGCTCGAACCCCTGAAGCGGGAGCTGGGAACGTTTGTGGAATGCGTCCAGAAACACCAGCCGTTCCCGGTCACCCCGGAACAGGCCGTGGAGAACCTGCGGGTGTGCGAGACCATTGTTGCGGGGCTATAACTGCCTCGGGTTCCGGAGATTTTCATGCTTACCGATCTGATCAGGAAACGCGGGCCGATAAAAAAGATCGGTGTTATCGGGATGGGCTATGTCGGGATACCGGCAGCGGCCCTGTTTGCGGATGCACCGGTTTTTGACCGGGTGTACGGGTTCCAGCGGGATTCCCCGTCATCCGGCTACAAGATTGCGATGCTGAACCGTGGGGAGAGTCCTCTTAAAGGCGAGGAGCCCGGCCTCGAAGAGCTTCTGGCAAACGTCGTGGCTGCAAAGAAGTTCTCCTGCACCTCCGACTTCTCGAAGATCCGGGAGCTGGACGCGGTCACGCTCTCCATCCAGACGCCATTCCTGAATAAGGAGGATCTCCTTCCCGACTTCTCGGCCCTGAAAGACGGGATCCGGAACGTTGGGAAGTATCTCACGCCGGGGATGCTCGTTGTGCTGGAATCGACTATCACCCCCGGGACTACGACCGGCCTTGCCCGGGAGATCCTGGAAGAGGAGTCCGGCCTTAAGGCCGGCGTCGATTTTGCCCTTGCCCATGCACCCGAACGGGTGATGGTGGGCCGGCTCCTCCGGAACATCCGGGAGCATGACCGGATTGTCGGGGGTATTGACGATGTGAGCACGAAGCGGGCAACGGAACTTTACTCGCCGGTCCTCACTATCGGGAAAGTCATCCCGATGTCCTCAACCGCTGCGGAAGTGACCAAGACCGCCGAGAATACCTTCCGTGACCTCCAGATTGCGGCCATCAACGAACTGGCACTCTACTGCGAGGCGATGGGGATCAATGTGTACGATGTCCGGACCGGTGTCGACAGTCTCAAGGGTGAAGGGATCACCCGTGCCATGCTCTGGCCCGGTGCCGGTGTCGGTGGCCACTGCCTGACGAAGGATACCTATCATCTCGAACGCGGGGTGCAGGTGCTGGGAAAAGACCTGCTCGACTACCCTGCCGGCGAGCCCTCGCTGTATGTGCTGGCCCGGCGGATCAACGACTTCATGCCCACCCACATGTTCCGGCTCACGAAGGAGGCGCTGGAACGGTCGGGACGTCCGCTGAAGGGAGCGAAGATCGCCCTCCTTGGCTGGGCGTTCCTTTCAAACTCGGATGATTCCCGGAATACGCCCTCGGAACCCTACCGGGACCTCCTTGTCAAGGAAGGTGCGGTTGTCTCTATCCACGACCCGTACGTTGCCGAGTATCCCGGCCTTACCTTCGAGCCGTTCGTGGAAGAAGCAGTCCGCGGTGCCGATGCAATCGTGATCTTTGCCGGCCACAACCTGTACCGTGGCTTGGACGCCCCCTATCTTAAGAACCTTACCGGGAAGAAGCACCCGGTGATAATCGATGGGCGCAACATGGTTGACCCTGAAGTCTATATCCGGCACGGGTTCATCTACAAGGGCATCGGGCGGGGCGACAGGAACTCGCATGTGATTGTGGAATAACGGACCCGCTTTTCAATTAAAAAATATTTTTTTGCCAGATCGACCGGTCACTAAAAATCCACCATAAATCTGCCAGAAAATCAAAAAAAAAAAGGTTTGAAGATTATATCAGCCCATCATGCCCGGAGGCATGCCGCCCATTCCACCCATGCCGCCGGGGGGCATTCCTCCGGCAGACTTCGAGGCGGCGATGACATCGTCGATGCGCAGGATCATGACCGCAGCCTCTGCTGCGCTTGAGATTGCCTGCGTCTTCACCCGCAGGGGTTCGACAACGCCGGCCTTGAGCATATCCGTCGGCTTGCCGGCATCAGCATCGACACCGAAGGTCTTCTTCCCGGATTCGTGAACTGCCCGCATATCGACAAGCATATCGATGGCATTAAGTCCCGCATTCTCTGCAAGTGTCCTCGGGATGATCTCCATCGATGCGGCAAACGCTTCGATGGCCAGCTGGACCCGGCCGCCGACCGTGGCCGCATATTCGCGGAGACGGAGCGAGAGTTCGGTCTCGGGTGCACCGCCACCGGCAACGATCTTCTTACCTTCAACGACAACGGAAACGACCATCAGGGCATCGTGGATGGCCCGTTCGAGTTCGTCGACAACGTGTTCAGTCCCGCCCCGGATGATGATGGAAACCGCCTTGGGGTTCTTGCACTTCGAGACAAAGATCATCTCGCCGCCTGAGACCTTGCGCTCCTCGACAAGCCCGGCAGTGCCGAGATCCTTTGCCGTGATTGCATCAACGTTGTTGGCAACGGTTGCCCCGGTTGCCCGGGCAAGGTTCTCACTGTCGCTCTTCTTGACCCTGCGGACCGCAAGGATGCCGGCCTTTGCCAGGTAGTGCTGCGCAACATCGTCGATGCCTTTCTGGCAGATGAGGACGGTTGCCCCGCTTTTGATGACCTTCTCCACCATCGCGTGGACCATGTGCTCTTCCTCGTCAAGGAATGCCTGGACCTGTTCGGGCGTGGTCATGTTGATCTTCGCGTTCACTTCGGTCTTCTTGAACTCGAGTGCCGCGTTGAGGATCAGGATCTTTGCATTCTTCACGGATTCGGGCATGGACGGGTGGGCCCGTTCCTTATCGATGACCATGCCTTCGATCAGTTCCGTGTTTTCAACCGAGGCGCCGACCTTCTTCTCCACGTTGATGTGGGCGAGGTCCGCTTTGCCGTCGGGATCGATAACCGAGGTGACGGCCTTGACGATGATGTTGCAGAGCAGGTCCTTCGATGCCTCGGCATTCTTACCGGTCAGTGCGGTCCCGGCGATCTTTTTGAGCATCGCGGTATCCGTTGGCTTCACTGTAATGGCGATCCCGTCGAGTATGGTGAGCGCTTTTGCCGCTGCCATCGTGTAGCCTTCGGCAATCACGGTCGGGTGGACGCTCTGTGCAAGGAGCCCCTCGGCACTCTTGAGCAGTTCGCCGGCAATGACGACTGATGTCGTGGTTCCGTCGCCCACTTCAGCGTCCTGCGTCTTTGCGACTTCGACAATCATCTTTGCTGCCGGGTGCTCGATATCCATCTCTTTTAATATGGTAACCCCGTCATTGGTAACCGTTATCTCACCGATGCCGTCAATAAGCATCTTATCCATCCCACGGGGGCCGAGCGTGGAGCGGACCGCCGCTGCCACGGCTTTTGCTGCGGCAAAGTTGCTGTTCTGGGCTTCCTGCCCGCTCGTCTTCGTTGTTCCTTCCCTGACAATGATGATGTTTTGTCCACCGAGTTGTTGTGACATGGTTTGCCTCGTTGCCTGTTGTTTTTTATTGTCCGTCCGCCTGGTGACAAAACCCCGTGCCTTCGTGCGCACGATCCGGTTTTGCCGGTTCCGGGACTGGTATCGGGTGGAAAATTCCTGATCCGGATCCGATGGAGGTTCGAGGCCGCCACCGGGAAACGACAAATCCCTTTCCCTGCAAAACAAAAGTCTTCAATCGGAGTTTTAGCACTTCGTGGCGGACTTCATCGCCACTTGACAGATCACCGTTGACCGTGGTTCATCTAATAGTTTTCTTTTTCCTGCAGGTTTTTTTTGTCCCCTTATTCTTTGTCTGGCCCTGCGGCGGGTACCGGTACCATGAATCTGTGGAAAGGCCTGTCCGCGGGATGGATCCTGTTACCTGACTACAAAGTCGGTTGTTCCTCTCCGTTTTATTAGGAATCCTTTTTATCCCGGTACAACCCGCGCTTATTTATGCGCAGCCGGGACCGGTCGGAAAGCGGGTACATGTATGGTTTCATTCTCCTGATGTCCGTAATCATCCTCATCTCCCTGGCCTCATTTACTCTCCTTATTCATCCCAGCTATTATTCCGGGGAGGCCGCATATACCTCCCTGAAAGTCCTGACCGATGACCTTGCCCTGTCAGGCCATGTGACGGGATATGCCGGCGGATCGGCAACCCCGGCATACCCCCCGGTCCTGCAACCCCCATCCGGTCCGCCCGGGCTGAGTGCGGTCCGGCTGGATATCCGCCTTGCCTCACTCCGGACAACCTGGGCATCGGGAACCGGTGACGATCTCTCGAGTGCAACCGTTGTCCTGGCGACTCCAGCCGGAAGCGAGGTCCTGCCCATGCGGACTGCCCCGTCCCTTGCCCGGCCGGGCTGGTCCATTATCCGGAAAGGGGGCATGCTTCCCGGTACGAGTGCCAATGCCAATAATATCCTGGAGCCCAACGAGGTGTTCAGTATCCTCGTGTTCCCGTCCGGAAATCTTTTGCCCGGCACACCCTTTGCGATCACGATGAGCATACCCAATGTCCGGCCCCTCACGGTAAACCGGACTGTTCCCCGTCCGATAACACCGGTTATGGACCTTGGCTGAATTTCTTTTTGATGGTGTTAACGGCATCCAGATCGTGGGGGAATTGCCCGGTTTCGGTTTACGGGTTTGCGGGTTGCTTAGGCCTTTTATTTCTGTATTGCCCCTTGCCGGGAGTAACAGGAACGATTATTTTTGCGGACCCGTAACGGCGGTCAGTTTATTTATCGTATTAAAGAATTATTCATCAACTATCAAATTATTTTTTATTTTATCATATGCACGAAATTTTTATTATAATGTACTAAATATCTATATATACTCATGAATACAAGTATTTTTTTGGAGCCCATCCACACCTGTCAGTAATTACTATTGTACCAGGAATTCATGGGAAAAAACCCGTTCCTGATCAGTAACCATCTGACTGGATGGCCTCTATGGAGAAAATATGACCGCAAAACCTGAAATGAAATCGGCATTGGAATGCACATTGAAAGTTAAAGTTGGGGAATATGGCGTTGTTTGTCTTCCCAGCAACCCGTCAACAGGGTATCACTGGGTTCTTCCCGCGATGCCGGAGTGTATTAACCTCACGTCCAGTGGATGGTTCGCCGCGATCCCGGTCCCCCACCCTGGTGCGCCAGGCTTCCAATACTTCGTGTTCCGGGGTGTCACAAAGACTGCTACGCCGGCCAAGATGACCTTCTCGCTCTTGACGCCAGCAGGTCAGCCGGTCCAGAATGCCATCTGTACCGTCACCGTGACCGCGTAAGCTGCCCACTCACTCTGTCTGGAGGTTTCCCGTCAGAGGTGAATGGCGGCACAGGGTATGGTGCATGACTGCACCATATCCGGTCTTACTGCCGATAACCCTTTTGTGGATGGGGGTCAGTCTGGCAGGGTGGGCAGGCATCTTTTGCTTGCCCACCGGTTTCCCCTATTACAATCGTGCTATTCAGGGCTTCCGGGATTTGTTTTTTTATCTGTCTGGATTACATGCACGGTTGCCGTTCCTTTTTCCCGGATCGTTTCCGGAAAGAGGGATGGCTGTACTGCACTATGCAGGATTGCACCACCCTCTCCCCCCATACCATCCGGGAGGGGGTATCCCCGCCTTCATTATCTGGCGGAATTGCAGTTCTCCGGGAAGGTTAGGCATGCCTGCGGGAATGGGGGATGACCGCCCGGGTTCCCGCCAGTTGCCTCGTGCGATGGTTCTCTCTCACGCCAGTTCCGGCACGCTGCCTGCCCACTCCTCGACCTTCCTGCGGATTGCATCGTCCGAGTAGGATGAGACGGTAATCCTGTTGCGGGCCAGGCTCAGGAAATAGAGTTCGTCCGAGGGATCATGGCATTTCAGGGTCACGGAGAAGAGATCCGCCTCTTTGATGTGCTTCACGGTCCCGCGATGGGAGGCAATGTTGGCCATGTTCGTGATCATGGATGCAATGCCGGTTTCATAGCCTTCAATGGAGTCGTACACTTCCGAGCTGGTGCCCACCTGCTTCCCCTTCGTGTCCAGGTAGACGAACTTTGCCGTATACCGTTCGCGCACCGGCATGACCGGTGGGAAGTTCCTCTTCTGGGCATAGTAGGATGTGCACCCGAGCGGGTTTTTGAGCCGCAGTGTCCGGATAACTGCCGAAAATGCCGCACTATCCGAAAACGGGCGTTTCAGCAGCCGGGTTGCGCTTTTTGTTCCGGTTCTCTGGCGGAAATGGGTCATGGCACTCAATCCTCCTGTTATCCTGTCCCGGGCGGGAAAAGTTCCCGTCTTCTGGATGCCTGAGTAAGAGAATGAACGGGTTCAATAAATCCTTGGTGGTCCTTCGCAGGAGAGTGATTGGGGGTCGCGTGGGTACATAATGCCGGTCGGAGCAGTGCCCGTGAACCGGCCGGTTGTGCCGGCTGTGGGTAATCTTTCCGTCGGTATATGTGTGACTTTCCGGGACTTTTCCGGATCATTTGGTCCTGTAATTGAGGCTCTAAGAATATGTTTGTACCCACGCGACCCCCCAATGCCTTGTCCGGATTTTGTGGGAAAAAGCTGATATTTCACATCAATGAATTATCTGAATTCTAAGAAATATTGTGTGGGGGGGTCGCGTGGGTACAAAATTACTCCATGGGATTTCCTGGATGGACTCTTGAAGCGGGTACTCCCTTGAGGTATCTTGAGTCGGTGTTTAAATTGCTGTTTGTTTATATTTCGCGTTGCATTTTCAATAATTGTTTAAATTATTGTATGCAGATTCATGATCATGCATAGGAAAAGGCGACTGCCCGTGTCAATACCTGTCTGGCAGGAGCTCAAAACCATGAAAGGGGCCGGCCAGACGTATGATAATCTCCTTGAGGAGATGATCGAGCAGGTCAGGAAGATCCAGTTGGAAGAAGACCTCGACATGTGGGAGAACAGCCCCGATTCGGAATATGTGTCGCTTCATGAGTGAGTGGATTCCTTGAATCGATTGCGATGAACGCCGCCGCCCCCGACGGGGCGCCCCGGCGGCGGTCCAGTGACAGTTTATTTTTGGATGCAGGTAAGTGGGTAGCGCAAAACCCGACGAGGGGTTTTGCGCGTGGGGTTATCGCAATGTTTGGAGATTTAGCTGTAATGCTCTCGAAATAATACAAAAATCGTTAGAATATTAGTGGCAACCGCTAGAGAAAAATACTGAAAGTATTGATATAGTGTGATATGGATATTCCAGAAGTTATATCGGTAATCAGCCTTCTAGGGCTTGGCGGAATAATCGGTGGGATTATCCAATTTTTGTTGAATAAAAAATCGCAAATCGAATTGGAAATCCGTCAATTAACACTATTAAGATACCGTACCATTTTGAGGTGGATGAGATGCGTCTTACATCCGGAAACGGCATATCATCTCTCATTTGAAGGAATGGAATTTCCTGGAAATAAAACAAAAGAAGAAATTCAGGAAGTGGCGGCTGAAAAATTAATTGAATTTTATTATGACACATTCCTTTACGGTTCTGATGATGTTTTAGTCAGTATAAAGAATTTTATTCAGAATCCAAATGAGAGAAAATTCACAGAAACTGCTGTTGCGATGCGAAAAGAATTATGGAAAATTAGCAAAAATCGAGATATTGAGTCATATGCCTTGAAAAAAATTGATGCTTAATTTTAAACAAACTTACTTTTATTTCCTCGCAATCGTCACATATCCCGAGTGACTCACTGACGTTGAAGGCCGGGTCCCCCGCTTGGACCGGGTCATCTCCCGCTCGATGAGCTCGTGGGTGTGCACTTCGCGGAAGAGCGGGGTGGCTGCATCCACCACGATTGCCATCTGTTCCAGGAATGGCGTGTAGCACGCGAGATACCCGCCGGACCGGAGCAGGGAAAACGCGTGGGTTACGTGCTCGGTCTGGATCTGGAGATCGAGGTGGACAACATCGAACGAACCCTCTGCGTCGAGGAAATCCTTTGCAACCGCTTCCACGTTCGGCAGTTTCGCTTCGGTGATGTTCTTCATCGCGAGCGTGGAAAACTCCGGCCGGATCTCGTACGTCTTCACCGTCTTTGCCACGCCACCAAAATAGATGGCCGCAATGCCGCTTCCCGTGCCGGCATCGAGCACGTCATCGTTGTGGTTCATGCCGGTATACGCGATGACAAGGCCGATGTCCTTGGGCAGCATCGGGGCACCCGAACGCTTGCCGTACGCAAAGAAATCAGTCGGCCTTGGGATGCGGATCGTAAACTCCGCGCCGCTGTGGGTGGTGATGATACCGCCACCCTCTTTTCCGACAATGGATTCGAGCTCGATCTGTCCCTTGTCGGTGCCAAGCTTTCCCGGCCCGGCCTTAACCCAGAATTCCCTGCCTTCTCCCGCGAGAAGGACCCGGTCGCCTGCCTCGATCATCACTGGGCCAGCTTCATGATGGCTTCAGCAATGTCGCCGTTGCATGCAACAAGGGCTTCCTTTGCCTTCTCCACGGGCACATTGGCCTGCGCAGCAACCATGGTTATGTCCTCTGCCGGGATCTCGGTCTCCGCAGGAACGAACCGGGGCTCGCCCGTTATCTGGTAACTGGTGGCGCCCTGCATGGTCATCGCCGATACCTCGGCCGAATCGAAGATCCAAGTACCCTTGGGTGTCTTGATAACAATACTCTCTACGTCTTCAATCTGCTCGACATTCATGCCGAGCTTCTTCATCATCGCCTTCATCTGGCGTGGGTTGATATTTCCCGGAAGCATCCTTTTCACTACCCTGCCGTACTCTTACAGCTACTCCATAATTAAATGCAAGCATCTCGGCGCCCGCAACAACCGCTCCCCCGCAGGCAATCAGGCGATCGTTTCCTGCAACGACGAGAACGTCGTCACCCGCGCGGATAGCCGGGTCTGCTCCGACAACGTGCTTGGCAAACGCATTCTTTCCCTGTGCCACGAACTCCGCCACATCCTCCCGGATGACCACGCGGTAACCCGGGGCCGGAAGGAGGGCCTGGAGCCTGCGGGCCCCCTCGATGCCCAGCGTCAGCCTGCCGTCCGATGCCCGGATGGTTGCGAGCCGCGTCCCCTCAAAGAGGATCTGCCGGATCCGCCCGGTGGTAGAGAGCATGAACCGGCAGCCCTCGGGAAAGAGCCCGGTCCCGACCCCGCATCCGAACTGGAAATCAGCGATGACCTGGACCCGCCGCAGCGAACTGTTCTCCGAGTATCCTGTTGACACGATAAACAAACTCCTCTTCTGCTGTTTTCGGGATATACGCGCCCGCCGCGATCTTATGTCCCCCGCCACCGCCGCCGTACTCGGCCGAGGCATCGCTTAAGGCCTTCTGGAGGTCGATTCCCTGCTCCACGACCCGCTCGGTGGTCCGCATCGAGACCTTGGTGAGGTTCGTATCCTCCGGCACCTCGCACATGATCAGGATGGGCTTTTTGCTGTTGAGCTTCGAGAGGGCCATGCCGGCCCCGATGCCCACGATGGTGTCGGGATATCTTCCGCCAACATGGAGCCACTGGAGGTTGTCGAGCTCTTTTACCCCGGTATCGATGATATACTGGAGCAGGTTGCGGATGATGGCCCGGTGATTGTTGAGCATGTGCTCGGCATCCCGGTACGCGGTGCCCCGGTCGCCCCGGAGGATAGCGCCGCCGATCTGGGGCTTCGACCACCGCCCGCAGGCATTGAGCATGGTGGCATACTCCTGCGCATTCCGCAAGGGCGTCCTCGGGATCTCGTCAGGAAACCCGTAGATCTCCGCAAGGAGCCGGTCCACCGGTTCGCCATTCGCGATGAGCTGCTCGGCAAGCGCCGAAATGATCGTCCGCCGGTCCTCGACCGGGATCTCCTCCCAGACAAACCACCGCCCGTCGGGGGTCTGCTGCCGGATACCGAGCCGCTTTAAGAACTGCCGGGCGCCCTCGGGATTGTTGCTGATCCCTTTGATGAACGGGTCGTCGTTGTAGGCAAGCGAGAGGTGGATCGGGCGGGTTGCGGTGCCGTAACAGTTGAGATCCTTTTTGCGCACCTCCACATTGCCGCTCTTCAAGCCGTCCTCGACAATGATCTCGCGGGCAGGGCCGACAAGGCCGCACTTCTCCCGGGCCATCATGTCGCCGACATTGCCGATGATGGCGAGCTTGGCAAGATCGATATTGGCCTCGTCCATCTCTTTTGCTATCAGGTAGCAGACTCCCGCTGCGCTCATGCGGGTATAGCCGTAGGGCAGGCAGTTGACCTGCGTGTAGGTAATTTCCGCTGGCTGGCTGACGTGGTGGTCAACAATGATCACGTCTTTTTCCGTAAGGCCCCGTTCCGCGAGCAGGTTCTGCTGGCCGGCGCCGAGATCCGAGAAGATCTTCAGCGACTTGTCGGAGGGAACCTGCGGCATGGTGAGGGGTTCGAGCTGGCGCACGAACACCGACTTGACCTTGATGCCCTGCCGTGAAATTGCCTGGGAAAGAACAGCCTCGCTGGAGATGCCATCGGCATCGATGTGGGAGATGATGGTAATTTCCGGTGCTGCCGCGATCTGTTCTGCGGCTGCTTTCACATCATCGCTAAAACCCATTGCATATTATTTTGGCATGTCCATACACATGAATTGTACTAACGAATGCAACCCGAACCGATAACTGGATTTTTAGAGACCGGTCCTGTCACGCCCGCCCGGATGCGGGTCGTGGACCGGAACGCAATGGCGCTTGGTGTCACCGAGCTCCAGCTGATGGAGAGCGCGGGAAGAGGGCTTGCGGAGGCGGTCCTTTCCATGAGCCCGGGCCGGGTGCTGGTGCTCTGCGGACACGGCAACAATGGCGGCGACGGGATGGTTGCCGCCCGCCACCTCCAGCGCGGGGTGGAAACGGATGTCTGTTATCTCGACCAGGGCACCCGAAGCCCGTCCTGCGAACACCAGCTTCGCGCCCTGCGGCACTGCTGCGTGGGGCTCCACCCGTTCCCGTGCCGGGACGATCTCGTTGTGCTGAAACATCTCTTCGACCGGGCGGATGTGATCGTCGATGCCCTGCTTGGTACCGGCAGCACGAGCGGCATCCGGGAGCCGTTTGCCACCTGCATAGCAATGGCGAACGAGTCGCCTGCAACGATCGTTGCTGCTGATGTGCCGACGCCGGGCATCCGCGCTGACCGGATCTGCGCATTCCACCGGGCCAAGGTGCCGGGATCAACGGTTATCGATATCGGCATCCCGGCTGAGGCGGAATGTTATGTCGGTCCCGGCGACCTTACCCTCATTCCCGCCCGGGATCCGAAGGCGCACAAAGGTATCGGGGGCTCGGTTCTTGTTATTGGCGGGGGACCGTACCAGGGCGCCCCGTACCTTGCCGGGCTCGGGGCACTCCGGGCCGGGGCCGATATTGTCCGGATTGCGTCCCCGGTGTTCGAACCGATCCCCGATCTCATTTACGAGCGGCTCCCGGGGGAGCGGATCGGGGAAGAGCACACGGAGCGGCTGATTGCCCTTGTGGAGAAAGCCGATGTGGTGGTCTGCGGCAACGGGCTCGGGACAGAGAGTCACGATGTCATTCTGGCGATTGCCCCGCACTGTAAAAAAGCGGTCTTCGATGCCGAGGCCCTGCGTCTCCCTCTCCCGGCTTCCTGTGGGGAGACGATCTACACCCCGCATGCCGGGGAGTTCACCCGGATCACCGGCATAACCCTGCCGGGGGATACCTATGGCCGCGCCCTTGCTGTCCGGGATGCCGGGATCAGGGGTACGGTTCTTCTCAAAGGAAAGACTGATATTATAACGGACGGGAACCGGGTGCGGTTCAACCGCACGGGCCACCCGGCCATGACGGTCGGGGGGACCGGCGACGTGCTGGCCGGCATTGCCGGTGCCCTGCTCTGCCATCTCCCTGCATTTGACGCTGCCTGTATTGCCGCATATGCCAACGGCAGGGCCGGTGAGCTGGTAGTTGCTGAACGGGGCGGGGGGATGGTTGCATCGGACCTGGTGGACCGGGTTCCCGGCGTGCTGTTTGGGAAAGGTGCATAAAATGGTGAAAATGGTGAAATTTACGCATATCGAGAACGATCGGGCACAGATGGTGGATATCAGTGCAAAAAGCGATGTTACCCGGGAAGCAACAGCGGGTGGGAAGATCTACCTGCGCCCGGCAACGCTTGATGCTATCCGGAACGGTACGGTTATCAAGGGCAATGTCCTTGCCACCGCCCGGGTTGCGGCCACCCTCGCAGTCAAGAACACCTCTGGTCTCATCCCGATGTGCCACCCTATCCCGATCAGTTCGATAACGGTCGATTTCACGGAAGGCGACGGGTATATCGAATCAATGGTTGTCGTAAAGATGACCGGTAAGACCGGTGTCGAGATGGAAGCGCTGACCGGGGTTTCGGTTGCGCTCCTCACGGTCTGGGACATGGTCAAGTCCGCTGAGAAGGACAAGGACGGGCAGTACCCCGTTACCCGGATTGAAGATATCCGGGTTATTGAGAAGAAGAAAGGGAAGTGAACGGGTATTGATTCCTCTCTCTTTTACGACAGCCCGCCCCGGTGTACTTTAATATCCCCCCAGTCCAAGTATGTGGGAATGCGGGATACAAGTCCCGTGTCAAAGGAATGTAGCCCTCTTTGGGCCGAACCTTAGGAGAATACCATGGTAAAATCAATGTACGCCTTCGTCAGGGAGGCATGGAAAGTACCGGCAGAAAGCGGAGTCAAGGAGCTCCTCTGGAACCGTATGCAGGAATGGCGCCGTGAAGGCAGCGTTGTCCGCGTTGAGCGGCCGACCCGTATCGACCGCGCACGCTCGCTCGGCTACAAGGCCAAGCAGGGCATTGCCGTTGCACGCGTCCAGATCCGCCGCGGAGGCCGCCGGGCATCCCGGTACGTCCGCGCACGCCGTTCAGCCCGGATGGGCAAGAACCATCTCACTGCCGGCAAGAGCATCCAGCGCATTGCCGAAGAGCGCGCGTCCAAGAAGTTCCCCAATATGGAAGTGCTCAACTCCTACTGGGTAGGACAGGACGGGATGCTGAAATATTACGAAGTCATCCTCGTTGACGGCCACCACCCCTCGATCCGGGCAGACAAGAATCTTGCCTGGCTGGCAAGCCCCACCCACCGCGGTCGTGCCGAGCGTGGCAAGACCTCCGCCGGTCTCAAGGGCCGGGGTATGCTGACCCGTGGGAAAGGTACCGAAAAGACCCGCCCGAGCATTCGCTCGCATGCGAACCAGGGCAAATAATCTTATTCTCTTTTTACGAAGTCTCCTTTCATGAAGATCACCGATGCCGCAGTTTTTGTGCACCCGTCCGGTGACTCGTCCGTCCGCAGGATGGCGCTCGAAGCAAAGTCCCTTGGCTTTGACAGCCTCGTTGCCCTGGATGCACCCGCGTGTGAATACGAGGGCATAACCGTTTACGCCGGCCGCTATCTCCGCGAACGTGCGATGCGCGATGTAATCGCCCGGGTCAAGCAGGCCCGGGGTACGGACGCCGTCATATCGGTACAGGCCGGGGACAACGGGTTCAACCGGGCCGTGCTCGGGCTCAAGGGCGTGCACATCCTCAGAGGGATCCAGTCGGCCGACAAGACCGCGTTCGATCACGTAGCAGCCCGGATGGCGGCCGATAACCGGGTGGCTATCGACCTGGATCTCTCGGTTCTTATATCCACCCGGGGCATAGCAAGGCAGCGGGCGATCCATCGCTACCTGGACATCCTTGTCCTGGAGCAGCGCTTTGAGTTCCCGCTGACCCTCTCGTCCCATGCCCGGTCGATCCTGGACATGCGGTCCACCCGGGAGATCGCGGGGCTCTGCTCCATCCTTGGGATGGATGCCGCTGACGTGGCAAAAGCCCTTGGGGGCATCGGGGTCCTTGATACCCCTACCCGACCGGCAGTACGGGTGATCGGATGAGCGTCCGTCCGCCAACCCTCCGGGAAAACCGGCGCTATATTCTCGCCCGCGTCCTTCCTTCTGGCACACTCATCGACCAGAAAGAGCTCTATTACGCGATCTCTGATGCCGTCACCTCGCTCTGGGGCGATGGCATGGCTGCCGTGATCACCCCGGCAGTTGTTGCTGCTGAAGGTGATTTCGTCTTCATCCGGTGCCGGCGCGGGACCGAGCGGGAACTCATTATCGCGCTCTCGACCGTTACCGGTTGCCGCGAGACCCGGCTGGCCCTCCGCATCCTTGCCGCGTCGGGCACCATGGAGAGCCTGCGGGAGCGGATCCGGTTGATGTCTCCCCCGGCAGCACCAGCGCCGGCCGGGCAGTCGCCTGAAGAGCCTGTCGTGAGCCAGTCTGGTGAAATGCCGGAATCTCCCAAAGCCCCCGATGCATCCCCGGAACCCCCGGCAGCGGCCCCGGAGTACCTGTTTGGCGGGATTGCGTACACCGCTTGCCATTGTGACGGTCAGAAAGTTGATGTGATTGAAAAGGGATTTAAAAATACACACCGATTGTTCTTAACAAGACAGGATCTGGAGAACGTATAATGCAACCACAATATCAGATGGGATATGACCGGGCGATAACCGTTTTTTCACCCGACGGAAGACTCTACCAGGTAGAGTACGCCCGTGAAGCAGTAAAGCGCGGGACAACCGCTGTCGGCATCAAGGCAAAAGACGGGGTTGTCCTCATTGTTGACAAGCGCGTCAGCTCGAAGCTTCTTGAAGCCTCTTCCATCGAGAAGATCTTCAAGATCGACGAGCACATTGGGGTCGCATCCTCCGGTCTTGTTGGCGATGCCCGGGCACTCGTTGACCGGGCCCGGGTGGAGTGCCAGATCAACCGCGTCTCGTACGACGAGCCGATCGAAGTCGAGGCCCTCTCCAAGAAACTCTGCGATCACATGCAGTCGCTCACCCAGTACGGCGGCATCCGCCCGTACGGCACGGCCCTGCTCATCGCAGGCGTCAGCGACGGCGAATGCCGGCTCTTCGAGACCGACCCCTCCGGGACGCTCCTCGAATACAAGGCAACCGGTATCGGCATCGGCCGCCCCGCCGCCATGAAAGTTTTCGAAGAGGAGTACAATCCCGAAGCCGAGATCAAGGATGTCATCCTTCTCGGTCTCAAGGCCCTCCACTCGGCAACCGAAGGTAAGTTCGACGTCGACCAGGTCGAGATTGGTGTCATCGGCAAGGAGAACCCGATCTTCCGCAAGATGAGCCGGGAAGAAGTGGCGGCCTTTGTCGAGCAGTTCAAGCCGTGATTCCCTATGATTCCGCTTGATCGGGCAGTAGTGGCGCGGCTGGAAAGTTACGGGGAGAAATTCGAGATCCTCGTTGACCCGAACCAGGCCGCGCTCGTCCGGCAGGGACAGGCAGTTGAGATTGAGGACGTGGTTGCGGCCCTCAATGTCTTTGGCAATGCCTCCAAGGCTACCCGCGCTTCCGATGAAGTGCTCATGAAGGTCTTTCATACTACCGATTTCGATACGGTTGCCCGGAAGATCATCGAGAAAGGGGAGATCCACCTCACCGCCGATCAGCGCAAGCAGATGGTTGAGGACAAACGCCGGCAGGTCATAACGTTCATTGCAAGGAACGCGGTCAACCCGCAGACGGGTCACCCGCACCCGCCACACCGGATCGAGATGGCTATGGAAGAGGCGCGGGTTAACATCGATCCCTTCAAACACCTCGACGAACAGGTAAAGGAAACGGTCAAGGCCCTGCGCCCCCTCCTCCCAATCCGGTTCGAGGAGCTCCGGCTTGCCATCAAGATCCCCGGGGATTTTGCTGCCAAGGCGTATGGCGACATTGCGGCGGGCTCTACGATGGAGAAGGATGAATGGCTCAAGGACGGGTCCTGGGTCTGCGTTGTGCGCATCCCGGCCGGGATCCAGATCGAGTTCTATGACCTCATCAACAAGCTCACCAAGGGTGAAGGTCAGGTCAAGCTTCTCAATCAAGTATATTAGTTCCGGGGACAAATAAGAGAAGACAAAATTGGGGTAACCCATCATGGCAAGTTCATCCACTCATAAGGCAAAAGGCAAGGTAACCGGCAGTGCAGGACGTTTCGGCTGCCGGTACGGACGGTTTGTGCGTAAGCGAGTATGTGAAATTGAGAAGATCTCCCGGGCGCTCCACCGCTGCCCCAAGTGCGACATGGACTCGGTTGCGCGCAAGGGAACCGGTATCTGGGAATGCCGCAAGTGCGGATACAAATTCGCCGGTGGCACCTACCAGCCCGTAACCCCGGCCATGAAGATCGCGCAGCGCGCGATTGACCGAACAACTGAACAGATCAGGAAATAAGCGGATAGTACAATGGCAAGCACATACAAATGCGCACGGTGTAAGCAGAAGGTTGAGATCGACGTCAATGTCCGGTGTCCCTACTGTGGCCACCGGATCCTCTTCAAAGAGCGCGGCGCGGCGATCAAGGAACTGAAAGCCCGCTAACCCGTGCCCTGCCATCCGGGCAGGTGCCCGGGAATACGCATATTTTCTTTTGCAGTTTTTCACGAGAGGGTATCCTATGCCGCACCATGACGTGATCTTCCGGTTTACGACTGATCGGGCCGGCCGGATTCTCCGGTCGCTCGAACCTGAACTGGCCGATGAAGTGAACCCCCGGTCCCGGGTCCGGTGCCGGCTTGATGGCGATGATACGCTCGTTCTCGAAGTAGAGGCAGACGACACGCCTTCGCTCCGGGCGGCTCTCAACATGTACCTGCGCCTCGTGAATGTTGCAGACGAGATGCAGCAGGTAGGAGCCGGTGTCGGCCGGCAGGAAACCGGCGAAGTCAGGGAATAACCCTTTTTATCGATGGCGACCGATAGTGATACAGGAGTTTGATATGAACAACATTTCACCCAAGATGCAGAACCAGCTTGCCATGCTCCAGCAGATCCAGCAGCAGCTCCAGACCATCCT
>Ga0265296_1001056_pt1 | contig 34131 bp, 29 predicted proteins | sample MunlanPumphouse1_FD_189073 | JGI IMG/M metagenome (GOLD analysis project Ga0265296, IMG submission 189073) | Groundwater microbial communities from a municipal landfill in Southern Ontario, Canada - Pumphouse #1 | ecosystem: Environmental > Aquatic > Deep subsurface > Groundwater | place...
CTACTAAGAAATGTCGCCATAAACATCTTTAGAAAACACGGGCTTGATTGTATCCAAGCGGCACTTGAAAAATGCGCCAACAATATTCCGTTTATGTTATCGATGATTTAGAACGAGCCAGCCGTGGCTATGGGGGAGGGGAAACTCGCCCCTTCAGTTGTGGCGAGAAGGGGTGAGGGATTCTACTCAAAATTTGGTTTTTACCCCAAATTTTGCTACAATATTTCAAGCTATGAATTTGAAACAAACTGTCAAAAAGTTTGTCCCCTCACCGATTTTATCGGCCTACCACTGGTTTTTAGCCAAAACCGCGGCTGTGATTTTTGGTTTTCCTTCGCGCAAATTAATTGTCATCGGCGTCACCGGCACTTCTGGTAAATCAACCACCGTGCAATTTCTCGGTCAGATGCTCGAGGCAACAGGGAAGAAAGTCGGTTGGGCTTCAACCGTCAGTTTCAAAGTCGGCGAGCGCGAATGGGTGAATGCCAAAAAGATGACCATGCTCGGCCGGTTTCAAACACAAAAACTTTTACAAGAAATGGTCAAGGCTGGTTGCGAGTACGCGATTATTGAAACCTCATCGCAAGGCGTGGTTCAACATCGTCATGTGGGAATAAATTATGATGTCGCCGCGCTCACCAATTTGTGGCCCGAGCATGTCGAGGCGCATGGCGGGTTTGAAAATTATAAAAAGGCCAAGGGGAAATTTTTTGAATTTGTGGCCAAAAGCCCTGATAAAAGATTGAATGGAAAAGTAATCCACAAGTCGTTTGTCGTTAATATTGACAACGAATACGCGCCATACTTTTTAGCTTTGGCTGGACACTTCGAGAGGCCTCAGGGCCTTCGGAGGGCGGTTAATGTTGTTGAGTTTAGCGTTGACGCGGAAGAAGTGAAATTATCAGCCGCCGGTTCGGAATTTAACTGGGAAGATAAATCAGTTTTTATAACTCCGCTCGGCCTTCATAATGTTTATAATGCCGTGGCCGCGGCTTCGATTATGAAGGCGCTTAGTTTTCGCACTGAAGACATAATTGAAGTGATGAAAAAAATAAAGGCTGTTCCTGGCCGCTTGGAAATAATTGATGAAGGACAAAATTTTTCCGTCATTGTTGATTTTGCTTTTGAACCCAAGGCCTTGAATTCTTTGTACGAAACCGTTCGCCTTTTTCCGCATCAAAAAATTATTCATGTTCTAGGTTCAACCGGCGGCGGGCGCGATGTCGCTCGCTGGCCGATTGTTGGCAAACTGGCCGGCGAAAAAGCTGACTTTGTTATCGCTACAAACGAAGATCCGTACGACGACGACCCGCAGGAGATTATCGACCAGGTGGCGGCTGGGGTTCGTTCGGCCGGCAAAGTAGAGGGAAAGACACTCTGGCGCGTCCTAGACCGCGGTGAGGCCATTAAAAAGGCCGTAGATATGGCCGAGCCGGGCGATCTGATTTTAATCACTGGTAAGGGCAGCGAGCCGGTTATGGTTGTGGCTGATGGCAAAACTATTCCTTGGGACGATCGCTTGGCGGTTCGTTCGGCCTTGAAAAAAGATTTATGAAATCAGAAAACACTATTCAGCTTCGTTTTGGTGAAAAAATTTTAGAAATTGTTCACGAAGATTTTGTGCCAGCCTTGCCTTGGTGGATTTTTTTGTTTATTTGGATCGCCGCGCCTTTTTTCTTTTTAATGCCTTTGATTCAACGCGGAGCGGAAGGGGTGTTTTTTTTGTTAATTTTAACCGGCACGGGAATTTTTATGACCCTGCGCGCTCGTTTTGTTTGGCAGCGGACGATTTTAATAATTACCGATCAGCGGATTGTTGATGTCTCACAGCGGGGTTTTTCCGATCGAACCACGACCGAAGTGGAATTGAAGGATATTGAGGAGGTGAGTTATCGCGTCAAAGGTCTTTGGCCAACGGTTTTTCGTTACGGAACGATTTATTTGCGCACGGCCGGCGAACGGGCTGATTTGGCTTTTCGGCATGTTCATCGGCCGATTGATTTGTATCGTCTTTTGAATGATTTAATTAAAGTATGCCGCTTGTAAAAGGCAGTTCTAATTTTTCGCGGCTTTTGTCGTCTCGAACTTTTTTGATTGTCAATTTGATAATCTTGTCTTTTTTGGTTTTTTCTTTTGGCCGTGAGTTTGCTCGCAATTATGTTATTCAACAAGAAATCGCCGACTTAACAGCTGAAAAGGCCAATTTGGAAGCGCAAAATATGGAACTGGCCACTCTCATGTCTTCGGTTCAAACCGAAACTTATATTGAACAAGAAGCTCGGGTAAAATTAGGTTTGGCCAAGCCCGGGGAAAAAGTGGTTATTTTTTCCGGAACCAAGGGAGCGGCTTCATCAAACGATCAGGTTAGCGGAGCGGCATCTTTAGCCGGGGAAACAATCGCCTCTGATTTATCCGCTCTTGCCAACCCGTTAAAATGGTGGTATTACTTCTTCGATATTAATAAATTTGACATGTTTAAAGTTTATGGAAATTCTTCCCCTGGATAATTCGCCGGTGGCTTCAAACCAACCTCATGGCGTTAATAAAAAGTTTCGTCTGTTAATCGGTTTGGTTTTTGGGGTTTTGATTTTGGTTGGCGTAGCCGTGGTTTCAGTAGCCATTTATCTTTTGCCATTTACCGACGGTTTTGTGCGTTCGATTACAACTGTGGCGCCGTATCCGGTGGTTTTGGTTAATTTACACTCAATAACTTTTAAAGATTTTTACAAAGAATACGATGCTTTGCAGAATTTTTATTTAGCCAATGAAACTCCGGCCGAAGAGCAATTATCAACCGCTGAAATGTCGACCAATATTTTAGATACCATGATTAATCATGCGGCGGTCGCTCAATTGGCCAAGCAATATTCCATTGAACTTGATGCGGCCAAGTTGGAAGAAAATTTACAAGCCGCTTACACCCAAAGCGGTTCAGAAGAGGCTTTCTTTTCTCAAATACAAACAATGTTTGGTTGGAGCCGTGAAGATTTTTTAACCCACGCCATGAAACCGTTGGTTTTATCCTCGCAGGTTGAGGAAAAAGTGTTGGCCGATGCTGATCTTCAAGTTGAGGCCAAAACTAAAATTGATGGCGCTTTGTCCCGGCTTAACAACAAGGAAGATTTTGCCATCGTGGCCGGTGAGGTCAGCGAAGATCCGTCGGTTGATGCCGGTGGCGACATTGGTCATTTAACGATTGATCAAATTCCAGCCGAATGGGCGGATTTTGTCACCGCAACCGAATTGAATGTTCCGAGTGAAATTATCGATCTTGGCCAGGTTTACAGTATTATTATGGTTACAGAAAAAGTTGGCACTGATCCTAACACGCAATATAATCTCAAAATTATCATTGTTTATAAAAAAGGTTTAGATGATGTTGTTCAAAGTTATTTAGATTCATCTAAAGTTTGGCGATTGGTAAAAAATTAAAAAAACAAAAAATATCGGCCGGTTCGGCCGATATTTTTTTGTCTAAAAAAACGCCACCCCCATTAGAGCAGCCACACGATGGTGGTGGCGTTTGCGGGGATGGCGAAGGAGTCGTTATGTTGTCAACTAAGAAAGGCCGTATTTCACCCAGCGAATTGCATAGGTAAAGGCCAGCAGCTCGTCGTTGGCGAAAGCGTGGTCGAGAGATTTGTCAGAGTATGGATCGTGATTGTCTTGACCGTAAATCTCCACTAACCAGTTTGAATCAGGACGTGACGGTTCATAAACTCTAACCCTGTGGCCGGAGGTTGAAAGCCAGTGTTCGCGTAGTGTTCTTCCTTCGTAACACGGAACCCAGACGAAGGGGATTCCGACGACGATTTTTACCGTGGCGTGGGTGGGCTCGATCTGTTCGAGGTGACCGGTGCGTGTGTCTGTTCGATAGCGCCCTCGAAGGACACATGTGTCTGCGAGCATGCCCCTTTTTGCTGTACAGACTTCGATGTTGAGCAGTTCGCCAGAGCTGTTGTTCGGATCGACACCCGCCATACGAATGGAGACATCCTGTTTGAATGACTTGCTGCGTTTGGTGTTTTCCAGCTTGAGCGTGAAGGTAAACAGATGGTCGCGACCGTCTAGAACAGCCGCGATCACCGCCCACTTGGGAGGGCCATCACTGATGAAGAACACAGGTGCCATACAGCACCTCCTCTTTGCTTGTTTGCCTTCTTGAACGAGGTGAAGGCAAAACCTCGATACGCACCGTTTCCGAGGCGCCACCTGACTATACGGACAGGAATTTCGTCGCTTGTTACGACAGTTCAATATACTATAAATTTAGTCGGTTGTCAAATATCAATGGCCAATAATACAAAAATCTTCAGTGAAATACTGAAGATTTTTGTTGATACTAAAAATTTAATGACTTGCCAAGCCGTAGTCGAGCTAAGCTCGACGAAGGCTGGAGCCGAAGGCGGGGATCGAACCCGCGATCTTCGCTTTACGAAAGCGCTGCTCTACCACTGAGCTACTTCGGCATTTGTAAAAAATCGAGCTTCCAGACTTTTTGGAATTTGGATTTTGGATTTTGGAATTTCTCAATTGGAGCGGGTAGCGAGAATCGAACTCGCGACTGCTGCTTGGGAAGCAGCCGTTTTACCACTAAACCATACCCGCATTTATCCCAAACAAATTTTGTTTCTTCTTTCAACGCGTGGTATCATATCAAAAACACATGTCTTTGACAACCATGGAGGATATGATCAGACTAAAAAATGTCAGCAAAATTTATTCACCAAACGTGGCGGCTTTGCAAAACATCAGTTTGCACATAAAGCCGGGCGAGTTGGTTTCGGTTGTCGGCCAAAGTGGTACTGGTAAAACCACTCTAGCCAAGCTTTTGTTTGCTGAAGAACAGCCGACTCAAGGCGAGGTTATTATTGGCGGCTGGGACATTAGCCGCATTAAACCGGCCGAAGTGCCGTATTTGCGGCGGCAACTCGGAGTGGTGTTTCAAGATTATAAACTTTTGTCGAAAAAAACGGTTTTTGAAAATATCGCTTTTGCCTTAGAAGCCGTTGGTACGGGAACCAGGCGCATTAATGAAACCGTTTCTCAAGTTTTAAAAATTGTTAACTTAGCCGATTGCGGCCAGCGTTATCCGTGTCAGCTTTCCGGCGGTGAGCAGCAACGGGTGGCCATTGCCCGGGCTTTGATTCACAAGCCTAAAATTATCGTGGCTGATGAGCCGACGGGTAATTTGGACACCATTAACACTCATGAAATCGTCAATCTTTTAAAAAAAATTAACGAGTTTGGCACCACCGTGGTTTTGGTAACCCATAATCGCGACGTTGTTAATCATCTTCATCGCCGCGTTATCACTTTAAGCGACGGTCAAATAATTTCCGACGAAGAGGAAGGGAGATATCGTTTATGAGCGCTTTTTTTCGAATAATAAAATTTGCTTCGCAGCATTTTATTAGAAATTTTTGGTTGTCTTTGGCCACGGTGAGTATTTTGGTTTTGACTTTGCTGACTTTGGATATTTTGTTAGTTTTGAATTTAACCGCCAGCGCCGCCCTTAAGAATATTGAAAATCGAGTTGATGTTTCGGCGTCTTTTAAAATTGGAACCGAAGAAAGCGATGTCCAAAACGCCGTGTCTTACTTACGAAGTTTGGTTGAAGTTAAGGACGTTGTCCTGAACACGCCGGAAGAAATTCTGACCGAGTTTAAAACAAAGCACGCCGATAACGCGACAATTCTTTCATCACTTGACGAGGTCGGCGAAAATCCTTTTGGTTATCGTTTGGTGATTCGTGCCAATTCGGTTGATAATTATCCGTTAATTTTAGAAGCGCTTGACAACCCGTCCTTTCGCGACAAGATTGAGGCAAAAAATTTTTCCGATCATGAAGCTCTTTTAACTAAATTATCTGACGTAACTAATAAAATTCACCTCTTCGGCTTTTTGCTTTTTGCCATTTTCCTTTCCATTGCCGTTTTGATTGTTTTAAACACCGTGCGGGTAACCATTTTTGTTCATCGCGAAGAAATCGCCATCATGCGCTTGGTTGGCGCCACCGGCTGGTTTATTCGCGCGCCATATTTGGTCGAGGCCGCGGCTTTTTCCTTTTTGGCCGTGCTTATTTCGGCCGCGATTATCGTGCCGATCGTTTTGACTCTTGACCCGTTTTTTGCTTCTTATTTTGAATCAGCCGTTCGTTTCAAAGATTTTTTTATTGGCCAAGCTCCATTGGTTTTCGGACTCGAATTTGTCGGCGCGGCTTTGGTGTGTTTGGGGTCAACAGCTTTGGCTATGCGGAAGTATTTGAGGGTTTAGTTCACAACTCCTCCCACCCAAACGCCATCACTTCGCTAATTTCCGAAGCGCCAGTTAGCGCCATTACCAAACGATCGACACCCAAAGCCATACCTGATGCATAAAGTGTCCGACTGTGTCCGCCGAAGCTCGGCGAAGGCGGATCGGACACTTTGTTCATCACGGTCAGATCGTTTAAATATTTTTCGTCGACGATCACCGGTTTTTTGCCATCGGCTATCCGCATTTTCTGTTGCGCTGCAAAAAGCGCTTTTTGTTTTTCAATATCGCTGACTGTGGCAAAGCCGTTCGCGATTTCCAGACCGGCGATGTAGAGTTCACTCCTGTCGGCCGCTTCGGGGTTGTCTTTCATCGGTTCGGCCATTGAGGTTTGAAAAATCGGCCACTCGGTGACCCAAGTCGGCACTTCCACACCCAAGTTTGGTGAGATTTTATCAATGAGCCAAGAAAAGAGAACTCCGCGATCATCAAGAAATTTTTGCGGCACCTCCAGGCTGGCTTTTTTTATTTCCTCAACCATTGAGGTCAAAGAAAAATCTTGCGCCACTTCGAGATTCAAATATTTTTTCAAAGCCTCACGAACAGAAATTTTTTGCCAAGGCATGGCGGTGATTTTTACCCCAATGCTTTCGGCAGCCGCCTGAACGATTTCCTCGGCCTCTTGTTCGATTTGTTTCATGCCACCCAACGCCTCCCATTCAAGCATGGTGAATTCCGGGTTGTGAGTACGGCTCAAGTCGCCGAAACGAAAGTTTGAAGTCAAAGTATAAACCCTTTCATACCCAGCCGCGTTTAGACGCAATAATTGAAATTCAGTCGAAGTGGCCAAGTAGCCCTGAAATTTTTCGTCTGCGGAGACCTCGAACGGAGTCAAAAACGCGTCCGGATTAGTGCAGCGAATAAGCAGGGAAGCGGGAACTTCCAAATATCCGCGCTCGTCAAGAGCGGCTCGAACAGCACGGACAATGTTTTGCCTTTGGAGGAGGCGAGGTTTTTTGTTTATAAGAGGCATAGGGGGTTACGAAACTACGAAAAATTACGAAACTACGAAATTGGGTTGGGTTTCCGGTTTTACGAAATCTGGCGTGCGAACCTTTTTGCCGAACAAAAAAGAAGCCCTTTTCATTAAGGACTCTTAATATCAAACTTAACAAGACTGGTTTAGGCATACTTAAAAGCCAGTGAGACCAAATCCGGTCGTTCTATTTTATGAATTTTTGAAAGAGGAATATCTTCAAAATGTAATTCCAACGCTTCTTGCAGACTCTCCATTGCTTCTTTTCTAGTGTCACCAAAACTGGAAACCGCGGTATTCAGGTTCCAAGCGACATAATATTTTCCTTCTTTCCAAACCACATTTTTTAATTCAATTTTGCGCATAGTTTTATTGATTATATTTATACTTTAGCTTGAAATAATGCGGAAGTCAAGCTAATTGATCCAAAAGTACCACCACGCTAAACACTCCAAAGAAAATAAAAATAATTCCTAACAAAATTTTTCGCCACAGGCGCGGTTGAAAAATTTTCGGCAACTCTTTGCGATTCAAAATTGAAACTAAACCGATGTGGACAAACATGGCCGCGGCGTTCAAACAAGCGCCGAGGATGATGAGAGTCTTCGGTTCGGAAATTCCGAGTAAAAATAAGATGATGCCGAAAGTGATTTGCGCCCACAAAAAAGAAAAATAAATTTTGGAAAGGCGAATGGTTTTTTTGCCGCTGCGTTTCATTTGGGCGATAGCCGCGTTTTCAGCCATGATGCGCGAAGTGGAATCCATGACTCCGAGTTGCGTCTGAAACAACATGATGGAGACAGCGAACAAGAAAGCTACGCCAATCCCCGGCGCCAGAATTCGACCGATAGCCGCGCCTTCATTTATAACAAAGTTGATGCCTGAAGCGTTGTTGCCTTGTCCGAAAGTTGTGACGTATGATAAAAGCATGAGTAGAGAAATGGAAAGAGCACCAATGAACCAAAAAACCAAAGCGTGTTCCAGAGAAATTTTTTTCCACCAGGCAAAAAAGTTTTTTTTGGCCGCTTCGGTCATTTCAAATTTTTCACCCTCGAGTTTTATTTCTTGTTCAATTCCATCGCGTTTAAAAAGGCCGGCGATTTTTTGGGCGTACTTGCCCATGCCGTAACCTTTTTCTTTGACATAAATCGATTGGGTTAAGTTAAGGTTGCCACCGGCTCCGGAATAAGCAAAAGCGCCAAGGAAAGTGGCCAAGGCGATTCCGACTGGTAAAAAAACATAGCCTTCGCCTTGCCCAACCAGTCCTTGAGCCAAAGCCAGCCAATCAACCGAGCGGCTTAGAAAAATCGCCAGCAGAAAAATAAACGGCACGCCGATTAACAAAATCGTTTTGGTTAATTTTTCCATTAGACCATAAACGGTTTTGCCAGCACTCAAGATCAAACCGATCAGAATTAAAAAACCAATAGCCACCAAAACAAAGTTTTCAATTCCGAAAATCGAAGAAAAAACTTTGGCCGAAGCCGCAATAATGCCCGGCAGTCCGAAACCGGCAAAGGTCGAGAGAATAAACCAGATTGGCGCTCCTCGCCAAAATTTAGCAATACCGACAAACACGCTTTCGCCTTTTACCAAAGCGTAGCGTTCGATTTCCATGTTGATAAAATACTGGAAAGTGATTCCGAGCAGGGCGCCCCAAGCTATTCCCAGGCCATAGTTCGAAGCGAGGTAGGGCCAGAGGATAACTTCGCCCGAACCAAGGCCGAGGGCGAGGATGACGAAACTCGGGCCGATCAGTTTCTTAAACGCCGGTGGAGGAGGAAATGATTTTAAGTTTTTTGACATAGCTTGTCACGCCGAAGCTTAATGCGAAGGCGGACGTATTTATTATATCAGAAAAAAATAAAGGCAAAGAATTACTTGTCTCTATTTTCCTTTAATTCCGAATTGTGGATAATGTTAAAATCAACTTTTTTGTGTATCTACAAGGAATATGTTAAAATATATTGGCAATTAATTCACGAAAGTAAAAATAGATTTATGAAAAAATATTTTTTCAGAGAAACCAGATGGTTTCGAAAGTTTTTAGTTTGTCTTATTGTCACAGCCACGGCTACGACCCTCATGAACTTGACTACTCCCCTGTCTGTTTTGGCGGTCGATCCGGGCTCCCCACCAACTTTTGTTGTTTCTTCCTGGAAGGACGATCAAACCAAGTTGGTTCTGGAGTTTGACCAGTCAGTCGCCCACCAAGACGGTAGCGCGCTGCAAGCCACCGACTTCACATTGGACGGCGCTGACGCTATTGCCGTGAGTTCGGTTGAGCATACGCCGTTTGATGAGTTCGTTGTTGTCACTTTGGCTGGCAATCTTAATTCCACCAACAACGATTTCACTATCTCTTGTGCCGCCGACGCTGTTTATGAAGAAACCGGTGTCACGGCCTGCGCCAGCACGGCCGCAGTTGGCGTCTACACTAATCCGGAAGATGTAAGTGGCCCGACCGCGGACTTCATTGATTTTATAAGTCCGACCGAGGTGGCTATTGAGTTCAACGAGCCGGTTGATGAATCAACTTTGCTCAGCGGGAACTTTACGCTTGTCACCAGCAATGTCGCCGACGACTCCACCATCACTGACATTGAGGTTTTTTCCAGCGACTGCGCGCTGCTCACTGCCAGTGGGGCGAATATCGGCTTCGGGACCGGCAACACTCTGTCCAGCAGCGCCAGCATCACTGATGCGGTCGGCAATCCAATGACGCCGGTCACCTCTACTATTTTGCCATTGCTGCAAATTAGCGAGGTGCAACTAGCTTCGGCCTCGAACAGTAAGAACGAATTTGTTGAGCTTTACAATCCTTCGAGCACAGACTTTGACATGGGTAGCACGGCCCTGCCCAACCTTTATCTGCATATCTGGGACGGGACGAACGACTATAACATTGCATTGACTGTTTATACCAGCGATTTTTTAGCCAACGGGTTTTACTTAATAGGAACCAGTTTCACTTCGGTCGCGTTGTCGCTTGATGCTGTTTATTCCACGACCAATGTTGATCTTGACGCGGACGGTGCGGTTTACATCAGCTTGTCTCCGTTGACGGGCATTGATGTGATTGACAAGGTCGGATGGGGCGCTTCAACCGTGGCTGAAGGCGATCCAGCTGACGCGCCGGCTGCCGGCGGCTCACTCGAGCGCAAAGCCGAGCCAGACTCAACAGCCGAAAGCATGGCTAGCGGCGGCGAGGATGAGTTTTTGGGCAATGCCGAAGATGAAGACGACAATGCTTTTGATTTCGTTGTTCAGACCACGTCTGCGCCGCAAAACAGCGACTCGGCTATCGAGTTTCCAGCTGGCTCGGGCTTTAACATCGGCGGGGACGACACGCCGCCGAGCGTGCTTTACTCCTATCCGGACGCCACCTCCATTGATATTTCAGACGAACTCGATTCTGTTATTGTGATTTTTAACGAGATCATGGACACAGACACCTTGTCCACGACCACTGTCAGTTTAGTGACTAACAGTGACCCGATGACTAACCTGTGCGAGCTCGTGGATTACGATCCTTATTCCTCGTACGGTTCATATCTTGAATGCGTCATTGACAGCACGGCTTTCCCTCTTGATGACGAGGAAACCTATACCTTTACGTTGGATAGTGCGGCTACAGATTCGGCTGGTAATTCACTACTCACTGATTACACCTTTGATTTTTCGCCAACCACTGGCTATTCTTTTGAGTCCGAAAGCGTTCCATCTGTTTGGGGTAGCTTTCCTTACAATGGCGATCAGGAGTTTCCGCCTAACTCCTCCACTCTTTATGTATACTTTTCGATTGGGATGGATCCGGCCACATTGACCGCGGCTAATATCAGTTTGCACAATGAAACCGATGACGAGGATGTTGCCCTTGGCGCTATCACGCCAATGACAAGTTTTGAAAGCAATGACTCAGTGTCCATTAATGTGTCGGCTGTTGACTTCGAAGAAGGCGATCAGTATGAGCTGATGGTGAGCAGTAGCGTTACTTCAGCAGATGGGGTGGCTATGGGTGGAAACGAGTCCATCGTTTTTACCGTGGCCCTGTCTAATGACACCAGCGCGCCGACCGTGGTCGGTTCTTACCCTTCATCAGGCGATACCGATGTTTTTGTCGGCAACGACTATTTCTCGATTTCGATTGACGATGCGCTTAACGCTTCCACGGTCAGCGCCACTTCGGTCAAACTGAAGCAAGGGACCGAGGAAGTGCCTATCGGGGTGGTCTACAACGCCGCCTGGCTGCAAATTGAGGCGGAAACTGACTCGATGTTGGAGCCCAGCACAACCTATGAGCTTCAACTGACCGCTGGCTCATCAACCGGGGCGATTACCGGCGCCACCGGCCTTCCTTTAAGCGACACTGATGGCACAAACAACGGAACATATATCATTACTTTCGTCACCGGCGCTGCTGACGACGACGCGCCTAATGTTACCTATGCCGCGGCCATTCAGAGCCGGGTTTATGTGTCTTTTTCCGAACCAATGAACGAGGACAGTGTTTCCAACCTTGATAACTACACTCTTGAGAGCCCGTCCGGCGCTGTTTTAACGCTTTCCGCCTTTGCCGGCACGACCATTGACTATGACGAGGATGGTTTCACTGCCACCATTGATGGCCTGTCTTTGACGCCTGGCAACACCTTTACTGTCACGGTTTCTAATGTAACCGATCGTTCTGGTAATCCGATTGATGTTAGCGCGGACACTGCTTCGGGCACTGTCTATGATGAAGCTGAGTATGACCCGGGCGAGGACATGTACACTGGCAATGCCTGGGATATGCCCGAGGGGTTCAGCGAGGACGATTACGGTTATGTGTCTCAGCCAGATGCTTACCCGTGGAATTCGTTGGCCGGTTTTACCACCACCTACAACATCTTTATTCCTATCACTACCCAATTGCCCTCGAGCGCCTTGGGCGGCCAAATGATCATTATCTTTCCGACAGGCACGGATGTGAGCAGCGCTGAATCGCGCGCCGAGAGTTGGAGCAATGAAGATGCTAATTATGATTCGCCGGGAACCGTGGCTGTTGATACGGTTTCAGTCAACGCCCAGGCGCGCACTGTAACTATTGACTTCACCGAAGCCACTCGTTGTGCCGACGGCAATACCGAACCGTGCGCTGACAGCGACCAGACCGATTACTTATCAGTGGAGATTGACGGGATTGTTAATCCAACTACGCCTCGTGGTTATGACACTAATGGCTACAGTTTGGAGATACAGACAATGCAGGGGTCCACATTGCTGGAGAGCTTTATCTCCTATCCTTATTATATCAACACGGCCGGGGACAACACGGTTACCATTAACATTACTGCCGCGGGTGCGTCTGACGACAGCAGTGCGACCATCCACGGCTGGGGCTCGGCAATCGGTTCTTTTGATTTTAACGCTTTGTTTGAAGACGGGTTGGCAGCGGCTAACCAGACCGGCTTACCGGATGGGGACTATTGGTTCTGGACCGAGTCAATGCTTGACCTTGATAATGACGGGGAAGACGATTACCTCGGTGTGTCCAATCCGCTGTTTCTAAACATAACTGACGATACCGAAGCAGACATGACGTTTTTGGGCTTGGACACCCTGGCCGAGCTCACAGTACACGTGACCGGCGCGCTTGGTAAAAATGTTGATGTTGCGGCCTACGGAGTTGACTGGGTGGGCGAACAAATCGAATCCACCAGCGGGGATGACAATGTGACGTTGCATCTGCAGGACGGACAGTGGTGGGTTAACGTTTGGCCGCATTATGACGACACGATTGGCTATGTCACGCCGGATTACATTGTCCCGCAGGAGGTGTATTTGTCGGTCGAAGGCGGGGTGATTTCAGAGGACAGTGATGTGTCGGATGACTCAATCATTGAGATGAATTTGCTCTCAGCTGATAATCCTGTTCCTTTCCTGGTGGTTGATCAGGACAATCTGCCTGTTTCCAACGGCTGGGTATGGATTACTGATGTTAACAATGGCTTTTGGAGCTATGGACAGACTTCGATTGAAGGCACGGTTACCCTCTATGTGAACGACGGTAATTTCCGAGTTGGGGTGTATGTGGAAGGTCTGCCGCCGTCGCAGGAGCACAACATGATCGTGGAAGAGGACGGCGACATCTTTATGGATGGGTCAAGCACTGAAAGTGTGTTAGTTACCTTGACAGTGCGTGTGCCGACCAATGCCATTTCCGGCACTGTCACTAATGGGACTAATCCTGTTTCCGGCGCGTCGGTTTTCGCTTTCTGTAACATTGGTTGCGTGGGCAATAATTACAGTTGGGTCAGCACGGACACTAACGGCGCTTTCAATTTTTTAGTGGACAACGGCACTTGGACAGTGGGCGCCTATATCCCGGGCTACGGCTATGCCGAAGAACAAACAGTGGTGGTGAGCGACAGCGATCAATCAGGCCTCATCCTTGCCCCGGATCCGGATGCGGTCTTTTATACTATTTCGGGCACAGTCTGTGAGGTTGAACAAGGCGCCACGACTTGTTCGGGGGGCGAACCCATGTCTCATGTCTTTATCTACGCCAGCGCCGAGGGCTCCACTTCCCCTGGCAACTATACGACCACGGCCGCGGACGGCACCTACTCGCTACAAGTGCTTGCTGACGACAATTATCGTGTTGAGGCCTGGGACAACGAAATGGGCGAGCTTTTAGGTCTGTCTGGCCTTGACTTATCTTCAGGTGATGTGACTGACGCGGACATTCTTGCGGTCGAGCCCTTTACAGTGGATATTCGCGTGGTGGATAGTAACGGCAGCGCAACATCTGTTGATCAACTTTTCGGCGAAGCAGTCAGCTTGGACAACAATGGTCGAGCTTGGTTTTGGATAGAGGGCGGGAGCGAGACCACAGTCAATTTGCCGCCCGGCGACTACAATTTTGAGATTTATACAAATGGGGCAAATCTGGACGACGACAATATTGCCTCGGACAATGCTAACACGGTCTATACGAACGGGACGCTTGTTGTGGATGGCAATGAGGCCCTGGTCATCACCATGCCCGAGCTCTTCACCTTGAGCGGCGCTGTGACTGACCAGAGCGGCAACCCCATGATTAACGCTTGGGTAGAGGTAAGCGATCCAGACTCTGGTTTCTACCACGGCGCCATGACCGACAGTAACGGCAACTACACCGTGGAGGTTCAGGCCGGTTCTTATCAAGTGTCAGTTTTCTATCCTGGCTTTATCTTCGATCCGGTGGAAGTGAGTGTGGCCTTGGACATTGTTGAAAATTTGCAAGGCAGTGTAGCTGATCGTTCAATCAGCGGCGTTATTCAAGCGGACGGCGAGTCTATGTCTTTTGGTTATGTTATGGGCACGGACACTGACGGGAATGTGGCCGGCGCCCAGGCTAACGAAGATGGCCAATTCGAGCTTTTTGTCATTGACGGGACATGGACCCTGGTTGGCTTTGGTTACGGATATGATGAAAGCAGTGGTAACGAAGTTACGGTGAATGGAGAGGATATCGCTGGTGTTACTATTGAACTGGGTGTGGTGGTTGATTTGGTCGATCCAGTGTCAGTTTCTATCACTCCGTCGGCCGGCGGCGTGGCCGACTATTCGGACGCGGATGTAGATGTCGTGGTGCCGAAAAATGCCCTGGGTACCTCCTCGGACACCACCGCCACCCTGACCTTGACCGAGACCAACAACGCGCCGGATACCAGTACAGCTTCTGTGGTGGGCGAGGCCATCGAAGTTGATGTGAGCGATGAAAACGGTACAGCCATCACCCAGTTTAACGACGATCTGACCATGACATTGACCAGCACAATGATAGAGCTCGCGGCCGAGAGTGTTGGTACCCAGGAGGAGGTCGAGGCCATGGCTATCTCTTATTATGATAGCTCGGGTGCCTGGATTTCCAGCGCCACCACGGTCGTTTACTTAGACGCCGATGGGGATGTTATTGATGACCCTGCCGATGACCTGTCTGATGTGGTTACCGTGGAAATGACCGCTTCGTTCGATCACGCCACCTTGTTCGCGATTACCACCACAAATGACACGACCTCTGATGGGGACAGCGACGATGGTGATGACGGTGGTGGAGGAGGCGGCGGAGGCGGCGGAGGCGGAGCTACCGTTTCAGTTGGAGATGAGGAAGAATCTGTTGAGGAGACGACCGGGGGAACCACTGAAGAAACCACTGTTGAAGAAGCCGAGTCAGCCGACGAGCAGATTACCCAAATTCTTTCAGAGGCCAACCGAGAGCAACTGTCCAATGCTGCGGCAACAGCCGAGATGGTCGGAATGATTCGTCGATCTACTGAAGAGTATCGTGGATTGGAATTGGCCATGCGTATTACCGGCGCCATTTTGCCGGAGGCGGCTTTGGATCGCTATACCTTGATTAACTTCATCTCCTATGGCACGCCGTCTACCAAGTCTTTGGGCGCCGGGGAGCGAGCCGGGGTAGTCAATAGTTATTTGTCTGTCTTCGACCATCTGCCTGAGAGCGACGCAGATTGGGCCGATGTTTTGAAGATCGCCTGCGGTCGTTGGCCGAACGAGCGCTCAACTACCCGGGAAAAATTGAGTGAAGTCTTTTTTTACAAGATTTATCTGCGCGAGGCTGACATGAGCGACCCGCACGATAACGCGGCCGTGACTGTGATGACCTATGGCTTGCGGCCGGCACAACGTAATTTAACCTCCGAGGCCACGGCCGTCGGTTACTTCCGTAACATCTTTGGACTAACACCAAGCTCGGCCACGGATTGGGACATTGTCCGCGCCATCGCCTACTCGGGTGCGACGCGGTAGCGGACGTTAGAGAAAGTATGAAATGACAAAAATTCCCAATGTTTATTGGGAATTTTTTTGTGATTTATTAGACCCGTTGTCATTTAATCATTGGCCACAGACAACCTAAACCATTCGAACTTTTTTCACTGCCCATAACGATAGTTTTCTTGGTGAACTGTTTCTTTTTGCCGGAATAAAGCTTCTTGCGTTTCTTGGCATCTTTTGGTCCCTGAACCGGACGTTTTGTGCCGTCAATAAAAACATCTTTTAAATCAGGAAACTTTTTAAAGAATTCTTCAACACCGGTTATCTTTCTTTCAGGCAAGACGATTTTAATCTTTAACGTTCGTTCAAGGACTTTTAATAGGAAATGAGTGGAACGGCAGGAACTGGTTCGATCTCTGTTGGTTAGAAAACCAAGAACATCAAAAGTGGGATAAATTTTTAGATACAAGAGAATTTTCAATTCCCAAATGCGAAGGCGGACGTTTTTATTATATCAGAAAAGTAAAAATTTTGCCTTGGTTTTATCTTGTTTTTTTGCTATACTATAAAAAAATATGAAGAAGAACATTTTTTTAACAGTTTTAATTTTAGCCTTTGTTTTTATTTCAGCCAGTTCTGTTCATGCTGAAACCATGGCCGAACGATTAAGCGGCCGCATTCTTTTACAAGTCGAGCAACATGGCGAGGCTTGGTATGTCAATCCAATCGACTCGATTCGATATTATATGGAAAACGGCTCGGTCGCTTATCAAATGATGCGGAATTTCGGTTTGGGAATCACTGATATTGACTTGGCCAAGATTTCTTCTGTGGAAGATACAACTGCGGCCAATTCGGCTGGTAGTGTTTGTAATGTTAATTCTTTAGCTAATAGAGTGAAAGGTAAAATTTTACTTCAAGTTGAGCAACACGGGGAGGCTTGGTACGTCGACCCGGACACATGCAATAGAATTTACATGAAAGATGGTGATTCGGCTTATACAATTATGAGGTTCTTGAGTTTGGGTATTACTGATAATGATTTGGCCGCCATTCCGACTTTGAGCGGAACAGCATTTTCTGGCCAAAGCACGACTTTTATAAGCCACTATCGGTTGGATGTGACTACTCAAGCCGGCGGGGTTTGGCAGACCCATGACGGTGGATATCTTTTAAACGGCCAAACCGATGATTTGAACCCGTTTTTCCCGCCTGAAGGTTTTTTTCTTAAAACAGATTCTAACGGCGCCGTTGTTTGGTCAAAACTTTATCAATCGTATGAATACACCACTGATCCCATGGCCTCTCCTTATGGCGACGAAGACGGCAAGGAAGTCATCGAGTTGTCAGACGGCGGAATAATTATTGTTGGCGATATTTTGGGTTTTACTGATGACGCGTATGTGGAGAACAAAGAGGGTTGGGGTGATGTTTATGTATCCAAACTTGATAAAGATGGCAATCATCTTTGGACCAAAATGATTGGTGATTATGGCGTAGATTTAGTCGATCAGGTTTTTGAAACCAACGACGGCGGTTTCATGGTTTCTTTGAAAGTCGACCAACTTTGCAACTGCGCCGAATCGACTGATGCCTATAAAAATTATGTTTTGGTAAAATACACCGCGGACGGGGAAAGGGAATGGACAAAGAAAACCGGTTTTGTAAAAAGTTCGCTTTACACCGATCCTTTTATCATCAGGCCAACTTCGGACGGTTATATTATGACTGGCCAAGCCGAAACGCCCGATGAAGACGGTTTTATGTCCTCGTCCATTTCCACCATGGTTAAAACGGATAGTAATTTAAATATTATTTGGGAAAAAGATTTGGAAGGGGTTTCTCAACAGTATTTAAAGGCTATTGACAACGGCGACGGCACCTTTAGTTTGGGTTACACCACCATGCGGCTAACGGCCGGCGATTTTCAAGATGTGGAATTAACTTCTGATGGTGGTTTTATTACCTTTGGTTTTTTTAACTACACGGTTACCCAAGGCACTTACGCGGATTTTACAGTGGATACGACAGATCTTTTGGCCGCGGCCAAGTTTGACAGCGACGGTAATTTGCTTTGGGTCAAGAAACTTCAGACCGGAATTCAAAAATCGGAAAACCTCCTTTATGCCGTCAAAACCACTGATGGCGACATTGTCATAATGACTAAGCATTATGTTGGCGCCGAAGAACGCAACGAATATTTGGATGATATGGAAAAATATCTCGCGACTTATTCCACGGCTGGCGCTTTTTTGCTTAAGGTCGATGAAGATTTTAATGTTATTTGGGGAAAGAAGCTTGGCGGGGTTGATTATATTGAGATACAAGATCTTCAGTCAACATCCGACGGCGGCGTGGCCATCTCCGGTTATTATATTACCCCTGAAGTGGCCACGGTTTCTTTTGGCGAAAATATTTACTATCAAGACGCGCTTTTGATCAAATTGGATGTTAATGGAGACGCGGCGGGCGGCGATGATTGGCTTTCTGATCATACTTCGTTTACGGCGACTGATGTTAGCCAATATGTTGTGGCCCACGATTTGCCGGTGACGATTGAGGATTTTGTTTTTCAAGTTGACGAAACCCCAACTCCGACTGTTCCTGACCATACGGCCACGGTCGCCAACCTGGTCGCTCCGGCCGCTTCAACAGGGATTGCGGAGGTTGGTCCGTTCTTGGCCGAAGTCGCCACGCCAACAACCGCGGTTGAGAATAAAACCTGGGCGCAAATAAATTATGATGACGTCGCGCCGGTCGAGCCGTCAAATACCAAAAGTCAGGCTGTCGACAACGACCTCTTGCCGGGCTTGGATCAGGTGTTTGATAATGAAGTTAAATTGAGAGATAATATGGGTGGATTTTCTCTTGATTATGTTTTCAGCCGCGTGGCGACAGAGGACGATGTTACGGCCATCAAGGAATATCTTGAAAGCATTGGTTATACCGCCCATGATTCGGACAGCGATCAATTAACAATGATGAAGGTTGGTTATTTTCTTAGCATGACTTTTTCTGTCGGTAATCAAAACAAGGGAACTTTAAGCGTGACTTTTTAAAAAAATATGGCTAAACCGACAAAATACGCCGGATTGATTTGCGCGATAGCAACCGTTTTGGCTATTACTGGCGCGATTCTGGCTTTTTTAAATCATAACCCTCTGATTTTGCTTTTTCTTTTGTTGCCGGCCGTGGCTTATGAGGTTTATCGAACCGAGGGCAAATCAACCAAGTGGGCTTCTTGGGTTTTGGCCGTGATTTTTGGATTGGAAATTTTATTGATTGCTTTTAATATTAATTTTGATTTAGCCGGTTTTTTGGGAAAAAGCGAAACCGTGGTGGCCGGCTACAATGTGCCTTTGGGCGACATAAAAATTGTCGGACCAACCATTATTGCCATTTTGTCGGTAATCCTTTTTGCTCGAACCCGCGGTGTTTACACCAAATGGTTGGCTGTGGTTATAATTTTGGCCTCATTCTGTTTGATTTACATCATCAACCCGACGGTTTTTCAAACTCTCATTAAATTTGCCGTGGATCAAGGTTTGGAAAAAGGCTTGGAGCAAATCAGATGAGAGTTGTTATTAAAAAAATAATTAGACTTAATGGATTTTTGTCCATTGGGATAAAATAAACTTACTTATGGAGACAAAATCAAATAAAAAAACTATAACCATTGTGGTTATTGTTTTGGCCGCGGCCATAATCGGCAGCGGCGCTTACTATGGCTACAATCGTTGGCAGCAGCAAAGATTGGTTAGCCAATATTATCAAGCGCTTTATGGAACCGGCGCGTCTGGAGTGGCCGGATTGCTCGGTGGTGGCACGGGCGGTTTATCTGCTGATGCTATAAAAGCAATGGCTGATCTTCAAGCCGAAGAGGAGGCCAAACAAGAAGCTGAAGACGCGGCTGACGAAGCCGAAGAAGCCGCCAAAACTCCGAAACAAAAATACAATGAGGCCGAGGCGGCTTATCTTTCCGGAAATGTTTCTCCGCTTTTTGACCAAGTGGCCAGATCAGATGTCGAAGCGATTTTTGGCGAGTGTAAGATCATTGTTTCGACTATCGGGTACTTTGGGACAGAGGGCTTTGCCGTTCAAATAATGGTGCCCGAAAAAGTGACCGCGGAAAGTTTCGACAAGCTGACGCAAAGATTTACCGCTCAAGGGTATGTATCATCTTATGGTGAAATAACCAATGACTCCGGCATAATGATGCTGGTAAAAGATGATGGCGCTTCGCTCACCCTTTCTTTCGATGTTGATGGCGACGAGCAGGGAATTACCATCATGTATTCTGTAAACGAATAATTATTTTAATTCTTAACCATTTTATTTTTATGCCTCAAACTTCTCAAAATACGGCCATGGCCGTGCTGGCCTACATCCTGTTTTTCATCCCGCTTTTGACCGGCGATGCTCAAAAAGACGAATTTGTTAAATTTCATACCAAACAAGGATTAGTTCTGTTCCTCACCTGCGTGGTCATTAACATCGTCCATTGGATCATGCCCTATCAATTGTACTGGACACTTGGTTGGATTTTTTGGTTGCTTGGTCTAGGAATTTTTGTCCTTTTCATTATGGGCATTATCAACGCGGTTAATGGCAAAAAAGAGCCGTTGCCGGTAATTGGCGGGTTGGCTAGCATGTTTAAGTTTTAGAAAATTTAGTCATTTAACGACTAAACAAAAACAACCACCATAATCGGTGGTTGCTTTTGGTTCCGAGACGTGGATTCGAACCATGATTTATTTTTTTATTCGTTCAAGCTGAAGAATAAAATCTTCAACTACGGTCGGTAAGCGAAGGATACTGAATGATTCATTATGACCAGGGAAAATGATTTTTGGCGCAAGGTCAGTAATTGTTTGAAGCGACTTCCGCCATTTTGTAATATCCGTATTCGGAAAATTACCAAACAATTTTCCTCGATACAGAATATCGCCTGTGAATAGCCAGCGGTTTTTTTCTTCAAAAAAAACCACAGAATCATCGGTGTGACCAGACATTTCAATCACGGAGATTTTATAATTTCCAAGGTCGATAATATTATTGAAGGTATTCCAAGATTTCGGAGAAATTGGTTTGTAATTCTTGACGCTGTTAGTTTGATCGAAAATTTGGGTAATCTGATTAGATTTCAAATAATTTAATCCCCATAAAGACGGTTTTTGGAGATTCGTTGCCTGAATGGGCGTAAGAAAGACACGGCCGGTCGGAAATTGATGAAGCCCGCCGCAGTGGTCAAAATGGCTATGGGTAGTGACAATGATATCTGGAACAACGCCTCGAGCCTTAAGCCATGACGGTAAGTGTTCTAAACCTAGACCTGTGTCAATAAGTAGACTTTTTTGAGAACCCAAAATGAGATACAGGTTTGCATGTTCGCTAAACCAAGGTTCGTGAATTTGCCAAAGATTTTTTTCCAGTTGATCTTTAATAAAAACCATAGAGAGAAAATGGGTAGTGAGTGGCAGCGGGAGAAAACTGCCACCCACTATGAAGCTAACCCTCGAAGGGTTTTTTGTAGACTACCCAGCAACCGGCATTCCGAGACTCCGCATCCTCCAAAGAGTATGGAACGGGCTTCAGGATGTGTGCTCCCATGCGTTCGTGAAAACGAAGGACGGGATCAAAGAGCTTGTTGTCTTCACGCCGCAAATTGCAATAAGTTTCGACGTCAAGACTGGTTCGAAGGTGATAACCAGGAATACGGGCATTGCCGATCACCTGCTTCACCCCGGCGGTAAAGAGTAGATCAAGCGTTCGAGCAATGAGTAGCTCGGAAAGTTTGAAGGGTCCTTGCCAACGCAGGTTGTGGTGTAACCGCTCGCCACGAAAGTTTGGAATGACGCCTACTCCAACGAGAAAGCCAGTATTTCCACCTGCATGGTGTGTACGATCGTACCATCCGTTGGCCGTCATATCATCCCAACTCGTGAGTGAGTTGATGTTGCCGTCCCAGTACAGACGAAAACTGTACTGAGATCCAGCTGTCACGCCGTTTACGGTGGCTAACGTAATTCCGGCCGAGAAACACCTCACGCGTGCTTCGATTTTTTTTGTATTGGCCGAGATGTTTTCACCTTGACTTGCCCAAGCAAGACGTTCAACTTCCGCCAGTGCGGCGAGATGTGTTTGCGTTGGAGAAAAGAGTTCTGCATGTCGTTCCATGTCACCCTCTTTTTTTCACGCAATGAAGAATTCATGCGCGAGTGGCTCTTAAGACCACCTCGCGAAGTTTATAAACACAAACGCCGTGAGCTAGCCTTAAGGTTAGATTCACGACGACGACGGTAAAGGTGAGGGAAAATAGACATAGATAAAAAACTCCCGCTCCTTCAATAGCAATAACGCTATTGAAGGAGCGAGAGTGTTCTACTTCGCGGTACCATCCTTCTTTCTCGACTAATCATTTAGCCAAGCTTATTAAGTGCTTTTACACTTTGTGTATGATAACGGACACGGCCGGCGACACCTACTTGCCTTCACGGCTTTTTCGGCTGCTACTTTTTGTGGAACGCGTTCATACGAATTTTACTACTGGGCTCTCATCATCCCCAGCTCGCTTTTAAGCAATTATTCACATTACTATTTCCCACAGTATTTATTTGGAATTTTTTAGGAGCTGAGATTAGAATAGCAATGTTTTTATATATTGTCAAATAAATAAAAGTTTTATCCATTTGGTTCCGAGACGTGGATTCGAACCACGATTCACGGCTTCAAAGGCCGCTGTCCTGCCATTAGACGATCTCGGAGTGTTTATTGTCGAGATCGTAAGATGGCAGGAGGGAACCGTGCCATCCCCCTTCGCCGGGCTTCGAGGGACTTCGCCTAGGAGGCTCGTTAGACGATCTCGGAGTAATACATCAATAGGATAACCGAAATAATTTGTTTTGACAATATTAACAGTTTTAAAAACTCGGCTTTCGCCGGGTTTTTCATTTATTTTTTATCTCTGTCCAAACCTGCGGCGTCTCTTTTGCGATCCATTCTCGTGTCGACGCTGGTTGCCAGAAAAGTTTCTGGCTTCTGATCGAGTCGGCATAGTTGGTACTTGGATAGAAGACAATTCCGGCAACGGTTTAACCGGCAAACGCAGGCGAATAAGATTTTCAATGGCCCCCAGGTCGTGTTTTTGATCTGGCGCGGCAAAGGAAATGGCTTTGCCTTTGAGACCGGCTCGGCCGGTGCGGCCGACGCGGTGGATGTAGTCCTCAGCTTGATCCGGCAAATCGAAGTTGACCACTAATTCAATACCAACCACGTCAATGCCGCGGGCGGCAATGTCCGTGGCCACGAGGATGCGATATTTACCGGTTTTAAAACCGTTCAGGGCTTCGCGGCGCTGGCTCAACGAACGGTCGGAATGAATTTCCGCCGAGCGATGGCCAAAGCGAGCCAGGATTCGATTTATTTTTTTGGCGCCGTGTTTGGTGCGGCTAAAAATCAGCACCGTGCCTTTGTATTCCAAAAGCAATTGTTGCAGTAATTTTATTTTGTCGTCTTTGGAAACGATAAAGACCTCTTGATCAAGTTTTTCCACCGTGGTGCCCGAGGGCGCGACCTCCACTCGGAGCGGCTGCCTCATATATTTTTTGGCGATCTGGGAAATTCTTTCCGGCATGGTTGCGGAAAACAACATCGTCTGTCGATTTTCCGGAACCGAAGAAAGAATGCGTTTGATTTGCGGCTCGAAGCCCATGTCCAGCATGCGATCAGCTTCGTCGAGAACTAAAATTCTGACTTCTTTAAGGGAAACAGTTTTTTGTTGAAGGTGGTCGTTCAATCGTCCCGGGGTGGCAATGATGACATGCGGCCCGCGGCGAATATCTTGGCGCTGGCGTTCCATGGAAGCCCCGCCGATAATCACCGCGGTTTTTAAACCAAAAGGCTGGCCGAGTTTTCCAATCGCTTCCTCAACTTGTATGGCCAGTTCGCGAGTCGGCAGAATTACTAATCCTTGTCCGCCGCGAGCCATAATTTGTTGTAACATTGGAATAGCGAAAGCCAAGGTTTTGCCAGTGCCGGTTTGGGCGATGCCGATTAAGTCCTCGCCATTAATACCATTGGGAATGGTTTTTTGTTGAATCGGCGTGGGGATTTTGAATTTTAAAAAGTCCAGACGCTTTAAAATGTCCGGGGCAATGCCGAGGCCGTAAAAAGAGTTTTGGCAGGTTATTTGTTTGGTCATACAGCGTCTCGCCGTAGTCCCGTCTGATGGGACGAAGGCGGAAAAAAATCATGCGACCCAATTCCTTTTGGTGGCATGATTTTTTTTTGGGGTTTGGGGTTTAGGGTTTGGGGTTGGACTGTTATTATTTTTTTTAAGAATAATGGCTTTCCGTGCCCACCGTAGCCCTAGCGAAGGTGGGTTCCCTAAACCCTAATCCCCAATCCCCGTAAATATTCACGAAACAAGAGGTTCGAGTCAGACCCGTTTGACGGGTCGAATTAGGTTAGAGATTACCATGAAAATTGGTTGGTGTCAAGGGAAAAGAGGGTCAATAATGAAAAAACCGTACTCTGTCGTAGAGTACGGTCGGTTGAGAGGACACCGCGTCAGTTGACGTCGAGGTTGACTGTCGGAGGTGTTTCGGCTTCGTCTACCTGAGCTTCCTCGGTTTCCACGGCGGCCGCGATTTTCGCGACCTCGGAGGCTTCCACGATTTCCGTGGCTGCGATCTCCGGCTTGGGGAACTTGGCCCGCCAATCGTCCATACGGTATTTATACATTTGATGGATCGCGTGGATCGAGCAGATAAGGCCACCGAGTGCAATGCCGATGAGGTAGCCGGCGAAGTTGGTTCTGTCCTCGCCATCGAAGTCTTCGTTGCAGTTCATGCCAGGCCGGAAGTCGTGTGACGTGAAGGTCGTGACGACCAGCTCCCACGGGCAGTTGACGCCGACTTTGTGATGATTGTAAAGCTCGTAGAGCCAGTCGATGAGCCCGTCGATGTCGGTGAAGTCGAGCTCGGGGAGCTTGGCCACCAGCTCGTCGACTTTGGCCTGGTCAGTACGGAGTTTCTCGGCCTTGTCGGCGAGTTTCTGCTGTCCTTCGGGTGAATTGATCCAAGCTTCGTGTCGCCGTTCAAGCTCATCACGGTAGAAATTGACGATGTCGTCGACACTGTCGCCGAGTTTGGCTGTGATGGTGTTTCCGTGGAGCTTGCTGGAGGTGGTTTCGTTGCTGCCGAGCAAACGGGTTCTGATGACCAGACGTGGGGCTATGCTGATCTTAAGGTCATCTCCGGGCCTCGGATCCAGGCTGTGCAGAACCTTGAGGGCCAAAGCCAGGGCTTTGCGAGGGTTCTTTTCCTTTCGGTAGGGCAAGCTGGGGCCGCGGCCGCGCGATTTACGCCAGGCAGCATGGGCCACGACGTACTCGGGCGAGAGGTTGTCCGGGACACAGTGATGGTTCTCGAGATACCAGGCCTTGAGGCCTTTGAGGTTTTCGGCGGTTCGTTTGTGCACTGCAACACTCCTTATTTGGTTTAGCCGAACAACGTCGGCCGTGGGTTTGATACACCGTGATAAACGGCATTTTTTATACCTTTTTAGATATAAAAGATGCTGTTTACCAGTATTGAGGCTTAAAAATAAGCCTTATTGTAGGATAAAAAGAACGATTATTTATACCATAAAAAAGGCTTTTTGTCAAGGCCAAATCGTTGGCCGCGGCAATGGCTCGTTGTTTTTCCCAAATTAAGCGTCTGGCCGCCGCGTCCCAAAAAGCGATGATGCGCGGCAGCTCTTCTTCGAGAACCTCGAAGGTGTCGAAGCTTTCTTTGAGGCGTGTTTTTTCAAGACGGCGTTTCCATGTGACGATGGCAATCACTTTGTCGCCAACGCGGTAGATGTGGGAGAGGCTCGGTTGGCTGTGATGCTCGTCTGTTGGCGGGAAGACAAGGTCGAAGAATTCTATCATTCGGTTCACGATGGCCTTGCTATCGGGTTCATCTAGGCCGGATTTCTCTTGCCAATCGAACGCGAATCGTTCAAAAGAAGGAAAATGGAAAAAAATTCGTGAGCGTGAGCGCGGAATGAGAAGAACCTTTCTTTTTTCCATACCAATCTCCTGCTGTTGACGGCAAGGTTTTTTTATCATGTTTTCGGCTGAATCGTCAACGATCAAGCAAAAAATTTTAAAAATGTTATAATGACGGTTGGATTATGAAAAACATTTTAGCCGAACTCCACCGCGAGCTTAAGAACAATGTTGATACAAAATATCGCAAGGATTCTTTCGGTTTTTTTAAAGAAGAAGTTAAATGTCTCGGTGTTCGAAGTAAAGTTACCGATGCCCTGGCTAAAAAATATTTTTTCGAAATAAAAGATCTTGGTAAAAAAGAAATCTTCTCTCTTTGCGAGGAATTGTTAAAGGCCGGAACAAACGAGGAAGAGAAGATCGCTTTTGATTGGCTTCATCGTTTGAAAAAACAATACGCGGTTTCGGATTTTTTGCTTTTTGAAAAATGGTTGAAAAAACACGTCGGCAATTGGGGCAGTTGCGATGATTTTTGCACTCATGCTTTTGGCGAACTGCTTTTACAATATCCGAAGTTTTTGCCGCGAATCAAGGTGTGGGCCAAGTCGAAAAACCGCTGGTCGCGCCGCGCTTCGGCTGTCGTTTTAATCCCGGCGTTGAGACAAGGAAAATTTTTGTCAGAAGTTTTTCAAATCGCCGATACTTTATTGAAAGACGAGGACGATTTGGTTCGCAAAGGTTACGGCTGGACGCTTAAGGAAGCGAGCAATATTTTTCCGTGCGAAGTTTTCGATTATGTCATGAAAAACAAAAACAAAATGTCGCGGGTGGCTTTGCGCTATGCCATCGAAAAGTTGCCGAGTGAGTGGAAACAACAGGTATTAAAACACTAATTATATCGTGTTGTCTTCTTTGCAAAATATTGTTATAGTTGAATTGCCGATAACCTTCTACTATTTTAAATCTATGAACAATAATGATGAATTAATTAAGCAGGCTGACATTCAAAGAATTGCGGAAGAAGGGGCTAAAATATACGAGCAAATTAAAGTTGATTATGACCCAAAAGAAAGGGGTAAGTTTTTGGCGATTGAAATTGAAGACCAAAAGGTGTTTTTGGGTAATACGAGCGCTGACGCGCTTGAATTGGCCAGAACTAATTATCCCAACAAAATTTTTTATGTCGTTAAGATAGGTTTTGACGCGGCCGAGACGATGGCATAATAATTATAAAACTTGGTTCTTCCGACTTTCCTGTGGGTAAACCTCCCAAGCCAGTATCAGCCCCCACCCCGACCCTCCCCCGTATGAAAGATAAAAAGACATACGTGGGAGGGAGAGATAGTGTTAGTACAATTATGATATCAGAGTTTCTGTCACCTTCTCCCTCCCACGCATGCCCTTCTGTTTATGGCATACGGGGGAGGGTCGGGGTGGGGGGAGACACTGTCGCGAACCGACTTACCCATAAGAAAGTCGGAAGAACCTAAAACTTAACTCATATGACAGACACCTCTCTATTTATCGGTCGTTTCCAGCCATTCCACAATGGCCATCTTAGCGTGGTTAAGGGCATGGTTAAGGTTAGCAAAAAAGTTTTTATCGGTATCGGTAGTTCCGATATCCACGGCACGCCTAGCGACCCTTTCACTCGCGAAGAGCGCCGGGAAATGATTCAGCGCGCTTTGCAGGAGGTTAACATCATTCCGTTGTATGATGTGGTTTTTATCAATTTGCCTGATATGGAGGAAGACGCCGCTTGGGCCAAAATGTGTTTGGAGCTTTGTGAAAATCAAGTGACCGCGGTTTGGACCGGCAATGATTGGACAAAGAAATCTTTTGAGGGTACGGGGGTTCGAATTCAAGACATCAAGGAAGTGCCAGGTATCAACGCGACCGAGGTTCGTCGACGCATGTCTACCGGTGGTGATTGGAAGAAGTTGGTGCCCGAAGCCGTGGCTGATTATATCGCGGAGATTGATGGCTGTGCCCGCCATAGCCCGGCGACGGCGGGGGTGGGGAAGGTGAAGTGATTTTATGTTTTTGCCAAAGACGGAAAGAATTAAAAATATTGCCAAGAACAAACAAGAGGTTATCAAACAACTTGATAGTTTTTTTGGTGAAAAAACTCGTGTTTATATTGATTACGCCAACGTGCGTCCGTGGAGCACTAAACTTGGCTGGCATATTGACCTAAAAAGATTAAAACAATTTTTTGATTCGTTTGATACCATTGAAGTGGTAAATTTTTATAATGGTTATTTGGAAAACAATGAACGATCAGAAAAAGAGAAAAAAGAAGTTGAAGAAAATAAATATATACTTCACACCAAACCTGTGAAGATTATGAAGTTTTCAATTAACGCTTCAAGTGTGCCGGAAGACTCGACGGTTCTTGTTAAGCAATTTATTCGACGGGCGTTACTTAGAAAATATGAGATAAGCACGATTGAATACTTGAATCGGTGTTTTGTTGATATGAATAAAAAAGGCGAGTATTTTATTGAAGATAGAAAATGTAACTTTGATGTAGAAATCGGTGTTGACATGTTGCTTGATTATGAAAAGAAAGAAATTGAAACTTTTATATTATGGAGCGGAGACAGTGATTTTGCCGCTCCGTTGGAAAAATTACTTAAAGCTGGTAAAAAAGTTTGTTTGTTTGCGACGGCTGGACGAATTTCCAGCGAATTGAACGAACTTAAAAAAAGCGGTCTTAAAATATTCGACATTTTTGATCTAAAAGAATTTATCTGTTGGTCGAGGGAGCTATTTTATAAAAGCACAAAGGACCTCGTTTCCGAGGCCCTTTAGCACTAGAGTTAGTGACCTTGCGATCAACTATATTATTACACAAGGTTATAAAAAAAGCAAGAGGACGGCGTTGATAAAGATTGAGCGTTGAAATTTTAACAATTTTTATGGGAAAATTTGGTTTTGGTTTAAGGGAAGCGCTTGTTGTCGGCGCCACGGCTGTGGTGGCGCCATCGGTTGAACATGGACCTCGTGGTGATAGGGAGCCGACTTTTACAACCGTCGAGGTGCCAGAGAGCGAAAGAATGGGAGCCAAAAACGGTGATTGGCAATTTGTTGTCGAGGCCACGGCCAAGCTTTCTTTGTTTGGAACAAAAGAATCAACTTTTTATCAATGGCTGGCCGAGCGACTTAAAAAAGATTTGACTTTTACCGAATTGGCTGAAAAAGATCGGGCTTTTTTTATTGATGGTTTTATCAGCCTGACCAGAATTTTAAATCCTAATCTTAATCTTGATAATTTTCCTTCGGTCAAAACCGAGGGCGTTGTTTTAATTTTTCCCATAAAGGTTTTGGCCGAACCAAGACCGGAAAAGATTTTTTCTAAAGATCAAGGTGGCTACAGTCGGCTTCAAGAATTGGCTATTGCCGATGGTTTTCCGGTTGATCAAGCCGATAAGCAGCAAGAAACTTATGAAAAGGCTTTGGCGGCTGGTGAAAAAATGCCCACTTCGCCGTGGTTTTATCTCGACCGACAAGGCAGCGAGGACAGTCCGGCGGTTTTAGCTCCTGATGTTATCAAACGTCTTGAAGATTTTGGTCGAACTTTTAGTCAACTGAATTTTGGCGGCAAAATTGGCTGGCGGATTTGTATCACTGATGTGATGCGCGATCCGGTGGCTCAAGCCAAACGCAATGAAGTGAAGGGTAGCACTCACACTACTGGTCGTTCATTCGACATGCCTGATGGTCGGTTTTTGACGCCTGAAGGCACGATCATTACTTACAGCATTTTTGGTTCTGATGGAAAACCCACCGGTCAAAAATCCAATTACGCCAAAATGATTGAAACCGAAATGCGTCCGGCCATCGAGCGTTTGATCGGTCAATACGGATTGGTGGGGTATCGAGAAGGTTCTCATTGGCATGTCTACGCGCCAAAAGATCGGACGATTAATTTGTCTGAGGAAGTGGAGACCGGACTTTTGGCAACCAAAGTTGAATTAAAAGAAATCAGTGATAAGGAACGGGAAATAAGTATTTGGGAAAAAATTAAGAATATTTTTGCTTCTGAAGAATTGGTGGTTGAAAAGCCGGTGGACAAAGTTGAATATCTTACTTCAGCCGAAGTTGACGCCAAGCTGGTCGAGTTACAGCCGGCTTTACAAGAAATTTTTGCCAAGAAAAAAGTCGAACGTTTATTTTTAACGATTTTTAAATTTCCTGATTTTTCTCCGGAGAATCGTCAAACTTTTAGTCATCTGTCTTATGAAGAATTAAAAAAGAAAACCGAAACTTGGCGTTTAAGCGATAAAGAAAGCGAACAGGCAAAATGGCGAGCAATTTCTCAAGCCTGGGTAAAAGACCGAACCATCGAAATCGTAAAACGCATGTCGCCGGAAGATGTTGAACGATTGGGAGTTTTGTATGGATCGGTACTTAACGAAGAGGGGCGTCCGTCGTTTTCCAATTTACGAGCCATTTGGGAATGGAAAAGTGAAAATCGCACCGATAGTGAAGCTAAAGATTATGTTAACGCTGTTTTGCGTTTAAACCTTGAAAGTCTTGATCACAGCATGGATGTTAACGCTTGGCGAGAAAAACAGCAGGCGAACATTGATCTTTTAAAAAACCATACCGAGAAATTTGGCTTTCGTTCTGAAATCATGCCTTATTTTACTCCGGAGATTATGTTGACGGTGATTCATGCTGAGTTTTTTTCCAATCTTGACGCTCGACCTTTTGTGGAAACCTCATCGGCTTTTTTTAAACCATTTAATATAGTTTTTGGTCCGGCAGTGAATGACTTTAGATGCAGCTCCGGCCCGGTTCAGCTAACCGAAAATACTTTTGTGACTTTTTTAGATAATTATTCAAGAAAGTTTTTGGCCATTAAGGCGGTTGAAGGCGATAGAGCCAAATTTATTGTCCCGACAAAAATCGGTGAGAAAAAAATTCAAAGAAATAAAAAGATCGTTACGGTTGGATCGTATAATCCCGACGAATTTGCTCAAGCTATGGTTGGCGACGCTGAATCAATATTATTTTACGCTGGTTTTAGCGTGGCTGATCACACTAGGTTAGCTTTTAAGACTTTATTTGCTAATGAAGATTTCAGAAAAAAATGGGGTAAGGCTTCGGAAGAAGATAAGTTGTTGTTTGTAGGTTCTTTGGCTCCTTTGGCCATAAATGGCGGCGGCGGTACGGCCAGGCTGGCTGCTGAATCAATGTTGGTGGATAAACATTTGAAAACCCTAAAAGATATGTCTGACGATATGTTTACTCACACCAACAGACATTTAGCCAGACGCGGCGCCGCACGTGGTCATGAAACCATGCTTTATTTTAGAGAGAAAGATAAAAATAAATAATTAGTTAGTAAATAAATTAACAACGGTTTTAACTGTTGTTTTTTTGTGGTATAATTTTGGCAATAGTTATGAAAGCCACTAACCGCGATGTAATAAAAGTTTTTTGGCAACACACCCGCAAATATAAAGGGAGGGTTTTTTTAGTTATAGTTTTAATTATCTTAGCCAGTTCGGTCGAACTAATTACTCCATGGATTCTGAAAGATTTAATCGACACGGTTTCCAGTAATACGCCGAGTTTGGCTTTGTGGCCGGTGTTGAGTAAGATTCTTTTCATAATGTTGGGACTTTATTTTTTCAGTTTTATTTGTTGGCGCACTCAAGGGTTTCTGGCGGCGGATTTGCAGTCGCGCACCATGGCTGATTTGGAAAAAACTTCGGTGCGACACCTGCTGGGTCATTCTTATAAATTTTTTACTGATAATTTTGCCGGTTCACTGGTGCGAAAAATTGGCCGGCTAAGTCGCGGCTTTGAAAGAATCTTAGACGAGTCCTCGTATCGTTTTTTGCCTTTGGTGGTCGTCTTGATCGGAACTTTTATCGGTTTGTTTTTGCGTTTCCCAGTGGCTGCTTACATTTTTGTTGTCTGGATTATTTTGTTGATCATAACAAATTATTTTGGCGCTCGTTGGAAATTGAAAACTGATCTTAAGAGAAACGAGATTGATTCCGAAGTAACAGGGGTGGCTTCGGATATTGTCTCTAACATAAATACCGTTCAACTTTTTACCGGTGATGGTTTTGAGAATCAGCATTTCGGCGAAGTTAAAGAGCGCTGGCGTCGTCTACAACGCAAAGGCTGGTGGCAGAGCGAGTCTTTATTTGCCTTTCAAGGTCTTTTCATGATTCCTTTAGAAATTGGTATTTTGTGGTTGGGGGCCTGGTGGTGGATTCATGGAACCTTTACGGCAGGTGACTTTGTCTTTTTACAGGCCTATATTTTGGCCGTAATTAATCGCGCTTGGGATTTGAGTCGCGGCTTCCGCGGACTTTTTGAGGCCTTTGCTGATGCTAAAGAAATGGTGGAGATTTTGAAAACCAAACACGAAGTTCGCGACAAGGTTGGAGCGCATGAGTTGAAAGTTAAAAAAGGTAAGATTGATTTCAAACGAGTTCAGTTTTACTTTCAGAAAAATCGTAGTATCTTAAATAAATTTTTCATGTCCATTAAGCCGGGCGAAAAAGTCGCCTTGGTCGGCCCGTCTGGGGCAGGGAAAACTACGGTGACAAAACTTCTCCTCCGTTTATTCGACATTAAAGGTGGTCGTATCACTATCGATGGAAAAGATATTTCCAAAGTCACGCAAGAAAGTTTGCGCGAGGCGGTATCGCTCGTGCCGCAAGAACCGGTTTTGTTTCATCGCACCATCATGGATAATATTCGCTATGGTCGGCGTGAAGCGACTGACGAAGAAGTGATCGAGGCCGCGCAAAAAGCGCATTGTCACGAGTTTATCGAAAACATGCCCAGTGGTTACAACACCTATGTCGGCGAGCGCGGTATCAAACTTTCCGGCGGCGAGCGCCAGCGCGTAGCTATTGCCCGAGCGATTCTTAAAGACGCGCCAATTTTGGTTCTTGACGAAGCGACTTCCAGTTTGGATTCCGAATCAGAACAATTTATTCAAGAAGCTTTACGCGAACTCATGCGCGACAAAACCGTCATCGTCATCGCCCATCGTCTTTCCACCATTATGATGATGGACAGAATTGTGGTGATGGATCAAGGTCGGGTAGTGGCTAGCGGCACGCACAATGATTTGTTGGAAGAGGAAGGGATTTATCAGAAGCTGTGGCGAATTCAGGCGGGCGGATTTATTGGGGAATAGACGGGTAGATTTATTAAACTTACGAGGAGCTATTAATTTTTGATAAGTAAATAGCAAAGAAATTAAGATCTTGATATACTAATCCTAGGTTTATTTTGCTGTGTTGTTGATATCTTGACTTTTAGGCCTTTTCTAGGATATAAGTAAGTGGCATTCTTTTTATATCGACAAAAAAAGGTTAAAATCCGTATAATTTTTTTCCTAAAATAATATAATATGCCTAATAAAACACCGAGAGAAATAGTACTAGCCGCTTTTAACTACTTAGCAGAGATCTCGCCTCCTACCCAGAAGATTTCTGGTGTTCGAGTTGAGGAGGTGAAAATGATTGAGAACGGTACAGAGAAAATATGGTCTGTCATTTTAAGTTATGACAATGTTGGCGATTTTATATTTGAAAAAACCAGAGAGTACAAAAAATTTTCAATTTCTGATAATGACGGAAGAGTGCTTTCAATGGAAAGATTATCTAAAGAATGATTAACACCTTATCTAATCTAGAAGAGATTGCCATATTTCGCCGCAATTACCATGCGGCGAAATTGATTATTGACACAAACACACTTCTTCTATTATTTGTTGGCACTTATGATTTAAATTATTTATCATCGTGCCCATTGATGACAGATAATGGTAAAAATTATAAATCGAGAGATTTCGATGTTTTAAAAAAAATTATACAAATTTTTGTTGGAAATGTAGTTATTACTCCACATGTACTGTCTGAGGTGAATATGCTAGTGAGAAAACGTATAAAGGAACCACACCGAACTCCTCATTTTGGATCATACGCAAAACATGGTTCTAACACCCATACAGTTTTCCGACTCTAAACAGAAAAAATTTAATATCTCGTACTCCTCTGACTAATGTTCTGAAACCTTTAAGCTTGGCGTTGAAAGATTCGGC
>Ga0265296_1001059_pt1 | contig 34020 bp, 31 predicted proteins | sample MunlanPumphouse1_FD_189073 | JGI IMG/M metagenome (GOLD analysis project Ga0265296, IMG submission 189073) | Groundwater microbial communities from a municipal landfill in Southern Ontario, Canada - Pumphouse #1 | ecosystem: Environmental > Aquatic > Deep subsurface > Groundwater | place...
TTAAGAGAGATCTCCGGTTTCCAGCCAGTTATGTTGTGAATCCGGGATATATCACTCTGCTGCGAAGGGATAGTGATCTGTTGCGGATCTGTTGGAAGATTGACAGGATACCTCTTACCTGTGATCATCTCCAGTGTTGCGATCACTTCAGAGATCGGGCACGATCTTCCCGAACCGATGTTGAAAGTTTTTCCGGTACAGTCTTCCTTAAACCGGGGATGGGTCACAAGTGCCCAGTATGCCTTTACGACATCCCTGACATCAATAAAATCTCGGGATGATTGTGTTTCTAGGAGATCTAGTGAATCCCGTTTTCCTTCGTCGAACTCCACGACTTGCCGGACAATTTTTCCACACAAAAAAGTATCCGCCTGGCCGGGACCCGTGAGATTGAACGGGCGTGCAATCGTCAGGTTGATGCCCCGCTCATGGTAATGCATCAGCGCAAGGATATCCTGTGCCACTTTGCTTGTCCCGTAATCGCTGACGGGTTTCAGGGGCGCAGTCTCCGGTATCGGCACATCCCCGGCATACCCGTATACGGCTGATGAGCTGACAACAAGGATGCGGCAGTCCGGGTTGGCGGAAACAGCGGTGTCCAGCAGGTTTTTTGTACCGGTGACATTGGTTGCATGCAGGGCCTCCGGCGTGCCACGGGTCAGCCCGGCAAGGTGGATGACTGCATCGGGGCAGATTTTTACTACGGCCTCATGCAGCGCATCACAATCCAGCAAATCGGCAGCAATAAAAGAGTCTGAATTTTTTCCGGTATCCCTTATGTGCCGGCGGACCAGCCCGATGGGCGTAACTCCCCGCTGTGCTGCGAGAAATTCCATCATCCGCACACCGGTGAACCCGGCTGCACCCGTGACAAGAACTCTCATGGAAGGAATCGATCCTTGTACTTCTCGAACTCCTCGATCGAGCGGGCGTAATCATCGGGCCTGCCGATATCGAGCCAGTACCCGTCATGAGGATAGCTGAAGACCGGGGCCTTTGCCCCGGTCAAGGCATACATCAGGTGATCAAAACCAAATGGTTCCCCTTTCGGGACAAAGTCTAGGATCTTCTTTGAGAAGACATAGACACCCATGCTGACATCGAAATGATAGGTGGGTTTCTCGCGGAAGGCTACAATCCGGTTCTCCGCATTCTTCTCGAGCACCCCGAAATCGATGGAGGTATCCCGCTGGTAGGTGGCGACCGTTGCAATCGCCTTGTGTTTTTTGTGGTATTCAACCAGCGAGGAATACCGGAGGTCGGTGAGGATGTCACCGTTCATGACCAGGAAATCGTCATCGAGATCATCTATAAGGCGCAAGGGGCCGATCGTACCGAGCGGCGTCTCCTCGTGGGAGTACGCAATCTCCAGGCCCAGGTTTTTCGTGCTGCCGATATAGGCCTGGATCAGCTCATGGAGATATCCCGTGGAGATCGTGACCTTCTTAAACCCGTCACGCTTCAGCTGCCGGAGAATCACCTCAAGGATGGGATAGTCCCCGATGGGCATCAGGGGTTTGGGGAGGACCGTTGTATAGGGCATCAGCCTCCGCCCTTTTCCTCCCGCTAAAATGATGGCCTGCATGATTCTCACACCGTGTAAAGCCCCGGTTTGTACGAGGCGATATGGTCCTTCATCCACGTGATGGTCTGGGCAAGGCCCTCTTCAAGGGTGTAGGAGGGTTTCCAGCCGGCAAGGTCAGAGGCGGAACGGTTGTCGCAGAGCAGTTCCATGACTTCGCTCTTTTCAGGACGGACCCGTTTCTCCTCGCAGACAATGCGTGCCTTTGGGTTGACCTGCCGGATGATGATCTCAGCAAGTTCGCCGATGGTAATCCCACGGCCGGAGCCGGTGTTGACGGTTGTTCCCACCGTCTTTTTGCTCTCGGCAAGCTTGATGAATCCATTTGCGGTGTCGGTGACGAACGTGAGATCGCGAATCGGGGTGAGCGATCCGAGTTTTATGGTGTTGCCGGTCAGGGCCTGGGTGATGATCGTGGGTATCACAGCCCGGGTTGACTGGCGGGGGCCAAACGTGTTGAACGGGCGGATGGTGGTGACGGGAAGCCCGAACGAGCAGAAGAACGATTCAGCGATCTTGTCTGCCCCGATCTTGCTCGCAGAGTACGGGGACTGGCCCTGCAGGGGATGTTTCTCATCGATGGGTGTGTATTGTGCTGTACCGTATACTTCACTTGTCGACGTGTGGACGACCCGCGTCACTTCGTGATCGAGACATGCCTGCATCACGTTCAGGGTGCCTTTGATATTGGTATTGATGTACGATTCCGGGGCCACATAGGAATATGGGATGCCGATGAGGGCTGCAAGGTGGAAGACATACTCTTTTTCCGCCACAGCCTTTTTCACGAAGAGCGAATCGGTCACGTCGCCGGCAATGACCGTCAGGTTCGGCGTGGATTCCGAGTACCGTCCTTCGAGCATGCCCCAGTCGTTGCGGGCGTTATAATGCACAAATGCCGTGACATCGGCACCTTTCCGCAACAGCTCATCGACAAGGTGACTGCCAATGAACCCCCCGGCACCGGTCACCAGCACCCGTTTGTCGTCCCATTTCATGGTTTTAGTCCTGTCTATATGTTTCGATGAGGGCCAGATAATCTTTCTCTGCCTGTGCCATGAGTATTTTCCATTGCCCATTGATTATGACAACTTCTCTTGCTGCGATTCCCATCTGTTTCCGCAGTTCTGGATCCCGGGCAAGTTTGAGAAGGGCCGATGCAACTTCTTCCGGAGATCCAGGTTTAATTAAGAGTCCCGTAATATTGTTATTTACCCATTCCGGAATGCCTCCGACAGATGTTGCAACGCAAGGAAGACCGCTGGCCATCGCTTCGAGAACCGAAACCGGTGTCCCGTCGGATATTGAGGTCGTGATGAAGATATCCGCCTTTCGGTAATCCAGAGGCACATCACAATATCCGGTTTTTTTCCTGAAGGTGATCCTGTCATTCAATCCCAGACTCGTGACAAGGCTTCGGATAGATGGTTCATCCGGGCCTTCGCCCTTGATTGTCAGGTGGAGTCGCGGGTCTTCCTTGCATGCGAGTCTAAATCCCTTGACCAGGGTAGCATTATCATAGACCGGGAAAAAACCACGGTTTGAAAAAACCTCTATCCTGTTTTTGTCGCGGTTATCATGTTCACAATCCGGCACAAACAGATCGGTATCTATGCCAAAAGGGAGGTATCGGACCTTGGATTCCGGAATGTGATAGTCCTCGATAATGTGTTTCCTGATATCTTTCGAGACGGCATATATGAGATTTGAGGAACTGATAACTTTTTTGGTGAAATACCGGATTAATCCGCTTTTTTGTGGAAGGATGAGTATATCATCGCCCCATGCGGAGACAACTGTGGGCCGGAAATGAAGCCCCAGTAAGTGGAACCCGAATTTTGCAATAAACTGGGCGTGGATAATATCAGGCCTGATTGCCCGTATGATCTTTTTGATCTGCAGGTGACGGGGGATGAATGCTAGATAGTGATTTTTCCATCGTGAGGATAACACATGTTCAGTTACTCCCAGCAGGATGCAGTTCATGGGATCATAGGTGATCAGGTGGACCTCGTGACCGTTATCTGCGAAATATTCGACCCAGCGTTGGTTATGGGTACTGCGGCCATCAGCAATGAGGATGATGATCATGATGTGTAAACTCCATATGGCACATTACCTGAATGTTCTTTTTATACGACAAATTGGCAATTCCGCCATATCTGTGCGTTCATTGTTGAGGGTCCTTTTTTTTCGGTATCCAAGTAATCTTGAATGTCCTGATTGCATCATCGCGAATTTGTTGATTTAGTTTCAGAAGCACAGAAAAATAAATTGATCCACCGATTATGACCATTATAGTGGTTTCAATTGCACTCGGATTCAGCGGAAACATACCTAAAACCAATAGAGACAAGGTCATGATGATGGTTGCAATAAAAATATGTTTGATTGTTGATTTTTCAAGATTGAGGGGAAGAATTTGAGCAAGATATGTTCGAGCAATAAAGAAACTGATGATTACATTGACGAACGCTCCGATCGCTGCACCTGCTATACCGATATGAGGTATGAGCATGACACAGAGGAGAACATTCGCAGATACCCCCGTTAACAATCCTACAACCGCCTGTTTTGCATGGTCTGTTGCCATCAGAAAATTTGTGTAAAGGTTCAGGATTGACTGGACTACTCTCATGGCAATAATAATTATCAGTGCGGTTGCCCCAGTTGCAAAGGAAGCACCGTACAGATAGTATAATAAATCGTACCCAAGAATGATGCCCCCGGTAAGGATCGGAAGCGCAAAAACGAGGGAATACGTAGTTGCCCGCGAGAGTGAGATCGCAATGGCATTCATATCATTCTGCGCATTCCACCGGCTTACTTTCACATAGAGTGTATTGACAAGTGCCGTGCTGATGAACAGGGCAAAAAAAGAGAATGTCATACACACACCGAAGACACCTACATCGGCAACGGTCATAAAATAAGCAATGAGGATGAGACTGATGTTATCAAATATGATTGTCCCTGCACTGACGAGAACGGTCCAGCTTGAAAAGGAAAGAAGACTCTTGATATGTGACCAGTTGAATTTTTTAATATGATAATCGATAAATTTCAACTGGATTATCAATTCCAAAAGTATGCCGACAACCAGTCCGCCAACTAAACCATATACCTGATACCCGAGAAAAACCGCAATAACCTGAACAACAATTCGGACAATGTTATTTATTAGGGTTGTAGATGCTGCAAGTCCCAATCGATTACTTGCACTTATTGCCATTCCTAATGATGTTTGAATTGTGACAATCCCAACAACGGCAATAAGCGGCCAGAATAATCCTGTGAGTTCAAGATCAACAAACCGGTCCTGACATAGAATAAGTCCGAGTACAAGCAGTGCATAGAGTGAAAGCCGGAGTGTCAGACTAGCGGTAAAAAAACTATCCTGATCTTTCCCTTCACAGATCCGTTGTGTTCCGGCCGTACCAATACCCAGATCAGTAATAAGGCAGGAAATACTATAAAACGAGAGAAATAAAAAATAAGCTCCAAGAACGCTTGCTCCAACCCAGTGAGCATAAAAAATGGTGGCAAAAAAACCAATCACTGTAATACCCAGCGATGATATCAGGTACATTGTACCGTGCCGTTGTACCTCGTTTTGGATTTCACTCATAGTCAGGGAACTCTTGTGTTTTTCTCAGTTATGTATCTCACAATAGAGATAAGTAATGACTGTTTTCTCACATCCCCCACAGTTCTGTCATTACTGGGTTGTTCTCACAAAAACAAAAAGATAATATCTACCCAAATAGTTTGAATAACCCGTTACCAAAATAAGGTAAGGAAGCGCAATGGTTGCCGGACTGCCAAACCCGCTTTCCTGCGCGAAATACCATCATCATTCTTCGTTTCCGGTATGATACCTGTTCATATATAGTAGGATTCTGAATCTCTTTAAAATACTTCATGACAATCCTCTCTTCAGCCAACATCTGCTTCTGGACATTCCCACTGGCATTCTCACCATGAACGGTATATTCTCCGAGTACTTCCGGCATAAATCCCCATCTGACAGTATGTTTTGAGAGACGAAGCCACAGTTCGTAATCTTCTGCCGTTACCAGTAACGGATCCTCAGAAAAGACACCATACCGGTCGAAACATTGCTTTTTTATCATCACCGCGGAGGTTGCGATCATAGTGTTACCTTGATACAGTAGCGTCCCATAACAATTTCGTGAGGTTGGTTTTGGACTTAATTTAGTATCCAGAAAGCCATCTTTGCGGATCCAAAGCCCATGACATACGGCATCTGCCCCGTGTTCTATAAATTCAACGCAGACGGACAATTTAGTTGGATACCAGAGGTCATCCGAATCTAGGAATGCGATAACGCTCCCTGCAGCCATACGGATACCGAGATTTCTCGATGCCGCGATGACACCCCTATTGGAAAATGCCACATACCTGATTCTGGGATCCCGCATCGACTCGACAACATCTTTTGTCCGGTCAGTGGATTGGTTGTCGATGACGATCGCTTCCCAGTCCTGAAATGTCTGGGCTGCGACAGACTGCAGTGCCTTCTCCAGCAGGGCTGCATGATTATACGTAGGGATGATGACCGATACCAGAGGAACTGAGTTCTTCATGTCCATCAGTGATCCGAAAAGTGCTTCCTGCAGAAGAGCAGGGTATTGTCGATCTCCTCTTCCAAGCCCCCCTTGGGGACAAAGCCCGTTGCCTTCAGTTTTTCTATGGAATAGGCCAATGGCACGCTCTTCTCGCCGGGTTGTGGTTCCGGCCGATGCAACGAAGGGGTGAAACCCAACGTCTCTCGGCAGCGCTCCTGTACCAGAGTTGCAAGCGCTAGGATGGAGATGGCTTTCCCCCCCCCCAAATTGAAGATCCCATCTCCCAGTACATTGTCCGGCAACTGAATCATATGGGAGACCGCCCTTGCAACATCGCTGAGCGCAATAAAATCCCGTTCCTGTATGCCGGATGATTTCAGACGGATCTCTCCGGTGGTGACTACCTGGCGCGAGAGATCGTTTGCGATAAGCGACCACCGGTTTACCTCCGTGTTGATTGGTGCGCCAAGACTGTTGGAGAGCCTGATGACAATCCCACGGAACGTTCCGGCACGGGTAGCCGCGAGGACGACATCTTCCGCGGTGCGGTGGGATATCGCATAGGGGTGGACCGGGCGGGGCAGGGTTGTCTCGGTGATCGTCCCGTCAAGAGGCGAACGGTAGATGTGGGCTGTAGAGAAGTAGATAAACCGCTTCACACCGGCAGATTCCGCCGACTTCACGAGTTTCTGTGTCCCAATCCCGTTGATAAGAAGTGCCCGCACCGGATCTTTCTGGGAATCGATCTCGTTTAAGGCAGCAAAGTGGACCACGGCATCCATTTCGCTACAGGCATTTTTGATATCCTCATCATTCGTGAGATCCAACCGGATGCAGCGATCCGGGGGGCACCATGAGGGCAAGTCTGCCGAAGTCGGATTCCGTGTGGTGACAAAGACATCAAATGCCAGGTCGCGTGCCAGATATTCGGCCACCCGTCCCCCGACATACCCCAATCCCCCGGTAAGGAGAATCGACCGTGTCATTTGTTGATGAGCTCCCAGGCGTAGGGAATGGAGGGATCATCGGGGTTTTTGCGCTCGATCTCGTCCGGGTCGTGGGGGATCGTCGAACAGTTCGCCACGATCGATGGAGTGGTTCCCACACCTTTGAACCCGTTCCAGATCATCGGAGGAATCTGGACAAGGCAATAGTTCTCCGGCCCAAGGAATATTTCCTGCACTTCCCCGCAGGTCTTGCTGGAAAGCCGGTCATCATACAGAACGAGTTTGATCGTACCGAATGGCACGGCATAATTCAGGACCATTTGCCTATGGATATGCCATCCCTTGATCACCCCGGGATATACGCAGGAGAAATAGATCTCGCCAAAACTGATAAAATCCGGATCATCGTTGCGTATCATGTGCATGATTTTACCGCGTTCGTCAAGGATTTGCCGAAGCGGCCTGACGGTAACTCCTTCGATCATAGTCAACACTCCATATACTCGATGATCTGCTGGCGGGTGACAGATTCCGCGTTCTCTCCTTCCTTCACTGATTTGTACCATCGTGCGGTCTGTTCAACCGTCTTTTCAAAGCCCCACCGGGGATACCAGCCCAGTGCATGGTGGGCCTTGTCGCAGTTCAGGTGGAGAAGCCCTGCTTCCGGGGGATCGCTTGCTTTTTTCGTGATCCGGATCTCCCCGAAACCCCAGACCGAGATCAATTCCCGGGCCACATCCTCAACGGTATGCATCTCCCGGCTTTCGGGTCCGAAGTTGTAGGATCCCCGGAACGGTGCGGGATTTTCATACAGGCGGGATGCGAGGAGGAGGTAGCCGGACAATGGCTCCAGCACATGCTGCCAGGGCCGGGTGGCATGGGGATTTCTGAGTTCGATCGGTTTTCCGGCCTGGAGAGCCCGGATGCAGTCCGGGACAATCCGGTCCGTTGACCAGTCGCCTCCCCCGATCACGTTTCCCGCCCGGACACTTGCTGCACCGAACTCCGGCCTGCCACTGAAGAACGAGTCCTGGTATGCCGAGTACACGAGTTCGGCGGCGGCTTTCGAGGCGCTGTAGGGATCCTTTCCGCCCAATTCATCGTTCTCACGGTATCCCCAGCACCATTCTTTGTTCCGGTAACATTTGTCGGAGGTGATGGTGACCAGGACTTTTACCGCGGGCGTGGACCGGACCGCTTCAAGGATATTGATGGTTCCCCCGACATTGGTATCGAAAGTGAGTTTCGGCTCGTTGTATGACTTCCGCACGAGGGGCTGGGCAGCGAGGTGGAAGACGAACTCCGGCCGGGTTTTTTTCATGAATTCATGGATCCCGTCAAACTCCCGTACATCCCCATCATGGTGATGGATCAGTTTTTGCAGGTCCAGTGCCGCGTAATGATCGTAGTCTCTCTCGGGGGGCAGGGCAAACCCGTATACTTCTGCCCCGAGATGGTGGAGCCAGTACGCCAGCCACGAACCCTTGAAGCCGGTATCTCCGGTAATCAGTATCCGTTTCTTTTTGAAGATCTTGAAGCTGGTTTTCACCAGACCACCCAAGGGGCTCTTTTCTGTTCGTACATCTGGTTGAGGAGCTGGAATTCCCGGGAGGTGTCCATCGGCTGCCAGAACCCGTCATGCTTGTAGACCATCATCTCGCCATCCTTCACAAGGTTACGAAGGGGTTCCTGTTCGAACACGTTGTCTTCCCGGTCATCAATATAATTGAAGAGTTCGTTCCGACAGACAAAGTATCCTCCCGATATTCTTCCACCTGTGGTCTGGGGTTTTTCATTGAACTCGGAAACGAGCCCACGATCGTTGCACTGGAGTTCCCCGAACCGGCCCGGCGGCCTTACACCGGTGACCGTGAGGATCTTGCCGTGCGCTTTATGAAAATCAAGCAGTTTGTTTATGTCAATATCGCCAACCCCATCCCCATAGGTCAGCATAAAATTTTCTTCGCCTTTAAAATATTTCATCACACGTTTTATCCGTGCACCGGTCATTGTGTTCTGCCCGGTCTCAGCGAGCGTGACTTTCCAGTTCTCCGCGATCTGTTTCGTATGGTATTCAACCGGGGTCTTCCCGCTTAGATCCAAGGTAAAATCCATGGTGTGGGATCGGTAATTCATGAAAAAATCCCGTATACAGTCTCCCTTATATCCAAGGCACATGACGAAATTGTCATGCCCCCACGAGGCATAATACTTCATGATATGCCAAAGAATGGGATATTCACCGATGGGGATCATCGGTTTTGGGATATTCTCCGCCACATCACGAATCCGGGTCCCGTACCCTCCGCACAAAATACCTACCTTCATCATGGCATCTCCGTTAAAAGTTGACTGTAGAGTTCATCATAACGCCGGACTGCAATCTTATCCGTGAAGTGAGTATCGAATCTCATTTTTGCATGGTTCCCAAGTGATATCCTTAGATCCTTACTGTCCGCTAATATTTTTATTGCATCCATTAAACCTGATACGTCTTTGGGTTTAACAAGAATGCCGGATTTCATGTGCTCTACCTGTTCCGGGATTCCTGAAAAGTCGCTGGCAATAACCGGTTTTCCCATGCTCATGGATTCGAGAATGATATTGGGAAAATCCTCGTTCTTTACCGAGGGAAGGACAATAAAGTCCGACGCGTTGATCAGGTTGAAGATCCGCGGTTCATGAGGAATGAAAAGGACACAGTTTTCCAGTCCTTGGTCCTTTACAAACCGCTTCAGCAGTTCTTCATCGGTCCCCGTTCCTTCGATTATGCACAACGGCATTCCTCCGGCGCCGTTCGTATCCATGAATTGTTTCAGTGCCTGCAGGAGGTACACCTGGCCTTTGCGCACCTCAAGGATTGCGATCACCGAGAACATGATCCGGTCTCCCGAAATCCCGAGCCTCCGGAGAACCTCTTCACGGGTCTCGGTAATGGCACGGGGGGAGATGCCATTGTGGATGCAGGTGATCTTCGATTGGGGAACCCCGATGTTTTCGTGCAACTTCCTCCCGGCATACTGCGATCCCGTCACGAATGCTGCCACTCCCCGTATAACGATCCGGTCAAAAAAATAATCCAGCCAGCGTTCAGGAGAGCGATATCCTTGGGCGATATTATTGACAACAAAGACTACTTTTCGGATACCGCAGAGTCTTGCGGCAATCACCATGGCAAGTGCGGAATACGCCCCGGGATACCCGCCGTTGTTTACGTGGAGGATATCGATCTTCCGATCCCGCAGTATTCTCAGTAACCTGATGATGTTTACGAAGAGGTACACGTATTTGACAAGCAGGAGGTTGACGATAATTTTCAGCGGCTTGCGAAGAATTTTCCACCGGACGGCATCTGCCCGGGTATACAGGTCGTAGTGGTCGCAGATACGGACTGATGTTTTTTCAATGGGGGCAGATACCCGGCTGTCCATGCCATGCTCGTATGCGGGAGAATCCCGGTAAACGAATGATACCTCGTATGTTTCGAGAGATTCCTTACTGTTGAAAAAATTTGCGAGCATGTTCTCGCAGCCGGCAAAAAATGGACAATCGGAATAATAGAGAACAGCAGGTTTCACAGACCCTTCACTCCGCGGTAATAATCGATGGTCCGGGTAAGCCCATCTTCCAGCGAAGTCTGTGCTCTCCACCCCAAGAGCTCCTCCGCCTTCCGTACATCTGCGAAGTATTCCATCACTTCGTTCTTCCGGCAGGGCTTCCCGCCAAATTTCACGAGGCCACGCCTGCCGGTAAGTCGCTCGATTTTTTCTGTAATATCCGCGAGTTTTACCGCGATCCCGCTCCCGATGTTGAGTACCTGGCCGCGTGCACTGGTATTTTTTGAGGCCATAAGCAGTGCTTCAACGAGATCTGCGACATATACGAAATCCCGTGTCTGCTCCCCTTTCGTCATGGGGAATAATTTATTGTCAAGGAGGGATGTTATGAGCGCCGGAAGGAACATATCCGTTCCCTGCGCCGGGCCGTACGCAAGGGTGGGACGGACAATGGTTACCGGGAGGTTGTAGAGGTGAAAGAACAGTTCCCCCATGTGCGAGACACAAACTTTTGAGAACGAGTACGGCGTGACCGGATCCTCCCGTGTCCGTTCGTTGAACGGGGGTACACTGTTTCCGTATTCTTCGGCAGTACCAAGGGTGATGAGCGATTCTAAGGAACATATCGATCCTGCCGCAGAGAATACATTCAGCGAACCGATCAGGTTTGTCTCAATGGATGAACGGAATGCCGGGATCTCCTCGCTCCGTTCCTTGTATGCAGCGAGATGAAAGATCAGTTCCGGTTCACAATCCCGGATACAGGATTCGACAACTGAAAAATCCCTGATATCCCCGGTATATCTCGTTATGCCGGTTGGGCCCGCTTTTTTTTCCCGGCTGATCAGGGAAACGACTGCACCCATTTCCTGCAACTGCCGTATCAGGTGACTCCCGATAAACCCGGATCCTCCCGTAACGAAAATCCGCTTACCGGAAAAAGACGTATCTGGGCGGTCCATTTTTCTTCTCACATTATATTCAGCATCGGTAATGAAAATGCCATCGGTATTTCAGCAGGCCGGTGTCCTTATGCCCACATATGGGACGGTACACAGAATCAATCTTAATTTTGTGAACTAAATTATTAATTAGTTTTTGACAATTATAGTCTGATCAACAAATATCCGTGAAAAAGTATAATAAATTATGGTTTTCCCCGTATGAATTTTTCCGCCCCTTTCTTTCCCCTCACAATAGCGGCAAAAATTTTCTGGTGTACAGGAACATCCTGGATCGATCTCCATTCCCCCCGCCGCGATCGCAGCGTATCGAATGAGTAATCCGTTTTCATCGCCACGCCCACGACCGTATGCGGGTTCTCCTCTAGTCCATTCCAGTCCACGTAGGTTGACGGGAACTGAGAGAGAAGGCTTTTGAAACCTTCCGGCGTGAATCTCCAGTAATCGTTCGGAGCGGCATGGATGTGATACAACATCACAGAAGAAATGATCAGGACCCCATCCGGTTTTAAAATGCGATAGATTTCCGATAACGCCTTCCGAGGAAATTCCACGTGTTCAAGTGTGTCGCATGAGACTACGGTTCCCACGGATCCCGCGGGGAGATCGATGTTGTGCAGATCAAGGATAACATCAACGCCGGTTCCGTGGGCCATATCAGCCCCGACGTATTTCTTGTTCGGGAAACAGGGACGCAGATCGGCAAATCCTTCCTGTCCCGGTACCTGCATTGCGCCGAATTCATAGACCGGTTCCTGGATCGGCAGTGTTTCTCCGCAGATTTGAACAAATTTTTTAATTGACGGCCTCATGACAACCTCCGTCATATTGTCCTGTATATAGGTGCAACCAGACTTCCTCTTAGAGTGGGTTCTCTATGGCATTTCATACAAATTTTCGGCAATTTCTCACCAGTTCGTATGCGATCTACAAATCTCGCTGTCTTTCTGAGAATGTTTTTTAATGAATCCTGTTTTACGTTACCTAGCGAAAGCATGTCCCCATAAGAGAGGCAACACGGTGCGATCGATTTTTGTATGTCTCCTGATAACATCCCCCTATAAATATACATCATTTAAACCTCTGCGAGAACAATTTTATCGAATGTAAACGGTCAATCGTCTTTTATCGTTTCTAGAACGATGGTTAGTTCGTCTAAAGGGAGCAAGTGACTGAAATAATTTTCATAAAACTCCGGGTATCGATTGCATAAATTCGTCACAAATCTTTTCAATATATTTTCCGATGGGAAATCCACATTAAAGTATCTCCCAGTAGTTTTAAAAAGACTTTTTGAATAGTTGTAGAGTGTGTGATGAATATGCAATGGATCAAAATATGTGAATGATTCTACAGAAAAAAAATGTTTGTGGGATGGATCAATATATGCATATCGTGATCTAAAATAGGGCACTTTTATTTCAATTAATCCATTTGGTTTGCTGATACGGTGAAGTTCCTCCATAACTCCGACAACATTATCAAGATGCTCGATCACGTTATCAGCGAATATTTTATCGAATGTTGATTCTTCGAAAGGATAGGGAAATTTATTCAGATCATGAATAATATCAGCATTCGTATCAGGATTGATATCGATTCCGATTGCACCAGATTTTTTTTTATTTCCACACCCTAAATCCAGAATTTGTTTCATGATCGATATATCCTTAACCATTTTTTATTATGTTTTATTATAATTAGCCTTTATTTTTCCTAGGGGGAACATTTACTTCGTTTCAGAGTAGTATCTTATTAATCTTTTTTATTACCTTATCTGTACTTCCATTATTAGTTATATCAGTACCATATCCTATAATGAAATCGCTATTGGCTGTATCAATAGTATAATCGATAACTTTTCGAGTACGAATATATTCATCAAGGGCACTAATTAACTCTTGAGAATTTTCATAGACATACGCACGTTTCTTTAATTGGAGAACCATTTCTTCATCAATCTCATGTAACCCCGAATAGACAAAAACCGGCAGATCTGAAGTAAGGTCCTGGAGAACTCCTGTCGATATCAGGTCAAATACCATAGCTTCTGCACCATCTGCAAGTTCCCGAATGGTTTTTTCAGAGGTAATAATTTCCACGTTTGTTATTCCATGATCAGTTACGTACTTTGAGAGTGGCTCTTTATCTTTATGTGCAGGATGTAATTTTATAATAAACTGTTTTTCCGGAGTTTTTTTGGCTAGGTCCAGTAACTGTTTTTGTATGTCCCAAAGGTGTTCATCCCATTCAGCAGGATAGTAGGGCTGTGAGATGAAGTAGATATTTTTTAGGTAATGCGTTGTAATATAGACTATTGGTTTATCGGTCCGAGATATCAATAGTTTTTTTTCACTCTTCCGAAAATAGTCAAGTGAGCTCGATCCCATTGGAACAAAGACCGGCTCCCTCTTCAGTCCGATCTTCTCTGATGTTGAACGGTAACTCGCAGCTACATTATCACCGAAGACAAAGTGCCAATCAGAATTGATGAACTCAATGAAGGGCATCATGGGGTTATAACAATATCCAGCTCCGCCGTGCTGCCATGAAACAACTGGAATTCCTTCATCGTGTGCCGCTTGGACAATGGCATGTCCGATGGCACGTTCACGTACCGAAATGAGGAGGCACCGGATTTTTTCCCTGCGTATCATCTCCCGGGCATGGGGGTACACAATTATCGATTCTTGCATTGATCGAGTGATAATCTGTGAAAGCCGCTCAAAGAAGAACGAGGAGATATCTATGCCAAGGAATTGGTCGAACTCTCTCATTCCGCGGTGTGCGGCGAATATACTACAAACTTCTTCACGGTAATTATCGAATTTTTCGGCACTCTTTATGGTCTTGTCAAAGTTCTCATCCCTAATCCGGTACACCGGGACCATTCCGGCCCGGTAGAGCTCGGCTAGCGAGTCATCCCAGTTATATCCGCTGTTGTAGATGAGGACGGGCCGCCGGTCCATGGAAAAAAGATGATGAGACAATGCCATAGTGGCTAGCCCAATTCCCGCTCTTTTGACTATCAGTCCCAGATTGAACAGGAGATCATGTCCGGTAACCCATGTCTGAAACCGTGAGACAAATGCATGTTTCCTTCTTTGGGTCTGATATCGTTGAACATTCGGATCAATACCCCGGATTATCTCAACCGGGATATTCCATCCCGGCATATTCAGAACTTCTGCGTACACTGATTCGTCATTTGAGAATGCATATGGTCTCATGAGGAATGTGGCAGGAACAGTATAGAGACGAATATGGTCCGGCTGTTCCGTGTCGACAATTGTTTTCAGAATATGGACTGTAGTCCACAGCACATCAAGAAGAATCTTGAGATTGAATATTGCATATCGTGCCGGTGTCAGGGTCGGAATATTATGGAGATGAGCAAGTTCTTTATCAATAATTGTTGCAATCCGCTCAAACCTCCGGAAATTCTCCAGTCCCTCCCGGTACCGTTCCTCGCCACCGCTATAATCCCGGAGCGATTTATAGGGAATATGGGCTCTCTCAAAAGCATACGATGCAGAAGGAGAAAGTGAAATAAACACGGACTCACCTGTGACCTGCGCACTATCCCGGATAACCCGATCGATCTCTTTTGGATCTTCTAAAAGAAATAATGTTTTTACCATTAGGCACCGACGGTTGTTGAGTTGTGATCTGTAAATATGTTAGATTTACTGGGCAAGTACATTTTTAACTGTTTATCGGAACTCTGAACAATCGCAAATGCACTCGGAATTTTGCGTATTGCGATTAATCTTGGCTGAAAACCATCCAACCCGTAGGTTGCGGTCTTTCGAAATTGTCGGAGTTTTGCGATACATAGTATCCATTGATTATACCGATCGTAAATTGACTCCAAAGCCGGATTCTGTGTTAAACGAGAGGAGAATATTTCCGGAAAAAATGCTCGTGCCGGTATATTTCCTAACCAAATCTTCATTTAAAAATCATTTGTTATTGAATAACTAAATACATTCGTAATTTTTTATGGGTTGTAATATGCCATGAAACCATGATGCGATGCAGGAGCGTCCTCACTCTCTGATCGCCTCGTGTTCCCGAATACATAAAAAGGAATGAGTAACAACATTATATCATATGTCCTCATGTTTTAAAGGAAAAACGATCCTAGTTACTGGTGGCACCGGATCGTTCGGACAAAAATTTACAGAAATACTGCTCAGAGAATGTTCACCTAAGAGTATCCGCATTTATTCCCGTGGTGAACTAATGCAGATGCAGATGAGCCAGAAATACAATGATGACAGACTGAGTTTTTTAATCGGGGATGTAAGGGACAGGAACCGCTTGTTCAGAGCGATGCATGGCGTAGATATTGTAGTACACGCGGCTGCAATGAAACAGGTCCCTGCATGTGAATATAACCCGATTGAGGCTGTCAAGACAAATATTGAAGGTACCATCAACCTTATCGACGCTGCTGTTGATAATAATGTCAGCAAAGTGATACTGATCAGTACCGACAAGGCAGTCCACCCGGTAAATCTTTATGGAGCAACAAAGATGGTCGCCGAGAAACTGGGCGTCCAAGGAAATTCATATTCCGGTGGAAAAACACCTTGGTTCAGCTGTGTCCGGTATGGGAATGTAATCGGGAGCCGCGGGAGTGTTATCCCCTTGTTCAAGGAACAACAGAAGAAAGGTGTTATCACTATAACCGATGAAAAGATGACACGTTTCTGGCTCTCACTCGATCAGGGTGTTCGGTTTGTCATCAATTCCATCGAAATCATGAAAGGTGGCGAGATATTTATCCCCAAAATCCCGAGCATGCGTTTGACCGATCTTGCAGATGCAATCGCACCAAATGTCAGAAAAGAATATATGGGGATCCGGGCCGGTGAGAAACTTCACGAGGTACTGATCACGGAAGATGAAGCCCGCCATGCAAAGGAATATGATGATTTTTTTATTATCGAACCCGAACATCGGTTCTGGAACAAGAATGCCGTGAGCGGGGGCAAGTCGCTGCCGGAGGGGTTCCGATATGCAAGCGACACAAATGCTGTGTGGTTGAGTCGTGACGACCTGAAACATATCGTTACCTTGGATGAATCAACAAAGAAAGAATAGAACTTGGTTTTCATGAAACCGATCCCCTATGGACGTCAATCTATCGATGATGACGATATTTGTGCGGTTATTGATGTCCTCCATAGCGACTGGCTGACAACCGGGCCGAAAATCGATGAATTCGAACGTTCTATTAGCGATTATTGTGGTTGCCGCCATGCAGTGGCGGTGAACAGCGGCACGAGCGCCCTTGACATCGCAGTCCAGGTACTGGGATTCCCTCAGGGTTCCGAGATCATCACCACACCGTTTACCTTTGCGGCGACCAGTAATGCGATCCTCTATAACAGGCTGACACCGGTCTATGCCGATATCATCCGGGGAACGAGGAACATAGACCCAAAGGATATCTGCCGAAAGATCACTCCGAAGACCCGTGCCGTGCTCATCGTGGACTTTGCCGGGCAGCCATGCGAACTGAAGGCGATACAAAAGGTCTGCCGGGATCACGGGCTTGTCCTGATCGAGGACGCCTGCCATGCTCTCGGCGCGTCCTACGGAAATAAAAAAGTCGGTACGATCGCCGATATGACCATCTTCTCATTCCACCCGGTCAAAGCGATCACAACCGGAGAAGGGGGCATGATTGTCACAGATAATGAAGGGTATGCCAAAAAACTGACTCTGCTGCGGACCCATGGAATCGATAAATCTCTCTCTCCCCACGACGGTCCTTCGGCCGGCTGGGAATATGATATGGTGGAGTTGGGCCGGAATTACCGCATGACTGATCTCCAGGCAGCGCTCGGTACCAGCCAACTGAAAAAACTTGATCTCTTCGTTGATAAGAGGAAGGGTCTCGCACGCCAGTATGCCGATCGCTGTTCCGATCTCTCCTTTATCGAGTTCCCAGAGTCAATTGCAGATATCAGCCATGCCTGGCATATCTTAACCGTGCTCGTGAATGGGATCGATCGCAACTCATTCTTCACGTACCTGCGAGCGCACAACGTCGGGGTTAACCTACATTACATCCCAACCTACCGGTTGCGGTATTACAAAGAGCACCTGCCACAAGATCCTGCACGGTTCCCGGTCACCGAGGATGTCTACAACCGCATCATCACGCTGCCCCTATTCCCTGGGATGACGGAAGACGAAGTGCACTATGTCGTCGATACCATGAAAGATGCATACCAGGCGATCAAATGATCCTGTTCCGAGCCGGGCTGATGTTATGACCGGACAGCGAATCCTCGTGATCGGGGCCGGATCGATCGGCAGGCGCCATGCTGCCAACCTTTCCGGGCTTGGGGCACGGGTCGGCATCTACGATGTCAATGCGGCGGCGATCCGGGAGTTCTGCAAAGATGCAAAGGTCTCCGCAGTCTCCGATCTCGATCGGGCGCTCGACACCGGCGGGTATGATGCGGCGCTGGTCTGCACGCCGAACCATCTCCACATCTCCTGCGCCCAAGCCGTTGCCGATGCCGGCCTCCACCTCTTCATAGAAAAACCCCTTTCCCATTCGCCCGAAGGTGTGGACCACCTGATCTCGACCGTGAAGAAAAAGGGCCTCCTGACCATGGCTGGTTTCAACCTCAGGTTCGAACCCGGCCTTCGGTTCATCAAAACCCATCTCGACCCGGCGCAGGTCGCCTTTGCCCTGATCGAGTTCGGATCATACCTGCCGGGATGGCGGCCGGGGGTCGATTACCGGACAGTGTACAGTGCACAGAAGTCGATGGGCGGCGGGATCATTCTTGATGACGTCCACGAGCTGGACTACGCCTGCTGGTTCTTCGGCTATCCTGCTGTCATCCGCTCCGGTTCCGGGACGTTCGGAGCGCTTGAGATCGATGTCGAGGATGTGGCGGATATCCAGCTGCATTATCCCGACAAGCTCGTCACGATCCATACGGATTACCTGCAGCGGACCTATACCCGCAGGTGCAAGATCGTGCTGAAGGACGGATTTGCGATCGAATGGGTGTACGGCGATCATGCAACGCTCTTCTCGGATGCCGGCGAACGCACCCTCCGGTACCGCGACACGTTCTCCGCTAATGACATGTACGTGGACGAGATGAAGGAATTCCTCCAATGCCTCGAAGATGGCAGGGCTCCCGAATCCGACCTGGCGAATGCCGCTGCGATCCTGAAGATTGCCCTAGATGCGAAGAAGGAGTCGTGAACCGTGATCCTTGCGATCATCCAGGCACGGATGGGATCGTCGCGCCTGCCGAAGAAAGTGATGATGGATCTTGCTGGCAGACCCGTCCTCCTGCACGTGATCGATCGACTGAAACACGTGTCCCGTGTCGATGAGATCATCGTTGCCACGACAACGGACCCGTCCGATGACTGTGTCGAAGAGCAGTGCAGGATCTGGGGAGTCCCGGTATTCCGGGGACCGGTCGATGACGTGCTCGCACGGTATTACAGCGCCGTGCAGTCAATCCTGCTCGCACGGGGCCCTGTGGATGCAATCGTCCGCATCACGGCCGATTGCCCGCTGCTCGATCCCAGTGTGGTTGACAGTATTGTCGGGGGCATGATCGCAGGACAGTACGACTATGTTTCCAACATCGATCCCCCGACATACCCCGATGGCCTTGATGTCGAAGTCTTCTCAAAAGGAGCGCTGGAAGTGGCGTTCTCTTCGGCAACACTCCCTTCCGAGCGGGAGCATGTCACCCCGTACATCCGTAACAATCCCCGGTTTAAGAAATTCAACCATCTCCATGAACCGGATCTCTCGAAGATACGGCTGACCCTGGACACCGAAAAAGATTTTCTCCTGATCAGCCGAATCTATCAGTCATTATACCGCCCCGGGGAGATCTTCCACCTCGATGATGTCCTGAGGCTCCTTGAGAAGGAGCCGGCACTGCTGGAGATCAATGCTGAGCATGAGAGAAACGAGGGATACCGGAAATCCCTTGAACACGATCATACGCGATAAGGTGTTGTATGAAGAAAAAAAATACAGGTTCAGTCCTCTGGACAGAAAAGACCAAGAAGATGATCCCCGGGGGCAGCCAGCTACTGTCGAAACGGAGCGAACAGTTCTTACCCAACCTCTGGCCCTCGTATTACCGTGAAGCCAAAGGCGTCGATGTCTGGGACCTGGACAACAACCATTACACAGATATGTCCTTCATGGGCGTAGGTGCATGTCCGCTCGGCTACGCTGACCCCGATGTAAATACCGCAGTGAAGGATGCAATTGAGAGGGGTTCCATGTGTACCCTGAACTGCTACGAAGAAGTGGAGCTGGGTGAACTGCTCATCAAACTCCACCCTTGGGCGGAGATGGTCCGATACGCACGTTGCGGAGGCGAGGCAATGTCTATGGCGGTCAGGATCGCTCGGGCCCATACCCGGAAGGATACCGTCGCGTTCTGCGGATATCATGGCTGGCATGACTGGTACCTGGCCGCCAACCTCTCCGATGACCAGAGCCTGGACGGTCACCTCCTGCCCGGCCTCGACCCGGCCGGTGTCCCCCGGGGTCTAACCGGCACAGCCCTACCATTTCGGTTCAACCACCCGGAGGATCTGGAAGCAATCTGCGATAAAAATCGCGACACGCTCGCGGCGATCGTGATGGAACCCGTGCGGGACCATTTCCCGGAACCCGATTTCATTAAGGTGATCCGTGAATGCGCCGAGGAGACGGGTGCGGTCCTCGTCATCGATGAGGTATCCTCGGGCTTCCGGCTTCGGACCGGCGGCGCCCACATAGACCTGGGCTTCCAGCCCGATATCGCGGTATTTGCAAAAGCGATCGGCAACGGCTATCCCATGGCCGCGGTCATCGGCAAGGGTGAGGTCATGAGTGCAGCGCAGGACACGTTCATCTCCAGCACCAACTGGACGGAAAGGATCGGCCCTGTCGCCGCACTGGCCACCATCCGGAAATACCAAAAATACGATGTACCGAAGCACCTGATGAAAACCGGCAAGGCCGTGCAGCAGATCTGGACGAAGACCGCAAAGGAGGCGGATCTCGGAATCGAGGCTGGAGGGATATACCCGCTGTCGCATTTCTCGTTCACGACCGATAAGGCGCTTCACGCCCAGACACTCTTCACCCAGTTGATGCTGGAGAAAGGGTTTCTGGCAGGAAAATCATTCTACGCATCGTTCACCCATAAAAAAGAGCACCTCGATGCCTATGAGGCTGCAGCGGCCGATACCTTCGGGCAGATCTCCCATGCTATTGCTGATGGGACCCTTGAAAAATTACTGAAAGGGCCCGTGGCGCAGACGGGGTTCAAGCGGCTGACCTGACGACATCAGTCAGAATTCCTGAAAAGCCGGTAACCGGTGGAGGATTGACAATTACCGCAAAGAATACGCCGACAGGAACATTATCCTGAGAACACGCTGAAAGTAATAAGGCCTCAAAAAATATTCATTCTCCTCCGCCAATCATTTGTTGAATGATTGCCCTCTTTCGGGCAGCCTGCCAGGTGATCGATTGAAAAACATCCTCCTCATCCGCGCCGATGCCGGACCTGCGATCGGCTCCGGCCACGTCATGCGCTGCCTGGCGCTTGCGGAGGCCTGGAAGGACGATGGCGGGGACGTGATCGTGCTCCTCGCCAGTTCTGTACAATCGATCGAAGAGCGGCTCGCAACGGAAGCAACTGCCATCCTGCATATCGCGTACGAACCGGGATCCCCGGAGGATGCATGCGAGACGGTCCGGATCGCCCGGGAATACCGGGCGGATCGGGTGGTTGTCGACGGCTACCATTTCGGTGCTGAATTCCAGAAGCAGATCCGGGACGCCGGGCTGAGTGTGCTCGTGATCGATGACTATGGGCACGCGGCCCGTTACTGCGCCGATCTTGTCCTCAACCAGAACGTGTACGCTGATCGTTCCCTGTACCCGGCCCATGAACCGGCCACCCGGTTCCTGCTCGGGACGCGGTACGCCCTTCTGCGAAGGGAATTCCTCGCGTGGACGGGATTCCGGCGGACAATCCCCCCGGTTGCACGGAAGATCCTCGTCACTTTTGGAGGGGGGGACCCGGATAACCTGAGTGGAGCCGTGACGGAGATCCTGAAGGATATGCCGGTCGACGATCTCGAAGTGGTCGTTGTTGCCGGCGGGATTTTTCCCCATATCGATGCGCTCCGGTCCAGCGTCCGGGACCTCCCCCATATCTCGATCAGGAGCAATGTCACGGACATGCCCGGGCTGATGGCCTGGGCGGATGTGGCGATCTCGGCCGGGGGCTCGACCAGCTGGGAACTGGCGTTCATGGGACTCCCCTCGCTGCTGTATACCGCTGCCGCGAACCAGGCCCGGGTCGTGGATACGCTCGTGGCACAGGGGATGGCTGAACGCCTGAGCGTAGAGGATCTCGCCGACCCTTCAGCCGGGCTGAAGAAAATTTCCGGGCTCCTGGTATCGGAGAAGAGGCGGCAGGACATGTCCCGACAGATGCATACGCTCGTTGATGGCGAAGGTGCCTCCCGCGTCACGATGTGCCTGAAGGACGAGCCGATACGGCTGCGGGCGGTCCGTGAAGAGGACAGCGATCTCATCTACTGCTGGATCAATGATCCGGATGTCCGGGCCCGGTCGTTCCGGCCTCATACCATCACTCCGGAAGAGCACCGGGAATGGTTCACGACCGTACTCGCCGATCCCGGTATTCTCTATTTCATCGCGGTCGACCGGCACGATCACCCGGTCGGGCAGGCGCGGTTCCGGGTCGAAAGCGACCACGCGGTGATCTCTGTCCTTCTCGAACCGGCCTCCCGCAACCGTGGCCTGGGATCCCGGGTCATCGGGATCGCCACGCGGAGACTCTTTGCGAGGACTCCGGTCCGTGAAGTGCATGCTTTTATAAAAACAGGCAATGAATCTTCATTAAGGGCATTTAGGAATGCAGGTTTTGTCCCCGAAGGGATGACGACCGTGGAAAACCAGGAAGCCTGCCTTATGAAACGGAGACGAGAGATATGATGATGATCGGGACGCATACGATCGGGCCGGGGAACCCAGTCTATATCATCGCCGAGCTCTCAGCGAACCACAATCAGGATTTCCGGGAAGCAGAGAAACTGATCCACGCGGCGAAAGCAGCGGGTGCCGATGCGGTCAAGATCCAGACCTACACGCCGGACACACTCACCCTCAATTGTACGAACGAATACTTTCGGATCGGCAAGGGGACACAGTGGGAGGGGAAGAACCTCTACCAGTTGTATGGCGAGGCCTACACCCCGTGGGACTGGCAACCGGATCTCAAGCGGATCGCAAATTCCGTCGGTCTCGATCTCTTCTCGACCCCGTTCGATCCCACATCCGTGGACTTCCTCGGGAAGATGGATCTTCCTGCATACAAGATCGCTTCGTTCGAGATCGTCGATATCCCCCTGATCCGGCTCATCGCCCGGACAGGAAAACCGATCATCATGTCCACCGGTATGGCAACGCGGGAAGAGATCACTGAAGCAGTCGCCGCGATCCGGCAGGAAGGTAACAACCGGATTGCGCTTCTGAAATGCACGAGCACCTATCCTGCGCTCCCGGAAGACATGAACCTGAAGACGATCCCCGACATGGCGGAACGCTTCCGCGTGCCCGTGGGGATCTCCGATCACACGCTCGGTACCACGATCCCGGTTGCCGCTGTTGCACTGGGCGCTTGCATCGTGGAGAAACACTTCACACTGTCCCGGAAGAACCCCGGCCCGGACAGCAGTTTCTCTCTGGAGCCGCACGAGTTCCAGGCAATGGTGGAAGCGATACGCGGAGTGGAGAAGGCGCTCGGCACGGTCAGTTACGACGTAACCGAGCATGAAAAGGCAAGCCGGGTGTTCCGAAGATCCCTCTTCGCAGTCGAGGATATCGCGGAAGGGGAGCTCTTCACGGAGAGGAATGTCCGGTCGATCCGGCCCGGGTATGGCCTCCCTCCAAAATCTCTCCCTGAAGTTATAGGGAAGAAGGCACGGGTGACGATATCTCGGGGAACACCGCTGAACGGGGATATGATCCGGTGATTTGGTCACCAGTTGGAGGCATTATTTTTTAAGAAAATACCTGCAGAAATCTCCATTTAATTAAGACAACGAATACACATTGGTCCTCCCTTTTTTCCATAAGAGTCAGACCAAAAATTTTTCTCGCATGGTTGTAATGACCCATTACGAATCAACGATTAAACTCATCTTCAATTAACTTTGGCACAGATTAATGCCTAGTTTATAGGGGAGATCTGTACAAGGACAAACTATGAGGCAACGTTTTGCGATTCTGAGTTTGCAATGTGTCAAATAAAAATTCGGATTTTTTTTCAGAAAATTCCAACTTTTGAACAAGCAAGAAAAGCCTCAGCCGTGATTTGAACACGGGACCTGCTGATTACAAGTCAGCCGCTCTGCCAACTAAGCCACTGAGGCGCCATACTATTTTGACATTCGATGGTAAAAAAGATGGTGCCCGGCGTCCTCGTTTTTCTCCAGTAACCGGCAGGATAAAACGAGAAATTCCGTATTTGAGTATAATACAAATATCTTATACTCCCCGGAGCAGACGTAGTAGTACAGATGGCCCAACTGACCGTGGATATCGGAGGCAGCCCGGGTGTCGGCTGCCGCGGTTTCTGCGAATACTGTTATTTCAAGAAAGTCAAGGGAGTGCAGCCCCTCGGATGCCGGTACTGCCTGCCGTTCAAGAAAGGCTGCGATTACTGCACCCGGGGTGTAAAGGAGGAGTACGCGGGTTTCAAGGACCTCCGGACCATCGCGGACGAGACCCTCGCGAGCCTCCAGTCAAAGCAGGGAGAGATCGAGCGGATTACAATCAGCGGTGGTGGCGATCCCAGTTGTTACCCGGAGTTTAAGGATCTCATCGAGCTGCTCGGCAGCACAGAAGCCCCGCTCCACATCGGGTACACGAGCGGGAAGGGCTGGGACGATCCGAAGATCGCCGACCTCCTTATCGAGAACGGCCTTTCTGAGATCTCCTTCACGGTCTTTGCTACCGACCCGGCGCTCCGGAAGAAGTACATGCACGACCCGACCCCCGAGGCCTCGCTCGTGATCCTCGAAAAGCTCTGCGGTGCGGTGGACGTGTACGCGGCAACGGTCGTCCTCCCGGGCGTGAACGACGGGAAGGTGCTGGAGGAGACCTGCCGGTGGCTCCAGGACCGGGGGGCAAAGGGCCTGATCCTGATGCGCTTTGCTAACGCCACGGAGCAGGGGCTCATTCTCGGAAACGGCCCGGTCATGGGGAAGCAACAAGTCCAGAGTGTGGAGTCATTCCGGGATATGATCACGGACCTTTCCAGAAAGTTCACCATGAAGATATCCGGCACGCCGCTCTGGGACCCGGAGATCGGTTCACCGTTTGCAATCCGCTATGAGCCGGAGCTTCTCGCAAAACTCCCGAGGGTGACAAAACGGGCAAGCGTGGTCAGTGGGTGCATTGCCACACCATTCATCGAAACAATCATCTCAGTGTGCGGCTCGGAGGTACCGGTCGTGCCGGTCGAAAAAGAGATCGCCTGCCTGATCACTGCTGACGACCTCAGACAACTCGATCTCGCGGCGCTCGAACCGGTCGTCATCATTCCCGGCCGGGCCTTCGTACATGATGCCGAGGCAGAAGAGATACTCTCACGCGACGGGACCGGGCGCACGGTGATCCGGGGCCCTGAGATGCTGACTGCCGATGCCGAGACCAGCATGGGTATGACCCGCGACCAGGTACTGGAGATGGAGATGAGCGGGTTTTCTGGTCTCATCCGGCTGATCAACCAGTACGGTATTTCCCGGTAAAAATCCTACCGGGAACTCACGATTCCAGGGTTGTTACAACATAACACCGATGCTATCGTAACCACCGGTTGCGAAAGATTCGATTGAAAAAATCTGACAGATCCCAGTTAAAGATCCTAAAACAGTATGCTGCGAGAGGGTTACGATCCCCCGATCTCCAGATCTCTCAAAGCCTGAACAATGAATGGAGTTCAACAACCCTATGAGTCTGGCGCCCTAACCAGCTAGGCCACCGCAGCACAAAAGTGCATAATAAAAACGCCGTAAAAATTATTAAAGGTATTCATGAGGCATCGGGATAAACACCTCATTGTTTTTTCTGCTGCATATAGATGTTAACGGCTGCCGTGACCGCAGCAACCTTTTTGCCCTGGTTGAAGGAACCCGCGAGCGTCTGCATCCGGGCCTCCTCATCACGCTTGTAACGTTCGAGGGTGCTCATGATGTGCTCCTCCTGCAAAAAGTGCGTGTGAGTATTTCCCTCAATGAACTGCTGGTTGTTCATGATCGCATAGTGGAGCGGAAGGGTGGTTTTGATTCCGAGGATAATATATTCGGAAATTGCCCTCCGCATCCGTTTTATTGCCTCAGCCCGGGTGCTGTCCCAGGCACAGAGCTTTGCGATCATCGAGTCATAGTTCGGGGGAATCGTATAGCCCATGTGGATGCCGCTGTCCATCCGGATACCGGGACCGCCGGGGGAACGGTAGCGCACAATCTTACCAGGATCCGCCGCGAAGTTGTTGAGCGGATCCTCGGCATTGATCCGGCACTCGATCGCATGGCCCCGGATCGAGAGATCTTCCTGCCCGAAGGCAAGCGACTCTCCGGCAGCTATCGCGATCTGTTGTTTGACGAGATCGACTCCCGTGATGATCTCCGTGATCGTATGCTCGACCTGAAGCCGGGTGTTCATCTCCATGAAGTAGAAGTTGTCCTGGCTGTAGAGGAACTCGACCGATCCGGCATTAGAGTACCCGGAGGCCTCTGCCACTTTGAGGGCTGCCTTTGACATCCGCTCACGGAGCTCCGGAGTCATGATCGGCGACGGGGCCTCCTCGATCAGTTTCTGGTGCCGGCGCTGGATCGAACACTCGCGGTCGTACATATGCACCGCATTCCCGTGCTCGTCCGCCAGTACCTGGAACTCGATATGCCGGGGCTTGATGAGGTACTTCTCGATGAAGACCGTGGCGTCTCCGAACGCTGACTTGGCGATCCGCTGGCTCGCGGTGATCGCTTCCTCAAGCGCCTTCTCATCGTTGACGATCTGCATGCCAATGCCACCGCCCCCTGCGCTGGCCTTGACGATGACCGGGTAGCCAATGGAAGCGGCAATCTTCTTTGCATCGTCAATGTTGCTGATGCCTCCATCCGTTCCCGGGAGGACCGGCACACCGGCCTCCTTCATCATCTGCTTGCTGCCGATCTTGGACCCCATTGCCTGGATCGTCTTCCAGCGGGGTCCGATGAACGTCACGTTCTCTTCAAGGCAGAGTTTCGCAAACCGGTAGTTCTCGGCAAGGAACCCGTAGCCGGGGTGAATCGCCTCGGCACCGCTCTTCTTGGCGATGTCAAGGATCCGCTCCATATTCAGGTAGGATTTTGAGGGGTGGGCTTCGCCAACATGGAAGGCTTCATCCGCGTACTTGACATGGAGGGCGTTTTTGTCGGCATCGGAATAGATCGCTACCGTCTCGATGTCAAGCTCACGGCAGGCCCGCATCACCCGGATCGCAATCTCGCCGCGGTTGGCGATCAAGAGTTTCTCAAAAAATTTCATTGCACCACCAGCAGGACATCGCCATTCTGGACGACATCGCCGGTATCGACAAAGATCTCGGTGACCTTGCCGTCGACCGGGCTGTGGATCGGGTTCTCCATCTTCATTGCTTCAAGGACAATGAGCGGATCGCCTTTCTTTACCTGGCTGCCGCGACTGACCAGCACCTGGAGCACCATGCCCTGCATGTTGCTCTTGATCCCGCCGGCATAGTCGCCCCGGGGGATCTTGGCCAGGGGTGTGACGTCCCCGACTTCCACACACGTTCCACCCACGGAGATGATCTTGACCGAGAAGACTTCCCCATCCACCTCGACCTCCATGATACCGGGCATGGCGGCCTCGGCCTTTGGTGCAGGTTGCTTCGTCGGCAGCGCTTCCGCGATCTTCTCTCCCTTCAGGAAGGCCGGAGCGATCGCCGGGTAGATGATGTAGGTGAGGATATCCTCCTCTTTTTTGACAAGGCCCGCCTTGGTCGCCTCGTCCTTCATCTTCGCATAGGATGGTTCCAGCAGGTCTGCCGGCCTACAGGTGATCACGTCTTCAGCGCCGATGATGAGCGTGCGGATCTCATCGGATAGGGGTGCCGGGGACTTCCCGTACAGGCCCCTGACGTAGTCCTTGACTTCCTTTGTCACATTCTGGTACCGCTTGCCATTAACGAGCACGTTTAAGACAGCCTGCGTGCCCACGATCTGGCTTGTCGGAGTGACGAGCGGGGGATACCCGAGATCCTTACGGACCCGGGGAATCTCGGCCAGCACATCATCCCACCGGTCGAGCGCGTCCTGCTCCACAAGCTGCGAGACGGTGTTGGAGATCATCCCACCGGGGAGCTGGTAGATCAGCACGTCGCTGTCCACCCGTTCCGAGATCGGGTTGAGCAACCCGCCATACTTCTCCCGTACCTGGAGGCAGATGTTGCGGACCGCACGGAGCTTGATTAAGTCGATGCCGGTATCCCGGGGGGTACCCTTTAACGATGCCACAACGCTCTCGGTTGGCGGCTGGGAAGTCCCCATGGAGAAGGGCGACATTGCGGTATCGAGGATGTCGACCCCGGCCTCGATCGCAGCCTCGTAGCTCATCGGGGCGATCCCGCTTGTGGAGTGGGAATGAAGGCAGACCTTCACGTCCACGGACTTCTTGATACCGGTAATGAGTTCGCGTGCCGCTGCCGGCATGATGAGGCCGGCCATGTCCTTGATGCAGATCGAGTCACAGTCAAGGGCATAGAGCTCCTTTGCCATCTCAATGAACTTCTCTGTGCTGTGGACCGGGCTTGTGGTATAGGAGATCGTTCCCTGCAGGTGGGCGCCCGCTTTCTTGATCCGCTGCATCGAACGCGTCATGTTCCGGATATCGTTCAGCGCATCGAAGACCCGGAAGATGTCAACCCCGTTCTTGTGCGAGGCGTCCACGAACTTATCGACCACATCGTCCGGGTAATGGCGGTAGCCCACAAGATTCTGCCCACGGAGGAGCATCTGGATGGGGGTGTGCTTCAGTTCTGCCTTAAGTGCACGGAGCCGGTCCCAGGGATCGTCGTTTAAGAACCGGATACAGGTGTCAAACGTCGCCCCACCCCAGGCTTCGACTGAAAAAAATCCGCAATGATCGATCTCCCTCGCCAGAGGGATCATATCCTCAGTCCGGAGCCGGGTCGCGATCAGCGACTGGTGAGCATCCCGGAGTGTGGTGTCAGTAATCAGGATTTTTTTTGAATTGGGGGAATGCATAGAGGAAACCTCAAGCGGGCAGCAAAATTATGTACAGCCTCTAAAAATTCATCGGTAAAGTATAAAAAATTCACTAGCGTGAAGAATGACGACGAGTACAATGATGACAGCAAGGAGACTTGCAATGATATCACGGCGTGTCGTTTCAAACACGGGACAGAGCGAACCCCCATTGCGGTAGCCCCGGACTGCCAGCAGTTCTGCGGTGTCGTCAGCCCGCCGGAGGGTGTTGCTGACAAGCACGATTCCCATCGATACAATCCGGTTCGCGCTCATGGGCCGTTGTTTCAATTTCTCTGCAAGACTGAGTGCATGAAAATCAAAAACAAGCATGTCCATTGCCTGCATGCCCATATCGGCAACCAGCCCCAGTTCAAACCCGGCTCTCTCACCGAACAGCCAGACACCCAGTCGCAGGAACTCTCCTTTCTTCTGTTCGGAATAAACCCAGACCCCGATGAGAATGATCGCCATCATCCGGATAAAATACGAGAGCCCGTCGCCCCCGCTTACGCTTAACACAACCGCAAAAAACCCCACGAATAGAGCGAGCGCCAGAAACAGCCGTCCGTGCTTTTCAAGCGACAGGTGCCGGGCAACGACAAGGCACCAGCACCCGGCTGCAATGGCCCCAAAAAGACTGAAGAACGCAGTCAGCGAGAGGAGCACAGCAACCCCGGTCCGCAACCTTACGTCCTGCATGCGGCCCCCACCAGATCACCAGGCGCAATATTTTCCGGGCACTTACCGGCAGCGAGCAGGTTCCGGACCAGTTCCGGGGCGTGCTGCCAGGATAAAAGGGCATCCGGCACCCGGCCCCGGCAAACGAGCTGGCCGTTCACAATCTCCCAGATATAATCCACCCGGGGAAAGGTCTGCTGTTCATGCGTGAAGAGGATCGTGATCCCGGTCGTTCGTTCTGACAACTGCTGGCACACCCGTTCTTTCTCGGAGCAGTCCAGGGAACTGAAGGGTTCATCGAGGATCAGGAGATCGTAAGTATGGGAGAGAAGGCAGGCCAGGTGGAGGCGCTTGAGCTCTCCCCGGCTCAGTTTCAAGGGGGAGTGGGCGTCCCTTCCACTAAGTCGTATGGCTGCAAGCACATCACCCGGATCAACCCCCCAGGATTCACATTCTTCCCGGACCGTCAGGCCAGTGACCTGGTATTCGGGGAACTGGAATGAGAGCATGACAGACATGATCCCATCCCGTGCAACAGTACCGGATGCAGGTACGAGCAGCCCTGCGAGGACCTGGGCGAGCGTAGTCTTCCCGGATCCCACATCCCCGCTGACAAGATGAATACCTTCAGAAAAGATCCCGTCTGCCAGAACAGACCAGTCTCCCGGACCCTCACCCCGGTTCGCCACCACCCCATTCAGGATGAGATTCATGCGCGGCACCGCCAGGAAAGAGGATAAAAAGGCGTACCGGAGAGCCGGGAAAAAACTTCCCGGGGTGAGCCGGAGAGACGCACCGTTCCTTCATCAAGGTACACGACCTGATCGCTCTGTGCCGCAACTTCCATCTGCTGGGTGCACTGGATGACATACTCAGTTCCGCTCCTTTTGATCAGCTGCCCGAGCGCTGCGGTCCGGGCTGCATCGAGATGGGAATCGCACTCGTCCAGGATGAGTACTGACGGCGTGTGAACAAGTGCCGCAGCAACAGCAACCAGGATCTTCTCGCCACCGGATAATTCCCGGATGGATCGATCCTGCAGGTGCCGGATACCGCACAGTTCAAGGCACCGTTCGACCCGATCCCCGGTCTCCGTGCATGACACGCTGCGGAAACGGAGCGGGGAGGCAACCTCGTCCATGACGGTCTCGAAGAGTATGTTCCGGTCCGGGAACTCGTTCACCCACCCTATCTCAGCATCCCGGGGAGACCGGTCTCCGATAAGAACCGAGCCGGATTCCGGCAGGTCGATACCGGTACAGAGCCGGAGCAGGGTCGTCTTCCCGCTGCCATTGGGGCCGATAACCGACGTAAGGCCGGGCGGGATATCCAGTGCATCGATCGCAAGGTGGCGGTAACGGAGCGAACGGAGCGCGATCATGGCAATCGTTCTGCGATCAGGTATGCCGCACCTGCCTTGATCACGCCCCCTATCATGAAGGGGACAAATCCTGCAACAAGCGCCGGTACCAGCCCCATAGGCAGGGAGATGACAAGCCATGCCACACCGAAGAGGAGGGTGATCACGGTCCCGAGAGCGATACCGGCCATATGGAGAAATTTTGACTTTTGCTCGTATGCCAGTCCCACGACAAGGGCAGTGAAGATAAAGCCGATCAGGTATCCTCCGGTAGGACCAAGCAGGACCCCCGGCCCGGTCATGCCATTATGAAAGATCGGGAGACCCAGCGAGCCAAGCAGGACATAGAGTCCCACGGGAATTACCGCATAGCGTTTCATCACCGCACCGGTGAGAAGGACAAACAGGGTCTGGAGCGTGAACGGTACCGGTACGCAGGGGATGGAGATCCAGGCACCAAGCGCGATCAGACCGATACATGCCGCAGAATACGCTATGATTCGTGATCTCTTCGGATCGCCAAACATCGTCAACCTAATAAAAAATGATGGTTGACGATAAAAAAATAGCGGCTTTTATTGGTGGGAGCAGTCGCCGGCAATGACCCGTTCGAGTTTGCCATTCTCTTTTCTGATGATCAGGGCACCGAACTCGTCAATGTCCACGGCATCTCCCTCGAAACTGTTCTTCAGGGTCCGGATCTGGACCCGGTTCTCGAGCGTGCAGGAGATGCTCTTCCATTCCCGGATGATCGTATCATACTCCCCGCTCTCGACGAGCAGGAACCGACTCTCGAACTCCTTGAGAATCCGCGCAAGGAGCGCGGCCCGGTCCACCTCGTGACCCAGTTCGATGCTGATGGAGGTGATCCGGTCCTGTAGTTCCGGTGAGAAATTACTGATGGGGACATTTACATCAATACCAATACTCAGCAGGCAGTGATGCACCACATCAGCCTCGGCTGAAAGTTCAAGGAGGAGACCGGCCACCTTCTTGTTCCCGATGAAGACATCGTTCGGCCACTTGATCAGGGCCCCGATATCGAACTCATTCCGGATCGCCCGGGCAACGGCAATCGAGCCGGCCATCGTGATCATGAAGATGTGATCCACGGGCATGTGGGGTTTTAAGATGATGGTGACCCAGATCCCACCGCTCGGTGAAACCCAGGCCCGGCCCATCCGGCCCACACCCCCGGTCTGCTCCTCGGCAACGATCACCATGCCATGCAGTTTCTCGATATCCCCCTCCGCGGTGAGCTGCTTGCCCACACCGATTGTCGAGGGCGTGTTCTCGAGATACCGTATCTTTTTGCCGATCACCCGGGTCATGAGTTTCTTGTGGATCTCGTACGGGAGGAGTCGGTTACTCGTCCGCGTGAGCCGGTATCCCTCCTTCTGGGACGATGAGATGTCATAGCCCATCATCCGGAGTTCGTTGATATGTTTCCATACAGCTGAACGGGTCATTCCCATCTCGTTGCTGATAGCCTCGCCGGACAAGGGTCCTGTTGCACGTTCAAGAATCTCGAGCACTTTGAAAGCCGATTCTGGCATCCGATCACCTCTTGGAATCGATCTGTTCTGAATCGAGCGGGCAGGGATCCTTCCCACAGACCTGTTTGATGATTGCCGACTGGTTCTCCATCAGCGTTGCCAGGTCAAAGATCCCGGTGATATCAACAATGCCAATCGCACCAATGGCATTTCCCCCATCATCCCGCAAGGGTGTGACCCTGACCGGGACTCCCTTGTAGGGCCCGCTCGAAGGCGTCACCTGGATCTGCTGGTTCTTTGCGATTGCCTCCAACAGGATCGGGCCGTTGTAGTGCCGATCGATCACCCTGCCATCCTCCACCCGGATCCCGTCCATGTCCCGGGATTTTGCCGTAACCGGGAGGCGGTGGATCAGTTCATGGACAGCGAGAACTACGGGTTCGAGATCATGTGCTTCTGCACGGCAGGATAATGTATAGCGGTCCATGGGAGTTCCTCTCATACTCTTGGTCATTCTTTAGCTAGATGAAGATTGCGCAAGGGAAACACCAGATTTCGCCGGATTACAAGAGGGATACAAAAGGGGTGCCAACCTTGAGAATTGTCCCGATTATCGCATACCAATGAAAAAGAATTATCAGAATACGGTCTGCGTTCCTTCACAGCAGAACTTTTTCAGGAATACCCTTGACGGATATTCATGGACGCTGGTCACGATGATCCTCCCGCTGCCCAGAGTATATTCAATAATCACATCAGCAGAGCCCGATGCCCCGAGGCATACGCCCCCATGGGAGGAGAAGGTGCCATCGCATTCGATTTGTTCCGCATCGTAATCCTCGATCAGTTCGGCACCCGGTGATCCCGTCTCGCACCGGATCTGTGCCGGATGGAAGTCATGGACATAGGTCACCGGAAACGGGAGCCAGTCATAGACACCGGGTTTTCCTACCGCCGCACCGAAGACCAGCAGGTGGCCACCCCTCTCAACGAATCCCCGGATCCGTGGTGACGAGGCACGGAGGGCGGGCAGCAGGTTCGTGTACTTCGCATTGCCAAAACCGGTCGGGATGATCAGGCAGTTGAACTGCCCGCGGAAGAAGGGGGCGGCGAGCATCTGGGGCGTCACGAGTTCGCATACCGCCCCGCAGTCCTCGATGTACCGGGAAAAATGCTGAACCGTCTCCCAGACAAAACCCACCCGGCAGCTCATCCCTTGATCACTCCGATGGGGGAGAGCCGGGCCACGAGCCGGGAGATGCCCACATCGTGCACCACCTTCACCACTTCATCGCTTGACTTGTACACATCCGGCGCCTCATCGATGAGGGCATTGTCGCTCGGTGCCCGGACCATGATGCCTTTGCTCAGCAGGTTGTCGGAGATATCTTTGCCGCTCAGCTGCTTTTTCGCCTGCGACCGGCTCATGATGCGGCCGGCCCCGTGGCAGGTGCTGCCAAAGGTCCGGTC
>Ga0265296_1001060_pt1 | contig 34002 bp, 19 predicted proteins | sample MunlanPumphouse1_FD_189073 | JGI IMG/M metagenome (GOLD analysis project Ga0265296, IMG submission 189073) | Groundwater microbial communities from a municipal landfill in Southern Ontario, Canada - Pumphouse #1 | ecosystem: Environmental > Aquatic > Deep subsurface > Groundwater | place...
GATCTGATCGTCTGGCAAGGCTGCGAGCCGATCGAGCTGATCCTGTAGCTCAGCGCTAAGCACTTTCTTTCTCATAGCGTTTCCTTTCGTGTGCCGTAGCCTTTCGGGCGCTAATGATACGGACCCGATCTTCGTCGTTCGGTTGGGGGTGGTTGTGAACGACCACTAGGACAACAACGGTACCAACCATGCCGATGGCATGCCAGCGCTGCTCGCCGCCTTCCACGCGATCGGGAAGGATCAGGTAAAGTGGGTCACTCCAAACCTTCCGCGCCAGCTCGAAGGATACCCCGTGTTTGGCAAGATTCGATGCGGCTTTCCCATCGTCCCACTCAAAAATCACGGCTGCTCCTGTATTTACAGAAACGTATGTACGCGGCGAGGATATTTACGCAAGTGAGCGGCGGCAGAAACGCTTCGAAACCGGTCGATTGTTCAGCTTCTCCGACTCTGGCGACGGATCATTACAGTTGAATCCTTCCTGTCTATCCCAGTCATTCGTGATGCAAACATCAAACATACTGTGTGTGGAAACCTTATCTGAGGATTTCCGTGGATCTCGGCGCATGGTATGTTTTTACCATGGCGGATCCAGCGGGAACGGACTGCTCGCAGCTCCTGCTGCGGCCCGAGGCGGTGGATCAGAAGACGACATGGCTGGTCAGGTTGCGTAACGCGCCGCAGTCGCCGGCAGCGCGTAACATCTTGCGGTTGCTCGAACGGCTCGACCATGCCGGACGCTCGGCCTCGCCCCCGTCGCGCGCCGCCATGACCACATCGGCAACATTCGACCGATTGGCCGACGAAACACTGCGGACCACGCCGCAACATCTCGGTGAGCTGGCGGCCATGCGCCGCTACGCTCTCGGCCGCAGCCACACCCAGAGACTTAACCACCTGTTGGCAGTCTAACAGAATTTAGTTCCGAAAACGGAATCGTTGCGCCGCTGCAACCCGGTGCGCCGTTCACTCATCACGGGAATTTGCCGTTTTCGATCGCCGGGGATGATCGGGGGAGGCGATTTAACAAACGTGAGACCTAGGAGAAACGGCAATGAACGTGGACGTGATCTCGAAGGCGACCGGCGCAGTCAGCCAGGTTTCGACCGCCACGATCAATCTCGACGCACCCAGCATTGTCCGGCTCGACATTGCTCGGGCGGACGTCGCTGGGATCGAACGGCAGGGCCAGGATCTCGTCATCAGGTTGGCGAACGGCGAGCAGGTCCGGATCGTCGATTTCTACTCCGCCGACGCCGCCGTTTCCAACGACCTCGTCCTGCGCGAACCCGATGGAACCCTGTGGCACGCCCGCACGACGAATACGCCAGTCACGTTCATGCAAATCGACGATCTCGACGATCTCGCGGTCGTAGCGTCGGGCGGCGGTTCGTCGCTGGCGCTGCCGGCGATCCTGGCAGGCGTCGCCGGGGCGGCGGGACTGGCCGCGCTCGCTGCCGGTGGCGGCGATGGCAACGACGATGATCAGCCCACTCAGCCCAGTCCGGGCCCCGGCACCGGCGTGACGCCCGATACGACCCCTCCATCGTCGCCGACTGCAACCGTCCGCGGCGATGGGGCCGTACTGACCGGCACCGGCGAGGCAGGCGCGACGATCCAGGTTCGCAACACTAGCGGCGCGGTCATCGGTACCGGCGTCGTCGGCGCCGACGGCACCTATTCGGTCACGCTGACGTCGCCGCAGGTCAAGGGCGATCCGGTGGTCGTCACACAGACCGACCCGGCAGGCAACGTCTCCCCCGGAACGACCGCCGCGACCCCCGACCTGACCGCACCCGCCGCTCCGAGCGCGGCCGTCGACGCAACGGGAACGATCGTCACCGGACGTGGTGAGCCCGGCGCGACCGTGACCGTCACGAACGCCGCGGGCGTCGTAATTGGCACCGCCGTCGTCGCGGCCGACGGAAGCTATAGCGTGACGCTGACCGTGCCGAACGTCGATGGCGCCTCGCTGTCGATCGTGCAGGCGGACGCGGCGGGCAACGTCTCCCCGCCCGCCTCCGTGGCAACGCCCGACTTGACCGGACCTGCTGCTCCGACGGCGAATGTTGCCGGCGATGGCTCGCAAGTCACCGGCCGCGGTGAACCCGGCGCTACCGTCACTGTGCGCGATTCCGCAGGGACGGTTCTCGGCACCGCGGTCGTTGCGGCTGACGGAACCTATACCGTGACGTTGCCTACCCCTCGCGTCGATGGCGCCGACCTGACGATCGTCCAGGCGGATGCAGCAGGCAACGTCTCGGCACCCGTTACCGTGGCATCGCCAGACTTGACGGCGCCCACGGTCCCGACGGCAACGATCGCCGACGATGGCACGCAGGTCACCGGTAGCGGCGAGCCGGGTGCCACGGTGTCCGTCACCGACTCGACCGGCGCGATCGTCGGTACGACGGTTGTGGCTGCCGACGGGACCTATACGCTGACGCTGCCGACCCCGCGTGTCGACGGCACCGACCTCACGATCGTGCAGACCGACGCCGCAGGCAACAGCTCGGCTCCCGTCACGATCGCCACGCCAGACCTGACCGCGCCGGCTGCTCCGACGGCGGCGATCTCGGGCGACGGATCGCAGGTCACCGGCCAAGGCGAGCCGAGCGCGACCGTCACGGTCCGCGATGCGACGGGCGCGATCATCGCGACCGTCGTGGTGGGCGCCGACGGTAACTACGCGGCGCCACTCGTGCCGGCGCAGATCGACGGCACGACGCTGTCCGTCGTCCAGACAGATCCGTCCGGCAACGTCTCGCCAGCCGTCGATCTCGGAACGCCCGATCTTACCGCGCCCGCGCCGCCGACGATCGCTATCGACGCCACCGGCACGCAGGTCAGCGGCACCGGCGAGCCCGGCGCGCAGGTCGTCATCACCGATCCGGCAGGCACGACGCTCGCGACGGCGACGGTTGCCGCGGACGGCAGCTATACCGCGATTCTCTCGACGCCGCAGGTCGACGGCGAGGTCATCGACACACGCCAGACCGATGCCGCCGGCAATGCATCCGGCACCGCCAGCACGATTGCGCCCGACTTCACAGCACCCGCTCAGCCGACCGCGACGATCAGCGCCGACGGCACGTCCGTGGCCGGCACCGGCGAACCGGGTGCCCGCATCGTCTTCGCGGACGCAAGCGGGACCGTGATCGGCTCGGCGACCGTAGCGGCGGACGGCAGCTACAGCACCGCGCTGACCCCGGCGCAGGCGAATGGCGAACAGCTGACCGCGACGCAGGTGGATGCGGCAGGCAATGCGGCACCACCGCTGTCGCTGACCGCACCCGACGCGACGGCGCCGCTCGCGCCCGTCGCGACGCTGGATGCCAACGGTACGATCGTCACCGGCTCGGGAGAGGCCGGAGCCACCGTCACGGTGCGCGACGCGAACGGCGCCGTTCTCGGGACGGCGACCGTCGGCGCGCAGGGCAATTATGCGATCACGCTCGCCGCCGTGCAGGGCAATAGCGAGACGCTGTCCGTCACGCAGGCGGATGCAGCCGGAAACGTGTCGCCCGCCGCCACGCTGGTCGCACCCGACCTGACCGCTCCGCTCGCACCGACCGGCATCGTCGCCGACGACGGTGCCAATATCAGCGGCTTGGGCGAAGTCGGCGCGACCGTGACGATCCGCAGCCCAGTCGGCGCGGTTATCGCCACGGCAGTCGTCGGCGCGGACGGCACCTACGCCGCGTTGCTCACGCCGGCGCAGGTCGACGGCGAGGTGCTGACGGTGCGCCAGTCCGACGCCGCCGGCAACGTATCGCCCACCGCGACGGCGACCGCACCCGACCTGGTCCTGGACGACGGGCCCAACGCACCGACCGCCACAGTCGCTGCCGATGGCACGGCCGTGACCGGTGTCGCCGTCGCGGGCGCCGCGATCACGCTGTACGATGCCGACGGAACGATCATCGGTACCGGCGTGGCAGGTGCCGACGGCAGCTATTCCGTCGCCCTGACACCGGCGCGCATCGACGGCGAGACGATCGGCGTCACGCAGGCCGACGCGGACGGCGACGTCTCGCCTCCGGCCATCGCCATCGCGCCCGATCTGGCCGCGCCCGACGCTCCTAACGCAACGCTCGATCCAACCGGCGCCGTGGTCACCGGCAGCGGCGAGGCAGGTGCAGCGATCACCGTGCGCGCCGCGGACGGTACCGTGCTGGGCACCACCACCGCGAATGCGAACGGCGACTATGCCGTCACGCTGACTACGGTGCAGGATGCCGGCGGCACGATTTCGGTGACGCAGGCCGATGCGGCGGGCAACGTCTCGCCGCCAGCCAACCTCGCAGCCCCCGACTTCGTCGCGCCCGACGCGCCAGTCGCCACGCTCGCGCCCGACGGTAGCGCCGTCACCGGTACCGGCGAGGCTGGCGCCACCGTCACCGTCCGCGACACCGCGGGCGTTGTGATCGGCAGCGCGATAGTCGCTGGCGACGGGACCTATTGGGCCCCGCTCGCAACCCCGCAAGCCAATGGCGAGACCGTGTCCGTCACGCTGACCGACACGGCCGGTAACATCTCGCCGCCCGTCGATGCGGTCGCGCCCGACATCACCGCACCCGGCACGCCCACCGCGACCCTGTCCGGCGACGGCGTGCTGGTGGCGGGCACCGGCGAGCCTGGTGCCGTCGTCACCGTCACCGCACCCGGCGGCGCAGTCATCGGGTCCGCGACGGTCGGTGCCGGCGGCAGTTATGTCGTCACGCTCGCCGCGCCGCAGATCAATGGCGAGACGCTGGCGGTGACGCAGGCCGATGCCGCCGGCAACACCTCCGCGCCCGTCAGCATCGTTGCCGCCGATGTTACCGCGCCCGCCGCACCGACGGTGGTCGTCAACGACGACGGCACGGCCGTGACCGGCACCGGCGAGCCTGGTGCGACCGTCACCATCACCGACCGCACGGGCGCCGCGATCGGCACCGCGCTGGTCGACGCGGGCGGCACCTACACTGCGCAACTGAGCACGGCGCAGGTCAATGGCGAGACGTTGACCGCCACGCAGGCGGATGCCGCCGGCAACGTGTCGGGTATCGCCACGACGATCGCGCCCGACTTCACCGCGCCCGCGCCCGTCGACGCGGCGATCAACGGCGACGGCACGCTCGTATCGGGTACCGGCGAGGCTGGCGCACGGATCGCCGTCGTCGATGCCGCGGGTACGACGGTCGGCACAGCGATCGTCGCCGCCGATGGCAGCTTCGACGTCACCCTCACGCCTGCACAGGCTAATGGCGAGGCGTTGAGCGTCGTGCAAACCGATGCGGCCGGTAACGCCTCTCCGCCGCTCGCGCTGACGGCGCCCGACATCACGGCGCCGCCGGCGCCCGATGCCGCGCTCGATCCTTCGGGGACGATCGTGACCGGAACCGGCGAAGTCGGCGCGACCGTCTCGGTCCGCGACGCGGGCGGGACGGAAATCGGCGCCGCGATCGTCAACGCGCAGGGCGCCTACACGGTCGTCCTCGCCACGCCGCAGATCGACAGCCAGTCGCTGTCGGTCGTGCAGACGGATGCGGCCGGCAACACTTCCGTTCCCACGCCGCTGACCGCGTCCGACCTCACCGCGCCCGACGCGCCGGTCGCGACGGTCGGTGTGGATGGTCTCAGCGTCACCGGAACCGGCGAGGTCGGCGCGACGATCGTCATCCGCGATCCGCTGGGTGCCGTGATCGGCAACGCCATTGTTGCGGCCGACGGCACTTATACGGCGGCGCTGTCGCCGGCGCAGGTCGATGGCGAAGTGCTGACCGTTCGACAGACCGATGCTGCGGGCAACGTCTCGCCGCCGGCTACGACGACCGCGCCCGATATGGTCGCGGACACCGATCCCGACGCACCGACCGCGGCAGTAGGCGCCGACGGTACGACCGTGGCAGGCACCGCGATCGGCGGCGCTGTGATCACGGTCTACGATGCCGACGGTGCCGTGATCGCGAACGGTGTCGCCAACGGCGATGGCAGTTACAGCGTCGCGCTCACGCCGGCACGGATCGACGGCGAGACCATCCGCGTCACGCAGACCGAAGCCGATGGCGACGTCTCGCCGCCGGCAACCGCTGTGGCGCCCGACCTGACCGCCCCGATCACTCCGACGGCTGCGCTTGATGCGACGGGTAACGTGGTCACAGGGACGGGTGAAGCCGGCGCGACCATCACGGTGCGCGCGGCCGACGGCACGCCGCTCGGTACGGCGCTCGTCAACGCGGGCGGCTTCTATGCCGCGACACTGAGCGCGGCACAGATCAACGGCGAGGTGCTCAGCGTCACGCAGGCGGACGGGGCGGGCAACGTCTCGCCGCCGATCGCTCTGACCGCGGCGGATCTGGTCGTCCCCACCGCACCGCTCGCAAGCGTCAACGCGGATGGCACGGCGGTGACCGGCACCGGCGAGGCAGGGACCACGGCAACAGTGCGCAATCCGGCCGGCGTGGTGATCGGCACGGCGATCGTTGCGCCCGACCGTAGCTTCACGGTGCTGCTCGCGGACGCACAGGACAATGGCGGGACCCTGACGGTGACGCTGACCGACGCGGCCGGCAACGTCTCGGCGCCCGCCAATGTGGCGGCGCCCGACATCACGGCGCCGGACGTGCCGACTGCGGTCATCGCCGCGGATGGCAGCGTCGTGACGGGTGTTGGCGAAGGCGGCGCGACCGTGTCCGTGACCGCGAACGGCACCGTGATCGGCACGGCTATCGTTGCTACCGACGGCAACTATTCCGTCACGCTGACCCCGGCTCAGGCCAACGGCGAAGCGCTGACGGTGACCCAGGCCGATGCGGCGGGCAACGCCTCCGGTCCGGTCGCCATCACCGCGCCCGACATCACGGTGCCGACGGCACCGGTGGTGAGCGTCGTCGCGGACGGTACTGCGGTGACGGGCACGGGCGAGGCGGGAACGACCGCAACCGTGCGCGATTCGGCCGGCGTGGTCATCGGTATCGCGATCGTCGCGCCTGATGGCAGCTTCACGGTGCCGCTCGCGGATGCACAGGATAATGGCGGGACCCTGACGGTGACGCTGACCGACGCGGCGGGCAACGTCTCGGCGCCCGCCGATGCGCTGGCGCCCGACATCACGGCTCCTGATGTGCCGACGGTGGCGATCGCCGCCGACGGCAGCATCGTGACCGGTGTGGGCGAGGCGGGCGCGACGGTGTCGGTGACCGCCAACGGTGCCGTGATCGGTACTACGATCGTTGCCGCCGACGGCAGCTATTCCGTCACGCTGACCCCGGCACAGGCCAATGGCGAAGCGCTGACCGTGACGCAGGCCGATGCGGCGGGCAACGCTTCAGGTCCGGTCGCGATCACCGCACCCGACATCACCGCGCCTGCAGCGCCGGTGGTGACGGTCTCGGCTGACGGCACGCAAGTGACCGGTACCGGCGAACCAGGGGCGACGGTTTCAATCTTGGGGCCCACCGGGGCGACCATCGCTACCGCCATCGTCGCGGCCGATGGAGCCTTCGCCACAGCTCTGGCGCCGGCTCAGGCCAATGGCGAACAGCTCGAGGCCATCCAGGTGGACGCAGCGGGCAACGCCTCGCCGCCGACGCTGGTGACCGCGCCGGACATCACTGCACCGGCCGCACCGACGCTGGCGATCACGCTCGACGGCACGGCTGCGAACGGTACCGGCGAGCCCGGCGCGACCGTGATCGTGCGCAACCCGGATGGCAGCACGATCGGCACGACCGTCGTCGCGGCCGACGGCAGCTATACGCTGGTGCTCGATCCGGCGCGGATCGACGGCGAGGTGCTGAGCGCGATCCAGAACGATCCGACCGGTAACCCTTCGCCGCCCGTCACTGCGGCGGCGCCCAATTTCGATGCGCCCGTGGGCCTGACGGCGGACGTGTCCGCTGACGGAACGACCGTGACCGGCGCCGGCGAGATCGGCGCGACGGTGACGATCCGCGATCCCGCCGGGCTCGCGATCGGGACTGCGGTGGTCGGCGCAGACGGTACCTACGTCGCCACGCTGACCACGGCCCAGGTCAATGGCGAGGTCCTGAGCGCGACCCAGGTCGATCAGGACGGCAATGCCGGGCTGCCGGTCGCGGCGACCGCACCGGACCTGACCGCACCCGCTCTTCCGACGGCGGACGTCAACGACACCGGCACTGCGGTCACCGGCACCGGCGAAGCGGGAGCGACCGTGACGGTCACCTTGCCCGGCGGCGCAGTCGTAGCAACGGCAATCGTCGGCGCGGACGGTACCTATACGGCGACGCTGACCCCAGCGCAGGTCAATGGCGAGACGCTGAGCGTGGTCCAGGCGGATCCGACCGGTAACCCGTCGCCCGCCGCCACGGCGCTGGCACCGGACCTCACCGCACCGGTTGCCCCGACCATCGCGATCAACGGCGATGGCACCGTCGTCAGCGGTACGGGTGAGCCCGGTGCGACGGTGACGATCACCGGGCCCGGCGGCACGCCCATCGGCACGGTGCCGGTCGCCGGAGACGGTACGTACACGATCACGCTCGGCGATCCGCAGATCAACGGCGAGACGCTGACCGCAACGCAGGCGGACCCGACCGGCAACGTGTCGGGCCCGGCGTCCACCATCGCCCCGGACTTCGTCACGCCGGCAGCACCGACCGCGATCGTCTCCGGCGATGGCACGATCGTGACCGGCACGGGCGAGCCCGGCGCGCAGATCGTCGTGACCGATCCGGCCGGCACCGCGATCGGTGTCGCGACCGTCGGTGTGGACGGCACATACTCCACGACGCTCAGTACTCCGCAGCTGAACGGTGAGGTCCTGTCCGCGACGCAGATCGACGGCGGCGGCAACGTCTCGCCGCCGGCTACGGCACTGGCACCGGACCTGACGGCCCCGACAATCCCGACGCTGGTGATCGCCCCCGACGGTGCGAGTGCGAGCGGTACGGGCGAGCCGGGCGCGACCATCACGCTCGTCGGGCCTGGCGCTGCCGCGATCGGACCGATCTTGGTTGGAGCGGACGGCAGCTATACTGTTGTGCTTAATCCCGCACGACTGAACGGCGAAGCGTTCACCGCGACGCAGGCCGATGCCGCCGGCAATGTCTCGCCACAGGTTTCGGCATTGGCGCCAGACCTCACGGCACCCGCTGCTCCTGCAGCCGTGCTGGGTGCCGATGGCGCTAGTGTGACGGGCACGGGCGAAGCCGGCGCGACGGTCAGAGTCACTGGCCCGAACGGCCTGCTTGGAACGGCAGTCGTCACCGCCGACGGCAGCTTCACCGTGCCGCTGTCGTCGACGCAGGCCAACGGGCAGGCGCTGACGGTGATCCAGACCGATCCGGCGGGCAATGGCTCGTTGCCGACGGGCATTCTGGCGCCCGACAACACCGCGCCGACTGCGCCGACGGCGATCGTCGCCGCGGACGGTGCCAGCGTGAGCGGCATCGGGGAACCCGGCGCGCTCGTGACGATCACCGCCCCCGGCATTGGTACGATCGGAACGGCCACGGTAAACGCGAACGGTACCTATACCGCCCAGCTGAATTCTGTGCAGGCCAACGGGGAGCTGCTCGGCGTGAGCCAGGCGGATCCGGCTGGCAACGTGTCTCCATCGTCGTCGGCACTCGCACCCGACTTTACCTCACCGAATGCGCCCGCCGCCTTCGTTTCGGCCAACGGCGGGTTCGTCATCGGCACCGGCGAACCTGGGGCAACCGTGCGGGTCACAGGTCCCGGTGGTCTGTTGGGCACGGCGCTCGTCGCTGCGGACGGCACCTATGCCGTACCGTTGTCGGTGGCACAGACCGACAGTCAGACCCTGACCGTCACGCAAACCGACCGTGCGAACAACGTGTCGCTGCCGGCAACGGTTGTTGCTCCCGACGATACGGCACCATTCTCGCCGACCGCCGCCGTATCCGCGGATGGCGGCGCGGTCGTCGGAATCGGCGTCGCCGGTGCCACGATCACCGTCAGCAGCGCTGCCGGCGTGGTACTCGGGACCGTCGTCGTCGGCACGGACGGTACCTATACTGCGCCGCTCGATATTGCGCAGCGCAACGGCGAGGTGCTGAGCGTCGTCCAGTCCGACACGGCGGGCAATGTTTCACCACCCGTGCCTGCGATCGCACCCGATCTCACCGCACCGGTCATCCCGTCGATCGTCATCGGTGGTGGCGGCGATGTCGTGACGGGTACCGGAGAGGCCGCCGCAAGGGTCACGATCACGGGTCAAGGTGGTGTTATCCTGGGCACCGCGATCGTATCCGGCGGTGGTACTTATCTGGTCACGCTCGACACCCCGCAGCGCAACGGCGAGACCTTAGTGGCGACCCAAAGTGATGCGGCTGGCAACGTCTCCAATCCGGCCAGCGCGGTCGCACCCGATCTGACTGCGCCGTCCGCACCGGGGGCTTTGGTGGTCACGGGGGACGGAACTTCGGTGACCGGTACCGGCGAACCCGGTGCGCGGGTCGAGGTTCGCACCAGTGGCGGTGCCTTGCTGGGCAACGGCGTGGTTGGTGCGGACAGCAGCTTCACCGTTGCGCTGACCACGGCTCAGGTGTCGGGGGCGACGCTGTCCGTGACCCAGGCGGATGTCGCAGGGAATATCTCGCTACCGGGCAACGTCGTTGCGCCGTTCGACATCGCTGCATTCGACAACACGAATACCGCGTCGATCGATCTGGTACCGCCGACCACGTCGGTGAACTTCGGCACGGCCAACTACCTCGCGCTCGTATCGCTCGGGTTGGTCAATCTTCAGGCTCAAGTCCTCGGTGTACCTGCCGTCCAGTTCACGGTGGACGGCGGACATAGTCTGAACGCCGTGTTCACCTATGATGCGTTGCTGAACGTCGGCGCTGCCAGCGGTTACGCGGTCGTCGTGCAGCGCTTCGACGGGACCAACTGGGTCGCGGTCGACGGGCCGGGCAACGTGTCGCTGCTCGAGGTCGGACTGCTCAACGGCAATCTAAGTGCCACCGAAACGCTGGGTCCGGGCGAATATCGGGCGTTCCTGACGTTCGAGGGCGCGTTGGGCGTCGGGTTGCTGGGTAGCCTCAACGTCGGAGGGGTGGACTCTGACTTTACCGCCATCGGCGGCGCGGTTCCCTCCGCTGTGGTCGGCAACGTCATCACCGACCCTGGTACAGGCGGCGCGGTCGATATCGTCGGACCGGGCACCCATGTCGACAGCGTGACCATCAACGGCGTGACCACCGCGGTCGCGGCGAACGGCACGGTCGTCGACGGCGCCTGGGGCACGCTGGTGATCAATCTGGACGGTAGCTATACCTACACGCCGGATGCCAGCGCGCTCGCGATCGGTCATACCGATGCGTTCACCTACACGTTGATCGATCCGACCGATGGTGAGCGTGAGAGCGCCATCTTGTCGATCGCGATCGGCAGCCCCGACATCACCGGGGCACCGGTGGCAGTCGCGGACGTGGCCGTCGCGTCGGTGACGTACGACAACGTCGTCGCGACCACCGCACCGGTTGCAGCGTTCTCGTTCAACTCGTCAGGCCCGTTGGGCCTCCTTTCGACGGGGGCCGGCGGTAGCGCCTTCACAGTGGCCGCGAATACTGTGTCGGACATCTCCATTACCGCTGTCCGCGCACCCGGCCTGTCCGTTCTGCCGAACTACACGCTGACCGTACGCAACGCAGCGGGCGCCGTGGTCGATCAAGTGACCCAAATTGCTGTTGTCGGACTTCCGATTGGTACCGGCACCGTGTTCACGGTCGAGGATCTCCCAGCCGGGCGATACACGTATACCATATCGAGCAGCGCAGTGGCCGGATCGTTTGCGACCACCGTATCGGTCGGGGCAACGACGACGTTCCTCGACCAGTTCACGCTTGGCAGCGCGGCGACGGCAGAGGGCAACCTGCTCGACAACGATACCGCGAACACGCCGTTCGCAGCGATCCGGGTGAATTCGGGTGCCGGTTTCACGGAGATCGGCGATACCGCGGTGGTGCTGACTGGACAGCATGGGACGCTGACGGTCGATGAAACGGGGGATTACCTTTATCGCCCCAGTGCAACGCTCGGCTATTCGGCGGTCGATCTCTTCGACACGTTCACCTACCAGTTGGTTCAGCCCGACGGTACCGTGGCAACGTCCACGCTGACCGTAACGATCGATGTGCCCGCGGATGGCACGGCAGCGGCGACAAGCTTTGCCAGCCAAGCTGCGGACAGTGAAATTGACGTCATCGCTCTGGATGCGTTCCTGGCACCTGGGCTCGACGCAGACGCATCAGTAACGGTCTCGCATGATAACAGCGCGATCGGTCGTGCGATCTACGACGTGTTCGAGGGGCAGGGCGAGTTGGAAAGCGTCCTAGCGGACTATCTCCCGCCCGAAGAAACCACTGCGTTGGAAGGAGTTGGCGATGCGGGGCATCCGACTTTCGCAGTCGATGTCGCGGTGCCTGCGGTAGTCGATCCGCTCGACTATATCGTCGCACCGGAAGATCCAGACCGGCTCGGCACCAATACCAATTTTGTTTTTTAAGAAATCAGAACGGTTTTAATATAACGATCTCAACAAGATAAAGGAACTGGCCTTACACATTTTATTAAAGGTACCGGGTCTTCTGTGTGTTCAACGCGGAGGACCCCGTACCCATGCAATACAGCGCGCGATACGTACGATCGATACTTGCCTTGGGTGGCATGATGTCGATGGGCTTGGGCGGTATCGGCAAGGCAGCAGATAAGGGGATTGGGCCGGCGTTGGGTTCGGTGTCGATCACGGCGGCAAAGCAGGCGGTGCCATTGACCCTGACAGACGCTGCTAAGGAAGCGTTGGCCTGGCATCCGTCGGTCATCGAGGCGGCTGGCGTACTCAGCGCCCGCGGCGAAGAGGTCGCTGCCGCCCGCGCGGGGTATCTTCCGACCGTCAGCACCGGGCTCGGAAGCGGTTATGACAGCCGTGTCTCGGGTACCTGGCGCCCACGGCCTCAGGTAGGCGCATCCCAGATGCTCTATGATTTCGGCAAGGTGTCGAGCGACGTCGCGGCTGCACGTGCAGGGACTCGCGGCGGGCGGGCCGAGCTGTTGCTCGCGGTCGATACGCTGATACGCGAAAGCGCCTATGCCGTGATCGAGCTACAGCGCGCAACGGCGCTGCACACCGTAGCGCTCGATCAGGCCTCGCGGATCGAACAGATCAGCGCGCTGGTCGGCCAGCGTTCGAAGATGGGGGCGGCGACGCAGTCGGATGCGCTCCAGGCGGAAGCGCGGGTCGAAGCCGCGAGCGCCACGCTGACGCAGATCGAGGCATCGAAACGGCGGTGGACGAGCAACCTGGCCTATCTGCTCAATCGCGACACGCCACCGGCGTCGGTTGCGCCCGACGTACCGGACTGGTTGATGCGCAGTTGCTCCGGTCCCATGCCCGAATGGAACACGGTGCCGTCGGTGATGGTCGCCGACGCTTTGGTGGACCGGGCCAGCGCGGCGGTCCGGCGGAGCCGCGCCGATCGCTATCCCACCGTGTCGCTCGCCGGCGACGCGTCCAGCGACATCGCCTCGCCGTTCGGCCAGCGCAGCATCTATAATTTCGGCCTGCGCGTCTCGAGCAATGTCTTTGCCGGCGGTGTCACGAAAGCGCGCCTGCGCGGTGCGGGGTTCGAACGCGATGCGGCCGAGGCGAGCGCACGGCGCGCGCGGCTCGATACCAGCCAGGGCATGGCCGAGGCGCAGCAACAGATCGACAGCCTCACTCGCGTCATAGACACGCTGGTCTCGCGGCAAGGCAACATGCGCGAGACCAATCGCCTCTACCGGATTCAGTATCTGGAGATGGGTACGCGGACGCTCGTCGACCTGCTGAACGCTGAACAGGAACTCCAGCAGGTTCGCTTTGAGGCGATCAATACCACGCAGAATCTGCGCCGGCTTCAGGTCGATTGCCTGTTCCTGTCCGGGCGAATGCGTGACGCCTTCGGGTTCGCAGGAACGACGTTGCGCGGGGTGACGCTGTGACGGCCGCGCTTGCCGTGGCGCCGGCCATGGCGATCGACAGCTGGCTGGAACTGTTCGCTCGGGTAGCGCGCCATTACCGTCTGCCGGTGTCCGAACAGCGCGCCCGGTTGGCAGTGCAATGGGATCTGGGGGGCGACGACGAGACCCGGATACGGACGCTCGGTCGCGCGACCGGCCTGACGGTCCGGTTCGATACGCCGCGCGCGATGCGCCTGACGAGCTGGCGACTGCCGGCGATCGTGCGCTTTGCCGATGGCGAGATCGCGCTGATCGAGGGGATCGATGCCGACGATCAGGTCCGTCTGACGCTGCCCGGCGACCGTGGCGGCCAGACCCGGCTGACGCTCGCCGAACTGATGGACTCGGCGACCGGGTTCGTCATTCCGCGTCCGTCCCGTTCCGCGCCCGACAGGCGCGTCGACACGTACATCCGTCCGTTCCAGGATCACTGGCTGCGGCAGATCCTTATGCGCGATGCACCGTCCTACGGCCATGTCATGGTCGCGTCGGTGGTAACCAACTGCCTGGGGCTCGCCGGCGTCCTGTTCTCGATGCAGGTCTATGATCGGGTCGTACCGGCGGGGTCGATCCCGACGCTGACTATCCTGTTCGTGGGCGTCCTGATCGCGATCGGCTTCGACTTCGTGCTGCGGCGGCTGCGCACCAACATCGTCGACGTGCTCGGCAAGCGCGCCGACCTGCGCATATCGGACCGGGTGTTCGGGCATGCCTTGCGCGTCCGCAATCGCGCACGGCCGGCGTCGACCGGTACCTTCATCTCGCAGCTCCGCGATCTGGATCAGGTGCGCGACATGCTGACGTCGACAACGGTCGCGACCGTGGCGGACATGCCCTTCTTCCTGCTGTTCCTCGCCGTGCTCTGGTACATCGGCGGTGCGCTGGCCCTGGTACCGCTCGGCGCGCTGGTCCTGCTGCTGCTGCCGGGGCTGCTGGCGCAACGCCGTCTGCGGGTGCTCGCAACCGAGTCGATGCGCGAATCCTCGCTTCGCAACGCGATGCTGGTCGAGGCGGTGCAGGGGATCGAGGACATCAAGGCGCTTCAGGCCGAGGAACGCTTTCACCATCAGTGGAACCATTACAACGCGGTCGCGGGCGAGGCGCAGCTGCGGTTGCGCGGCGTCACCAACGGCCTCTCGGTATGGACGCAGAGCGTTCAGAACGGCGTCTATGCCGCGATCATCTTCGTCGGTGCGCCACTGGTGATCGCCGGCGACATCACCACGGGCGTACTCGTCGCCACGTCGATCCTGGGCTCGCGGATGATGGCACCGATGGCGCAGGTGACGCAGCTGCTCGGCCGGTTGCAGCACGCGCGCGTCGCGATGGGCAGCCTGAACCAGATCATGGCGCTGCCCGTTGACAGCGCGGACGGCGACCACCGTATCCCGTTGCCGGCGGTGACAGGCGACTTCGCGATCCGGTCCGGCGTGTTCACCTACGCCGATCCCAACGCCCCGCCGGCGCTGTCGGTTGCCAGTCTCGACATCGCCGCGGGTGAACGCATCGCGCTGCTCGGTCGCAACGGCGCCGGCAAATCGACGCTGTTGCAGGGTCTGTCAGGCATGCTGCAACCAGTGTCGGGTGAAGTCCTGCTCGACGGGCTTGCGCTGCACCAGATCGATCCGGCCGACGTACGCCGCGACATCGGCTTGCTGACGCAGAACAGTCGGTTGTTCCACGGAACGTTGCGTGAGAACCTGACGTTGGGTGCACCGTCCGCATCCGATGCGGAGATCGTCGAGATCCTCGCGATGGTCGGTGCGGAGGGCATGGTACGCCGATTGCGCGACGGGCTTGGTCATGTCGTGCAGGAGGGCGGGCTCGGCCTGTCGGGCGGCCAAGTGCAGGCTCTGCTGCTCGCACGGCTGCTGTTGCGGCAGCCGATGGTCGCTCTGCTCGACGAACCGACCGCGTCGATGGACGAGGGCGCCGAGCGTCACTTCATCGAGCGGCTCGGGCATTGGAGCCGGACGCGGACGATTGTCGTCGCCACACATCGGATGCGGATGCTCGACATCGTCGACCGGATCATCGTCATCGACAACGGCAGGATTATTCTCGACGGGCCGAAGGATCAGGTGCTCGCGACGATGCGCGGAACGCGGAGTGCTGCGGCATGACCACCATTACGGCCGAGGACGACCATCTGTTCGGCGGCGAAGGCGAGGCGAGGCTGGCGTCGGCCACGCGTCTCATCTGGGTGCTTGCGGCGATGTTCGCAGCGGCGCTGGTCTGGGCGTGGCTCGCCGATCTCGACGAAGTGGCGACCGGGGAGGCGCGCGTCGTGCCAACCAGTCGCGAACAGGTGCTGCAATCGCTCGAGGGCGGTATTCTTGCCAAAATGCTCGTGCGGCAGGACGACATCGTCAAGCCAGGGCAGTTGCTCGCCCAGCTCGATCCGACCCAGGCTGGCTCAACGATGGACGAAAGCGCTGCGAAATACCGTGCCGCGCTCGCCAGTGCGGCACGGTTGCGCTCCGAGGCGAACGGCACGCCGTTAGAATTTCCAGGCGAATTGGCGCCGTATCCCGACCTTAAGGCCGCGGAAACGCAGCTGTACGAGACGCGTCGTCGTAGTCTTCAGTCGTCGGTCGGACTGATCGACGAGTCCCTCAAGCTAATCGGCCGCGAAGTCGCCATCGGCCAGTCGCTGATCGCGGTCGGGGCTGCCAGCAACGTCGAAGTCCTTCGATTGCAACGCCAGCGCGCCGACCTGGAGCTCAAGAAGGCCGATCTCCGCTCGCAATATATGGTCGAGGCGCGACAGGATCTCGCCAAGGTTACAGAGCAGGTCGACTCGCTGGCGCCGGTGGTGCGCGGCAGGTCCGATACGCTCCAGCGCCTGACGCTGCGATCCCCGGTGCGCGGCGTGGTGAAAAATATCGAGATCTCGACGATCGGCGGGGTCATTCCTCCGAACGGCAAGATCATGGAGATTGTCCCGCTCGACGAACGCTTGCTGATCGAAGCGCGCATCCAGCCGCGAGACATCGCCTTTATCCGCCCCGGCCAGCATGCGAGCGTGAAGGTCACCGCTTACGACTATTCGATCTATGGCGGCCTGCAGGGTACGGTCACCAGCATCTCGCCGGACACGATCCGCGACGAGGTAAAGCCCGACATCCTCTATTACCGGGTGTTCGTGCAGACAAAGTCAGATTCGCTGACCAACAAGACCGGCCGCAGGTTCCCGATCACGCCAGGCATGGTCGCGACGGTCGACATCCATACCGGCAACAAGACCGTCCTCCAGTATCTGCTCAAACCGCTCAACCGCGCTCAGGAAGCGCTGAGGGAGCGATGAGCAGGACCATGCGGGATTGCTCATCGCTGGCAGAGTTTCAGATCGAGTACCGGAGCGTTGAGCGATGACCCCACCGCGTTCAGATGGTGCAGTCGATCTCGCAACGCGGCGAAACAGAACCGCCGGTATTGTCTCGATCTCGCCCGCGCTTCTTGCGCGGGCTAGGCAGGCGCGCCGATTACGCGCAACGATGAGCGCATTCCTGCCACAAGATCTGCTGGTCGATCCCGCCTGGGACATGATGATCGACCTGTTCATTGCGGCTGCCACTGGTGAGCGGTTGCACGTCAAAGATTTGATTTTGATGTCCGGAGAAAGCGCCGCTAGCGCGATGCGGCGGATCAATCGTCTCCAGGAAGCGGCGCTCCTCGCGCGCGATCCCGATCCGACCGACCACCGGCGCGTTCACGTTGGGCTGACCGCACGAGGCCAGTCGGCGATGACTGCAATGTTAGAGCACTTATTCGATGCCGGTGCCGAAAATGCCCATTTGCGCCCGGTAAAACCAAAGTCTTTCTTACCGGCAACGGGGTAAGTCATATTTGAATAACTGACCGCGAGGGCAGGGAGGCATGAATCGGCGATATAGCGACATAATACCGGCTACCGCTTCGTGCCATAGGTGATAGACTCTGGCCATGTCGAACATCGGCGACAGCCGGCGCAGTAGTTTTGCAGCCGAGGCTTTGTCTCCACTGTCGAATATCTCAGCACCCGCCTGCTTCATTCACACCGACACGCGGGCGCTGATCCTCTGAATAGCCGCCCCCTCGTCAGATCAGCTGGTACCGCATCATTCGAGGTTACCGATGCGCTAACCCTCATTATACTGGAACGATAAGCCTTCGGTACGGCTTCTAGCTCATCTGCAACCCCGTCCTCGACTGGATCTAATGATGAGCACGAACTTGGTATCCGCGGTTTTTGACAATCATGCCGAGGCAGAGCGCGCCGTGTCCGAGCTTCGCACCGCAGGTGTAAACGATAGCGCCATTTCCATCGTCGCCCAGCACGATGGCAAGAACACGACCACGGACGGCAACGGCGACACCCAGGAGTTCGTCGGCAAGGTCGCTGCCGGCGCCGGTATTGGCACGCTGCTCGGTATCGCGGCGCTTGCCATTCCTGGCGTCGGTCCACTCGTCGCAGCTGGCGCGATCGCATCGGCCGCTATTCCGGCTGCGGCAGTCACCGGGGCCGCGCTTGGCGGCGCGGTCGGAGGCCTAGAGAAGGTGATGACTGACCACGGCGTCAGTCGCGTCGATGCCAGCTATTACGAAGGCCGCATCAACGAGGGTGGAGTTTTTGTATCGGTCGACACAGGCGCTGCAGGCGTCAGCTCCGAGGACGCAGCTGAAATACTATATCGGTCGGGCGGGCACACCTCGACGCGTACGAAGGTGGCAATGGCTTAACAACCCAGGTCGTCTACATCGATGTGACGAGGGACTCGGATTTTGCCCCGTCGTCACATCATTGTGTCGGCAACTCAGTCGTTACGGGAGCTGCCGGCCATAGGTCGCGGTGGAAAAAGAGCTCAGGCTCTTCCATCGGTAGCAACCCTACTATCTGTCCGGCGGCAGCCCAGCCCGTACCTTTGAGCAACGCGACAGCGCCTAGGTTGTGCGCTCCCGTCGAAATAAAGACACGTCCCGCCAGCACAGTGTTCAGTGCGTTAACTAGCTCCTGAGCAATTCCGCGGCGTCGGTACCCGTCGGCGACAACGAGCTTGTTGACATAATCCTTACCGATGCAGCCTCCATGTTGCCAAGCCACGTAGGCGACAACCCGACCCCGTATCTCGGCCACAAGCATCCGACGTTCAACGATTTCAGCGATTCGGTCGCCGGGAAACGAATCAAATGTCATTATCCGCGACAGGTCATACGGTTCGGCGATTCGAGTAGTGACCATAGCTGCCCCTAGAATGGATTGACGCGTCACCGCACTATATCAAAATTCAAGCAAGGCGACGACGACTCGACTGGCAATTTACGGCGCCTTTAGACCTACTTTCGTAAGGCAACGTGGACGGCCAGCGCAAGGAAGCCCGTAATGACAGCCCGATCGTTCAAGCTCGCCGCCCCCGGATGGACGGGAAAGGAGCAACGAACTGCCGTCCGCCTCGTGGTGGACTGGGAGGCCTCAGTCACGGCCGAAAAATTTGACGTGTGCGCGGTTAAGATTACAGATTGTACCAATCGCGGTTGCCGTATCGAGACCGACCTGGCCGTTACTGTCGGCACCTTTATTCACATTGCCATACCGAATTTCACGGACGTGCAAGGTTGGGTCGCTTGGCGCAGCACGGCGGCAATAGGCGTTGATTTCGCGCACCCTCTGCCGAGTAAGGTACTCGAGTATCTAATTGAGCAGAACGATCCGTTTTGAACCACGTTTTCATGTCAGCGGAGACGAGGACTGATCGCACCACGCAAGCGCAAGGCTGACAACGCGGCGGAGTAATCGACGCGGTCGATTTATTCTGGGCTGGCTTTCAAGCCTGAAGGCCAGCCTTCCGGCCCGCGGTTCTCATCTTCTTGACCTCTAGCCCACCGTTGTAGGTCGTCGTTCTTGCTCGTCCCAGCGAGGACGATGATGCCCCCTTACTTATTTTTACAGACGCCTATTGGCTATCGCCTTTCGGTCTGGCGACGCTGTAAACCGAATTGCTAGAATGCCAACTAACCATCCGATACGTTCAAAGAGGCAGAGGCCTCGGATAGGCGATGATACCTCGAGCAGATTAGTACCGCCTTAGTGTCTTCGCGACTCATTATTAATACCGATCAAGGCGGATCTCCGACTGAACGCCATACCACGTGTGCATTGCGTCACCATTGGTATTGTTTTGATAATGCGAACGTGACAGCATGTGCCCGTCCGAGGGTCGGGATGGTACTGCCGAGCAATGTCAGCGAGGTCACGGGGCGTTAGATCCCGATGGACGAGCGGCGTAAACGTTCACGAATGCTTCCGAACAGGGTCGGAGGCAGTCGCTATCGTGCAGCATCATCCGTGTGACCCTCTTGGCAACACAGGGGGTGATAGAATGGTTTCGTTCAAGGGGTTCATGACCACGACATGCTGCGTGGCTGCATTGGTCGCGTTAACGACCCAGGCTCAGGCCCAGTCGTCGGATACGGGCGCTTCGAATACAGGCGGCGACGTTGCGCAGGATGGCCAGGTCGCGATCGGTGATCCCGTCGCTTCCGCCAAGCTGGCCGCAGGCACGGAACGGGCCGGAGAACAGCGCGAAGGCGGGAACATCGTGGTGACCGGTACGCGCATCACGCGCCCGAACAACCGCTCTGCCGCACCGATCGTCACGACGACGGCCGCAGAGATCGCGGCACAAGGCGCCACAACGATCGAGGAGGTGCTGAACCGTCTGCCGCAGGTGCAGGTGAACTCGGAGCAGAATTTCAGCGATTCCGAAGGTCGCCAGCGCATCAAGCTGCGCAGTCTGGGCTATGAGCGGACGCTGACGCTGATCGATGGCCTGCGGGTTGGCCTCGCCAACACGGTCGACGTCGGCATCATCCCCAACGCGCTGGTCGAGCGGATTGACATACTGACCGGCGGTGCTTCGTCCGTTTACGGCTCGGACGCGGTGTCGGGCGTCGTCAACTTCGTGCTGAAGAAGAACTTCGAAGGCATCCGGCTCGACGCGAACTACAGCTTCTTCAATCACGACAATGGCAGCAATGCCGTTACCGACGCGGCAGATCGCGCCGGTTTCGATGCCAAGCGCGGCTTGACCAACGATGGCGGCCGCTCGGACGTGAGCCTGGCGGCGGGCGCCAATCTGTTCAACGACCGCGTGAATATCACTGGCTTCGTAAACTATCGTCAGTCCAATCCGGTCGAGCTGGTCGATCGGTCCTATTCGGTCTGCGAGGCGGTCCAGCCGTCCAACACCTCGCCGCTCGGCTGCTCGCGCGCGAGCTTCACGCCGGCGGGTACGATCATTCCGCAGTCGGGACCGCGGGCCGGGCAGATCCTGGTCAACAATCCCAACGGCAACGGCACCTTCATTCCGATCAACAGCGGACCGCCGGGCACCTCTGCCAACCCCTATGACAATTGGGCGGTGCAGCGCGCTTTCAATCGCATCAACGTTGGCGGTTTCCTGACCGCGAAAATCAGCGACGACATCGAGCTTTATGGCAACGGGCTGTTCTACCGCGACAAATCATACAACACCCAGCTCAACCGCACCTTCAACTTCGGCGCGTACGGTACCGACCCGTTTCAGGTGAATTGCGACAACGCGTTCCTCTCGGGCGCACAGGCACAGGATCTGTGCGGCGCCAATGCAGGCGTCGCCGGGCAATATGCGCCGATCGACGTACGCTATCGCTTCGACGGCCTGCCGTTGACGCGCCAGCAATTCACCAACGAAGGGTATCGCATCGTCGCGGGGCTGCGCGGGCGTGGGCTGAACGACGTGTGGTCCTACGATGTCGCGGGCATGATCTCCCGCGCGCGGCTCGACACCATCGACGTGCCGTTCGCGCGCTTCGACAACATCAATCGGTCGCTCGACGTCGTCCGCGTCAACGGCACGCCGACCTGTCGTGCGGTCATCAACGGCACCGATCCGACATGCGTGCCCTTCAACGCGTTCGCACCTTTCAACCAGGATACGGCGCTCAACCAGTATCTCTATGGCGGCGCGACCGGTGGGATCAGCACGCGCATTCCGCGGTTGCTGCAATTCGTCGGCACCGTCAGCGGCGATCTAGGCAAATACGGCATCACCTCGCCGCTCGCGGAACAGGGCATCGCGATCGCCCTGGGGGCGGAATATCGCGAAGAGATGGAACGGACGATCGTCAACGAGATCTTCCAGCAGAACAATGGCGGCGAGAACCAGCGCTTCACACAAAGCATCCTGGAAGCCAATGCCGAGGTGCAGGCACCGTTGATCGAACACCGCCGGTTCGCAGAGCTGTTGCAGGTCAACGCTGGCTACCGCGTGTCGAAATACAACCGGCTCGACGGCAAGTTCGATACCTGGAAGGTCGAGGGCCTGTGGTCGCCGGTGGCCGACATCACGCTGCGCGCGTCCTACAACAAGTCGCAGGCCGCACCGGGTGTCAGCACCGCCCAAGGTGCCGCGAACATCTTCTGGAACCAGGGATTCTATTCCGATCCTTGCGCGCCGCGGATCGATCCGTCGAATCCCAATGGCGGGCGTCTGGCGCCGTCCGCGACGTTGCAGCAGTGCCGCAACACCGGTCTTCCCGACAATCTCTACGGTAGCGCCTCGCTGATCTGCCCCGACGACCGGTGCACCGTGCGCGAGGGCGGTTTCAACCTGACTCCGGAAAGCGCGTATACCAAGACGTTCGGCGTCGTGCTGCGCCCGCGCTTCCTGCCGGGGCTGACGGTGTCGATCGACCGTTGGCTGATCGACCTGAAGGACCAGCTCGACTTCCTCCAGCCGCAGAACATCATCGGCGAGTGCCTGGCCACCGGGAACGAGTATTTCTGTCGCGGCATCGTCCGCAACCCCGGTACCGGCACGCTGTCCAGCTCGCCCGCGACCAGCCCGGCGACCGGTTGGGTAGCCCGTGGCTCGGCCAACGGCTACAAGTCCCAGTCGCATGGCTGGGATTTCCAGGGTCAGTATAACGTCGGCCTGGGCGGCGTCGGGCGGCTCGACATGAGCTTCAACGGTACGCTGATGACCCGCGTCGGTTCGCAGTCATCGCCGACCATCGAGCCGCGCAATTGCGTGGGGTATTTCGGCAATCTCTGCGGAGAGAGCATGCCGCGCTGGGCACACCAGTTCCGCACGACCTGGACCGCACCCGACCGTACGACCAGCCTGTCGGTCAACTGGCGTCATCGCGGCGCGATGCTACTCGACATCTACGCGCCCGAAAATACCGGCATCCCCGCACAGGACGCGAGCGCACGACGGGATCAATATCCCGGCGCCGGCTCGTACAACTGGATCGACGTCGCGCTCAGCTTCGACATCAACAAGCAGATGACGTTCCGCTTGGCCGCGAACAACGTGTTCGATCGCGATCCGCCGCTCATTCCGGACAGTCGTTCGCGGATCGGACTGCTTCGCGGCAATACGGTGATGGGGTATGATCTGCTCGGGCGGCAGATTGTCGCAGGCGTATCGCTGCGGCTGTAACTTCTTCGGATGGTGTACGATGCCGGGGTCTCGATCAATACCAATCGGGACCTCGGCTATATCAAACTTTCATTACATTCCGCTGATGAGGGTGGCAGTCGCCACCAGTGTTGACCGTCATTGTAGCGCCGTGAGTATCGAAAGGTAGGCGCTAGCAAGAGGTGCGGTGGTGCGGTTTCACACGCGGCGTCTGGCTCACGGACCGAATATAAACCCCAATCGGTTGACAGACATATGTAGACCTGTCGACATATCGACATGCGCGCGCCGCACCAGAACGGCACCGTCGCGGCCGATCGCGTGCACCTAAAACGCTCTTCGCCAAATCCAACCCGACGGTGACAACCTCCTGCTTCATTTGCCGACTCCTAGACGTGGACCTACAACGACCGCGGTATTGCACGGCTACGCTGGTGCAGGGGCATCCATGCCATCACGTCACGGTTCACGACGGCATAATTAACATTGGTTAGTTAGCTGTGAGTATGATAGATTAGCCAAACTGGACCAAAAAAAACTCGACGAGGTAGTGCGCCTGGTTTTGTCTCCCGCGTTAAGGGCCCGCAATGAGCACAGCTAGCTTTAGTCCGATTACGTATTTGATTAATAAGCTTGCCCTTCATAGTCAGGTCACAGCAGAAGATCGTGTCGCTTTATTTGGCCTAGCCTATTCAACGCGTATTTTTGAAGCGGGAAGCTATTTACTTCGCGATGGCGATATAACCGATCATTGCACACTACTTGTTTCGGGAATTGCATTTCGCCATAAGGTCAGTGCGGAAGGGTTTCGTCAAATTCTCTCGATATGCGTTAATGGGGAGATCATCAATCTCCAACAAGCTTATATCGAAATTGCGGATAACAATGTTCAAACTCTAACCCGATGCGAGATAGCGTCCATATCGCATGCTGCACTGCGTCGTCTATTCGCTCAGCGCCCATCTATTGAACGGGCTTTCTACGTTACCACTTTAGTTGAATTGTCACTGTCTCGTGAGTGGACGTTAAACGTCGGTCGTCGCGATGCACGTGCACGTGTCGCGCATTTTCTATGTGAAATTGCCCTCAGGTTAGACATTGACGACTCAATGACCAATAAGACTTTTGAACTACCGATGACACAAGAGCAGTTAGGTGACGCCCTTGGCTTAACGGCAGTTCATATCAACAGGATGCTAAAGGGTCTTGTTCGAGATGATTTAATTACGCGCAGCAATTACACCGTTACCATCATAGATTGGGAGCGTCTGGTTCGTGTGGCTGGCTTCGAGAGCCGCTATTTGCACCTGAATGGATAATTATACGCTGCACTTATGAGCGTTTCATTATTCAGTCCAATCGCCTAGGGCGCAGACCGATTTGCAGCGAAAAAGTGACAGCTGTTGCGAGCACGATAGCTATCAGGAAATTAGCTGCGAGCTTGCCCTCGATCATCCTCATGCTTATCTGGCGGACGCCGCAGTAGGCGTATTTTAGCATAACTCGCTTCAAGAATTACAGCGCTGGGCACTTCTTATAATCACAGCGTACTATAACCACAACGTAACGCTTTGGCCTCCATCAGGGTTCTGGGAGAAGCCTGTGAGACTATCGATATCAGCACGTGTATCCATAGCCTGTACGTCGGTCATCGTGATGGCGCTGGCGTTGCTAGCAATCGGCCTTTCGGTCAGCAATAAAATCCATCAGGCGGATCTGCGGATTACGCGGCTCAGCGAGGCGCTTGGCCGAGAGGATCAGCTTGATCAGGCACAACGTCGGTTGCGTCAGGACATTGGCTTCCTGACCCGCGACGCCGAACGCGGCGTGAAGGTATCCGACGCGAGATGGAGAGACCTACGCGAGCGGATCGCGGACTTCAAACGGCGTTCGTCGCAAACGGCCCGATTGCCTAATCGCAGCCCCGAAGTGAGATCGGCTTCCATTCAGGAGGTGTGGCAAGCCGCGGCAGTTTTTGCGATGGCTTCGGACCAATTGATTGAAACGAGCCGATTAAGGCCCTCCGGCATCAAGGCCGCCATGCCGCGCTTCCTGGGCGCGCTAACGGCCTTGGAGACGAGCCGTAGTAAGGCGCGCTGGGAACTCACCTCAGCAATATGGACGGCCGCGGAGCGGAACCGGCGGGAGAGCCGTCGGGACATCGTCTCGGTGCTACTCGGGGGCCTCGTCATCGTGGCGATCATATTCGGCATGACCATCTGGCTTCGTCGGAGACTGGTATCGCCGATAGCGATCATGGCTGCGCGACTTCGCGAATTCAAAGTGAGTGAGAGCGATGGGGAGGTTCCCGGACTGGAGCGGGCCGACGAGCTTGGTGACCTGGCCCGTGGACTGTACGAATACCGCAACGCTGTGGAGAGCCGGCGGGCCGCCGAACGCCGCGCCGAGTTCCTTGCCAACCACGATATGCTGACAGGCTTGGCGAACCGCCTGCTGTTCGAGAACCGCCTCGCCCATGAACTCGCTCGCAGCGCGCGGACAGGTGACATCGTAGCGGTGTTTGCCGTGGATCTGGACGCGTTCAAGGCGATCAACGATCGACTGGGTCATGCGGGTGGAGATCGCGTCCTCAAACGCACGGCACAGCTCCTGTCCTCGTGTGTCCGTGGCGATGACCTGGTCGCGCGCATCGGTGGTGACGAATTCGCCATCATTCAGGTCGCGCGCTCACAGCCCGTGGCGGCGGAAGCACTGATTTCGCGCATCTTCAAGATGGCGTCGGCACCGTCGGACGAGGGGGTCGCCATCAAGATGAGCGTCGGAGTGGCCCTTTCGGAACCGGGTCAGGCAGGAGAGGAGCTTCACGAACGCGCGGACCTCGCGCTCTACCGCGCCAAGGTCGACGGCAGGAATACGGCGCGGATCTATGACAAGCATTTGAAGGACGAAGAGAGCCAGCGCGTCCAGCTCGCTCGAGACTTGGAAAATGCTATCTCGGCGAATGAACTTCGTCTGGCGTTCCAGCCGATTGCGGACACGGTATCGCTGGAGATTGTCGCGTACGAAGCGCTGCTTCGCTGGCTGCATCCCAGCCGGGGCGAAATACCACCGGACGTCTTCGTCCCCATCGCCGAGTCCAGCGGACTCATCGGGACTATCGGTTCATGGATGATCGATCAGGCACTTCGTGCTGCATCGACCTGGGATCCCCGGGTATCACTGGCGATCAACCTGTCGCCGATACAGTTTCGCTCCGTGAGCCTTGCGGCCGAAATACGCGATCTTTCAAGACATTGGGGCGTCGCTTTTGACCGATTGGAGCTCGAAGTCACGGAAAGTGCGACCCTTCTGGGATTTCAGCGCGACAACGTTCTCGCCACGCTCAAGACGTTGCGCGATTACGGGGCCAAGGTCGTGATGGACGACTTCGGAACAGGGCATTCGTCGCTAAGCAATCTTAAGGAGTTCACTTTCGATAAGATCAAAATCGATCGGAGCTTCGTTGCCACGATGGACAGCCATGCTTCGTCATCATCGATCGTCAAGGCGACGATCGGTCTCGGCAAAAGCCTGGGGTTGATCATCGTTGCTGAAGGGGTTGAAACCGACGAACAGTTGTCGATTTTGCGTCAATGGGGGTGCAATCAGGTTCAAGGGTTTTTGATCGGAAAACCAGCAGAGTGTTTCGTTGTTGCTGGCAATGGACGGTGGTCCTCGCGCGGATGAGCGCGAACGCGTGATCATGCCGGAGACTGCCCATACCACCGTTAAACAGCCGCGAAATTCGACAGGTCGACAGGTCGACAGGTCGACATGGAAGAATCCAACCGGGTTGGGAACCCATCGGTAAAAACTGCGTCTTCCCTGTAACAATTCTCCGGAGCGACTTGCGACCGCAGGGCAACCCGTTAAGCGTCATGGGTATTGCCGCTTTATCGGAGCTTTCGATGCGCCTCACCTTTGCTGCCGCTCTCCTCGTTGCGTCAGCAGCGCCGACATCGGCCCAAACGCTTCACCAATATGGCGCCCTTGCCCTCTCACCCGCAGGTGATCGGATCGCGACGGTCGAGAATAGCGGTACGCGCGGCGTGGTGACGATCCGTAGCGTCGCGGACGGGCGGGTGCTGCGGACGATCGATCCCTGCACGACGTGCAGCTATTCGGGGCTGACCTTCACGCCGGGCGGAGACCTGGTCTTTCTGGTACGCGACGGTAGCGCGGGCAATGTGCGGCTGACCTATGCCGATGCCAGGACGACGCGCACGGTCGCCACGATCGCCGGCATCGCCCAGACGCCGCGGGTCTCCCCCGACGGCAAGCGGATCGCATTGCTCGTGACGCTGGGCGCTGCCAAGGAGTCGGGCGCGACGCAGGCGGGCGTGCGGATGATCGGCGAGATCGGCGAGAAGAGCGACGAGCAGCGCCTCGCGGTGTTCGACATTGCAGCAACGCCGGCCGCGACGGTGACGCCGCTGTCGCCCGCGGGTCGCTATATCTACGAATATGACTGGACGCCGGACGGTCGCGGCTTCGTCGCGACGACGGCGCTCGGCAATGGCGACAACAACTGGTGGGTGGCGACGCTCGACGCGATCGATGCGCGGACCGGCGCGGTGCGCTCGATCGCCAAGCCCGCGACGCAGCTCAACCAGCCGCGCGTGTCGCCCGATGGACGGACGGTGGCCTATGTCGGCGGGCTGATGAGCGATTTCGGCTCGATTGGCGGCGACGTCTTCACCGTGCCGCTGGCGGGCGGCAGTCCCCGCAACGTCACCGCCGGCGCGAAGTCGACCGTGACCACGATCGACTGGACCAAGGCCGGCCTGCGGACGGTGACGCTGGCGGGCGATCAGGTGCAGCTCGGCACGCTGACGCCCGGCCAGCCGGTCACGCCCGGTTTCGCCAAGCCGGCAAGCGTGAGCGCGGGCGACGGTCGCGCGGTATTCTCCGCCGATGGCCGCATCGCTGCAGCCGTGGTGCAGGATTACGAGCATGCCCCCGCCATCTATGCCGGACCGATCGGCGCGCTGCAGCAACTCACGCACGACAACGACGCGGCGCCCGCGCTCGTGACCGCGCGCAGCATCACCTGGAAGAACGAGGGGTACGACGTGCAGGGCTGGTTGCTCGCACCGCGCGTGCCGCCTGCGGGCCCATCTGCGGGCAAGGCGCCGATGATCACGCTCGTTCATGGCGGGCCCTCCTCGGCATCGATGCCGAACTATCTGTCCGAGACCTCGCTGAACGCTGCTCTCCTGAAGGCGGGCTATTACGTCTTTCTTCCCAATCCGCGCGGCAGCTACGGCCAGGGCGAGGCGTTCACCGCCGCCAACAAGCGCGATTTCGGGGGCGGCGACCTGCGCGACATCCTGGCCGGCATCGACGCGGTCGAGCGGCTCGCCCCGATCGACGACACACGCCTCGGCCTTGGCGGGTGCAGCTATGGCGGCTTCATGGCGATGTGGGCGAATACGCAGACCGATCGCTTCAAGGGCATCGTCGCGGGCGCCGGTTTGTCGAACTGGGTGAGCTATTACGGCACTAACGGCATCGACCAGTGGATGCTGCCGTTCTTCGGCAAGTCGATGTACGACGACATGAAGGCCTATGAGGACGTGTCGGCGATCTACCAGGCCAAGCGGGCGAAGACGCCGACCTTCATCTATGTCGGCGAGCGCGACATCGAGGTGCCACCCACCCAGTCGATCGAATGGTGGCACGCGCTGAAGGATCGCAACGTGCCGGTCAGCCTCGTAATCTATCCCGACGCCGGCCACTGCGTGACGGGACCGGAACAGTCCGCGGACGTGCGCCAACGCGCGATCGCCTGGTATGATCGCTACGTGAAAAACGCGCGCTGAGCCTTCCCTGAAACCCGTGCGCCCGCATCGTCGCCCGGGCTTCAGACGAAGCGCCCGACCTCGGTCAGCGCCGGATCGACCGGATAGCCGGTAACGTTGAGCCCGCCGGCGTCGAGCCAGGCGTGCGCCTCCAATGCCGTCCCGGTCGGATCGCGCACACCGAGATGCAGGTCGCTGTCGATCCCGCGACGCTCCAGCATCGTGCGCGCGGCGATCGCCTGCTGGAGGCACAGCGTCCGGAACGGCAGCCACGGAGCGACCGCGCCGATCGCCCAGCGGACCGCGAAAATCATGTCCGCCTCGGCTTGGGAGAGCGAGGCGAGGGGGGCAGGGGGGCGCATCCGGCTATGCGGTGCGAGGATACCGCCCAGAGAGCGAGCAAGGCCCCTGAACGGCAAGAGGTTGCGCAACCGTGCGAACAGCTGCGCCGCACCAGCCCAGACGATTAGCCCCCAAGCGGCACGGGTTATGCTCGAAGCGGCGCACGATCGACGCAGAGGCGGAACCACCGAACTTGCTCGTTCCCGTTAACGCGGTTGGGCGGAGATGACCGGCATGCTTCCTATCGCCTTGACCGCCGGCGGTCTTGCCGGGTGGACCATCCAGCTGCTATTTTGCACATTAGACGAAGACGAGTTTGACCGCTCGCTTCTGGTTCCTGCCCCCCCCCGCGTATCCCCAACCTGCTAATACGACGCAGGCTACGCGAACACATGATAATGCGGCTGACCGAGTGCACTGACGCTCGATCACGTCATTAAACCGTTCATTGAGCCCTCCGCCGTTCGCCTAAAAACACAGGTATTTTAACATCTTGTGGGCTTGGACATGGACAGCTTTCCGATAACGCACGCGCTTAATTGCCCTATCGCAGGAACCCTTGATGGTTGCGATCGTTTGGCCGGAAGAGCCGAACTGGCTAATACCTGGAGTGACCTATGATTAAGAAACTCGCCTTTGCCGCATCGGCTTTCACCTTGGCCGCCTTGCCGGTTGCAGCAAGCGCTGCCCCTGCCGCAAATTCGGCTGGGTCGCTCTCGCTATCATCGGTTCGCGCGGGCACGCCTACGTCGAAGGGCAGCAAACTGGCCGGTCTTCAGGATTCGAGCATTGCTCCGATCGTCATTGGTATCGGCATCCTCGCGGGTGTGACGTACCTGATCGTCGATCACGAAGACGATGACAACTCCGACAGCAACTAAGTGAAATGGGCCGGTAATTCCGGCCCATTTTTCATCGCGACCATCTAATCGCCTCGATCGCGTAACGGTACTATTTGCCCCTATCGGTTACCGATCATCTCCGGGTTTCAAGCTCGGGCAAACTCAGCTTTGGGGTTTGCCGCTGGACCTGTCGGGGAGAGTCCGCTAGCAATCCCGATTGCGGACTCTGGCCAACGCCTGACGTTGTTTGTCCCGACGGCTTTCCGGGAGACGACGCGTCGCGCCCCGCTTTGGCCTCCAATGTCGCAACACGGTCGGTCAGAAGTGAAATATCAAGCTTTTCGGGTGTCGCCTGCAGCGCGCCAACCTTACGTTCCAGTTCGTCGATGCGCTTATTGGCGGCTGCGATCCGTATACCCGCTTCCATCTGTTCGAGGTCCGCCTTCAAAGGATCCTGAACAGCCTTCGCCGCTGTGGGCGCGGGCGCCGATGTTTGGTCACAACCTGCCATAAGGATTAGCCACGGCAGCGACGTGACGGCTCTGAGAAAAAATGTCATGCTACTTAGACCTTAGCCAGCGCATAGTCCCGCACCAAGATCTTTTCAGGGATACGCCAAGCCCGGCTATCTTCCGAATCATCGGCAGGCTGACGGCGCGATGACGCACCAGTATATCCGTCGCACGCGACTGTCCGATCAGCGCGGCAAACTCCGCACGGGTATAGCCATTTATCCCCACCGCTGCCTCGATCGCATGCACCGGATTCAGCGACTCGATCGGCCAGCGCCAGCGTTCATACGTCTCGACCAGCGTAGCCAACACATCGAGCCGATCACGCGCCTGGGTGTCATCTTGCGCGCCCCACAGCGCCTCAATCTCGCGTAGCGCCGTTTCGTGATCCTCGTCGGTTCGGATCGGACAAATGTGCATCGCACCACTCCATTGGACATATTTAAAACAGGCTCACCGCCGCATCTGTCAAAGTCCGTATGCGTGCCGACGAACTTCATGAAGGCGATCAACGGCATCCAACCCAAACGCAACCACCATGTGATAGTCGCCACAAGCAACTTCAAACCGTACACGCTTTCTGTCGAGCAATTGGTTTTCAAAGTCCGTAACGGTCTTCGGGCGAATTTTCCAGGAAGCCGGGAACCTCATGCCAATGCCGCGAAGAGCTTCTGTCGTTGGCGCGGGACTTATAGCGCGATTAGATTATTCATAACGATGATCCATGATGATTCGCCGAAACCGCTATCAATACCTATTGCCAGCGCCGGAACCGTTCGCCGACACATTTATCAAACACCTCGTTATTGCGGGACATAGTCGGATGCGAGCTCAATAGACTTGTACCGCCTGACGCCGCAATCGCGCATATGGCCGCGCCTTCGTGAGGAGAGGGGAGGGGGAAGAACCTTGGTCAGGCAACACCCGCGCTCATAAATTCCCAGACTACCGCCTGTCGGATCGGCAATATTCCTGCCGAACGACGCAGGGGTTGTCACGACGGGTACGTATGACGAGCACGGAAAAAATGCCCGCCGTGACAGACAAGCTAGACATTCAATGGCCTTATTTCGCAATATATTATGTCAACAAGGTCTACTGGAAATGACACGTAAGAAGCGATAGGCGCCAAAGTGCCTTGATTGCTCTCAACCCGGGCTACGCGACTATATACCTAAAACAGCCCTCATTTCGCCACGTTCGATGCCCAAGTAAACTGCCCTTTTTTCTACCACTGCGAGCATATCACGGACGCGTGGCAACCTGTCATTAGGGCATTATCGGTACAAGGCCAGCTTAGGTACATTCGCGGAATTGAACATGATCGCCAATACACGTATTGTAGTAATCGGACTCGGCTATGTCGGTCTACCGCTCGCGATTGCCCTAGCCAAATCGTTCGAGACGTGGGGCCTAGATATCGATTCCGGTCGCATCGACGAATTAAGCCGCGGGCATGATCGCACGCGGGAAATCGCTCCTGACCACGTCGCTGCGTCGAGCCTTCGTTTGACAACGAATCCGGCAGACTGCCCCGCTGCCGATTTTTACATCGTCACCGTGCCGACCCCGGTCGATACCAACAATCAGCCAGACCTGTCGATCGTGATGGCCGCGACGCGAACCGTGGGTGAGATGCTGAGGGCCAACCGACGTTCAATTGTCGTCTACGAGAGCACCGTTTATCCAGGCGTGACCGAAGAGATATGCGGCCCTGAACTTGAGCAGGTCAGTGGACTGGCCTGCGGGAAGGACTTCTTCCTCGGTTATTCACCCGAACGCATCAATCCCGGCGACCGCGAACATACTATTGACCGAATTACCAAAGTCGTATCAGGCCAGACGCCGGCGGTGCTCGACGCGATTGCCAACCTATACGGAAAGGTGACGAGCGGAGGCGTGTTTCGCGCTATGTCAATAAAGGCCGCCGAAGCGGCAAAGGTGATTGAAAACGCCCAACGCGACATCAACATTGCGTTTGTGAACGAGATTACGCAAATCTTTGCGAAAATGGATTTGTCAATTTGGGACGTACTGGCGGCGGCCAGCACGAAATGGAATTTTCTGAAGTTCGAGCCGGGCCTCGTCGGAGGTCACTGCATCGGCGTCGATCCCTATTATCTCGCGCACCGTGCGGTTGAACTTAGCTGCGAACCGCGCATTATCCTGGCAGGCAGGGAAATGAACGACGGCATGGCGGCCTGGGTCGCGAGAGAAGTCCATAATTGGCACGCGGGCGGCCCCGGCCGCGTGCTTATTCTCGGCCTCGCGTTCAAGCAGGACGTGCCCGATCTGCGCAATTCCAAAGTTGCCGACCTTATAACTCGGTTCCGCGATCTAGGTCATCAGGTCGACGTTCACGATCCCCTCGTTTCTGCACAAGAGGCGCTGCACGAGTACGGGGTTGAGATGGTGTCCGAACCGAATTCTACCTATGATCTCATTGTGCTAGCCGTACCGCATCGCGTGCTCGTCGATGACTTTGGTCGGTTTGCCAAAATGCTGAACAGGGGCGGTGGAATCGTTGACCTGAAGAACGTCGTTGCGACGTCTGGACGGGTGCCCGCTGATTCCAAGATTTGGACAATGTAAACATCTCAGCCATCAGTTCGGCCAAAGTCCACAGCCCTCCATGAGAAATTGTCGCTACCGGCGTTCATCGTAACGGGCTTTATTCAATCGTACTCATCACGAGCTTTCAGCGTGATACTATGTTAGTTCGTGGGGCAGCGATCAGCGATTATTGCTCACAAGCGCTCATTACAGGATGCGTCCAAGCCGGTTGAGCCATACCAAGACGCCTCCCCGTTGCGGTGTTTACAGCGACGCAATGTTGAGAGCATGCTACCGCTCTTTTCGACACTGGTTAATTTCAAAATGCGCTGCTCGGTTACGAACAGCCGGTACCGCTACAGCCCGATGTGTAAGCGCAGAAATCGACGAAAGATCGTGTCCCACCGCGTGGTGTAGCTTCAGCGGCGTAGCCGCTTTGATCTCCGGACATGGCCGGGTCGATCACGCCGCCATGGACGACAACGTGACTGCGGGATCATCGCTCAATTGCGTTACG
>Ga0265296_1001062_pt1 | contig 33986 bp, 29 predicted proteins | sample MunlanPumphouse1_FD_189073 | JGI IMG/M metagenome (GOLD analysis project Ga0265296, IMG submission 189073) | Groundwater microbial communities from a municipal landfill in Southern Ontario, Canada - Pumphouse #1 | ecosystem: Environmental > Aquatic > Deep subsurface > Groundwater | place...
CTGGAGCAGGTTCCAAGGGTTGGGCTGTTCGCCCATTAAAGCGGTACGTGAGCTGGGTTCAGAACGTCGTGAGACAGTTCGGTCCATATCCGGTGCAGGCGCTCGAGACTTGAGTGGAGTCCTTCCTAGTACGAGAGGACCGGAAGGAACTGACCTCTGGTGTACCAGTTGTCGCGCCAGCGGCACACGCTGGGTAGCCATGTCGGGAAGGGATAAATGCTGAAGGCATCTAAGCGTCAAGCCCACCACAAGATTAGGTCTCGTTTAAAACGATCCCTGGCAGATCACCAGGTTGATAGGCCGGAGGTGTAAAGCCCGTAAGGGCTGTAGCTGACCGGTACTAATTGATCGAAACTAATCAGGCGAGGACTATTTCTCTGCAGTTAAAACAAATAAATCCCGGTGACTAAACCGGAGGGGCCACACCTGTTCTCATTCCGAACACAGCAGTTAAGCCCTCCAGGGCCGATGGTACTTACGATTTCATCGTTGGGAGAGTAGGACGTTGCCGGGGTTTATTTTTTCCACCTTATCACACTTGACAATCTCCATTTACACATTATAATTCCTTGCAGGGGGTGGATGTTTTGAAAAATATATCCATTTTAGTTTTGGTAATGTTTGTGGCTTCTTTGGTAGCGGGCTGCGGTAAAGTTGCTACGACCACGGCAGCTTTAACGGGCGGGAGCACGCTGGGAACTTCTGCGGGAACTTCGGCTTCGACCGCGACCAGTCTCACCGGCCTGGCTAGCTCTTTTGGGTCGATGGGTGGCGGCTCTACGCCTAGCAGTATTACCTCGGCTTCATTAAGAATCAGAACACAGGATGCGCCGCCCGCCAGTTTCTTCTCTGCATTGCCGGCCGATGGATATATGGAAGTGCCGGGAATGAAAACGGGGGAAACGGTTCAAATAAGATTTAGGACCCTGGTGGGCGATCATGTCATCAATGCCGCCTATTTGGCCGATAAAAACTTGGGATCGCTCGAAGGTTTCAGCTGGAACGATCTTTCATCTGGGCCGCCGGCGGCGGGCTTCAACTTTTTGACCGCCATGGCCACCTTTGATGCCACTCCGCAGTATGGCGGGAGGATCTCCTCCATGTGGGAATATATCTGCTTTAGTCAGATCGCTCCTTCACTTACTGATATGGCACACGGGATTAATATTCCGGCCTCGGGTTTTGGGTCTTATCCCGCCGGAATAAATTTGAGCGCTATGGAAGGTCTTTCCAGAGTCGGCACCAACACCCTCGATTCTACGACTGAAGCCCGGGACTATATGATGGGCGGGGTGGACGCGCATGTGGTTAAAACGAGCGGTACCCAGACCTATGACTTCACCATGAGTTCAACCATGGTCATAGATACAACTTTAGGGGGGCGTCCGGTTCCCGATACCATGACCGGGACCGGGGTTATGACCGCCGAGGGCAAGACCATGCAGCTCACTATCTCCATGGCTGTTAACCATTCAACCGGCAAGCCCAACAGCGGCACTATGACCATGGTAACCTCCGACGGCTACACCATTTCGATGACGGTGAACGCCGACGGCACGCAGGACGGGACGGTCACGCTCACCGCAACGGGAGCGACTGTGGCGACTATACATCTCGATGCGGACGGCTCGGGCTATGTGGTAGATGCGGCGACGGGAACCAGGACGACTATAAGCCGGCCAACCTGATTCTTATCTGATAGTTTGGCAAAACCCCGGCCGATCCTGAGCTTGACGAAGGATTGACCGGGGTTTTTGTTTTTGCTAAACTCTGTAAGGTCGAGATAATCCCGGGTAGCTCAATGGTAGAGCAATCGACTGTTAATCGATTGGTTACAGGTTCGAATCCTGTCCCGGGAGTGGCTCGACTTGGTCGCTTTTTTTGTTCGAAAATATAGGAGGGTAAAAACATGAAAATCCGTGTTGTTGCTATGTCGCTGGCGCTTCTGGTCCTCTTCGGTCTATTTGTCTTTATTCAGGGCTGCGGCCAAAAAACTTCCGGTTCCTCCGGCAACACTAACTACTCGATCCAGGGGAAATTGGCCAGTCTAACTGCGTCCTCGTCAGGCAACCAAGCCTCGGCCACCGACACCATCACCCACATTGCCGCGGCCGGGTCGAATGGCGAAGTTTTCTTTGCCAGCCTTGGTTCGGACGGCACTTTCAGCATTGACATCAATAAAGGCTTTCCCTACGCGCTGGGATTTTACAATAAAACCGGGTCGACCATTACCCTTCTGGGGTACTTAAAGCAGGACGACGTGAATTGGGATTCCCTTCCGCTGATGAGCCCCGCCGGAAGCTCAACCGATCTGGGTACGGTCACGGTCGATTCTTCGAGCTTGGAAGCCAGCACCTCGGTGAACCTTTCAAGCCTGATAGCCGGCCTGAACCTAGGTGACACGGCCACGGCCGCTTATTACGGCGAGATCGACACCCCGATGTCGGTCTTTACCAACGTCGATGTCGACGGCAACGGCGAATTCGATGCGCTCGAAAACAAGGCCTATCTGTTCCAGACCTATGTCAACATGGGGGGCAACAAGACCGGCCAGATCGCCAATATGCAGAACGGGAATTACAACAGCACCTACCAGCCCAGTCCGGAATCCTATACGGTTGTCCTGGGCGGCAGGGGCGACAGTAAAACAGTAGGCACTGCGGTCACTTTTAACTTTCCCCAGCCGGTCGAGTCTACTTCCGGAAGCCCTTCCACCGCTGTGACGGCCGCGGTGGAGTCAACTACGTCCAGCGATATCTGGACCTGTTATTCAAAAGTTAACGGCAATCCGATCGTTTTGCCGGTGGTGACCCCGCCCGGCAATTACACCATTAGCGTGGGTTCCAGCACCTATACTTTTAATAATTACCGGTCGTCGGAAACGGTCAAAGTAAATTCCAACGACGGGATCGTTTATCCGGTCTTTAACCTGGTCGTGAACGCGGCCGGCAACATCACGACCGTAAATTATAAGTGGAAAAAGCTGGTTAACGGGACGATCACGGACGCTACCACCAAAGACCTGGCGGTCGCCGTGGAAGACACGTCAACCAATACGGCCTTCGTTCATACCAGTCCTTTCATCTCATTTTTTGCCGATGCCAATACGCTGTTCGGCAGTGTGCTTAAATTTGATCGTGACGGCAGCTCGCTTGACGTCAGTTCCTCGAACATCAAGCTGGCCGAAGTCCACCATATACAAGCTTCTTATAATCTGACTTCCCGGGTGGTCTGCAAATTCGATCTATATTGAGCACGAGAGTCGGTTCTCGAGCGGGCCGGGGAGACGGGTTAAGATGGTTGTTTATCTTATTGCTCATTTCTGTTCCCCTTTTCCTCGGATGCGGCCGTATTCTTCCTTCCAGTGCGGAAACCTGGGTGGATGAGGGCGTTCTGTTCGATCCTGACACAATCGGTATAGCCGGGGCGTTAGGCATCTCGGATTGCTCCATAATCCAGCTGGCCGACGGCCGCTGGCGTATGTTTGTCAGCATCAATACCGCAACCACCACTGCCGCGCTTTACAGTGCCTCCTCAACCAATGGCACTAATTGGACGCTCGAAGCGGGGACCAGGTTGCCGGATATCACCGTCAGCCGTCCGATCAAATTGAGCAACGGGGATTACCGGCTGTATTACAATGCTCACGATAATGGCGGCATCTTGAGCGCGCTTTCGACCAATGAGGGCTGGAGCTTCACGACTGAAAGCGGAACCCGGATAGCTACGGGTGATGCCCACGACCGGCTGGCGGTGGATAACGGGACGACGCTCTTGCTTTCCGATGGGTCTTTTAAATTATATTACGGCGGATCGAATGACAATGGGGCAATTATTCATTTCAAGATCTTGAGTGCGACCTCAAACGACGGCCTGACTTTTACCAAAGATTCCGGTGTCCGGCTCACCAGCGCCGAGGATCGAGTCACTCATCCCCACGTCTTTGTCTATCAGGGCCAATATATTATGTATTACTCCACCAATTCTTATATCTATAAAGCGGTTTCAACCGATGGCGTCACTTGGTCGGAGTCCGGCTCAACGGGTATTGCCGGAGCCGATCCTTATGTCTTTCAATTAAGCAACGGCGATTGGAGGATGTTCTACAACACCTATGACGCCGCTACCAATAAAAGCTACCTGCGCTCGGCTCTTTGGCGCCGTTTATAGTATAATTACAGCATGACAAAGATCGGCATCATCGGCGGCACGGGGCTGGATAATCCGGAGATAATGAAGAAGGTCTCCGAGAAATCGGTCACCACCGAGCACGGCCAGCCATCTTCGAGTTTGATCTATGGCGAGATCGGCGGGGTAGAGGTCGTGATACTGGCCCGCCACGGCAAAGACCACAGCATCATGCCCACCAAGGTGAATTATCTGGCCAATATGCTGGCGCTCAAAGAGATCGGGTGCACCCATATTTTGGCCGCCACCGCGGTGGGATCGTTAAGGGAAGATATCAAGCCCGGCAACCTCGTTTTCCCTTCCCAATTCATTGATTTTACCCGGCACCGCAACCTTACATTTTTCCATGATAAGGTCGTACATACGCCAATGAGCGAACCCTATGATAAAAAAATGACCGATATTCTCTGCCAGGGATGCAAAGAACTGGGCTATGCCTTTAATCGCAATGTCACGGTGATCACCATAGAGGGCCCGCGATTCTCGACCAAGGCCGAAAGCAAGATGTTCCGCGCCTGGGGAGCGGACATCATCAACATGTCCACCTGCCCGGAAGTGATCCTGTCTGCCGAGCTGGGTATGCCTTACCAGACCATCGCCATGTCCACCGATTACGACTGCTGGAAAGACGACGAGGCGCCGGTGACCTACGAGATGATCATGCAAAGGATGAAAGAGAACGCCGATAAGGTGATCAACCTACTTATCAAGGTGATCCCGAGGATAAAATAATGCCGATAAAATCCCGCATCCGCACCGTCCCTCACTGGCCCAAAAAGGGCATCATGTTCCGCGATATCACCACTCTGCTCAAAGATCCGGTCGGCTTTAAGATCTGCATCGATGAGTTCATTAAGCGATATGAGAAGAGGGATATAGACGTAGTGGTAGGGATCGATTCACGCGGATTTATCCTGGGCGGGGCGATCGCCTATCTTTTGGGCAAGGGATTCGTGCCGGTTAGGAAAAAGGGTAAGCTGCCCGCCGAGACGGAAAAAGAAGAGTATGCCCTGGAATACGGCACCGATACCATCGAGATCCACAAGGATGCCATCGAGAAAGGCCAGAAAGTGCTGATCATCGACGATCTTATCGCTACTGGCGGCACAGCCCTGGCCGCGGCCAAGCTGGTGAAGAAATTGGGAGGGGAAGTGGTGGAGTTTGGCTTTATCGTGGACCTGCCCGACCTGGGCGGACACAAAAAGCTCGAACAACACGGATTTTCTGTCTACGCACAGACCTCTTTTGAGGGGGAATGAGGGTCAAGGGTAAACAATACCGCACCGTCTGGATGGAAGGCGAAACCGTCTTCCTGATCGACCAAAACCAACTCCCCTTTAAGTTCAAGATCGTAAAAGCTAAAACTTGCCGGGATACCTGCCTGGCCATTAAGTATATGATTGTCAGGGGGGCGGGGGCTATCGGAGCGGCGGCCGGATTTGCTATGGCGCAAGCGGTCCTCGAAGGCGACCGTGAACGCGGAAGAAGGCGGATCGAAGCCACACGGCCAACTGCCCAGAACCTTTTCTACGGTGTGGAACGAGTTTATAGAGCCAAGGATGCCTATCGGGAAGCGCAGGCGATCGCCGATGAGGATGCGGGAGGCTGTAAAAAGATAGGGGAATGCGGCAATAAGCTGATCAAGAAGGGCGCCCGGATACTCACGCATTGCAATGCCGGCTGGCTGGCCTTTGTTGACTATGGCTCGGCGCTTTCGCCCATCTATGCCGCTCACCGGCAAGGCAAGAAGATCTTCGTATTTGTTGATGAGACCCGTCCCCGCGGACAAGGAGCCCGGCTTACTGCCTGGGAACTCAAGAACGAAAAAGTGCCTCACGCTATCATTCCCGATAATGCCGCGGCCCATTTCATGTCCCAAGGTGAGATCGACCTGGTGATCGTGGGGGCCGACCGCATCGCGAAGAACGGGGATACCGCTAACAAGATCGGCACCTTGGAGAAGGCCATCTGTGCCAAAAGATACGGTATTCCTTTTTACGTAGCGGCGCCTACTTCGACCTTTGACTTAAAATGCAAAAGTGGAAAGCAAATACCTATTGAGGAACGCGGCCAGGAAGAAGTGCTGTATCAGGCCGGTCTTACCAAGAGCGGTAAAGTAGAAAAAGTGTTGGTTTGTTCACCCGGGTCGACCGCTAAAAACCCGGCTTTCGACGTTACCCCGGTAGAATTGATCGCAGGATATATAACCGAAAAGGGGGTCCTTACACCAAAAAGCTTTCGAACTGCCAGACATCATCGGCTTTAGGCGTCGGCCTACCATTGAATTTCTCATAAAGATCTACCCGGTTCTTCAAGGGCGTCCAGTCGGTCGGCTGGGATACGAAAGGCCCCAGATACAATTTAGCGACTTCCAAAACTTCTTTGTAAGGCAGATCGTCAGGCACGCAGAATCCTCTTTGAGGATTGCGAACCATCCACATAGCCGCTCCCACGACCGAACAGGCGACCTGCAGGGTGGTAGCGTTCTGGTGGGGTGCCAACTGCCGGCTTTCTTCGATATCGAGCAAGCTTCCTGTCCACCAGGAAGTAAAATCATGGCCCATGAGCAGAACTCCCAGCTCATCCCGGCCGGAGATTATCTCATCGGTCAATACTCTCTGCTCTTTTTGCAGATCGTACCATCTCATTTCCAGCTCGTGCAGGGAATTGATGGCCGATTCGGAAGGACAATAAGCGTAATGGACGGTCGGTCGATAGACGGCTTGACCGTTTTCCCACACTGTCAAGTGGTCGGATATAGTAAAGGCCTCCCCATGGCGCACCACCATGCCGGTGATCTCGCCGACCGGCACCCAGGAGCGCACCCAGGTCTTGATCCCCATCTGCGCCAGGCAGATCTGGTTCTGGGGGCCCGTCTTGTGGGTATAGGCATTCTTGGGCAGTTTTTTCTCATGCGTTCCCCATCCCATCTCCGCAGGCGCTACCCCTTCTTCGCGGAAACCCTCGACCGACCAGGTATTGACGAACTCATTTACTTCTTTGGGTTTGTTGGTGATCTGGGTGTCGCGCTCGCTGATGTGGATGACCTTAACGCCGGCTAGCTGGGCAATTTTTGGGAAGTTCTGGTTCTTAAAGCCGGCTTTCAATTCCGGGACCCGTTTGTCGGCCGGTTTTTCTTTTATAATCTTATTGGCAATGTCCTCCAGGGCTACTTTAACGAAATGCGAGACCAGCCCGGGATTGGCGCCGTGCTCCACCACCGCGGTCGCGCCCGAATTGCCGCCCCATTTATTTTTTACCATCTCGCGGATGGCCATATGGCGCACATAAAGCGTCCTCTCGGTCGGGGTCTTATCTTCAGCTCCCTCGTAAGGATCCCAGAGTTCGGTCGAAGTGTTGATGTATAAGACATTATTATCGTGGCACCACTGCATGATCTCGGTGCATTCAATATTCCAAGCCAGGTCGATGATCAGGTCGCCCGATCCCACGTATTCGGCCAGTTTCTTGCCCATATTCTCGCGGGTGATCCGGTCTACGACGTATTTTACGCCTTGGTCCAAGACCTCTTTAACGGCCGGGCGGAAATCCATAAAATCCATTACGGTTATCCTCTGCGGGGGCATATCGAAATGCTTTAAAAGCAGGGGCAGGGTGCAGCGGGAAACAAAACCGCAGCCGATAACCAGGATCTTTCCGTTAAATTTTACTTTCATTACGTTTTTCATTATACTATAATGGATTTGTGATTATCAAACACAAAAAACTCTTATCCTGGATCAAGGAAATGGCTGCTCTCTGCAAGCCGGATAAGATCGTGTGGTGTGATGGTTCTGAAGAAGAAAAGAAGCGTTTCGAACAGGAGGCCTTCCGTACCGGAGAGCTTATCGAGCTAAACCAGGAAATTCTCCCCGGCTGCGTTTATCACCGCACCTCGCCCACCGATGTGGCCCGCACCGAACATTTAACCTTTATCTGCACTAAAAAGAAATCCGACGCCGGCCCTACCAACAACTGGATGAGTCCCAAAGAGGCCTTTGAGAAGGGACGCCAATTGTTCAAAAATTCCATGGTCGGGCGGACCATGTATGTCATTCCTTTTTCCATGGGCCCGGTGGGCTCATCTTTCAGCAAGATCGGCATAGAACTTACCGACAGCATCTATGTTGTGCTTAATATGCGCATTATGACCCGCATGGGCGCACCCGTGCTCGAAAAGCTGGGAAAGGACGGCGCTTTTACCCGCGGCCTGCACAGCAAGGCCGATCTCGATCCCAACCGCCGCCTGATCCTGCATTTTCCCGAAGAAAACACTATCTGGTCGGTGGGCTCGGGCTACGGCGGCAACGTCCTTTTGGGCAAGAAATGCCTGTCATTACGCCTGGGCTCGTATCTCGGCCGTAGAGAAGGCTGGTTGGCGGAGCATATGCTGATCATGGGGATCGAAGATCCCAGTGGATATATCGGATACATCGCCGCGGCTTTTCCCAGCGCCTGCGGCAAGACCAACCTGGCCATGCTGATCCCTCCCGAAGGTCTCAAAAAGAAGGGCTATCGTATTTGGACGGTGGGAGACGATATCGCCTGGATGCGCATCGATACCGACGGCCAGCTCTGGGCGGTAAATCCCGAAGCCGGCTTTTTCGGCGTGGCGCCGGGCACCAATTCCAAGACCAATCCCAATATGATGAAAGCCATCCAGTCGAACACCATTTACACTAATGTTCTATTAAAGATGGATAAGACCGTATGGTGGGAGGGCGGGGACCCGCCGGTGCCGAACGAGGGCATCGATTGGCAGGGGCGTCCCTGGAGACCGGGAACCGATGTATTGGCCGCTCATCCCAACAGCCGGTTCACCGTGCCCGCCCGGCAGTGCCCTTCGATCACTAATCGCCTGGAACATCACCATGGAGTTCCCATTTCCGCGATAATTTTCGGCGGGAGAAGAGCTCGACTGGCCCCGCTGGTATACGAGGCCTTCACCTGGAAGCACGGGGTCTATATGGGGGCGACCATGGCCTCCGAACGCACCGCCGCGCAGTACGGCAAACAGGGAGAGGTGCGCCGCGATCCTATGGCTATGCTGCCGTTCTGCGGTTATAACATGGCGGATTACTTCAAGCACTGGCTCCAAATGGGCAAGCGTATGGCGCGTCCGCCCAAGGTCTTTCATGTCAACTGGTTCAGAACCGATGAAAACGGCGATTTCCTCTGGCCGGGATTCGGCGAGAATTTACGGGTGCTGGAGTGGGTCATCGACCGCTGCCGGTCAGGGGTGGGAGCGGCGGAATCACCCATCGGTTATGTTCCGAAAGTCGAAGACCTGGACCTTAACGGGTTGAACCTGCAAAGCGGCGCCATAGATAAACTTTTGGAGATCAATAAAACGGAATGGAAGGAAGAATTAAAGGATCATCGGGAATTCTTCAAGATGTTCGGCAAGAGATTGCCCAAGGAAATTTGGGACGAATATCGGGCCCTCGAGAAACGCCTCGCTTAATAGACCTCAATTTTTGAGAACTGCTTTTCCCCCAGAAACCAGGTGCTGTTGAGCAAAGTCACGATGGGGTGCCGGTCGAATTCGATTATGTTGACACAGCAATTGTCCTGCTTGATGCGCCAAAAATTATCCAACCCCAGGTTCATGTAATGGAAAAGGATGGTGCGGTTTATCCCTCCGTGGCCCACCACGCAGACCGTTTTTCCCTTGTGCTCAGAAATGATCTTTTCGATCTCTTTAACTCCCCGTGCCTGGAGCTCCTCCAGGGTCTCGGCTTTGGGGATCTTGGCTTGGTCGGGGTGGAGCAGCCACGTCTCGTAGATCTCGGGATAATTCTGTTTGATGTCGGTGAACTTTAATCCTTCGAATTCCCCATAGAACCTTTCAATGAGCCCCGGCAGGGGAATGGGGGCGAGGTTATGGGGTTCGCCGATGAGGCGGGCGGTTTCCATGGAACGGAGCAGGGTCGAACAATATAGGGCGGCGAATTTTTCGTGCTTCAAAGCCCCGGCCAACTGCCCGGCTTCTTCAACTCCCAGCGAGGATAACGGCGAATCTCCCTGGCCCTGGTAGATCATTTCAATGTTAGAAAGGGTCTCACCGTGGCGGAGCAAAAGGAGTCGGGTGGTCATTTAGAGGACTTCTTCGAGCTTGACGGCGCCGCTGTAAAGCGCCTGGCCGATGATACAGCCTTCGATCGGGAGTTCTTTTAATCTTTCCACATCCTGTTTGGCGGAGACGCCTCCCGAGGCGATCACCGGCACCGTTACGGAGGCGGCGAATTTTTCGATCGCGGTAAAGTTCGGGCCCTTCAGCATGCCGTCCTTGCTGATGTCGGTGTAGATGAATCTTTTCACTCCTAAAGAGATGGCCTCGGAGGCCAAAGTTGTTACATTCTTACTCGAAACCCTGGTCCAGCCGTTGGCCACTACATCTTCGCCTTTGGCATCGACCGAAACGATGATCTGCTCGCCGAACTTTTCGCACACGTTGCTTAATAGATTATGGTTAAAAATGGCGGAGGTGCCCAGCACGATGCGGTCCACGCCCATCTTGATGAGCTCTTCGATCTGGTCCATTCGCCTGACGCCGCCGCCCACCTCTATGGGGATGTTCAGCTCCTTGGCGATCTTTTTCACTATGCTTAAATTCTCCGGTGTTCCGGTGCGGGCGCCGTCGAGATCCACCACATGCAGGCGCTTGGCACCCTTGCTCTCCCAGAGCTTGGCGGCTTCGAGCGGGTCTTCAAAGTAGACCGTCTTCTGCTCGAAACGTCCCTGTTTAAGCCGCACGCACTTGCCGCCCAAAATATCGACTGCCGGTATTATTTCAAAAGACATAATTTTCCAAAATTCTCCAGTATTTTCATTCCTACATCCCCGGATTTTTCGGGGTGAAATTGAACCGCGTGGAGGTTGCCTTTGGTCAAGACCGAGGCAAAGGTGACCCCGTAGTCCGTTTCCGCGGCCACCGCGCTCTTATCCGCGGGGTCGGGATAGTAAGAATGTGCAAAGTATACCATAGAACCGGAAGCGATTCCATCGAGCAGTGGAGAGGGATGCTTGATGAGCAGTCGATTCCAGCCCATCTGGGGGATCACTAGTTCATCCTCCCAGGCAGTGCCCTTGAAGTCGAATTTCCTGACCGCTCCTTCGAGGATGGCGAAGCCGCGCTCCCGGCCTTCTTCTGAGGTGGGGAAAAGGAGCTGGTAGCCCAGGCAGATGCCCAGGTAGGGCTTGCCGCGGGCGATGGACTCAACGATTGAGCCCTCCAGGCTCTTTTTGCGGAGTTCTAAAAGCGCGGCATCGAAAGCGCCCACTCCCGGAAGTATCACGCCTTTAGCCCCGGCAATGGCGCTTTTATCACTAGTCAGGACCGCGTCAAATCCCAATTTTTCGAGGGCTTTCTGCACACTGCGCAGGTTCCCCGCGCCGTAATCAACGATGGCTATAGACAAAGCGCGATGGCTCCTAACAGCCCCGAGCGGGCGCCCAGGCGGGCGCGGACGATCTTCGCCGCGCGGGCGGGAAGTTTGAGGACGTGTTTTTCATATTCTTTACAAGCCGGCTTGAACAAAAGATCTCCCAGATTTGATAATCCGCCGCCCACTACTACCAGTTCCGGATTGAAAATATTGACCAAATTAGCGATCCCTATTCCTAGATAACCCGCGGTCTCCTCGATAACCTTGATTGCCTTTTTATCACCCTGCTGGGCTTTGATGTGGATGGCCAGGGCGTCTTCACCCGAGCGGGTCTTGATAGAAGTGCCGGAAGCCATAGCTTCGAGGTCGCCTCGGTTACCACAGCCGCACTTGAAGCCGCGCGGGTCGATCACCATGTGGCCGAACTCCCCGGCCGAGCCATTGGCCCCCCGGTATACTTTTCGGTCGATGATGATCCCCCCGCCAATCCCCGTCGAGACCGTCATATATATGAAATCCCTGGCGTTTTTACCCGCGCCGAAAAGCGCTTCCCCCAATGCCGCACAATTGGCGTCGTTATCGATAAAGATTGGAACATTAAAATACTTGCCCAACTCCTGTTTAAGATTGACTTTTTTCCAGCCGGGCAGGTTAGGGGGCTCGATGACAACACCGGTGTTATAGTCGATGGGTCCGGGGATCCCCAGGCCCAACTTGAAAAGTTTTCCGTGATTGCTGTGGACCAGCATTTCCACAGCTTTGACAATGTTCTTGATGACCTGGTTTTTGCCTTTGCCGGCCTCGGTAGGGACGATAATCTCGGAGATCAGATCGCCCAGCTCATCCGCCGCCGCCGCGGCGATCTTGGTCCCGCCCAGGTCTATACCTACGATGATCTTCTTCATGGGGGGAGTATAACATTTAGCAGAAATACCCGCAAGATTTCAGCGCCCTAATCCGATATATAAGTAGAAGACCCGAGAGTCTATTCGCCTGTATAGATGAAGGAAGTATCTATAACAGCGTGCTGATAGGCACGCTGTTTTATTATAAGGGGGCGTAGGTGGGAGAATTCGACTTATCAAGAGTATTTGTAAATACCGGCGGCTATGGGATGCAATTAACTCCGCCCGAAACTTCGCAAACTGCCGATACGCAGCAAAGCGCACCCGCAAACGTTCAATCCCAAGCTCCCTATACGCCAACCATCTCACCGCTGTCATCAGACCTAAATTATCATGAAGAATATTCTATCGTAAGCGATTATGCCGCGGCCGAAGCCGAACTGCTGGCCAATATCCCTCCGGATGCGATAAATGCTTATTTTGCCGGCGAAGAGGTTCCGGATGACCAGAGGGAAATGCTTGAAGCGTATGATCAAAAGAGATCGGCCTTGCTGGAATATGAGCAGGAGCTTTTTAGGCAAGCATTTTTATCCGGTACCGATCCTACCGCAGAAAATAGGTGGAGGAGCTTCGAGGGGCTGGTTAATGAATCGGGAATCGGTGAAAGTATCGCCGCAATCTTGATCTCCCTGGCCGATCCCCATATGGATCCTTTCGATAGAGTTCTTCTCTACGATTATGCATTCTCGGATGAGGTCTCAGATGATTTGGCACGCCAAGTTGAAGACCGCTTTGTCTATTCGTGGCGGGAAGGGAATTTATCTTATAACGGATTTGGTAAACCTTTGTCTCCGGAAAAAGCTTTTCTAAATGGAATATCGGTTATTTTCGGAGACGGGGTCCCTTCCTTCGCTCAAGCGGTGCTGGGGGATAGCTTGCCTGAAACGCTTACGCTTTTATCTGATGAGGCCGCTCAGCTTTATCTGCAGATGAGCGATGATGATTTCAACAAAGAATTACTGCTATCCGAGAGAGAATATAGTCGGACCCCGCTGGGATCAGAGCTTAGGATTACAGCCTATCGGCGTTTTGCGGATCTCAATACGATCACTTATGTAAGGGGATTAGATTATGAAGAATCTTCGGACGAGATTATGCAAATTAATTTTCCTGGAATATCCTCCGCTGAGCTTGAGACCTTGGAAGCCGCCACTCAAAATCAGCAAGAATTTATCTCTTCGGTTGAATATTTTGCGGGAGAATACTATAAAACCGATTTATACAGTGAACGACGCTCTCTGTTGATAAGAATTCTATGTTATTTAGATCAAACGGCCCCGGCTTTTAATATTAATAGACAACAAATGGATGAATATCTGGCAAAAGCCGAACAAAAAGCAGAAAATCCCATAACTTTAGATTCGGTTACTTCAATAAGCGAACTGGATCCCGATCGCGATATCTCCGTTTCTCCCGAGGGGTTGCCTGCGGAGGTTCAAGATATTTTAAGGCAAACCGGCTATTGGGAACAAGTAAGCCAACTTCGGGAAATTAAATTTTTAAGCGGTGAGGTTGATTTGCCTGATTCCAGGATGTTCAATGATACCTCCTATGACGGCCTGGCCTATGCTTATCTCGGTTGTGTAGAGATAGAATGGAAAGGGCAAGACGCTTGGGAAATCGCCGATGCGCTGGTCCATGAGGCCGCGCACGTCGCCTGGCGACACCAAGCACAAAACGAATACGAACGCGAACCATTGCCGAATGAAAGACATTCCTGCCTGATGGAAGCAGGGTTCCTTCAAAGCTATCTTAATAATACAAATTTAATTGAAGAAGATAGAAGAAACGTTGAGCTTTTCTTTGTAGATAGGGCAGCTTGCGTGACGTCGGCCGATCGGGCGATGGGGACATCACCAGATAACTATGATCCCCATGTCTTGCCTTCGGCGGAATATCTGGCTTCCCTGGGATTGGAAGACCTTTCACAATTCGATCTAAATATCGCAGCTTATTTTCAGGTTCACGCTTACGCGGCTGATGAGATCAGTTTGCATAATTTTATTTGGGAAGGCGCTGATCGTCCGGAGGCGGAACTTAAATTGGTTGAAGACATCCTTGGGAGGGTCATGCGAGGAGATTCCTTCTTGGCGTTGAATTATGCTTATGATCAAGGTGTTTTAGTTAACTCAGAGATTGATTTGGTTTCCGATAGCGGATCCAGTCGGAGTTTGAATGACGGCGAGATTGAAGCCTTATTACATTTCTTTCCCTCGATCAATGCGCTTGCTCGAATAGCGAGTCGCGTCCGCTCTAGTGATGAGTCCATCAGCTATTTGATCAGTGCCGGCGATCTTCTGCCGGAAATTTACAGTTATACTCTTAGGGCTCATCCCAATTCTCTGCTTAATCGTTAGTTAGCACTCCCTTCCCCCGACTGCCAAATAACCCTTGACATCCTAAGCCCCTTCTTGCTATAATTAGCACTCCGATAGATTGAGTGCTAGTCATTTCGCTTATCAATAAGCATAAAAAAAGGAGGTGAGTTAAAGTATGGCAAAACCGAAACTTACTCCCTTGGGTGATAGAGTTGTAGTTAAACCCGAACCCGGCGAGGAGATGACCCGCTCCGGCATCGTGCTTCCCGACACTGCCAAGGAAAAGCCCCAGGAGGGCACCGTGGTGGCCGTGGGATTTGGACGCATCCTGGATAACGGGCAGAAGGTCCCGGTAGAAGTTAAAGTGGGTGACAAGATCATCTACAGCAAGTACGGCGGCTCCGAAGTTAAAATAGACAACGAGGAGTACATCATCTTGCAGGAAAGAGACATTTTGGCAGTTAAAGCATAAATAGGAGGTGGAATTAAATGGCAGCAAAAGAAATGAGATTCGGCGATGACGCCTGGCGCGCGGTAGAAAAAGGCGTAGCCAAGGTCGCCAACGCCGTAAAGATCACTCTGGGCCCCAGAGGCCGCAATGTGATATTAGAAAAGAAGTGGGGATCGCCCACCATCACCAACGATGGAGTGACGATCGCCAAGGAGATCGATCTCGAAGACCCGTTCGAGAACATGGGAGCCCAGCTCCTTAAGGAAGTGGCCAGCAAGACCAATGACATCGCCGGGGACGGCACTACCACCGCCACGGTGCTCGGCCAGATAATCTTCAAGGAAGGGCTCAAGAGCGTCGTATCGGGGATCAATCCCATGGCGCTCAAGCGCGGCATCCAGAAAGCGGTGGACAACGCCGTAGCCGAGCTTAAAAAGCAGAGCAAATCGGTGGAGACCAAGGAAGCCATCTCACAGGTGGCCACCATCTCCGCCAACAATGATTCCGAGATCGGCAGCCTGATAGCCGACGCCATGGAAAAGGTGGGAAAAGACGGGGTCATCACCGTTGAGGAATCAAAGGGGATCGATACCACTCTGGATGTGGTGGAAGGCATGCAGTTCGACAAGGGCTATGCCAGTCCCTATATGGTGACCGACCGGGAGAGAATGGAATCGGTGCTGGAGGATTGCTTTATCCTCATAACCGATAAAAAGATCTCCGCCATCAAGGACCTGCTCCCGACCCTCGAGAAGACCGTACAGTTAAGCAAGCCCCTGCTCATCATTGCCGATGAGATCGAAGGGGAAGCGCTGGCCACCATCGTGGTCAACAAACTGCGCGGAACCCTCAACTGCGTGGCGGTAAAAGCCCCGGGATTCGGCGATAGGCGCAAATCCATGCTCGAGGACATCGCCATCGTCACCGGCGGCGAGGTCATAACCGAGGACAAGGGATTGTCCTTGGAGAACGTGCAGGACAACTGGTTCGGCAAGGCCAAAAAATGTGTGGTCCGCAAGGAAGACACCACCATCATCGAAGGCGCCGGCACCAGCAAAGCCGTCAAGGATCGGATCAGTCAGATCAAGAAAGAGATCGAAGACAGTGATTCGTCCTATGACAAGGAAAAGCTCCAGGAAAGGTTGGCCAAGCTTTCGGGCGGAGTAGCGGTGATCAAGGCGGGAGCCGCCACCGAGACCGAGCTTAAGGAAAAGAAACACCGCATCGAGGACGCGCTGGCCGCGACCCGGGCGGCAGTGGAAGAGGGTATTATCGCCGGAGGCGGCTCGACCCTGGTCCATATTCTTCCCGCGCTCGAGAAGCTGGAAGAAAAGGTCACCAATCCGGATGAGAAGATCGGCATGTCCATTGTGCGCCGGTCGCTGGAGGAACCCTTAAAGCAGATCGCGACCAACGCCGGTTGGGAAGGGTCGGTAGTAGTGGATCAGGTTAAGAAGGAAAAGTCCGGAATGGGCTTTGACGCACAGAAGTTCGAATACACCGACATGTTCAAGGCCGGTATCGTGGACCCGCTCAAGGTTACCCGCTCCGCTCTGCAGAACGCCGCATCTATCGCCGCCATGCTTTTGACCACCGAGGTTTTGGTGGCCGAGAAGCCGGAAGTGGAGAAGAAGATGCCCGCTATGCCGGGTGGGGGTGGAATGGGCGGTTACGAAGGAATGATGTAGTCCTTCGCCCCGGCTAGCCGGGGCTTCGGACTATTATCTCAAGAGGAGGGCTCCGAAGAAATTCGGAGCCCTTCTTATTTTAGAAGGTCTTTCGGAAAAAGATTGCCCTGGTTCAATATCCCCGCCGGGTCGAAATGCTTCTTGATGCGCACCATCTCTAGTATCCCTGCCTCCCCGAACATCTCCCGCAAATAAGGATGCTTGATCTTGCCGATGCCGTGCTCGGCCGAGCAGGTGCCGCCCAGCGATACGGCCTTCTTCACGAATTTCATGATGGTTTCCTGGGCCAAGGGGATATCTTCCGGTTTTCTGGGGACCAGATTGACGTGAAGATGGTTTTGGCCGATGTGGCCGAATTTCACAAAGAAGAGGTGTGAGGTATGGGGTATGAGGTGTGAGGAATAAAAATCCAACATTTCCCTGAATTTGCTATCGGGGACGGCGATGTCGGAGGCAAATTTGATCGTGTTGTGTTTCTTGAATTCCTCGTTGATGTGTTCCGGCATGGCGTGACGGAAGTCCTTCAGCTCCTGCTTCTGCTTGTTGTTCATCCCCAGCCAGGCATCGTCCAGCTTGGCGTGATGTTTCTCGATCAGTTTTCCCCATTCATCAAGATATGAAAGGCCGCTTTTTTCGGTCAGTTCGCATTCAAAATATACGGCGGACCCGGCATTGACCGGTATCTTAGGGTAGGAAGAGCGGAGCAACTCCAGGGAGTTTTTATCGAAAAACTCTAAAGTCAGCGCCTCTTTCTTACGGGCTTCCTCCACAAAGTCCACCGCATCGTTCTCGTTCGGGAAAAAGGCGATCAGGTCGAAGGTGTCGAAAAAACGGGGAATGAGTCCAACTTCTATTTCTGTCACCACTCCCAAGGTCCCTTCAGAGCCGATAAAAAGGTCTATCAAGTCCATCTCCGGTTTGGAATAATATCCCGCCGCCGTTTTCACATTTGGGATTTGATAATTCGGCCTCATTAATTTGTCATTTGTCATTTGACATTTGTCATTTCTCTTCAGCTCCAGGACTTCTCCCGTTGATAAAATAACCTTCAGCCGCTTGACCCAATCCCTCGTTGCCCCAAACCGGAAGCTTCTGGACCCCGAAGCATTGGTGGCGACAGTGCCTCCCAGCCAGGCGGTGGTTTCTGTGGGGTCGGGAGGGTAGAGGAGGCCGGCTTTTTTCGTTTCTTTTTCAAGGGTTTCAAGCGTCACTGCTGGTTCAAGGGAGGCGGTTTTGGTATCGATATCCTTAAGTTTATTTAATTTTTCCGTCCCCAATATCCACCCGCCAAAGGGGATACAGCCGCCGGTGGTGCCGGTCTCCCCGGCGGAGATTGTCAAAGGGGTCTTCTTTTCCGAGCATTCCTTGAGTATCTCAATGACCTCGGCCTCATTTTCGGGCAGATAGACCCCTTCGGCGTGTCCGCCCTGCAGGTTGCTCGAGTCCTCCAGATAGGAGCGTATGACGGAGGGATCGGTCTTTTTGAGCATGATTCATTATAACATGCTTGCACTTTTTCCTGTGCAATGCTATAATAAAAACCGGCAAATACATATTAATAGTCCGTAGAACAAGTGGGAAAATAATGCCCACTTTTTACTTTTTAGGGGGAAATCATGAAAATTCCGAATTTTAAAGCCACCCTGGCGGAGATCGAGAGGGAGAGAGGCATCAAAGAGGTCGACCTGATCGCGGCCATCAAGGATGCTTTGCTTTCTGCCGCCAAAAAGCGCTTTGAGAACCCCGATAGTTTGGAAGTGGAAATCTCTTCCGAGGGCCTGGTCAAGATCATGGATAAGGAAAAGGGAAAAGAGGTCGTAGCCGAGGACTTCGGCCGCCTCGCCGCCCAGACCGCCAAGCAGGTTATTATCCAGCGCATCCGTGAGGCCGCCAAAGAAGGGGCTTATGATGAGTATATCGGCAAGGTAGGCCAGCTGATCACCGGAACAGTTCAGCTGCGCGAACCCATGGGTTATCTAATAAACCTGGGCAAAATAGAGGCCTTTTTGGCCAATTCGGAATCCATCCCCGGAGAGAATTTAAGGATAAAGGAAAAGGTCAAGCTATTCCTGCTCGAGGTCAAGAAGGGCTCCAAAGGGCCGGTGATCGTCATCTCCCGCGCGCATCCCGATTTTGTCCGCCGCCTATTCGAGCAGGAGATCTCCGAGATCCAAGAAGGGATACTGGAGATCAAGGGCATAGCCCGCGAACCCGGCCGCCGCACCAAGATCGCCATTGAGTCGCACGACTCGAACGTGGGTGCGGTGGGGACCTGCGTGGGGCCTATGGGCTCCCGCATCCAGAACATCACCCGCGAAATGGGCGCCGAAAGGGTGGATATCATCGAATGGTCGGACAATCCCGAGGTGTTCATAGGCAATGCCCTGGCGCCTGCCAAACAGGCCAAAGTCATGGCCAATAAGACAGAACAGAGCGCTACCGTGCGCCTGCCCGATAAAGAACTATCGCTGGCCATCGGTAAAGACGGGCAGAACGTCCGCCTGGCGGCTCGACTTACCGGGTATCGCATCGATATTCTCCCCGAAGAGGAAAAGGAAAAGAAGTAAGTGGCAAAGAGGATCAAAGTTAGCGACCTGGCCAAGGAACTGGGCCGTTCCGGTCGGGAAATGCTGGTGATACTTTCGGAGCTGGGAGTAGCGGCCAAGACCGCCGCTTCTTCGATCGAGGAAGAATCCGCCCAGGTCGTAAGGGACCTGCTTTCTCCCAAGAAACCTGAAGCTCCCAAAGCGGAACCTGCGCCTGCAACTACACTAAAACCAACTACCGCGCCGCCGCCCCCCGCTGCGATAAAGATCCCCGAGGACGGGATCGTCGTAAAAGACCTGGCGGTCATCATGAACCTTCGCTCCTCGGACCTTATCAAGGAATTGATGAAAAAGGGCATGCTGGTGAACCTGAACCAGAAGATCGCCGCCTCCGTGGTGGTGGAGATCGCGCCCATTTTCGGCAAAGCGGCCGAGATCGAAGCCCCCAAAGCCGCCGCTCAAAAGGGACCCGAAATGGTCAAAGAAGAAGCCCGCAACCTGAAACATCGCCCGCCGGTGGTCACCATCCTGGGCCATGTGGATCACGGTAAAACCAAATTGCTGGATGCCATCCGCTCGACCAAAGTGGCCGAATCCGAAGCCGGCGGCATCACCCAGCACATCGGCGCTTATCAGGTAGAAATTAAAGGTAAAAAGATAACTTTCCTGGATACGCCCGGCCATGAGGCCTTTACCGCCTTACGCGCCCGGGGAGCAAAGGTAACCGACATCGCAGTGCTGGTAGTGGCGGCGGATGACGGAGTGATGCCCCAGACCATCGAAGCCATCGACCACGCCAAGGCGGCGGGAGTTCCTATCATCGTGGCGCTCAACAAAATTGACAAGCCCACCGCCAATGTTGATCGGGTCAAGCAACAGTTGTCCCAGCAGGGCCTCCAGCCGGAAGATTGGGGAGGGCAAACGGTGATGGTGCCGGTGTCGGCCAAGCAGAAGCAGGGAATCGACGAGCTATTGGAGATGATATTGCTGGTGGCCGAGGTCCAGGACCTCAAGGCCAATCCCAAAGCCAAGGCCACGGGGATAGTGGTAGAATCGAAATTGGATAAAAGCCGCGGCCCGGTGGCTTCGGTCTTAATCAAGAACGGCACACTTAAAGTCGGGGATATTTTCGTGTGCGGTGCGACTTACGGCAAGGTCCGCGCTTTGGTCAACGACAAAGGACAAAGGGTCACCTCGGCGCCGCCTTCTTTCCCGGTGGAGCTTTTGGGCGCGTCTGAAGTGCCCAAGCCCGGCAATATTCTACAAGTGATGGAATCCGATCGGGAAGCGAAAGAACTGGCCGAAAAAAGCCGCCTGAAACTGGTCAAGGTTTCCGGCCGCGCCGCGCAGACGCTCGAAGATTTCAGCAAGGAGGTCAAGCAAGGCGTCAAGACCGATCTTGATCTCATCCTTAAAGCCGACGTGCAGGGATCGCTCGAGGCGTTGACCCACTCCTTGACCGATCTCGAAGTGGAAGGCCTGCGCATCCACCTGATCCACTCCGGGGTGGGCAACATCAGCGAATCGGATGTTCTGCTCGCCGAAGCCAGCGGGGCTATCCTTCTGGGATTCCACGTCGAGGTGGACGCCCGCGCTCGCGAGATGGCGGAAGCCGAAGAGGTTAAGATCCGCCTCTATGACATCATCTACCAGCTGATCGACGACATCAAGCTGGCCATGACGGGCCTGCTGGAGCCGGAATACGAAGAAGTGACCGTCGGTGAAGCGGAGGTTAGGCAGACCTTTAAATTCAGCAAGCTGGGTATGATCGCCGGATGTTTCGTCTTGACCGGTAAGTTTATCCGTGGGGCGGGGCTTAGGGTTTTCCGGGAAAACGAGAAGGTTTACGAAGGCAAAGTGGAATCGCTTAAACGGTTCAAAGAAGACGTCAAAGAAGTGGCGGAAGGGTATGAATGCGGCATCGCCATTCCCGGATATGAGAATTTTAAGGTCGGCGACAAGCTGGTATGCTTCGAGATGAGGGAGAAAAAGCGTAAATGATGAGCGAGGGCTCAAAAGGCACCCGGCCGGAACGGGTGGCGGAAGAGATCCGCAAGATCGTAAGCCGCCTGCTGCAGGAGAAAGTCTCCGATCCCCGCATCGGTTTTATTTCCATCACCTCCGTGGACCTCTCGCCTGACTTAAAGAACGCCAAGATCTTTGCTTCGGTCCTGGGTTCCGAGGACGAACGCAAAAAAACTTTCGAGGGATTAAAATCCGCTACGCCCTTTATTCGGGTGGAATTGGGGCGCGCCCTGCGGGAGTTGCGCTCTGTCCCCGAGATTGCGTTCGTGTACGACAAGTCGATCGAGCGCGGTACCAGGGTTTTGGCCATACTGCACAAGCTCGAGCGCGAGGCCGCCGAAGGTCGCAAATATTCCAAAAAACAGAAATCCAATAAAAGATGAAACGGATATTTGAATCCATCAAGGAAGAGTTGTCCCGCGCCAAAACCGCGATCGTGGCCGCTCACGTGGATCCCGACGGCGACACCCTGGGAAGCATGATCGCCATGGCTCTAATTTTAAAAAAATTGGGGATCAAGGCGGTGATGTACTCCCATGACGGCGTGCCCCGGGCATACCGTTTTCTTCCCCATTCGGATGAGATCTACGATACGCCGCCCAAGTACGAATCCGACCTTTTGATCACGGTCGATTCCTCGGCCCTTTGCCGCATCGGCGATAAAAAGTTGCCGGCCAAAAAGATCATCAACATCGATCATCACCCCGACAACACCAATTTCGGCGCTATCAATTGCGTGGAACTGCTTTCCGCTGTGGCGGAAATCATCTATCAGCTGGCCTTATATCTTGAGATCGAGATCGATCCCGAGATCGCCACCGCCTTGTATGTTTCGATCATCACCGACACCGGCAGTTTTAAATACACCAACACTTTACCTTCCACCTTCGAGGTGGCCACCCAGCTGGTGAAGGCGGGAGCCAATCCCAGCCAGTGCGCCGAGGCGGTCTACGATAACAAGACCCTGGCGGGGATAAAGATCTTCGCCCGCGCCATGATGGGGGTCGAGACCAAGAAATCCGGCCGCCTGGTGTATGCTTCGGTCAGCCAGGATCTGGTCCGCGAGACGCACGCCCACGGCGAGGACCTGGTGGGCATCATCGACCATTTGCGGACGATCGAAGGCGCCGAGGTGGCGGTGATGTTTAGGGAAGAGATGAAAGATAGGATCAAGGTCAATTTCCGCTCCAAAGGGGCTTTTAACGTCTCCAAAGTGGCCCGTGCCTTGGGGGGCGGGGGACATGTTCAGGCCGCGGGCTGTGTGATCGAAGGGCCGATCGAAGAAGTAAAAAAGAAGGTTCTGGACCTGATCCTCAAGGAATTCTAATGGACGGCATCCTCATCGTCGACAAGCCCCAGGGCTGGACCAGTTTTGATGTCTGCGCCAAACTCCGCAATCTCACCCAAACTAAAAAGGTAGGCCATTCCGGCACTTTGGACCCCATGGCTACCGGAGTCCTGCCGGTCTTCTTAGGCAAAGCTACCAAAGCAATCCAAAACTTCATGGGAGACGATAAGGTCTATGTTGGGGAGATGGTGTTGGGAATAACGACCGACACGGGGGATGCTGAAGGGCAAATAACAAATGACAAATACCAAACTACAAACAATACCAAAATTACAATTACCGAAATTCAAAACCTGTTCAGGAAATATACGGGCGAGATAGAACAGGTGCCGCCGATGTTCTCGGCCAAGAAAATTAATGGACAACCTCTCTATAAGTTAGCCAGAAAAGGAATTATTGTCGAGCGCCAACCCCGCAGGGTTACGATTTACGAATTACGATTATCAAGTGACGATACGAGCATCGAAGCCGATAAACGTATCCGCTTCTATGTGCATTGTTCTAAAGGAACTTATATCAGACAATTAGTGGTAGATATAGGAGAAGACCTGGGATGCGGCGCTCATCTTTCGGCCTTAAGAAGGATAAAGAGCGGCAAGTTCACGATCGAAGAAGCGCTGCCTATCGACACCCTTATCGGTTTGGCAAAAGAAGATAAATTGGAATCTGTTATAATTAAAACATGACCGAATCCGAAGCCAAAAAGAGGATCGAAAAGCTCCGCCAGCAGATCCATCATCACGACTACCTATATTACGTATTAGATAAACCGGAGATATCGGATGCCGAATACGATAAGCTTTTCCGCGAGCTTCAAGATCTCGAAAAAAGAAACCCGGGACTCGTGACCCCCGACTCTCCCACCCAGAGAGTAGGGGGAGAGCCGCTCAAATCTTTTAAGACCGTAACCCACAAAACCCCGCTTTTATCGCTGGATAATGCCATGAATGAAGAGGAACTTTTAGAGTTTGACCGCCGCGTGCGCGAAGGTTTGGATAAAGACCAAATAGATTATGTCTGCGAGCTCAAGATCGATGGCCTGGCCATAACCTTGACTTATAAAAAGGGCAAATTCGTAGTGGGTTCAACCCGGGGGGATGGAGTTCACGGCGAGGATGTGACTCACAACCTAAAGACCATAAAAAGCATCCCTCTGGTTCTTCCGGAAGAGATCGACCTGGAGGTTCGCGGTGAGGTTTATCTGCCCTATGATGAGTTCGTTAAACTGAATGAGGAGCGGGAAGAAGCGGATGAGCCCAAATTTGCCAATCCTAGGAACGCCGCCGCCGGCGCGATCCGCCAGCTGGATCCCAAGATCACCGCCGCCCGTCCGCTGGATATATTCGTATACTTCGGCAGATTAGCCCATAAGCAGCCCAAAACCCACCTGGAGACACTGGGACACTTAAAAGAGCTGGGATTCAAGGTCAATCCCAATATCAAGCTTTGCCAAGGAATAGAAGAAGTCCAAAAATATGTGAAACACTGGGAGGCCGCCCGGGAAAAGATCAAATACGAGATCGACGGCATCGTGGTCAAGGTCAATAACCTGGTCGACCAGGAAAAGCTGGGCTTTACCTCGCGCGCCCCGCGCTGGGCGGCGGCCTTTAAATATCCTCCTATGCAGGCGGTGACGATCATCGAAGACATTCAAGTTCAAGTAGGCAGGACCGGCGCCATTACCCCCGTGGCTCATCTCAAACCGGTCCATCTGGCGGGTGTGATGGTCAAGCGCGCCACCTTGCATAACGAGGATGAGATCAAGCGCAAAGACATCAAGATCCACGACCACGTGGTGGTGCAAAGGGCGGGGGAAGTTATCCCCGAAGTGGTCAAGGTGGTGAAAGACAAGCGTACCGGCCATGAGAAGACCTTCCATATGCCGAAAACCTGCCCGGTCTGCGGAAGCGAGCTTTACCGGCCGGAGGGCGAGGCCATCACTCGTTGTATCAACGCGGCTTGTCCGGCCCAGGTAATGGGCAAGATAATCCATTTCTGCACGCGGGAAGCCATGGATATAGAGCATGTGGGGCCGGCGCTGGTTGAACAGCTGGTAGAGGCCAAGCTGGTCAAGGATGTTGCCGACCTTTACAAGCTTGAGAAGAAGGATATTTTAAAGCTCGAGCGCTTTGCCGAAAAATCCGCGCAGAACGTTATCGACTCGATTGCCGCAAGCAAGGATCGGCCGTTCGATAGGTTCGTCTACGCCCTGGGCATCCGGTTGGTAGGGCGGCATGTGGCGACACTGCTGGCCCAGCATTACGATTCGGTAGACGATTTGTACGATGTTAAACCTATTGAGTTGGAGAAGATCCCAGGGATAGGCCCCAAGGTGGCGGAGGTGGTTTCCCGGTTCTTTTCCAAGAAGGAGAATCGTCACCTGATCGAAGAGTTAAGGAAGGCCGGGGTCAGGGTAAAAGCGGAGAAGGCCAGAGGACCGCAACCCTTAAAAGGAAAGACCTTCGTTTTTACGGGGGGCCTCGAGACCATAACCCGACCGGAAGCGGAAGATATGGTACGCAATCTGGGCGGCCATCCTTCTTCTTCTGTTTCCAAGGAGACCGACTATGTGGTGGCGGGTACGGAACCCGGCAGTAAGTTCGCTAAGGCCAAGAAGCTGGGCGTCAAGATAATCTCCGAGCAGGAGTTTAAGAAGCTAGCTCGGTAGCTTGCCCCTCATGAAGGCCTCGAGCATCAAATTAGTTGGTTTATAAGAAGGATCCTGGTGGTATTTTAAAATCTCCTCACGCACCTTGATCCCCAGAACTTTCCCTAGCTCCACCCCGAACTGATCGAAGCTGTTGATGCCCCAGACAAAGCCTTTGACGGCGGCGCGGTGTTCCGTCCAGGCCAAGAGCAGTCCCGCAGTGAAGGGGGTGAGTTTTTGAAGTAAAAGAGAACTGGACGGCCGGTTGCCGGGAAATCTCTTGTGGGGCAGAGGATCGTCTTTGCCGAAAGCCAAAGCATCGGGCTGGGCGAAAAAATTGGTCATCAGCTCTTCATGATGGGTCACTTCTTTATCGGAGGATTTGCCGATCGGATATTGAGGTTCAATGAAGCCGATAAAGTCACAGGGAATGACCTGGGTGCCCTGATGGATAAGCTGGTAGAAAGAATGCTGGCCGTTAGTGCCCGGCTCGCCGAAAACCACCTCTCCGGTATCAATATCCATTGGTTTGCCGGAAAGGTCGACCAGTTTGCCGTTGCTCTCCATTTCTACCTGTTGAGTGTGAGCTGGTAGTTTGGATAAAGCCTGGCAGTAGGGCAGTAGAGCCCGGGTCTTATATCCCATAAAATTGATATTCCAGATATCTATAAGTCCCGAGATGACCGGGATATTCTTTTCCAGGGGGGTGTTCAAGAAGTGCTGGTCCATCCAATGTGCGCCTCGCAGGATCTCCATGAAGTTCTCAAAACCCAGGAAAAGCGACAGGGGAACCGCGCCCACGGCGGAGGTGGCGGAGAACCTGCCTCCCACCCAATCCCAAAAGATGAACATGTTCTCCGGGTCGATGCCGAAGGCCGCTACTTTTTCTTTGGCAGTAGAAACTGCAACAAAGTGTTTCTGTATGACTTCAGGAGAATTGCCAAGTTTTTCCTGAATCCACCTTTTGGCGGTCTCGGCATTCTTCATGGTCTCGGCAGTGGTGAAGGTCTTGGAGATGATTACGAACAGGGTCTCTTTTGGATCAAGACCGGCGGTCTTCTGCGCAAAATCGGTGCCGTCCACATTAGCGATAAAACGCAGGTTCATTCCGGGTTTTGCATAAACGCGGCAGGCCTCAGCCAAATATTCCGGCCCCAGGTATGAGCCGCCGATACCGATAGCCACAATATTAGTCAGCTTATTTTGCTTGGTGAACTTCTCGATCTTCTTTAGGACTTCGGCAACCTCGGAATTGGCCGGGTCGCGCAGGGCCACGTGCCAGACCGCGCGATTTTCTGTCTTATTGATCTTTTCCCCAGCAAACATGGCTTGGATTTTACCGGACAGATCTCTTTCTTTGGCCAGCTCGCAGAGGAGTTTGATGGTTTCTGATGTCACTAATTGCCGGGAAAAATCGTAATAAAGGTGTTCGGTGCAGATGGAAAAGGTTTTTGACCGCTCTTTATCTTCGGCAAAGGCCTGTTTAAGGTTGACCGGCTGTTCTTTTTGAAGTTTTTTCCAGATGTCCGATGGCATAAGATTATTATACCATCAAGTGGTTTGATCAGGAACGCCTGCGGAATGGAGCATGATCAAAACGACTGTCGTTCCATTTTTCTATTTCATTTAATACACCTTGGAAACTTCTTATATTATCTCCAACAAAAGGACAATCGGCATATTCATCGTCGATGGTTTTTCCATCATCCCTTAAAAGGTATCTCAACCATTCGCCTAAATGTTGTACCGCAGAATCTGCTTGGTCACCGCCAAAAATGCGAGCGAAGGTGTGTCGATCTGGATATATCATGCAAATTGTCACGAGTTGTTCGTAGCGAGATCTACCAAGGTCAGCATCAAGCCATTTGGAGAATGGATTGTTTTCTGGTCGGGAAATTGATGCCGGCGTTACATCTGCCGCTGGGCCCGCAGGGGGACCGGCTTCCTCGATCGGCGGGTGGGGTTCGGGGGTGTCCAACGGTGGGGTCACGTCCCCGACCGGCGGGCTGGTTTTAGCTGGGTCCGATTTAGGTTGGGGAGGAGTAGGGGGCTCCGCTTTTCCCAATAAATTATCCAAACAGGTCTTTCTTTCATTTAATTTTCCAAGCAGGTCTTGAACTTGCCTTAACTGCCGAGCTGAAATGGAACCATTTCTTGCCTCAATCTTATATTCGGCCTTGATCACTTCAACGCCTTGGGCAAGATGGTCGAGCCATTTAATACAACCAGCAACTTTTCGGCCTTCTTCGGCTATCAGATCAGGAAAACGGTTTTTCCCATCATCAAACCTGGATGCGGAATGCACTTGCGCATGGCAATGCTCCAGCAACGACCCAAATGTTATACCGCCGACCCTGGCGGGGGTGATAGCAATCGCTTCGATTGGTGGGCGGGGTTCGAGAGGGGCAAGGACCAATTCCTGCGGTTTTTGCATTTCAATCTCAATACCCGGACAACGGTGGAGAACCAGGTCAGCCCGGTCGAATGCTGAATCCAGAGTGCGCATCAAGGAATTCAAGTTTCCGGATTCGACCTCGGGCCCGATAATGATCCTTCTTACGCCTAATTCATGCAGCCGGGCGGCGCAATCCATAGGAGCCGGTAGGGTTGAAGTTTTACTGCCGTCAATGGCCAGGGACATGGTAAATTTTCCCAGAGAGTGTGGACGGGGGCGAAGTTCTAAAGTTCCAAATACGCCGGGGCGGCTTCGGGTTCGGTCTAAAAAATCTTGTAAGCCCTGGTGCAATTGCGGGATGGTCCTAGCGTTGTCGAGTCCGGTCCTTTTAGGTTTCATACTGTGAGATTATCGGGATCGGGAATTATAAATTTCAGGTGATTTATGCTATTTTCTCTTCTATCAGCATCTCTGCTAGCCGCTCGGGAATATAGTATCCCCGGTCATCAAGCGGCATTTGTTCAACTTTCGTTTTTCTCCCCAGGCCGCTTATATCGCTTCCCGGCGTTCCGACAAGGTTTCCGGTGATTACGAGATTTAGATAATCGCCGTCGACCCGGCTGGGATGGGGATCGAACGATCTCAATATTTCCAGCAATCTCATCGCCATCTGTCCCGCCGTCAGACCTTGCGTTTCCCGGTCCTCAACGGGATTAGCGATGAAAACCTTAAGCGCTGGACTTTGGCGAACGGCTTCGGCAATCCCCAAAAGGTGCAGGGTCGATAAAATGCTGGTAAAAAAACTGCCCATTGAAAAAACCAGCACTTCCGCGTCCAGCAGGGCCGCAACCGCATGGGGATTAGCGCGAGGACTGATCCTCATTCCGGCGGGGTCTTCACGGTCGAGATAGAATAATCCCGAAATGGGGGAGGGAGATCCTTTTTTTGTTATCAGATGCTGTCCGACTATTACTTCTCCATCCTCCAGTTGAGCGGCCAGATGAATATTGTCCGTAGTCGCCGGGACGACCTCTCCCTGGACATTGGCCAAAACCTTGTAAAGAAAAATAGCAGTTTCCAGGTTCCTTCGATAATTAAGGTAAGCGCCGGCCAGAAAGAAATTGCCTATGCTTCCTTTCCCCAGGTCAAAATTGCTACCGATAACTGCTTCGGCTTTACGACGGGCCCTTTCAAAACCTGTTAAATGGGTCAAGATAATGTCGAGAAAACCCCGGGGAGCTGACCCAGAAGCATTGATCGCTTGCACCAGCGTATGACTTTCATCGATTATTGACTGTAATTCCGTGGTTTGTTCCATAGGATTCGCCTCGGCATTATCCTGAAGCCGATGATTTAAAAGAGCGGTTATTTCGTGATACCCTGGAGATCTTCTATCGGCCAGATCGATGAGGCGGCTGCGCAGGTCGCCGACAGCCGGCATCTTGAAGAAAAGGCGAAGCTGGCGCGTACTGCGCCCGCTGTCGGAAACATTGATGATGTGCGAGGAGCGCTGGGTGTATCGGGTCAGCTCTTGGGCGACATGCCGGAAGCCGGTACCTCCCGTGAGGCAAGCTATTTTTAGTCCTTGAGCATGTTCCACGTCCTTGTATCGATACCATTCTTAATAGATTTCAGCTATAATCTGAACCATGCAAGGCAAGCAACCGCGCACCAAGTATCCCAAATTGCGGGCCTGGGCCAAGCCGACCAGGAAGGTCATGACGATGGTCATACCCTCCAAGAAGGAAAAACTGGGAACGCGGCCGGCGCGGAAACATCAACTTAAGAAGGAGCTGAAGAATCATGGTATATAAGAAAAAGGTCAAGACCATCGCGGTGGTGACCCCGGGAGGCGACGCCCCCGGAATGAACACTGCCATCCGCGCGGTGGTCCGCACCGCCATCTTCAACGGTATGAAGGTCTATGGCATCGAGAAGGGCTGGCAGGGGTTGATCGAAGGCAAGATCCGGGACCTGGAACTGCAGTCGGTCGGCGGCATTATCAACCGCGGCGGGACCATGCTCCATACGCATCGCTGTCCCGAGTTTCGCCAAAAAACCGTGCGCAACAAGGCCTACGAAAAACTACGGGCTTATAATCTGGACGGGATGGTGGTGATCGGGGGAGACGGCTCTCTGGGGGCTTCCAACGTCATCATCAAGGAGATCGATTTTCCCATCATCAATATCCCGGCTTCGATCGATAATGATATCTACGGTACCGATTATTCGATTGGTTTCGACACTGCAGTGAACACCGCGGTTGAGGCCATCGACAAGATCCGCGATACCGCAACCTCGCACGAGCGGGTATTCGTGATCGAAGTGATGGGCCGCAACAATGGCTTTATAGCACTGGATGTGGGATTGGTGGCCGGAGCGGAAGCTATCATCATTCCCGAAGTTCCCTTTAATATAGACGCCATCAGCCAGAAACTGCGCTACGGCCAGCAGAGAGGCAAATCAAGCTTTATTGTAGTGGTGGCGGAAGGGGCGGCGCATGCCCACGACATCGCCAAACAACTGCAGAAGCGAACCAATCTGGACGTGAGGGTCTCGATCATCGGGCACATCCAAAGGGGTGGGGCGCCCTCGGCGCTTTCCCGCGAGGCGGCCTGCAAGCTGGGCGCGCGCGCCGTGATGCTCTTAAAAGAAGGCAAAAAAGGCCTGATGGTGGGCTTGATCTCGGATAAAGTTATCGAAACCCCGATTGAGGAAGTCCTGCGACGGAAGAAACCTCTGGACATGGCGGCTTATAAGTTAGCGAATATGCTGGCGTCCTGATTGAAGGTCAGGCGTGGGGCGGTTGTGGCGGGGTCGGGCGAAACGGCTGGCGTCGAGTGTTGGGCGCAACCGCACGAATCCTGATGATTCCCCCGACACTACCGAATAACTCCCAACCCTGACAACTTTTACTACATAGCGACGATTTTCACTACACTTTTGATTATTTCTACACTTAATTTACTTGGCAAGATAATTGCTAATACTCCAATTGGAGGGATTGAACATGGAGAATAATGAAATGCCGTCGGGTGGTGGCGTTGGGGTCGGGCGAAACGTTTGGGGTCGGGAGTCGGGGGAAATAAGTGGGGGATTTAGCGATCTGGACGTCTATAAGAACAGCTTTAAGGGGATGATCACAGTCTTTAAGCAAATTCTCCCCTTATTACCGAAAGAAGAAAAATATGATCTAACCGATCAGCTCAGACGCTCATCAAAAGCCATCCCCAGATTAATTGCCGAGGGCCATTCAAAGAGGCATCAAAATAAAGGATTTCAAAAGTATATTGACGATGCTCATGCGGAATCCAATGAAACCATTGTCTCCCTTATTCAGGCGAGAGAATTATATTTATCAAATGATAAAAGGGAAACATGTAATAATTTGATCGATCTTTATGATAAAATAAGCCGCCAATTATACAACTTGGCTTCTTCTTGGGAAAAATTTCACAGACGCAAACCGCACGACTCTTGACGATTCCCCCGACGCCACCCTATAACGCCCGACGCAGCCAGAGAGGGGGAAAAGAAGGGGGTGAGTTAGAAAGTAATGCTTATTCGGCGAAACGACCCGCAGGAATCACCTGAATACCATCCACTTCCGTAGTGAAGATTTGTCCTTCACCGACGAAATGCACTGAAAATCCTTCCATTGCTTTGCCTTCCAAATCTCTATTCGGTTCTATTCCAAAATAAATATCTTCAAGGTCGCCGTTAGAAAAGAGCTTATTAAGCGAAATAGCAGCAGCAAGTGCATCGTAAATTTCAGTCATCAATCGATGTTCATAAAATGTGTTTGATTTGCCTGAATACTCGCTTACTTTAAGTCCCACTGCAACACCTGTGCTCCAGGATTTAGGTGCTATCATCCGAGGAATTAATGATCCCTTAAAACTGGTTATCGTAAAAGACGGGAGTTTTTCTAACACTGACCGCAATATTCGTGAAAAATGTCTGGCATAAATCCCCGCAAATTCATCCCGCTCACTTGGATAGTGTCGGAGAATACCTGCACCTCCAGACATTGTTTTCCTTAAATGAAATACTTGACGTTCAAGACCCGGCATAATTATTCCCTCCTATTCAAATCTAGTAATCACTGTATTTATTTCGGTATATAATAGAAATAATTTCAGTTAGATTATAAATGTGCTTGGTAGGGAAAGGGTCGAGGTATCCTTCCCCCCTCTCTTTCTAAGAGAGGGGGAAGGAATTCTCCGAAGCCCTTGGCGAAGGAGAAAGAAGGGGGTGAGTTACAGGTAATCCACTGCGTTTTTCATCTTGAAAAGCTGGTGGTCGGCAGGGACGAAACGGCCGCCTTTTACTTCTAGCAGATTGCGAGCAACGATCTTATCACCCTCAAGACCCGGATAAACCCCGAACTGGCCTTTTTGCATGAAGCCAAAAATAGCATCGCCATAGCGCAGACCCAGTATCCGGTCCATAACATGGGCGACCCCGCCCCGGATGGCGTGACCGCAGTTCTGGTAGCGGTACTCAAAGCCCTTGGTGTTCTTCTCCAATATAGCGAAAATATACTCCCCAATGCCCCCTAATTGCTCATTGCCGAAAGAATCTTTCTTCTTGGGCATCTCGTGGCGGGCCTTGACCAGGGCGTACTTGGGATCGGCTATAACATTATCCAGTAGCTGCTGATGCCGTTTATTGACGGCTTCGGGATAGCGGGTGTCGAACAACCTGGCGCCTTCGGAAACTACCACAATGCAGTTTTGTTTCTTGGCGATGGCCTTTTCGACTTTCTTGATGACCTCGTCCATATTCAATATTTCTTCGGGAAGAATGGTGACTTCCGCTCCGCCCGCGACCCCCGCCCACATCGCCACCCAGCCCGCGTGCCGGCCTAAAAGCTCCACCACGAAACAGCGGTTGTGAGAGGCGGCGGTAGTGCGGCAGTTCTCGATAAAATGCACCGCTTCTTCGACCGCCGATTCAAAGCCATAGGTCATGTCGGTGCCGAAGACATCATTATCCATGGTCTTGGGGGCGCCGAACATGGGGAAGGTAAATTGTTGGCCGAGCTTTCCCGCAGCTCCCAGGGTGTCGTCCCCGCCTAAGACCACCAGACAATCGATGTTGAGCTTCTTTAATATCTCCATGGCTTTCTCCGGGGCTTTGGCCTCGAGGTTGGCTTTAGAGAAAAGATTGGTGCGGGACGATTTGAGGATGGTTCCGGCCGTTTTGAAGCTGTCTTCGATGGTTAAAAGATCGAGCGGCATGGTGTTGTTGGTATCACGGGTCAAAGCCTTCCAACCCTCTAGCAATCCCACCAGTTCCATTTTTTCACCGGCCGGAAGTGTTTGGTTGGCCTGGTTGATCCTCCGCAGTAATCCCACGATCACGGCGTTGTGTCCCGCGCAGTCGCCCCCGCCGGTCAGGATCCCGATCCGCCTTATGTTCAATCCCTTAACTTTCATGTTTAGCTCCGGTTGGCTGATCCCAATACATTGATGTTCTTGTGCTTGATAAGTTCGAGCAGTTCTTTCCTGGCCGGGCCTAAGTATTTTCTGGGATCGAATTCCTTGGGATTTTCGGTGAAGACCTTGCGGATCACCGCGGTCACAACCATGCGGCCGTCGGTATCGATGTTGATCTTGCAGACAGCGGAGCGGGCGGCTTCTCTTAATTGATCCTCCGGCACACCGGCTGCGCCTTCCAGTTTCCCGCCGTATTGGTTGATCATGTCCACATATTTCTGCAGCACTGATGAAGCGCCATGCAGAACGATAGGGAAGCCCGGCAATTTTTTCTCGACCTCATGGAGGATGTCGAAGCGCAGGGGAGGGACCGATTCGCCGGGTTTGAGCTTGAACTTATAAGCCCCGTGCGAGGTACCGATCGAGATGGCCAGGGAATCAACCCCGGTCTTGCCCACAAAATCCTGCACCTGGTTGGGATCGGTGTAATGGGACTTTTCCGCCACCACGTGCTCTTCGATGCCGGCTAAAACACCCAGCTCGCCTTCGACCGTCACATCATATCCGCGGGCAAAATCCACCACCTGTTTGGTGAGCTTAATGTTTTCTTCGTAGGGCAGGTGGGAGCCGTCGATCATGACCGAGG
>Ga0265296_1001063_pt1 | contig 33971 bp, 28 predicted proteins | sample MunlanPumphouse1_FD_189073 | JGI IMG/M metagenome (GOLD analysis project Ga0265296, IMG submission 189073) | Groundwater microbial communities from a municipal landfill in Southern Ontario, Canada - Pumphouse #1 | ecosystem: Environmental > Aquatic > Deep subsurface > Groundwater | place...
AACCCGGGGCGCCGGCGGCGGGCGCGGCCGGCGCTTCGGCGGGGAGGCCGAGCGCCGCGCGGGCCAGGGCTTCGTCGTAGCGGGCCTTGGAGCGGGCGGCGGCCGCCTTGAGCGCCAGTTCGCCGACGGCGTTCACATTGTCGCTGGCCATGCGCTGGCGGAACTGCTCGGCCACGGGCGCGGCCAGCACGGCCGGGGCGGGGGTGATCCGGTCGGTGCGGCCGATGACGAAGCTGTCGTTGGTGTTCTGCTGCGAGAACATCTCGCCGCGCGCGCTGCTGAACACGCCCTGGACGACGCCCTGGCCGTATTCCTGAACTGACTGGCGGTTCAGGCCCGTCGCGGTCCTGACGGTCGCGCCGGCGGAGGCGGCCACGGCGGCCAGATCCTCGCCGCCGCGGACGCGGGCGGCCAGGGCGTTGGCGCGGTCGGTCAGCAGACGGACGTTTTCACGCAGGACCCATTGCTGGGCCAGAGGGGCGCGGATCGAGTCCAGCGGGGGCAGGGCGGCGGGGGCGACCTCGTCGACGCGGACGACGAAATACTGGCCCTGGCCCATGTCGATGACTTCGCTCTCGGCGCCCTTGCCCAGGGTCCACATGGTCTGGACCAGTTGCGGCGGCAGCGGCGGGTTGATCTCCTGACCGTTGCGCAGCTTGCCGTCCTGGCGGATCGCCGGAACCTGGATGATGCGGGCGCCGGTCTCGGCCACGGCGGCGTCCAGCGTCTTGCCGGCCTGTCGGGCCTTCTCATAGGCCTCGACGCGGGCATAGACGGCGGCGCGGGCGTCCTCGGCGCGCAGCTCCTCGATGACCTGCTCGCGCACGTCGGCCAGGGTGGCGGCGCGGCCCGGGGTGATCGCGGTGACCTTGGCGACGACGAAGCCGACGCTGGCCTGCACGGGGGCGGAAACCTCGTTGGCGGCCAGGGCGAAGACGGCGGCGGCGATGGCGGGATCGCCCAGGGCGCTGCGCGGCGTGTCGGCGTAGTCGGCCGGCTGGATATTGTTGGCGCTGGCGACGGCGGCCGGGGCCTGGCCGGCGCGCAGGGCGGCGGCGATGCGGTCGGCGGCGGCGCGGTTGGGCGCGGTCAGGGTCACGAAGGTGCGCTTCTCGGGCAGGGACAGGGCGTCGCGCCGGAAGTTGAACCGCTCCTCGATGCGGGCGTCGGTGATGGCGGCGGGCGCGACGCGGTCGTCGAACAGCACGACCGAGGCGGTGCGCGATTCCGGCAGACGAAGCTCGGCGGCGTTCTGGTTCATGAAGGCTGTCAGCTGGGCGTCGGTCGGCGCGCCGGCCTTACCGGCCATGGCCTGGGTGACGGTGAACCAGCGCCCGTCGCGGGTTTCCAGCGCCTGGCTGGCCAGAACCGCGCCATAGATGCGCGGCAGGCGCATGCCGGCGCCGATCGCCGAGCCCACATGCTGGGTGATGTACTGGTCGCGCAGCTGGGCCTCGAACATTTCGGGCGTCGCGTTGTTTTCAGCCAGTTTGGCCCGGTACTGGTTCTCGTCGAACTTGCCGGTGACGGAATCGAAGAAGCCCGGCGCCTGGCGAATCTGGCGCAGAACCAGTTCCTTGCCCGGACGGATGCCGGTCTGCCAGGCCCAGTTGAGGAAGCCGAGCTGCTGGGACCGCTGCTGGAGGTAGGGCGCCAGACCGCCCTGGCCGATCAGTTCCTCGAAGGTCAGGGCCCGTCCGGCCTGTTCCTGGGACTGCTGGAGAATGCGGTCCATCTCGCCGCGGAACTCGGCCTGGCCGACGCTGCGGTCGCCGGCGCTGACCACATGCTTGGGTCCGAGGTTGCCCAGCACGTCCAGCTGGGTGCCGCCGGTGACGAGCAGCGCGAGCGCCAGAACGACCAGAAGCCCGATGGCCCATTTGGATTTGGCGAAGGTGCGGAACGCAGTGAGCATGGTCAGTCCTGGCGGAACAGCAGCGAATGTCGCTTGGCCTATAGGGCGTGAGCGACCCGCACGGCAAGACGATGGCCATTCTTGTCGGAGCGCGTCGCGACCCGGCGCGGCCTGAACCCGCGCCTCGATGGCTTGGCTTGGACGAACGCGCCGCCTAGAAAGCCCGGATGAAACAATCCGTGAAGCTGGTCGCCGGCAATTGGAAAATGAACGGTCTGGGCGCGAGCCTGGGCGAGGTGGAGGCGCTGCGCGTCGCGCTGGCGGCGGAGCCCGCGGCGTGTCGCGTCGCCCTGTGTCCGCCCGCGACCCTGATCGAGCGCATGGCCCGCGCCGCGGCCGGGAGCCCGATCGAGATCGGCGGCCAGGACTGCCGGGCCGAAACCCATGGCGCCTTCACCGGCGACATCTCGGCGCCGATGCTGAAGGACGCCGGCGCGACCCTGGTGATCCTGGGCCATTCGGAACGCCGTCAGGGCCATGGCGAAAGCGACCTTATGGTTTCGGTCCGGGCCGAGGCGGCGCTGGCCGCCGGTCTGGGGCCCATCATCTGCGTCGGAGAAACGCTGGAACAGCGCCAGGCCGGACAGGCCGTGGCCGTGGTTCGGTCGCAGATCATGGCCTCGCTGCCGCTGTCCCTGACGGGGCGCGACTTCGCGGTCGCCTATGAACCGGTCTGGGCGATCGGAACCGGATTGACGCCGACCCTTGAACAGATCGAGGAGGTTCACCGCGCTGTGCGGGCGGCCATGATCGAGCGGCTGGGTCTGGCGGTCGCCGCGACGCCGATCCTGTACGGCGGGTCGGTCAAGCCGGACAACGCGGCCGAGATCCTCGCCGTACCCGAGGTGGGCGGGGCCCTGGTGGGGGGGGCGTCGCTGAAGGCGGCGGACTTCCTGGGAATTATTCGTGGGATCAGGCAGTAGGCGGCAAGGGGCAGGGGGCCTGTTGCCTGACGCCCGTTGCCTGCCGCCTCGTGCCGTTTGCTCCCGTCCCGCATCAATGTTAGACGCCGCCGCTTGATCGGCGCCGCTTCGCGCCACACATATCGGCTGCCATGCTCCAGACCATTCTCCTCGTCGCCATGATCCTCATTTCGGTCGCGCTCGCCGGCGTGATCCTGATTCAGCGCTCCGAAGGCGGCGCGTTGGGCATGGGCGGAGGCCCGTCGGGCTTCATGACCGCGCGGGGCGCGGGCAACCTGCTGACCAAGACGACATGGGTGCTGTCGATCCTGTTCTTCTTCTGCGCCATCGGCCTGACCATTCTGGGCAACGTCGAGCGCTCGAACCGTTCGATCGTGGACGCCGACGCCATCGGTGAACTGATCGCGCCGACGACCCCGCAGACCGCGCCGACGCAAGCCCCGGCCGATCCCGCCCAGCCCGCCGCGCCCTCGCTGCAGGACCTGGAATCCAGCCTGTCGGGGACGGCGCCCGCGCCCGCGCCCGCCCAGCCCGCACCGGCGCAATAAGGATGAGCGGGGACCTTATCCCCGCCTTCCGCTCCCGCCCTCAAAGTCTCCGCAGTGCGCCGCTCGAATCAGCGGTAGAGTGATCTCCCATGGCCCGTTACGTGTTCATCACCGGCGGCGTGGTTTCCTCATTGGGAAAAGGCCTCGCTTCCGCCGCTCTCGGCGCGCTTCTCCAGGCGCGCGGCTACAAGGTTCGCCTTCGTAAGCTCGACCCCTATCTGAACGTCGATCCGGGCACGATGAGCCCGTATCAGCACGGCGAGGTCTTCGTCACCGACGACGGGGCCGAGACCGACCTCGACCTGGGCCACTACGAGCGTTTCACCGGCGTCTCGGCGGCGAAGTCGGACAACATCACCACCGGCCGCATCTATTCGACCATCCTCGAGAAGGAGCGGCGCGGCGACTACCTCGGCGCCACGGTGCAGGTCATCCCGCACGTCACCGACCAGATCAAATCCTTCTGCCTGACGCCGGCCCTGACCGACGCGGGCGAGGACGTCGACTTCGTGCTGGTCGAGATCGGCGGCACCGTCGGCGACATCGAGGGTCTGCCGTTCTTCGAGGCGATCCGTCAGCTGGGCCAGGATCTGCCGCGCGGCCAGTCGTGCTTCGTCCACCTGACCCTGCTGCCGTACATCAAGACCGCCGGCGAGATGAAGACCAAGCCGACGCAGCATTCGGTCAAGGAGCTGCGTTCGATCGGCATCCAGCCCGACATCCTGCTGTGCCGCTGCGAATTCCCGATCCCGGCCGAGGAGAAGCGCAAGATCGGCCTGTTCTGCAACGTGCGCGAAAGCGGCGTGATCCAGGCCATGGACTCGGCCGACATCTACGCCGTGCCGCTGGACTATCACCGCGAGGGGCTGGACGCCGAGGTGCTGGCCCATTTCGGCATGACGGACGCGCCCGCCCCCGACCTGTCGATGTGGGAGGAGATCGCCCGCCGCCGGCTGCATCCCGACGGGGAGGTCACCGTGGCCATCGTCGGCAAGTACACGGTCCTGAAAGACGCCTACAAATCCCTGATCGAGGCGCTGCAGCACGGCGGCGTGGCCAACAACGTCAAGGTCAATATCGACTGGGTCGAGGCCGAGACCTTCGAGGGCGACCGCGAAGCCTGCGACGCGCGCCTGCAGGCCGCCCACGCCATCCTGGTGCCCGGCGGCTTCGGCGAGCGCGGCTCCGAGGGCAAGATCGAGGCGGCCCGCTTCGCCCGCGAGCGCAAGATTCCCTATTTCGGCATCTGCTTCGGCATGCAGATGGCGGTCATCGAGGCGGCCCGGAACCTGGCGGGCTATCCCAAGGCCTCATCGACCGAGTTCGGCCCGACGAGCGAGCCGGTCGTCGGCCTGATGACCGAATGGACCCAGGGCAATCAGCGGGTCCTGCGTCAGCAGGGCGGCGACATGGGCGGCACCATGCGGCTGGGCGCCTATGAATCGACGCTGAAGGCGGGGTCGAAGATCGCGCAGATGTACGGCTCGACCACCATCAGCGAGCGGCATCGTCACCGCTATGAGGTCAACATCAACTATCGCGAGGCGATCGAGCAGAAGGGCGGCCTGCTGTTCGCCGGCCTGTCGCCCGACGGCGTCCTGCCCGAGACGGTCGAGCGCGAGGACCATCCGTGGTTCATCGGCGTGCAGTATCATCCCGAACTGAAGAGCCGGCCGTTCGCGCCGCACCCGCTGTTCGCCGGCTTTATTGAAGCGGCCGTGGTGCAGAGTCGGCTGGTTTGACGGGGGGAACGATCCCCTCGAACGGACGGCGTTGGCGGCAGCGCACGCAAACTTCCGTGCCCGGCTGACTTCTGCTGTCTACGTACTGATGACCCTTCAGGGCGCACTTGAGTGACTCGAACACAGCTGTTCCCTTCGTGTGTTTCGTCAAGGGAATAATGTTCCATATACTGTCGCCGGGCAAGGTTTGACGGGGAAACCCCGGTTTCAGGCGCCGGTGAACATGATCCGGTCTGATCTTACCGCCTCAAGGATCATGGCCGTCACCGCCTTGATGCGGGCCAGGGGTCTCAGGTCGGCATGGGTCACGAGCCAGAGGCTGCGGTCCAGATGAACGGCGTCCGGCAGGACGCGTCGCAGCCCCGCCTCCCGCGCGGCGATGAAGTCCGGCAACACGCATAGTCCGGCCCCCGCCAGCGCGGCCTGCAACTGGGCGATCAGATTTGAACTCTGCAGGGCCACGTGGATGTCCACGTCGGGCGCCTGCATATAGTCCAGCTCGGGCGCGTAAAGCAGGTCGCCGATGTAGCCGATGAACCGGTGTCCGGCCATGTCGGCCCGCGTCGCGATCGGCGGTCGCGCATCGAGGTAGGCCGGCGCGGCGTACAGGCTCAGGCCATAGTCAGTCAGTTTGCGCGACACCAGCCGACCCTCCCGCGGCGCGCTGAGCGTCACGGCGATGTCGGCCTCGCGCTTTGACAGGCTGAGCACGCCCGAGATCGCCACCAGCTGGATGTCCAGGCCCGGATGCCGGTCGGCCAGCCGCGCCATCAGCGGAGCCAGGACATAGCTGCCGAACCCCTCAGGGGCGCCGATCCGAACGGTTCCGTTGAGCGCCTGGTCCGCCTCGCCCAGTTCGTGCGCGGCGCGCAGGGTCAGGCTTTCAATCTTTTCGGCGGTCGGCATCAATCGCTCGCCGTGCGGGGTGAGGGCGTAGCCGTGCGGACTTCGGTCGAACAACTGGGCGCCAAGCCCTGCCTCCAGCGCGGCGATGCGGCGGGCCACCGTGGTATGATCCATGGCCACGCGCGCCGCCGCCGCAGTCAGGCGCCCGGTCCGGGCGACCGCCAGGAAGGCCCTCAGATCATTCCAGTTGAAATCCGCCACCGCAGCACCCTGTGTAAAAATGCACACCGATTGGGCAAACTCTGGCATCGTCAGGACATAAAAGCCATGACATATCGCCGCTATCGAACAGGGTTTGTTCAAGGGGATACTCGCCATGGCTTTCGACGCCGCCGCCTGCACCGCCGCGCCGTCTGCGTCCGCCGTGCGGACTTCGATCCTGATCGACGCCGTCGCGGAACCGTGCCCGGCGTGGGCCGCGGAGAACCCGGATCGCGCCCTCGCGTTGCTGTTCGTGGCGCCGCGCGCCTGCGCCGCCGTTGACGTCCTCGCCGCGCTGTAAGTGAAAGCCCGTCCCATGACCGCCTCACAGACGCCCGTACCGTCCGCCCCCGATCCCGGGGTCGTGGCCGAGACCCTGACGATCCTGATGCAGAACGCCGCCGCCGCGGTGCGAACCACCCTGTTGCAGGCGGCAAGGCCTCAGACGCTGCCGTACGACCCGACCACCCTGGCCAGGGCGATGATCGACTTCAACATGTCGGTCATGATGCGGCCGGCGACGCTGTTCGAAGCCCAGGCGAGGAACTGGAACGACTGGTCGGCGCTGTGGCGGACCATGGGCGAACGGGCGATGGGCCAGGAGACGGCGCCGGTCGCCGTTCCGGCCAGGGGAGACCGGCGGTTCTCGGATCCGGCGTGGAGCGAGGAGCCGGTCTATGACTATCTGAAACAGGCCTATCTGCTGGCCGCGCGCCAGTTGCAGGAATTCGTGGCCACGGCTCCGGTCGACGAAGACACCCGCGCCCAGGTCGACTTCGCCAGCCGCCAGATGATGAACGCCCTGGCCCCGACCAATTTCGCCCAGACCAACCCGCAGGTCGGCCGGCGCATGGTCGAGAGCGGCGGTCTCAGCCTGATGACCGGCGTGTCGAACCTGCTGGAGGATATCGGAAAGGGGCAGGGGCTGGTCAGCCGCCGCGCGCCGAATGATTTCGAACTGGGCGTCAACGTCGCCGCCACGCCCGGCGCGGTGGTGTTCAGGAATGATCTGCTGGAGCTGATCCAGTACGCGCCGACGACGGACACGGTCTATCGCCGGCCTCTGCTGTTCATTCCGCCGCTGGTCAACAAATACTACCTCTTCGACCTCACGCCCAGGGCCAGCTATCTGAAATGGCTGGTGGATCAGGGCCACACGGTCTTCGTCATCTCCTGGGCCAACCCGGACGAGAGCCATGCCGACTACGGACTCGACGCCTATGTGAAGGACGGCGTGATCGCCGCCCTGGACGCCGTTGCGGCGGCGACGGGGGAGCCGGATGTCGATCTGGTTTCCTACTGCCTGGGCGGCACCCTGTCGGCGATGACCCTGGCGTACCTGGCCGGAACGGAGCGGGCCGACCGCGTGGCCTCGGCGACGCTGATCGCGACCCTGGTCGACTTCGGCGACATGGGCGAGTGGTCGGTGTTCACCGGCGAGAACGACCTGAAGGCCTTCAATCGCTATCTGGACGAGCGCGGCTATGTCGAGGCGCATGACCTCACCAAACTGTTCTCGACGGTGCGGGCCAACGACCTGATCTGGTCTTCGGTGGTGAACCACTATCTGCTGGGCGACGAGGCGCGCGCCTCGGACCTGCTCTGGTGGTTTGATGACGGTTCGCGCATTCCGGCCCGGATGCTCAAGGAGTACGGCGCCCACGTGCTGCGCGGAAACCAGCTGAAGGAAAAGGGCGGCGTGACGATCGACGGCGTGGCGCTGGATCTCGGCGCGATCAAAACGCCTGTCATGATCGTGGCCCTGAAGGACGACCACGTCGCGGCCTGGAAGAACACCTACGCCGGCCGCCGCTTCTTTGGCGGCCCGACGCGCTTCCTGCTGGGCGGTTCGGGGCACAACGCGGGCATGATCAATCCGCCCGCGGCCAACAAGCACGGCTACTGGATCAATGACGCGGCGCCGGACGAGGCTGACGCCTGGCTGGCCGGCGCGGAGCAGAAGGCGGGTTCGTGGTGGCCGGAATGGCAGGGCTGGCTCGACGCGGCCGCCTCGGACCAGAAGGTCAAGGCGCGCAAGGTCGGTTCCGGCAAGCTGAAGGCCGGGGAAGCCGCGCCTGGTTCTTACGTTCGCGTGCGCCACTGAGACAGGATTACGCCTCGTGCGTGCAATCCCGTAAATTTGGTTTAACCCTTCACTGACGAGTCAGCGGCTCAGGCCCTGATCGTTAGTAGGGGTGGAGCATGGGCGACCGGCTATCGCGGCGACAACTGCAGTGTGTTCGACTGGCCGGGGAGGGGCTCTCCAACAAGGAGATCGCCCGCCGGCTGGGGGCGACGATCTCGCCGAGCACCGTCAACAATCACCTTTCGAACGCCTACAAGCGGCTTGGTACGTCTGATCGCTACGAGGCGATCCGTATTGTCTCCCGGGACTACCCGCTTTCCTCCCCGTTTGCTCCCGGTCCCCTTCCAACCGATCCGTCCCCGGCGTTCCCTGGGTCGGCGCCGGACGAACAATCCGGCGTCCCAGGCGAGCGCCCGGGCCCGTCCAGCTGGTTCCTCCCGCGTCCTGACAGGCGCATCCTGGTCCGGCTTGCTCTGGTCCTCGCGTTCGCGATGGGCGCCGCGATCGTGTCGATCGGGATCGTGTCTGTGATGGCGGCGACTACACGCACCGCCGCCGAACAGGCCCCTCCCGGCGCGATCCGGACCTTGTCGGAACCAACGACCAGCCACGGAGCGGGAACGTGAATAGAGTACATGTAGGGGTGAGGATCGCCCGACAGATCCACACGACGGAGCACGCCGTCGACCGAGCGATGGTGGCGGCGAGCGAGTTGCTTCAGACGATGCTCGACGGGCGCCGCGACGCGGCGGTCGGGGCCGACGTCGGCCATGCCGAGATCAGCGACGTCGTCGCCAGTCTGGCGCAGCTGAACGGAGCGCGAGGCTTGGTGGTCCGCAGTCATGGCGGGCTGGCGCAGATGGCCGAGGAGTTCGGCGTGTCGTGGCGCACGGAGGGCACCATGGAGGAGAAGCGGCCGTCGCCGCCCATGACGCTCGTAGCGAACGGCTGACATGTTCCTGGCCGGTTACAGCCTGGTTCAACTCCTTCTGACGCTTTTCACCTTTCTGACGCTCGGCCTCTTGCTGAGGTTCGGGCGGACGACCGAGCGGATTGCGGGTGTTGCGCTTCTCGTCGCCCAGGTGGGCACGCCGTTGGTGGATCATCTGCACATCGGCGAGTTCCGTTACGGGGTGGCGATTCTGGCGGTCGGCCTTTTCGCGACGCTGATCGTGCTGGCGATGCGAACCGATCGCTGGTGGTTGATCGCTGCAGCGGGCGTTCAACTGCTGTCCATCGGCCTATGGGCGGCGACCTTGGTCGGCGACCTGCAAATCTGGGGCGCGGTCACGGTGCGCATCGTGATCTGGATGCAGCTGATGCTTCTCGCCCTTTTCGGCATCTGGGAGGCTCGCGCGGCCCCCTATGCCCGACCTTCAACATCAACCGGTCCCGAGGTCCGGTCAGGAGCAACATCATGACGACGAAGCACGCCTTTGGACAGGCGATCGCACTGTGGGAGGCCACGCGCCAGACAGCCAGCGACGACGATTTCGCCACGCTGGAAAACGCCGAACGCGTGATCCTGGCCCACAGGCCGACGTCGCTCGCCGAAGCGGCCAACATGCTTGAAGTCGTGATGGAGCAGAGGGGGGACGGCCGTAGCGACGGTCTGGACCTGCAGGCGATCGAGCGCATTGTCTCATTGCTGCGCAACGGCGCGGCCGGCGGCATGCCGTCTGCCAGGACTGCGGGTACGGTCATCGACTTCCGCACAAATCCGGCCTGAACAGGACGTCAGGACGGCCCCTGTTCCGATACATGTCCGGACCAGACCGGCGGTAGGCCTGGCCGCAGCGGGGCCTTCGCCGGAGGATCGGTCTCCGGCGAAGGCGATCATCGCGGGCCGCGCTACAGTGACGTTTGACCCGGACCGCGGGCCCATGCCCTATGCCGCTCCCGTCTTCGGCCTGAATCACTCGAAAGTCGTCCATGCGCGCACGTCTCGTCTCTCTCGCGGCCCTCCTTGCGGTCGTCGCCCCATCCATGATCATGGCCCCGGTCGCCGCGGCCCAGACGGCGGCGGTCGCCGGAACGGCGCAGGCGCCGGACCTGCCGGCGGCGCCGGTCGCGGACCTGGTGTCCCGCGTCAACATCCCTTGGTCGCGCTTCACCCTGGACAACGGCCTGACGGTGATCGTGCACACCGACCGCAAGGCGCCGGTCGTCGCCGTGTCCGTCTGGTACAATGTCGGGTCCAAGGACGAGCCGGCCGGTTCGACCGGCTTCGCCCACCTGTTCGAACACCTGATGTTCGGCGGCTCCGAGAACTCGCCGACCAGCCACCTGCAAGCCATGCGCGGCGCCGGCGCCACCAGCCTGAACGGCACGACCTGGTTCGACCGGACCAACTATTTCGAAACCGTCCCGACGCCGGCGCTGGAGCAGACCCTGTTCCTCGAGAGCGACCGCATGGGCTATCTGCTCGGCCAGGTCGGGCAGGAGGTGCTCGATCTGCAGCGCGGCGTGGTCCAGAACGAGAAGCGTCAGGGCGACAACCAGCCGTACGGCCTGTTCGAATACGCCCAGCTGGAAGCCCTCTTCCCCGAGGGCCATCCCTACCGGCACTCGACCATCGGCTCGATGGCCGATCTGGACGCCGCCAGCCTCGAGACCGTGCGCGGCTGGTTCCGCGAGAACTACGGCCCCAACAACGCGGTGCTGGTCCTGTCCGGCGACATCGACGAGCCGACCGCCCGCGCCCTCGTGCAGAAATATTTCGGCGCCATCCCGCGGGGTCCCGTGAACACGCCGGCCGAGGCGGCTGTCCCGACCCTCGCGGCGCCGGTCAGCGCGGTGATGCGCGACCGGGTCGCCAATGTGCGCCTGACGCGCAGCTGGGCCGTTCCCGGTCTGCTGGATGAAGACACCATTCCGCTGTCGGTCGGCGCCTCGGTGCTCGGCGGCCTGGCCAGCTCCCGGCTGGACAACGAACTGGTCCGGGGAGACCAGTCGGCGGTGTCGGCCAGCGCCTCGGTGTCGGACTTCCACCGCGTCGGCATCTTCGACATCTCGGTCGACGTGAAGCCGGGTCAGGAGCCCGCGGCCGTCAACGCCCGCCTCGACGCCATCCTGGCGGACCTGATCGCCAACGGCCCGACCGCCGAAGAGGTGGCCCGCGTGGCCACCAGCTATGCGTCGCGTCAGATCCAGAGCCTTGAACAGGTCAACGGCAAGGCCTCGGTCCTGGCCGAGGGCCAGCTCTATGCGGGCGATCCTGACCACTACAAACACGATCTGGAAGCCTATGCCTCGGTCACCCCGGCCCAGGTCCAGGCGGCGATGCAGAAGTGGCTGTCCCGCCCCGTCTTCAGCCTGACCATCGAACCCGGCGAGCGCGAGGCCTATGCCGAGGCCGCGGCCTCGCCCTCCGGCGCCGCCCCCGTCGCCGCGTCGGCGATCGAGCGTGTCGCCCGCGATCCGATGCCCGTCATCGGCGACGTGTCCGACCTGTCGTTCCCGACGGTCGAGCGCGCCCGTCTGTCGAACGGCGTCCAGGTCGTCTATGCCCGCAGCACGACGGTGCCGGTCACCCGCGTCGCCGTCGAGTTCGACGCCGGCTACGCCGCGGACCGGGCCGACCGGCTGGGCGCCCACAGCCTGATGCTGGACCTGATGGATGACGGGACAACCACCCGCAGTTCGACCCAGCTGGCGCAGGAAGAGGAACGTCTCGGCGCCTCGATCAATGTCGGCGCGTCGATGGACCGTTCGGCCGCCAGCCTGACGGCCGTCACGACAAACCTGCGTCCCTCACTGGCCCTGCTGGCCGACGTGGTCCGCAACCCGGCCTTCGCGCCGGGCGAGGTCGAACGCCTGCGCAATCAGCGTCTGTCGTCGATCGCCAGCGAGCGCACCAATCCCAACGCCCTGGCCATCCGCGCCCTGCCGCCGCTGCTCTACGGACAGGACAGCCCCTACGGCCGTCCGTTCACCGGCACCGGCGACGAGACCAGCATCGCGGCGTTGACGCGCGCGGACATCGTCTCGGAACACCAGACCTGGGTGCGGCCGGACAACGCCACCATCTTCGTGGTCTCGGACCTGCCGCTCGACCAGGTCACGCCCGAGCTCGAGGCGACGTTCGGAAACTGGACCGCGCCGGCCGCTCCGCGCGGGGCCAAGACCTTCGGCCCGGCCGCGACGGCGGGGACCAGCCGCATCGTCCTGATCGACCGGCCGCAGTCGCCGCAGTCGTTGATCTACGGCGGCGTGGTCCTGCCTCTGTCGGGAACGGACGACCTGCTGGCGCTCAACACCGCCAACTCCATCCTCGGCACGGACTTCCTGTCGCGCATCAATGCGGACCTGCGGGAAACCAAGGGCTGGTCCTATGGCGTGCGCGGGACGATCAACCAGATGCAGCATCAGGTGCCGTATCTGATCTCGGCCCCTGTCCAGGCCAACCGGACCGGAGAGTCCATCACCGCCCTGATGCAACAGTACGACGGCTTCCTGACCACCAACGGCGTCACCCCGCCCGAGCTGAAGCGGACGATCGACGGCAATACCCGTTCGCTGGCCGGCGGGTTCGAGACCTCGGCCCAGGTGCTGGGCGCGCTGCGCAGCAATGCGCTGTTCGGCCGTCCCGACGACTATTACGACACCCTCGCCAGCCGCACCCGCGCGCTGTCGGCGGCCGATCTCGACATGGCGGCCCGGGCGGCGATCAAGCCGGAGGGGTTTGTCTGGGTGGTCGTGGGCGACGCGGCGGTGGTGAAACCCCAGCTGGAGACGCTGGGGCTTCCGATCGAGGTCCGTTCGACGGCCCAGTAAGACGTCAGGCTCAAGGTCCACAGATCGAGGCGCGTCCGTTGAGGGCGCGCCTCTTTTCGTTGGTCGGTGTCAGGAAAGCTTGAAGGCCGACCCGACCGTCAGCGCCAGACGGGCCGTCTTGGCGCGGCGAGGCGCTCGATCTCGGCGACGAAGTCGACATGGCCTTCGAGCCCGGGATCGGTCGCGCTCGCGGCCAGGGTTTCCGCCTCGGCGATCAGGCCGTCGATCTCCTCGGTCATTCCGGAGCCGAGGCGCACCAGCGCCCTGGCGCGGGCGCGCACCAGCAGAAGCGCCGCGTCCGGATACCGGCCCGCCAGACGCGCGGCCCACAGGGGCGCGTCGTCGACGGCGCCTCTCAGCTCCTGTCTCCGCGCCAGAATCATGGAGGCGGCTTCCCGCTGCGCCGGCCAGTTCATCAGGAAGGCCAGGCCCTTCATCGGGTCGGGGTGGACGGCCGCCAGCTCGAACGCCCGGTCCAGCACCACGACATCCTCGAAATCGGCCAGCCCGGCGAGCAGACCCCTCAAGGTCTCCTCTGACAGGGTGCGCTCAAACAGACGCCAGCGGGCTTCGTGCGCCCGGGCGTCCTCGCCTTCGGCGTCCAGCACGGCGATCTCGGCCGCGAACCAGCTGTCCGGCGCCGGGGGCGGTTCGACAGTCCCCGTCCGGCTCCAGCGGCCCGGAGGCGGACTGTCCTGGCGCGCGGCGTCCAACGCCGCCCGGGCCTCCCGGGGACGCCCGGCCCCGGCCAGCCGCGTGGCGATTTCGGCGCCGACCTCCGGCCTGGCGCGGTCCGCGTCAGGGATGGCGGTGATCCAGGCGTCGATGTCCCCGGCGCGATCCGCCAGCTTGCGCACCACGAGGGCGAGGCGACCGGTCGGCCGGGGCCGACCCTGCGTCAGATCGGCCAGAAGGCGCCGCGCCAGTTCGGGGCTCAGCGCGGACGCGCCGCGCCCGACCCAGGACGCCCACTCCAGCAGGCGGGTGGACAGCGCCTCGGCCAGCACCGGACCCGCGACGTCGGGGCCCGCCAGCGAGGCGAGCGACGCCAGGTCGGTCGCCGCGCCGTCGAAGACGAGGGTCAGTTCGCCCTTCGGGTCCTTCACCCGGGCGGAGAGGGCCGGGTAGAGGTCGAACCAGGCCGCCAGGCGATCCAGCGCCAGCCGTGCATCCATGGGCGCGAGACGCCCGACGATCATGTGACGCAGCGTCTGCAGGTCGGCGATGAGCTCCGGCCGCTTGCGCCACGACACGCGGGCCTTGCTGCCGGCCAGGGTCATCAGCCGCTTGTCGAGTTCGAGCGCCAGATCGGGAGCCCCGACCTCGGCCGCCAGTTCCATGCGCAGACGCCGCTTCAGGTCGCCGCCCGCGACCTCCATCAGCAGGGCGGCCAGCCGGTCGGCGCCGAGCGCGGCGAGATTGGCTTCAGACAGGGTCTTGCGGGCGGGAGAGGGGCGTTTGGCCATGGTTCTCATGGCTATACGTCAAAATCGTCGAGAACCGGCCGGGAATGGGCGCCGATGTCGCCGGCGCCTGTTGCATCGGCCCGACCGGGACGGTCAAATGTCGGCGGCCGCGCACGGCCTGTTGGAATGCTGATGGCCGCGTCGCCTTTCCCCGCCTACGTCAGCACGCGCGGGTCCTCCCCGGATGTGGATTTCGCCGGCGCGCTTCTGGCCGGCGTCGCCCCGGATGGCGGGCTGTACGTCCCGACGTTCTGGCCGCGCTGGCCGGAAGCGGCGGCCGCCGCCACGGGGACCGCTGATCTCGCCTCCGCGATCCTGGCGCCGTTCATCGGCGATGCCTTGCCGGCCGGGACGCTGGGCCGGGCGACGAAGCGACTGGCCGATCAGTTCATGCATGCGGAGACGACGCCGCTCGTCGAGCTGGAGCCCGGCCTGTTCCTGCTGGAGCTGTTCCACGGCCCCACGGCGGCCTTCAAGGACTACGCCATGCAGATGGCGGCCGTGCTGGCGGAGGCCGCGCTGTCCGACCGGGGCGAGCGGCTGTTGCTGGCGACCGCGACCAGCGGGGATACCGGCGCGGCGGCGGTGCGGGCTTTCGGCGGCGTGGACCGGATCGACCTGGTGGTCCTGCATCCCCTGGGGCGGGTGTCGCCGGTGCAGCGTCTGCAGATGACGACGTCCGGCGCCGCCAATGTGCTGAACCTCGCGGTGCGGGGCGATTTCGACGACTGCCAGCGGCTGGTGAAGGGATTGCTGGGGCACCCCGGTCTGGCGACGGGCCGGCGGGTGAGCTCGGTCAACTCCATCAACTGGGCCCGGCTGGCCGGCCAGATTCCCTATTATGCGAGCGCGGCCCGGGCCTTGGGGGACGCGGCTTCCGCGGCGACCTATGTCGTTCCGACCGGCAATTTCGGAGACGCCTTCGCGGGCTGGGCGGCGCGGCGGATGGGCCTGCCCATGGGCGGTCTGGTCGCGGCCACCAACCGGAACGACGCCCTGGTGCGGGCGCTGCAGACCGGCGTCTACGAACGCGCCCGGGCCGTGCCGACGGCGAGCGTCAGCATGGACGTGCAGGCGCCGTCCAATTTCGAGCGGCTGGTGTTCGAGGCCTCGGGCCGGGACAGCGCCCTGACGCGCGGTCTGTTCGAGGATTTCTCGCGCCACGGACGGGTGACCCTGCCCCCCGAGCTTCTGGCGGCGCTGCGGCGCGAGGTCTCGGCGGTTTCGGTCAGCGAGGCGGAAACCCGCCAGGAGATCGCGCGGACCCATACGGAAACCGGGCGCGTGATCTGTCCGCATACGGCGGTGGCTCTGCACGCCGCGCGGCGGCTGGACCGGTCAGCGGGTCCCGTGGTCGCGCTGTCGACGGCCCACCCCGCCAAATTCCCGGAGGCGGTCGAGGCGGCCCTGGGGTTCGCTCCGCAACGCCCGCCGCAGCTGGAGGGGCTGGAAGGCCGGGCCGAGGTGTTTGACACGATCGATCCGTCCCTCGACGCCGTTCTGGGCGCGATCGGGCGCCCGGGCTGAGGTCAGGCCGCAAGGGTCAGGTCCGCCCACCAGTCCAGCCGGCGCAGGAACGGGGCAGGGTCCTTGGGCGTCACCAGGGCCCGGGGGTCGTGGAAAAGCCGGTCGTGCAGACGGGTGAGGGTGAAGCGGACGGCGGCGACGGCGCCGAGGCCGGGCAGGGCCGCCCGCTCGGCTTCGGTCAGCGGGCGGATGGACTCATATCCGGCCTGGAACGCCTTGAGCGCCGCCGGCAGCGGCGCGCCGTTCTCGTCGAAACCCCAGGCGGACAGGGCGATGGCGAGATCATAGGCCAGGGCGTCGACGCAGGCGAAGTAGAAGTCGATCAGGCCGCTGACCGCGCCGCCCTCGAACAGGATGTTGTCGGGGAAATAGTCGGCATGGATCGGACCGCGCGGCAGGCCGGTGAAATCGGGCGCGCCGTCGCCGACCCACGGCGCCATCCGCTCCAGCAAGGCCCGATCGGCGCCCGTCGCGCGCGCGCCGCAGCGGGCGAACAGGGCCCGTCGCGCCGCCGGTCCGACGGGGTTGTCGCGGTGCGCGGGATAGTCGGCGGCGGCCAGATGAAGACGCGCGAGCAGAACGCCGGCGGCGGTCTGGTCCGCCAGGGTCGGCCGGGGCCTGGCGGCGCCGGGCAGCCAGTTGAGGATGGCGGCGGGCCGGTCGTTCAGGCGGCCGATCATGCCCCCGTCCTCATCGGTCAGGGCCCGGGCGCAGGGCAGGCCGCGTTCCGCCGCATGCCGGGTCAGGCCGAGGCAGAAGGGCAGGGCGGCCGCGTCGGTGCGGCCCTCGAACAGGGTCAGGACGAAGGACCCCTGATCGACGTCGAGCCGGTAGTTGGTGTTCTCCACCCCTTCGGCGATGGGCGTCAGGCCGCGCAGCCGCCCAAGGCCGAAGCGGCTAATGAAGGGCTCGGCGTCGGCCTCATCGACGGGGGTGAAGACGGCCACGTCAGGCGTTCCGGAGCGCGAGACGGCGGGCGGCGAGATCGGACAGATCGGCCAGCAGGCTTTCCGCCGTGGCCCAGCGCCCGGCTCCCCGGCCCCGGCGCCGAACGGCCGATCCATCGGCGGCGATCACCTTCAAGGCGTTTTCCTCCCCCCTCAGCGCGGCGAACAGGGGGTCCATCGCATCGGTCACGAGGCGAACCTCGGCGACCAGCCGGCCGTTGTCCATACGACAGCGGCACAGCTGCCGCGCGCCGCCGGCGGGAGGGCTGTCGGCCGAGAGGATGTCGCGCGGGATGTCGGCCTCGTCCGGCATGACGCCGAAGGCTTCGAAGGCCAGCAACCGCACCTTGGCGGCGGCGTCGAGACCTTCGAGATCCGAGGACGGGTCCTCCTCGGCGAAGCCGGCGGCGCGCGCCTCGGCCAGGGCGGCATCGAAGGAGGCTCCGTCGCCCAGACGCTCCAGCATGAAGTTGACGGTGCCGTTCAGCACCGCCTCGAAGCCTGCGACGGGCCCCTGGGCGCGGGCGGCGCGCAAGGCCTCGACCATCGGCGCGCCGCCGCCGACGGAGGCGGACCACAGCAGTCTGGCGCCGTGTGCTTCGGCCAGGGCCAGCAGACCGGCGGGATCACGGCTGACGGCCTGTTTGTTGGCGCTGGCGACATCGACGCCGCGCTGGAGGGCCGCGCGGATGAGGGCGTGACCGGCCTCGGCCTCGGACAGGGCTTCCAGGAGGATGTCGGGCTCCCGGTCCAGCAGGGCCGGGATGTCGGACACCAACAACGGGGCCAGCGCTTCGGCGGAGACGCCCGGCACGTCGCGCGGCCGCGCGGGGTCGCGGACCAGCACGCCCACCACCTCGACGCGGCGGTCGGCGATCAGCCGGGCGAGCGCCCCGCCGCCGACCACGCCGCAACCGGCGACGGCGACCTTGAGCGGTCTGGAGGGCTGGACCGGTCGGGGCGGGGCGCTCCCGGCGCCGATGACCGTGCGATGACCGTCGGCGTGGTTGCGCACTTCGACCCGCAGGCGACGGGCCTCGGCCAGATCAAGCGCATCCGGCTGGACCAGCCCGCCGCCCAGCGCCTTGGCCTCGGCCCAGCTGGCCCGGTCGTATCGCCGCGCGCCCGGGTCGGCGTTGGGGTCGCGGTCGTAGAGGCCGTCGACGTCCTTCACCAGCTGGACGTGGTCCAGCCCCAGTTCGGCGGCGAGGAACAGGGCGGTCAGGTCGGAGCCGCCGCGCCCCATCAGCACCACCCGCCCATCGGTGGCCACGGCCCCGAATCCGGGGACCACCACGACTTCGTGCCGGTCGAGGGCCCGGTCCAGGGCCGCGCGGTCCAGGGCCACGGGCCGGGCGTGCTCGCCGGGGCCCTCGGCCGCGATGCCGAGGTCGCGCACCGACAGGGTGGTGGCGCTGAGGCCGATGCGGTCGCAGGCGAGGGCGGCGAGGGCGGCGGACCGTTCCTCGCCCTGCACGACATAGGCGGGCAGCAGGGGATTGTCGTGGGCGAGGCCGAGGGCTCGTGCTTCGGCCAGCAGCCGGTCGGTCTCGCCGGCGAAGGCGGACACCACCGCGATGACCCGGCGGCCACGGCGGACCTCGGCGTAGATGTCCGAGGCGACAGCGGGTGCGTCGGCGGGCCCGGCGAGGACGGAGCTGCCGAATTTCATCACCACGACCGGCGCGGCGTCGCGCGCGGCGGCGGCGGGAAGCGGTTCGGGGCGGAGGAGGGCGAGACCAGGCATGAACGGGGCTTTCGGTGCAGGGCGGGGAGGGAAAGGGAGGGAGGCGGAAACGAAAAACCCCGCCCGGGGGTCCGGGCGGGGTTGGGTTGTTGCGATCCTGAGCCTTGGTGCGCGCTAACCTGTCCCCGCCGACGGCGTGGTGATGGTGGTGATGGTCATGGTGGTCATGCCGAGTCCGGCCAGGCGCACGGTCTCGCCGCCGCGCGAGGCGGGCGAGAGGACGGCGAGGGCTGCGGCGGAACGGATCAAGAGACCAGGCTCACGTTGAAGTGCGATCCGCAGGCTGCGGGACGCCCGGCCCGTCCGTCAAGTCGTCCGGCAATATTATTGCCGATCAGGCGGGTTTCGACGGCTTCCAGCCTGCCGGGGACCGGATTGTGCGCCCCATACGACACGGTTTCACTCGCCATCGCTCAGGCCCAATGCATCTGGACGCGGTGCGCGGCGGCCCAGTGGATGGCGCGCAGCCCGTCGATCACTGCATTCGCCGCGGCGCGCGTGCCCAGCGATCCTCCCAGGTCTTCCGTCACGGCCCCGGCCGACAGCACGGCGGCGACGGCGGCTTCGATCGAGGCCGCCTCGTCCTCCAGCCCCAGGCTGTGGCGCAGCATCAGGGCGGCGGACAGAATGGTCCCGACCGGATTGGCCTTGTCCTGGCCGGCGATGTCCGGCGCCGAGCCGTGGATGGGTTCGAACAGGCCGGGACTGCCGGCTTCCCCCAGGGAGGCGGAGGGCAGCAGGCCGATGGAGCCGCCGAGGACCGAGATCTCGTCCGACAGGATGTCGCCGAACATGTTCTCGGTCAGGATGACGTCATACTCGCGCGGCTTGCGAATCAGGTGCATGGCCATGGAGTCGACGAGGGCGTGCTCCAGCTGGACGCGCGGGAATTCCTCGGCGTGGATGCGGGTCACGACCTCGCGCCACAGGCGGCTGGTCTCCATCACATTGGCCTTGTCCACCGAGGTCACCTTGCCGCGCCGCAACTGGGCGGTCCTGAAGGCGGCGCGGGCGATGCGTTCGATCTCGGGGACGGTGTAGACGCACAGGTCGGTGGCGCGATCGGCGGTGCGGGTCTTCTCTCCGAAATAGATGCCGCCGGTCAGTTCGCGGAACACGATCAGGTCGACCCCCTCGACGATCTCGCGCTTCAGCGGCGAGCGGTGCGCCAGCACCGGCGACACCTGCAGCGGCCGCAGATTGGCGAACAGGCCCATGGCCTTGCGCAGGCCCAGCAGGCCTTCCTCGGGCCGTCGCGCGCCGCCGTCCCATTTCGGCCCTCCGACCGCGCCCAGCAGGACGGCGTCGGCGCCCAGACAGGCGCTGACGGTTTCCGGCGGCAGGGGATCGCCGGTCGCATCGATGGCCGCGCCGCCGATCAGATGCTCGTGGAAGCGGAATTTATGCTCGAAGAAGTCGCCGATGACCGCCAGAACGGCGCGGGCGGCGTGGACGACCTCGGGACCGACGCCGTCGCCGGGCAGGACGACGATGTCGAAGGTGCGGGGAGCGGGCATCAGGCGGTTTCCATCTCATGGGCGGCTTCATAGGCCGCGATGTCGGGCAGGCGGGCTTGCAGCCAGCCCAGGGTGTCGACGCCGTCCAGCAGGCAGCGGCGCGCGAACCGCTCGACCGTGAAGGGCGTGGGCGCCGCGTTGCCGCGGCGGATTTCGCCGGCCTCCAGATCGATGGTCACCGGCTGGTCGGGGAAGGCGGCGAGGTCGTCCCACGTCGCCTGGTCCACCTCGATCGGCAGCAGGCCGGTCTTGAGGGCGTTGGAGGTGAAGATGTCGGCGATCGAGGTCGAGATCACCGCCCGGAAGCCATAGTCGACCAGCGCCCAGGGCGCGTGCTCGCGCGACGAGCCGCAGGCGAAATTCGGGCCGGCCAGCAGGATGCGGCGCTCGGCCGGATCGATGCGGTTCAGCACCGCCTCGGGCTTGGGCGAGCCGTCGGTCTCATAGCGCCAGTCGTAGAAGGCGGCCTTGCCCAGTCCCTCGCGCGAGGTCGTGGTCAGGAAGCGCGCAGGGATGATCTGGTCGGTGTCGATATTGGCCTGGCTGAGGACCACGGCCTTCGACGTCAGGGCTTGAAAGGCTTCAGGCATCGACGACCTCCTTCAGATAGACGCGCGGGTCGGTCAGCACGCCGGCGATGGCGCTGGCGGCGGCGGTGGCGGGGCTGGCCAGGATGGTGCGCGCGCCCTTGCCCTGCCGACCCTCGAAATTGCGGTTCGAGGTCGACACGGCCAGCTGTCCGGGGGCGACGAAATCGCCGTTCATGGCGATGCACATGGAACACCCCGGCAGGCGCCATTCGGCTCCGGCCTCGATGAAGACCCGGTCCAGACCCTCGGCCTCCGCGTCGCGGCGCACGGCTTCGGAGCCCGGCACCACCAGCATGCGGACGCCGGGACTGACCTTGCGGCCGCGCAGCACCTCGGCGGCGGCGCGCAGATCGGGCAGGCGGCCGTTGGTGCAGGAGCCGACGAAGACGACATCGACCGGATGGCCGGTGGTCGCCTCCCCGGCGGCGAAGCCCATATAGGCCAAGGCCTTCTCGTCCGAGGCGTCGCGCGGGGCCGGGACGAGGGCGCCGACCGGCGAGCCGGCGTCGGGCGTGGTGCCCCAGGTGGCCATAGGCCGGATCGCCGCCCCGTCGATCTCGACCTCGGCGTCGAACACCGCTCCGGGATCGCTCTTCAGGGTCAGCCAGTCGGCCGCCGCACGGCCGAAGGCCTCGCCCGCCGGGACGTATCGGCGGCCCTGCAGCCAGGCCACGGTGACCGCGTCCGGGGCGATCATCCCGGCCCGCGCCCCCGCCTCGATCGACATGTTGCAGACGGTCATCCGCCCTTCCATGTCCAGCGAGCGGATGGCCTCGCCGGCGTATTCGATGACATGGCCCGAGCCGCCGCCGAAGCCGAGGCGGGCGATGATGGCGAGGGCGACATCCTTGCCCGAGACGCCGGGCTGCAGCCTGCCGGTCACGGTGACCCGCATCGCCTTCGGCTTGCGCTGGAGCAGGCACTGGGTCGCCAGCACATGGCCGACTTCCGAGGTGCCGATGCCGAAGGCCAGGGCTCCGAAAGCCCCGTGGGTGGCCGTATGGCTGTCGCCGCAGACGACCGTCATGCCGGGCCGGGTCAGGCCCAGTTCCGGCCCCATGACGTGGACCACGCCGCGGTCGTCGCTGTCCCAGCCGGCCAGCCGGACGCCGTGACGGGCGCAGTTGGACTCCAGCCGCTCGACCTGGGCGCGGGCCGCCGGGGTCACATAGGGCCGCTCGCCGTCGGCCCCGGCGGGCAGGGTCGGGGTCGAATGGTCGAGGGTGGCGAAGGTGCGGTCGGGGCGGCGCACGGGCAGGCCGCGCGCCTCGATCTCGCTGAAGGCCTGCGGGCTGGTGACTTCATGCACCAGATGCAGATCGACGTAGAGGACGCCGGGCGCATCCACCGTCTCGGGCGTGACCAGGTGCCGGTTCCAGACCTTGTCGAACAGGGTCTCAGGCATGTTCGACCTCGCGCTTGGGCGCGGCGGCGGGCGCGGCGATGGGCTCCAGCCAGCCGAACCGGTCGGGCGTGGTTCCGTCGAACAGGCCGCGGAAGGCGGCGTTGACCGCCTTTGTCACCCGCCCCGGACCGGCGCAGCGGGTCGGAATGCCGTCGACCGACCGCACCGGCGTGATCTCGGCCGCCGTGCCGGTCATGAAGATCTCGTCGGCGACATACAGGGCCTCGCGCGGCAGCACCTGTTCGCGGGTTTCGTAGCCGAGCCCGCGCGCCAGCTTCAGCACGCTGTCCCGGGTGATGCCCATGAGGATGGAGGCCGCCGCGGGCGGGGTGATGATCTCGCCGTCCTTGACCAGGAACAGGTTCTCGCCGGCGCCTTCCGACAGCCGGCCGTCGGTGCCCAGGGCGATGCCCTCGCCGAAGCCGCCGACCCGCGCCTCGCGGCCGATCAGATAGGACGACAGATAGTTGCCGCCCGCCTTGGCGCCCGAGGGCACGGTGTTGGGGGCGATGCGGGACCAACTGGCGACGCAGGCGTCGACCCCCTTCTCCAGCGCCTCCTCGCCCAGATAGGCGCCCCACGGGAAGGCGGCGATGGCGACGTCGATGTTCATATTGTCGGGAGAGGGCGTCACCCCCATCCCGCACTCGCCGAGGAAGGCGATGGGCCGGATGTAGGCGCTGCGCAGGCCCGTGGCCCTCACCGTCGCCTTGCACGCCTCGACCAGTTCGGCCTCGGTCCACGGCAGCTGGAAATGATACATCCGGGCGCTGTCGAACAGCCGCCGGACATGGTCGGTCAGGCGGAAGCCGCGCGGCCCGTCCGGGGTGTCATAGACCCGGATGCCCTCGAACACCGAGGTGCCGTAGTGGAGCGCGTGGCTCATCACATGGATCTTCGCCTCGGCCCAGGGCGTCAGCTCGCCATTGATCCAGATGTGTTCAGCCAGCGGCCGCATAGGCGGGCTCCTCTTGACGGGTGACGGGTCGGGCGGCCTCGATGATGGCCAGCAGTTCGTGGTCGTTGATCTCGCCGATCTGGTCGGCGCGGGCCTTGAAGCCGGCGAAGGCGGCGGCCAGGTGCAGGCCGCTGACGGGCTGGCCCAGGGTCTCCGCGCGTTTGGCCACGGCGTGGCGGCCGGAGTGTTTGCCCAGCACGAACCAGGTGCCTTCGAAACCGACGTCCTGGGGCCGCATGATCTCGTAGGTCGAGGGATCGGCCATCATGCCGTGCTGGTGGATGCCCGCCTCGTGGGCGAAGGCGTTCAGGCCGACGATGGCCTTGTTGCGGACCACCGGCGTGTGGGTGATCTCGCTCAGCAGACGGCTGGCGCGGACCAGATGGACAGCATCGACGCCGGTGTGCAGGCCATAGCGGTCCGAGCGGGTGCGGATGGCCATCACCATCTCCTCGATCGAGGCGTTGCCGGCCCGCTCGCCGATGCCGTTGATCGCCCCCTCGACCTGACGCGCCCCGGCCTCGACGGCCGACAGCGAGTTGGCGACGGCCATGCCCAGGTCGTCGTGGCAGTGGGCCGAGAAGACGACCTGGGGGAAGCGGGCGCGTACGGTCGAGATCAGGGTGCGGAAGATGTCGCCGATCTCGCCCGGCGTGGAGTAGCCGACGGTGTCGGGGATGTTCAGGGTCGTGGCCCCGGCGGCGGCGGCGACCTCGCACACCTCGGCCAGGAATTCCGGCTCGGTGCGGATGGCGTCCTCGGGGCTGAACTCCACGTCCTCGAACCGGGTGCGGGCATAGGCGACCGCGCGCCCGGCGGCGGCCAGCACCTCGGCCTTGGACATCCTCAGCTTGGCCGAGCGGTGGATCGGACTGGTTCCCAGGAAGATGTGGCAGCGCCGCTCATCGGTCCCGCGCAGGGCGCGGTACGCCGCGTCGATGTCGGCCTCGCTGGCGCGGGCCAGGGAGCAGAAGACGGGGCCTTCGACCTCGCCGACCACGCGCCGGACGCCCTCCTCGTCGCCGGGCGAGGCGGCGGCGAAACCGGCCTCGACCACATCGACCTTCAGCGCGGCCAGCACATGGGCTATGCGCACCTTGTCATCCGGCCCCATGGAGAAGCCGGGCGCCTGTTCCCCGTCGCGCAGGGTGGTGTCGAAGACGACGACCTTGTCCGGATCGGCGGCGACGGCGGTCTGAACCTTGGTCATGCCGCTACCTCGGGATGGAAGGCGGCGGCGGGCGGGGTGATGCGGGTGACGCCGAACAGCTTGTCGATCTGGCGGCCCAGGGTGTGCGGGCAGCGGCCGTCGTCCCGGCCGCGCACGGCCAGTTCGACCCGTCGGCCATGGCCCTCGTCGCGCAGCGTCATGCCGTCGATGTGGAAGCCGCGGCGCTCCACCAGACCGATCAGGCGCTGGAGCGAGCCGTCGGCGCGGTCGATGTTCAGGTGCAGGGTCTGGGTGCTCATGGTCAGGCGCCTTCCATCATTTCGGCGTTGTTCTTTCCGGGCGGGACCAGCGGCCACACATTCTCCCGGGGATCGATGATCACGTGGGCGAGGCAGGGGCCGTCGGCGGCCAGCAGGCGGGCGATCCCGGCCTGAACCTCCTCGCGTCGGCTAATTCGGAAGGCCTCGATGCCGAAGGCCTCGGCGACCCGGACGAAGTCCGGATTGTCGGACAGGTCGATCTCCGAATAGTTGCCGGCGAAGAACAGCTCCTGCCACTGGCGGACCAGTCCCAGCGAGCTGTTGTCCAGCAGCAGGATCTTCACCGCCACGCCGTAGCGGCGCAGGGTCGCCAGCTCCTGGACGTTCATCATGAAGCCGCCGTCGCCGGCGATGACGACGACCGTGGCGTCCGGATCGGCCAGCTTGGCCCCGATGCCGGCGGGCAGGCCGAAGCCCATGGCCCCCAGGCCGCCCGAGGTGATGTGGGCCTCCGGCTTCGAAAAGCGGCAGTGCTGGGCGGCCCACATCTGATGCTGGCCGACGTCGCAGGCGGCCACGAAGGAGTCGCCGGCCGCTTCCGACACGGCTTTCAGCAGGGCCGGGGCGAAGACGCCTTCGCCCGGCGCGTCGTCGTAGCGGAAGGCGGTGCGCTGGACCCGGACGGCGCAGTGGATCATCCACGGATCGATGGTCAGGGTCCGGCCGGCCAGATGCGCGGTCAGGGCCTCCACGCCGGGGGCCAGTTCGCCCGCGACCGGGATCCAGGTCTCGCGCAGCTTGCCGATCTCCGAGGCGTCGATGTCGAAATGGATGACCCGGGCGTGGGGCGCGAACTCGGCCAGCTTGCCGGTGGCGCGGTCGTCGAACCGGGCCCCGAAGACGATCAGCAGATCGGTCTCCTGCACCGCCTCATTGGCCGCGCGCGTGCCGTGCATGCCCAGCATGCCCTGGAAGCCGGGGGCGTCGGTGGGGATGGTCCCCAGGGCGTTCAGGGTCGCGACCGACGGAATGCCGGTGGCGTCGGCGAAGGCCCGGACCTGCTCCGTCGCCCGGCCGATCTTCACCCCGCCGCCGACATAGATCAGAGGACGCCGGGCGGCGCGGATGGCCTGCGCCGCCGCGGCGATGGCGTCGTGGTCGATCGTCGCGACCGTGTTCGGATACGGGAAGCCGAAGTCCTCGGTCGTCTGGCCGACCTGGACGTCCTTGGGCAGGTCGATCAGGACCGGCCCCGGACGCCCCGAGGCGGCGATGTGAAACGCCTCCTCCACCGCCGCCGGGATGTCGGCCGGATCGCGCACCAGGATGGAGTGTTTCACGATCGGCAGGGTGACGCCCAGGATGTCGATCTCCTGGAAGGCGTCCGTGCCCATGACGCCCTGGGCGACATTGCCGGTGATGCAGACGATGGGGACGGAATCCATCATCGCATTGGCGATGCCGGTGATCAGATTGGTCGCGCCCGGGCCGGAGGTGGCCAGGCAGACCCCGACCTTGCCGCTGCGCCGGGCGTAGGCGTCGGCGGCGAAGGCGGCGGCCTGTTCGTGCCGGACAAGGATGTGGCGCAGCGCCGACCCGGCCAGGGCGTCATAGACGGGCATGATCGCGCCGCCCGGATAGCCGAACACGACCTCCACCCCCAGCCGCTCCAGGGTGGAGACCAGCAGGCGGGCGCCGCTCCGGGGAGCGGCGGCGGGTTCGGGAATGCGGGCGGCGGAGCCGGTCATGGTCAGGCGGCTTCTGACTTGGGGGCGTGCAGCCAGGCCATGCGTTCGCGCAGCTTCGCCCCGGTGATCTCGATGGGTTGCTCGCTGTCGGCCTTGACCCAGGCGTCATAGCGGGGCTTGCCGGCCTCGTTCTCGGCGATCCATTCCCGGGCGAACTGACCGGACTGGATCTCGTCCAGGATGGTCTTCATCCGGGCGCGGGTCTCGTCGGTGATGACGCGCGGGCCGGACTTGACCGAGCCCCATTTCGCCGTCTCCGAGATGAATTCGTTCATCTTCGTGATGCCGCCTTCGTAGAACAGGTCCACGATCAGCTTCAGCTCGTGCATACACTCGAAATAGGCGATCTCGGGCTGGTAGCCGGCCTCGACCAGGGTGTTGAACCCGGACATGACCAGCTCCTTGGCGCCGCCGCACAGGACGGCCTGTTCGCCGAACAGATCGGTCTCGGTCTCCTCGCGGAAGGTGGTTTCCAGCAGGCCGCCGGTCGCCCCGCCATTGCCCCGGGCGTAGCCCATGGCGCGATCGCGGGCCTTGCCGGTGGCGTCCTTCTCGATGGCGAACAGGGAGGGGACGCCGCGGCCGCGCTGGAACTCGCGGCGGACCAGATCGCCCGGCCCCTTGGGCGCGACCAGGATCACGTCCATGTCTTCGCGCGGCGTGATCCGGCCGTAGATGATCGAGAAGCCGTGGGCGAACAGGATGGCGGCGCCCTGTTTGGCGTTGGGCTCGATGACGTCGCGATAGACCTCGGCCTGGATCATGTCCGGGGTCAGGATGGCGATGATGTCCGCGTCCCGGACGGCCTCGGCCGGTTCGGCGGTCGGGACGCCGTCGGCGGTGGCGTTCTTCCAGCCCTTGCCGCCGTGACGGACGCCCGCGACCACGTCGTGGCCGGAGTCCTTCAGGTTCTGGGCGTGGGCCCGGCCCTGCGAGCCGTAGCCGATGATGGCGATGCGCTGGCCGGCGATGGCGCCGGGCCGGATATCGTCATTGGTGTAGATGGTGATGGCCATGGTTCAGGCGTCCTCTCGGGCGGATCGGGTTTCGGTTTCAGCGGGACGCTGCACCGGCGGCGGATCGGGAATGGTCACGGCGCCCTGGGCGGCGGAGGCCACCGAGGCGCGATATTTGGCGAAGACGCCGTGCGCCGGGCGGAGCGGCTGGGGCGCGAACCCCGCCCGGCGCTTCACCAGATCGGCGTCGACGTCGATCCGGCGGTTGCTGACGTCGATGGCGATGCGGTCGCCGTCGCGGATGAGAGCGATGGGGCCGCCGGCCGCCGCCTCGGGCGAGACGTGGCCGGCGACGAAGCCGTAGCTGGCGCCCGAGAAGCGGCCGTCGGTGATCAGGGCGACGTTGTCGACGCCGCGACCCTTCAGGGCGGCGGTGACCTGCAGCATCTCGCGCATGCCGGGACCGCCCCTGGGGCCCTCATAGCGGATGACGATGACGTCGCCCTCGCCGACCGATCCGTCCTGGACCGCGTGGAAGGCGTCTTCCTCGCTGTCGAAGACGCAGGCCGGGCCCTCGAACCGGTCGACCTTGTGGCCGGTCAGCTTGATGACCGCCCCGTCCGGCGCGATGTCGCCGTAGATGACGGCGTAGCTGCCGCGATCCATGACCGGGGCGGCGAAGTCGGCGACGACCTGCTGGCCCGGGGTCTCCTCGGCCTCGGCCGCCTCGGCGAACAGGCTGCGGCCGCTGACGGTGGGGGCGTTGACGATCTTGCCCGCCGCCGCCATCCGCTGGGTCACCAGACGGGTGCCGCCGGCCGCGAACAGGTGCGAGGCCAGGAAGCGGCCGCCCGGCTTCAGGTCGCAGATCACCGGGGCGTCAACGCAGGCCTGATGGCAGTCCTCGATGCCGAACTCGACGCCGGCCTCGGCCGCGATGGCGGTCAGGTGCATGACGGCGTTGGTCGAGCCGCCCGAGGCGGAGACGGCGGCGGCGGCGTTCTTCAGGCTGGCCCGGGTGATGTATTTGCGGGCCGTGTCGCCGGCGAACACCCGCTCGACGATCAGCCGGCCGCAGCGTTCGCCCTCCGCCCCCTTGGCCGGATCGACGGCGGGCACGTCATTGGCGCCCATGGGCGACAGGCCCATGACCGTCAGGGCCATGGCCATGGTGTTGGCGGTGAACTGGCCGCCGCAGGCCCCGGCGCCGGGGCAGACGGCGCTTTCGACGGCCTGCAGTCCGGCGTCGTCCAGCGCCCCGGCGGCGTGGGCGCCGATGGCCTCGAAGATGTCCTGGACCGAGACTTCCCGCGCGCCGATGCGGCCGGGCAGGATGGTGCCGCCGTAATAGACCAGGCCGGGGATATCCATCCGCGCCAGGGCCATGGCCGCCGCCGGGATGGTCTTGTCGCAGCCGACGATGCAGATGACGCCGTCCAGCTGGTGGCCCTCGACGGCCAGTTCGATGGAGTCGGCCACGACCTCGCGGCTGATCAGCGAGGCCTTCATCCCCGCCGTGCCCATGGAGATGCCGTCGGTGACGACGATGGTGTTGAAATCGACCGGCCAGCCGCCCGCCGCGACGATGCCGGCGCGGACGTCCTTCGCCAGCCGGTCCAGGTGCATGTTGCACGGCGTCACCGACGACCAGGTGTTGACCACCGCGATCATCGGCTTGTCGAAGTCGGCGTCCTGCATGCCGGCGGCGCGCAGATAGCTGCGCGCGGCGGCCCGGCTGGGGCCGGCCGTGACGGCGCGGCTGCGCGCGTTCGGCGGGCGGCCGTCCGGTCCGGGGCGTGAGGTGAAATCTTGCGTCATGGCGGGCGTCGGTTCCGGGAGAGGTCCGGACCGCGCGCAACAAAAAACCCGCTTCCTTTCGGGAGCGGGTGGCTGCGGGCGATCCTGAAGGGGCTTGGGTTCAGGTTGCGTGCATCCACACCGCTCCGGGGAGCAGCACAAGCGTCACGACGAGAATAAGGCTGTGGAGGGCGATCAGGGCGTTCGGCGCGCGCGCCGTCGCGATCGCCGAAACGGCGATGGCGCGGTCAGCGATGCGGGCGCGATGGGCCACGTCGAAACTCCTGTTGAAGCGCAAGGTAACCATGGCTCGCTGCGTCGCACAAGATGCTGGGCAATATTATTGCGTTTTGAGGTGGAAGAAGGCCGGTTCGCGCAAGGTTCTCCCGCGCAAGGAACATCATGTCCGGCCCGGACGGGCCTCCCCCGGGAAGCGTCCGCCGGGCCGCGGAAGATCGGTCAGGCGGGTGATATTGGGGATCACCGACGCTCCGCCATTTCCGGCCGCGACCATCGCTGCGTGAGATCGGGCCAGGTGAGGGGTGACGCCGGCCCCGGCCGGTGAGGCTGTCAGGTCCGCCCGTCAGCCAGTCTGGCTCAGGGCTTGCTGTCCCCGCAACCGGCGGCGCCGAAATGAGACTCGGCTGGTCGCGATCCGCCTTTCGAAGGGCCGGCAGCATGCCGCTCTGCAGATAGCCCTGAGGACCCCATGGCCACACTCCTGACCGGTGTTTCGATGAGCATGCTGCGGCGCCTGGCCCTGGCGACCCTCGGCGTCCTTTGTCTTGAGGCCCTCTCGGCCCGCCCCGTGTACGCGAGCGATGGCTCATGGGCCGCCGGGGGCCCGCCGGCGGCGACGGGTTCCGCCGACTTCCTCGGGGAATCCGCCTCTGACGATGCGCGCGAAACCGCCAGCTGGGTCATCCGAACGGGCGACAACCAGGGCCGCCCGTTCATCATTGTCGACAAGAAGGACACCAAGGTCTTCGTGTTTGACGGCCGGGCCAATCTGCGAGGCGCGACGACGGCCCTGCTTGGTCTGGCCGTCGGGGACGATTCCGCGCCCGGCGTCGGCGACCGGAAGCTCTCGCAGATCCGTCCCGAGGAGCGCACCACCCCGGCTGGCCGTTTTGACGCTTCCTTTGGCCTCAACCTGGCGGGCCAGGACATCCTCTGGATCGACTACGATTCCGCCCTGGCGCTGCATCGGGTGTTGGACGCCGGCACGAGCCAGCACCGCCTTGAGAGACTGGCGCCGCGGTCAGCCCTGAGCCGCCGGATCACGTTCGGCTGCATCAATGTACCCGTGAAATTCTACGAGGACGTCGTGCAGGCGGAATTCCAGGGAACCGTGGGGGTTGTCTATATTCTGCCGGAAACCAAACCGATCCATGAGGTCTTTCCCGGCCAACTCGCCGGGCGCTAGAGGCCAATGCAGCGCGTGGCGGTGGGGACAGTTCACGGCCAACTTGTCTCCTTGCGGCAGCCGGCAGACCGCAGCGCGGTTGAGACCCGGCCCGGGCCGTCGCGGCTGGCTGACAGCCAGGGGAGGGTACTTCCCGCCAGACGCGCTACAGGATGACAAGACCGGCTGCACAAGGCATGGGTCGTGGATGTCCTACGACTTCCGACTGAACGCCGAAGCGCCCTTTACAGTTTACAACGTCGGCCCGGAGGCGGAGCCTCTGGTGGTCATCGACGGCATGATGGCCGAACCGAACCGGCTGGTGGATTTCGCGGCGCGGGATTGCACCTACGGCCCCGCTGGCGCGGCCTATCCGGGCCTGCGAAGCCCGATCCCCGAAGTCTATATGCTGAACGTCCACGGCGCGCTCAAACCACTGCTGCAGAGTGTCTTCGGCATACCGGTGGAGCAGCCCATGTCGCTGGCCGCGTCCTTCGCCATGGTCACCCGATCCGGTCGGGAAATGAAGCACAACCAGCGGGTCCCTCACATCGACCGGACCGGCGATCACGACCTCGCGTTCGTCCACTATCTGTGCGGGCCCGAGTTCGGCGGCACATCCTTCTTCAGACACAAGCAAACCGGCTTTCAGCGGTTGAACGCCGAGCGCGAGATCATCCACGACGAGACGCTGGCCAAGGAGTTGCAGAGCCAGATCCTGCCCGCGACCTTCCCGGACGAGAATCATCCGCTCTATGACCGCATGGCCAAGGTCGATGCGGCGTTTGATCGACTGGTGGTCTATCGCGCCAGCATGCTGCATTCCCCGAACATCCACGTCGACGATAAATTCTCGCCGGATCCGCGCACCGGCCGCCTGACGGTCACCGCCTTCCTGTTCGCGATCTAGGCGGGCGTCACCAGCCGCCTTCCGTAACGGGCAGGGTGCGCAGGCCTTCAAGCCAGAGATCATGGCTGGGCAGGTGCTCCATCGCCGCGGCGAGGCCGGCGACCAGGTGGGGAATCTGCCGTCCCGGCTCGATCGTCCAGCGAGCCGCATTCGCCATCGCCGCTGCGGGCGCCTGGCCGATCCCGTAGACGATGGCTTGCCAGCTGACGTGGTTGAACAGGGTCTGCTGCATGTCGATGTCTTCCCGCGAGGGATGACGATCCGCCCAGACGCCCATCAATTGCTTCACCCGGTCCGGCGTGCGCTCCGGCTTGACCACTTCGCACCAGAACGGCGTGTCGCGGCGACCGCTGAGATTGTAGTGGGCGGCCACGAAGTCGCGCAGATCGTCGTACTGGGAGGCCATGACGTCATTATAGCGGTTCCGCGACTCCGGGTTTATGCCCGAAAGCGGGAAGTAGCGGACCAGCATCTTGAGACCGAATTCCACCATGTGGAGGCCGGTCGATTCCAGCGGCTCGATAAAGCCGCCGGCGAGGCCCAGCCCCACGACATTGCCGGTCCAGGCGTTTTCGGCCCGGCCGACGCGCATGGCAAGATGGCGGGCGGGAACGTCGTCCGGAATGCCCGCGGTCGCGCGCAACTCGGCCTCGGCCTCGGCCTCGCTCAGGTGGGCGCGGGAATAGACGTAGCCGATGCCTTCCCGGTTCTGCAGGCCGATGCGCCACATCCAGCCGGCCGACAGCGCCCTTGACCGCGTCATGGGCGGGATGGGCTCGCCCTCGGCGCGCGGGACGCGGATGGCCACGGCGCGGTCGCACAGCAGGTGGTCGGCATAGGAGACGAAGGGTGCTTTCAGCGTCTTGCCCAGCAACAGCGAAGCGAAGCCCGAACAGTCGAGGAAGAAATCGCCGTCCACCTTCGAACCGTCGCGCAGGTCGAAGCCGAGAACCTCGCCGTTCTTTTCGCGCACCTTGACGACCTCGCCGAGGATCCGCTCCACGCCGCGCGCCTGCGCGATTTCGGACAGCAGGTCGCCGAAGGCTTCGGCGTCGAGATGGTAGGCATAGGGGAAGGACGCCTTGTAGTCGTCGTCCATCAGACGCTTGGGCGATCGGCCGGCCCGGGCCAGGGCCCACTGGATTCCGGACTCCAGAGCGAACGCCCCGGCCACGCCCTGGGCCTTGCGCGCCAGCCAGGAGGGGGCGGCGTTGTAGCCGAAGGCGGCGTCAAAGGCTTCGAACGGGTGGAAGCAGGTCTCGCCGATCCCGGACCAGTCCTCGAACTGGACTCCATGTTTGAACGTGGCCGAGGTGCGCGCCATCAACGTGGTCTCGTCGATGCCGATGTACTGGGCGAAGTCCCGGATGGACGGGATGGTCGCCTCGCCCACGCCGATGCGGCCGATGGCTTCGGATTCGACGACGGTGATCTTGAGCCGCCGGTCTCCGGACCGGTTGAACGTCCGGTCCATGAAGGCGGCGCTCATCCAGCCTGCGCTGCCGCCGCCCAGAATGACGAGATGTTCGGGAAACGCGGCAGGCGGCATTTTTGAGTTCCTGTGAGCGGGCGTCGTCGCATCGGGTGACCACCAGCGCAAGGCGCGGCATCCGTTTCAACGCTCTGGCTTACTCTGCGTAACCCGTTCTCCAAAAAGGAGAAAAAACGGCGTTCGTCCCAAAACTGGGACGTTGGCATGGTTCACAAACTCTTAACCCGGCCCTAACTGGCCATGCTCCCGCGCGCAGACTGTTCGGCGAGTAGCAGTTTTGTTGAGGCTCGCCCTGGTGGCGGCGTCTCGGGGGCGTCGCCATGACCAGGACCATCAAGAGTGCGGCGTTCGCCGCCCGTTCCAGCGCGCGCGCGCGCCACGATGGCATGCGGCGCTTCGCCCTGCTGGGCAGCACCGCCCTGGTCGGAATCGCGATGACAGCCGGCTTCGCCCGAGCCGACGAGTATACGGCCGACAGCACGGCCAGCCTGATCGCGGCGATCAACGCCGCCAATCTGCATCCGGGGGCCGACACGATCCGGCTGACCGGCAGCGTCACCCTGACGGGTCTGCTTCCGACCCTGACCGACGCCCTTGTCGTCAACGGCGGGGGTTTCGATCTGAGCGGCGACGGCCAGTACCGTCTCTTCTTCGTCGACGCCGGCGCGAACGCCGTCGACATAACCAATTTCGGCAGCCTTAGCGGCGCCGGCATCGGCGGCGCCGGCGCGAGCGGCGGGGGCGGGGGCCTCGGGGCCGGCGGAGCCATCTTCGTCAATTCGGGTGCTGTCAGCGTCAGCCACGTCGCCTTCACCGGTAACGTCGCAACGGGCGGCGCAGGTGGCGCCGCTGGCCTCATCGGCGGTGGAGGCGGCGGTCTGGGCGGTTCGGGCGGCGCCGGCGGTTCGTCCAACGCCGCGGGCGGCGGCGGCGGCTTCAGCGGCGGCGGCGGCGGCGCTGGCGGCAGCAGCACCAGTT
>Ga0265296_1001064_pt1 | contig 33960 bp, 24 predicted proteins | sample MunlanPumphouse1_FD_189073 | JGI IMG/M metagenome (GOLD analysis project Ga0265296, IMG submission 189073) | Groundwater microbial communities from a municipal landfill in Southern Ontario, Canada - Pumphouse #1 | ecosystem: Environmental > Aquatic > Deep subsurface > Groundwater | place...
GCCGGCGCGAGACCGGCTGCGTATCGCCATCCAGAAGAGTGGCCGGCTGGCCGAACCCGCCCGCAACCTGCTCAGCGCCTGTGGCCTGAGTTGGCGCGAGAGCCGTGACAAGCTGTTCTGCTACGGCGAGTCGCTGCCGGTGGACCTGTTGCTGGTGCGCGACGACGACATCCCCGGACTGATCGCCGATGGCGTCTGCGACCTCGGCATCGTCGGCCGCAACGAACTGGACGAGCAGGCCGCTGCGCGTCGCCAGATCGGTCTGCCGGATGCTTACCACGCGCTGCGTGGGCTGGGCTTCGGTCAATGCCGGTTGATGCTGGCGGTGCCGGAAGAGTGGCAATGGCAGGGGCCCGCACAACTGGCCGGTACCCGCATCGCCACCAGCTACCCGGCCATCCTCAAGCAGTGGCTGGTCGCGCAAGGCGTGGATGCGCAGGTGGTGGAGCTGTCCGGCTCGGTGGAGATCGCGCCGCGCCTGGGCACCGCCGACCTGATCTGCGATCTGGTCTCCAGCGGAGCCACCCTGCGTGCCAACCAGCTCACCCCGGTGCACAACCTGCTCGACAGCGAAGCCGTGCTGGCCGGTGCGGTGCGCGCTCCCGATGATGCCCGCGGCGCCCTGCGCAGCATGCTGCTGCGTCGCCTGGACGGTGTGGTGCAGCGGCAGGATCGCAAGCTGCTGATGTTCCGCGCCAGCGAGGATCGCGTCGACGCGCTGGCGCAGCTGCTGACCGATGCCGAACCGTTGGTGCGTTTGCCTGCCGATGGCGGTGCGTTGCGCCTGCAGACCATGTGCCCGGGTCCGTTGACCTGGCAGCGCATGGAAGAACTGGAGCGCGCCGGCGCCCAGGGCCTGATGGTATTGAGCGTGGAGCGGTCGCTGGCATGAATCGTCTTATCTGGTCGCAACTTGATGAGGCCGAGCGCAGCGCGGCGCTGACCCGCCCGGTGCAGACCGTGGCGCAGCAGACCCGTGATGCGGTGGCCACGCTGATCGCGCAGGTGCGCACGCAGGGCGATGCCGCGTTGCGCGCGATCACTGCGCGCTTCGATGGCGTGGACCTGCAGGATTTCGAAGTTTCCGACAGCGAGTTCGCTGCCGCCGAAGCCACCGTGCCGGCCGCGCTGCGCCAGGCCATGGTCGAGGCGGCCGAGCGCATCACCCGCTTCCACAAGGCGGGGATGGGCCAGGGCTATGCAGTGGAAACCGCGCCGGGTGTGGTCTGCGAGCGCATGCTGCGGCCGATCGGCCGGGTTGGCCTGTATGTGCCGGCCGGCAGTGCGCCGTTGCCGTCCACCGCGCTGATGCTGGGAGTGCCGGCGCACTTGGCCGGTTGCGCGCAGGTAGTGCTGTGCACGCCGCCGCGTGCCGACGGAACGGCCGACCCTGCGGTGCTGGTGGCTGCGCGCCTGACCGGCGTGCAACGCGTGTTCAAGCTGGGCGGTGCGCAGGCGATCGCGGCGATGGCCTATGGCACCGGGAGCATCCCGGCGAGCGACAAACTGTTCGGGCCAGGCAACAGTTTCGTCACCGAGGCCAAACAGCAGGTTGCCCAAGACGGTGCCGCCGCCATCGACATGCCGGCCGGTCCGTCGGAAGTGCTGGTGATCGCTGATGCCGGTGCCAATCCGGCCTTCGTTGCCGCCGATCTGCTGTCGCAAGCCGAGCACGGCCCGGATTCGCAGGTACTGCTGCTGACCGATGACGCGGCGATGCTGGCTGCCGTCGAGGCTGAAGTGGAACGCCAAGTGGCCCTGTTGCCGCGGCAGGACATCGCCCGCCAGGCACTGTCGGCGTCGCAGTTGATCCAGGTGGAATCGCTGGCGGATGCATTTGCCATCAGCAACCGCTACGCCCCTGAACACCTGATCCTGGCCCTGCGCGAACCGCGCGATTGGCTGGGCCAGGTGCAGGCGGCCGGTTCGGTGTTCCTCGGCGACTACACGCCGGAAGCACTGGGCGACTACTGCAGCGGCACCAACCACGTGCTGCCGACCGCCGGTGCCGCGCGTGCCTACAGTGGTGTCAGCGTGGCCAGCTTCCAGAACCTGATCAGTGTGCAGAGCGCCAGCGCCGCCGGGTTGGCGGCGATCGGCGGCTGCGCGCGCATCATCGCCAGCGCCGAAGGGCTGGACGCGCACGAACGTGCGGTGGCGCTGCGCATGGAGGTGGCCGCATGAGCGCGGACATCGACGGCGTGCTGGCCTTGGTGCGCTCGGATCTGCAGGCCTTCGCCGGCTACAGTTCGGCGCGCAGCAGCGCTGTGCAGGGTGAGGTGTGGTTGAACGCGAATGAATCGGCGTGGGCCAATCCGGCCGACGCCACCGGTGGCAGCCGCCGCTACCCGGAGCCGCAACCGGCTGCGCTGCGTGAAGCGCTGGCATCGCTGTACGGCGTGCAGCCGCAACAACTGCTGGTAGGCCGCGGCAGCGACGAGGCGATCGATCTGCTGGTGCGCGCCCTGTGCGTGCCCGGCCGCGATGGCGTGCTGGTGACGCCGCCGGTGTTCGGCATGTACGCGGTCTGCGCACGCCTGCAGGGTGCGCCGTTGATTGAGGTCCCGCTGATCGATGATGAAGAGGGCCTGCGCACGGACCTGGATGCGGTGATTGCCGCTGCGAAGGGGCAGGGCGCCACGCTCGTTTTCCTGTGCGCGCCGTCCAATCCTGCCGGCAGCGATATCCCGCTGGCGGAGATCGAGCGCGTGGCCATCGCCCTGCGTGGGCAGGCGCTGGTGGTGGTGGATGAGGCCTATGTCGAGTACGCGCAGCGCGCATCGGCGGCCACGCTGCTGGCCACGCACGCCAACCTGGCGGTGCTGCGCACATTGTCGAAGGCGCACGCGTTGGCCGCCGCACGTATCGGCACCCTGATCGCCGCGCCTGAACTGATCGCGGTGCTGCGCCGCTGCCAGGCGCCGTACCCGGTGCCGACGCCGTGCGCCGAGCTGGCCGTGCAGGCGCTGCAGCCGGCCGCGCTGGCACGCACCGCCGAACGCGTGGCCACGGTCATCGCTGAGCGCGAGCGCCTGGGCACCGCGCTGGTTGGCCTGCCGGGCGTCCTTCGGGTGTACGCATCGGCCGGCAACTACCTGCTGGTCCGCTTCGCCGATGCGCAGGCTGCGTTCGACGCGCTGCTCGCCGCTGGCGTGGTGGTGCGCGACCAGCGCGCTGCGCCGCAGCTGGGCGATGCGCTGCGCATCAGCATCGGCAGCCCCGAGGAGAACGACCGCGTGCTTGCGGCCCTGTCGGCACGGAGGGCTGCGGCATGACGCCCATCCTGTTCATCGACCGCGACGGTACCCTCATCGAGGAACCGGCGGATTTCCAGATCGATGCCTACGAGAAGCTGCGCTTTGTGCCGCAGGTGATCCCGGCGCTGCTGAAACTGCGCGATGCCGGCTACCAGTTCGTGATCGTCACCAACCAGGACGGCCTGGGTAGCGAAGGCTATCCGCGCGCCAGCTTCGATGGCCCGAATGACCTGATGCTGCAGATCTTCGAAAGCCAGGGCATCGTCTTCCGCGATGTGCTGATCGATGCCAGCTGGCCGAACGAGAATGCGCCGACCCGCAAGCCCGGCATCGGCCTGATGACCGCCTACCTCCAAGACCGCAGCATCGACTGGGCGCGCTCGGGCATGGTCGGCGACCGCATCACCGACCTGCAGTTCGCCGACAACCTCAACATCCGTGGCTTCCAGCTGCGCACCGAACAGTTCGGCGGCGAGTGGGACTGGCCTGGCATCGCCCACGCACTCGCCGATGCGCCGCGTACGGCGGTGGTCCAGCGCAATACCAAGGAAACGAAGATCCGTGTCGAGCTGGATCTGGATCGTGCCGGCGATGCGCGCATCCACACCGGCCTGCCTTTCTTCGACCACATGCTGGAACAGATCGGCAAGCACGGTGGCTTCGCCCTGGACATCCGCGCCGAGGGCGATCTGCATATCGACGAACACCACACCATCGAAGACACCGGCCTGGCGCTGGGCCAGGCCCTGCGCGAAGCACTGGGGGACAAGCGCGGGATCGGCCGCTACGGTTTTACCCTGCCGATGGACGAAACCCTGGCCAGTGCTGCGCTGGATTTCAGTGGCCGCCCGTATTTCGTGTTCGACGGCGAGTTCAAGCGCGAGCGTGTGGGCGACATGCCGACCGAGCTGGTCCCGCACTTCTTCCGATCGCTGTGCGATGCCAGCGGCCTGAATCTCAACCTGCAGGTGCGCGGCGACAACGACCACCACAAGGTCGAAGCCTGCTTCAAGGCATTGGCGCGTGCGTTGCGGCCTGCGCTTGCGCGGCAGGGCACCGCATTGCCGACCACCAAGGGGGCGCTGTGAGCGAGGTCGTGCTGATCGATGCCGGCGGCGCCAACCTGGGCTCGGTGCGCTACGCACTGGAGCGGCTCGGCGCCACGGTGCGCCTGGTCCGCGACCCCGCTGGCCTGGCCGGTGCGCGGCGGGTGATCCTGCCCGGTGTCGGTGCGGCCGGCCCCGGCATGCAGCGCCTGCATGCGCAGGGCCTGGTCGAGCCGCTGCGCCAGCTGCAGGTGCCGCTGATGGGCATCTGCCTGGGCATGCAGCTGTTGTTCGATCGCTCCGAAGAGGCCGGCGTGGATACGCTGGGATTGATCCCCGGCGTGGTGCGCAAGCTGGTGCCGGCCTGTGGCATCCGTGTGCCGCACATGGGCTGGAACCGGCTGCTGCCGTTGCGCCCGTCGCTGCTGCTGCAGGGGGTGCCAGAGCGCGCCAGTGCGTATTTCGTGCACAGCTACGCCGCGCCGCTGAACAGCCATACCGTTGCCGCCTGCGACCACGGTGGGCTGTTCACCGCCGTGGTCGAGCAGGGTCGCTACTTCGGCGCCCAGTTCCATCCCGAGCGGTCCGGCGACACCGGTTCGCTGATGCTGCGCAATTTCCTTGAGGGCACCGCTGCATGAGTTTCATCGTCTATCCCGCGCTGGATATCCGTGATGGCCGCGTGGTGCGGTTGCGCCAGGGTGACTACGCGCAGGAAACCCACTATGGCGATGATCCGTTGCCGCGTGCGCAGGCGTTCGCCGCGCAGGGCGCGCAGTGGATGCATCTGGTCGACCTGGATGCCGCACGTGCCGGTGGCTATACGCTGGCGCCGCTGCTGGCGGCGATCCGTGCGCAGACCCCGCTGCAGGTACAGACCGGTGGCGGCGTACGTGGCCGCGACGACATGGCGCGCATCCTCGATGCCGGCGCCAGTCGCGTGGTGATCGGGTCATTGGCGGTGCGCGAGCCGGAGCAGGTAATTGGCTGGTTGGCCGAGTTCGGCCCGGAGCGGTTGACCATTGCCCTCGATGCGCGCCAGGACGCGCAGGGACAGTGGCAGTTGCCGGTGCACGGCTGGACCGAAAACGCGGGGGTGACCCTGGATGCCCTGGCCGAACGCTACGCGCAGGCCGGCATGCGTCACCTGCTGTGCACCGACATCGCCCGCGACGGCATGCTGGCCGGCCCCAACATCAGCCTGTATCAGCACCTCGCAGCATTGCTGCCCGGCGTGGCGGTACAGGCGTCGGGCGGTATCCGTAATGTGGCCGATGTGGCCGCCGCACAGGCCGCTGGTTGTGGCGGCGCGATCCTCGGCAAGGCCCTGCTGGAACAGCGCATGGACCTGGCGGAGGCGCTGGCATGCTGAGCCGCCGCATCATTCCCTGCCTGGACGTACGCGATGGCCGCGTGGTCAAGGGCGTGCGCTTCCGCGATCACGTCGACATGGGGGACATCGCCGAACTGGCCCAGCGCTATCGCGACCAGGGCGCCGACGAGCTGGTGTTCTATGACATCGGCGCCAGCCCGGAGGCACGTTCGGTGGACGTGGCCTGGATCGAACGCATCGCGCGCCTGATCGATATCCCGTTCTGCGTGGCTGGTGGCATCGACAGCGTGGAGACGGCGCGCCGCGTGCTGTTCGCTGGTGCGGACAAGATATCGATCAACTCACCCGCGCTGGGCCGTCCGGAACTGATCAGCGAACTGGCTGAGGAATTCGGTGTGCAGTGCGTGGTGGTGGGTGTCGACTCCGTACGCGAGGCCGACGGCCAGTGGCGCGTGCGCCGTTTCAGCGGCGATCCGGACAAGACCCAAGCGGTGCCGTTGCGCACGTTGGACTGGATCGTCGAGGCGCAGCGCCGGGGTGCCGGCGAGATCGTGCTGAACTGCATGGACAGCGATGGTGTGCGCCGCGGCTATGACGTGGAGCAGCTGCGGCAGGCACGTGCACTGTGCCAGGTGCCACTCATCGCTTCCGGTGGCGCGGGTGCGATGGAGCACTTCGCCCAGGCCTTTGACCAGGCCGACGTTGACGGTGCGCTGGCGGCCAGCGTGTTCCACAGTGGCGCCATCGCCATTGCCGACTTGAAGCGCTACCTGCGCGAGCAGCAGATCGAGGTACGAGATGTCTATTGACGTGCGGCCGTCGCCGCAGGCGCTGGAAACGCTGGACTGGGACAAGGGTGATGGGCTGTTGCCGGCCGTGGTGCAGGACGCCGACACCCTGCAGGTGCTGATGCTGGGCTACGTCAGCGCCGAGTCGCTGGCGGCGACGCTGGCGATCGGACACATGACCTTCTTCAGCCGCAGCAAGCAGCGTCTCTGGACCAAGGGCGAGCAGTCCGGCAATGTGCTGGCGGTGCAGTCGATCAGCGTCGATTGCGATGCCGATACGCTGCTGGTGCTGGCACGCCCGGCAGGCCCCACCTGCCACACCGGGGCCGAAAGCTGCTTCGATGGTGCGCCAAAGGACTTCCTTGGCGGCCTGGACCAGCTGGTCGCCGTGCGTGAGGCGCTGCGTCCGTCCGGCAGCTACACCACGTCCCTGTTCGAAGGCGGCATCCGCCGCATCGCGCAGAAGGTGGGCGAGGAAGGCGTGGAGACGGCGCTGGCCGGCGTGGCGCAGGACGATGAAGCATTGCTCGGCGAGGCCTCGGACCTGCTGTACCACCTGCTGGTGTTGCTGCGCGCGCGTGGGCTGTCGCTGGAAGATGCCCGCGACGTGCTGGAGAAGCGCCATCGTTGAACAAGGTGTGCGGACCAACGGTCCGCACCTACAATATGGCGTCTTCTTTTTCCCGGACCGCCCCCATGAAACTGCCTGCCGCCTGGCTGTGCTGCCTGTTGCTGACCTCGCCGGCCTGGGCCGCGGACACCGTGGTCAGCGGCAAGGTCTATCTGGAGCGAGACGGCAAGCCGGGCCGCGGTGCGACCGATCCGGGCCTGGCCGGCGTGCAGGTGTCCAATGGCGAAACCATCGTCAAGACCGCTGCCGACGGCAGCTACAGCCTGCCGGTGCGTGACGGCCAGACGGTCTTCGTCATCAAGCCCGATGCCTATACCTTCCCGAAGGCTGCAGACGGCCTGCCGTCGTTCTGGCGGCACTACCGGCCGAACGGTTCTCCTGCGCTGAAGTACGGCGGCATCGCGGCCACCAGTGATGTCGCCCGCAACTGGGACTTCGCCCTGCAGAACGACCGGCATGACAGCCGTCGCGGCTTCCAGATGCTGGTGTTCACCGATTCGCAGACCGCCAGCCTGCAGGACATCGGCTACTACCAGCAGTCGATCGTGGCGCCGCTGGTGGGGCAGACCAAGGCGCGTCTGGGTACCACGCTGGGTGACATCGTCAACGACGATCTGACCCTGTACCCGGCGATCAACAAGGTCACCACCGAACTCGGCGTGCCGTGGTTCCACGTGCCCGGCAACCACGACCTGGATTTCGATGCGGCCAATGACGCGCATTCGCTGGACAGCTGGCGCAACATCTACGGCCCCGATACCTATGCGGTGGAAGAGGGCGGCGCCAGCTTCGTGTTCCTCGACGATGTGGTGTACGACCCCACTGCCAAGCCGAAGTATGTCGGCGGCCTGCGCGAGGATCAGTTCGCCTTCCTGGCTGCGTATCTGAAGGGCCTGCACAAGGACCGCCTGCTGGTGCTGGGCATGCACATCCCGCTGTTCGATGCGGCGCCGGGGCGCGAGACCTTCCGCCATGCCGACCGCCAGCGCCTGTTCGACCTGCTGAAGGACTTCCGCAACGTGCTGGTGCTCAGCGGCCACAGCCACACCCAGCAGCACGTCTACCACGGCAAGGCTGACGGCTGGCAGGGTGCCAGGCCGCTGCATGAGTACAACGTCGGTGCCAACTGCGGTGCGTTCTGGTCGGGCGTGAAAAATGCCGCCGGCGTACCGGACAGCACCATGAGCGATGGCACGCCGAAGGGCTATGCGCTGCTGGACGTGGCCGGCAACGGCAGCTACCGACTGCAGTACCGGGTGGCCGGTGCGGCAGCCAGCGAGCAGATCGGCCTGCATGCGCCAAAGGTGCTGCGCAAGGGCGCGTACCCGGCGTGGGGCGTCTACGCCAACGTGTACATGGGCGAGGACGCCAGCGTGGTCGAGTACCGCGTCGATGGCGGCGCCTGGCAGCCGATGAAGCAGGTCAGCCAGCCTGATCCGCGGCTGATGGTGGAGAACGTCGCCGACGATCTGGCCTCGACGTTGCGCGGCTACGACCGTTCGCCGGAAGCCACCGCTTCGCCGCACCTGTGGCGTGGTGCGTTGCCGACCGATCTGGCCGTGGGCAGCCACAAGGTCGAGGTGCGCTCCACCCAGCCGGATGGTGCGGTGTTCACCGCCAGCACCAGCTACAACCTGCAGACCGCGCAACCCTGAGCGCGGGCCGGGCTTCCGTCACGCACTTCCATCACGAAAGGACGCAGCATGGACATCCGCTTCATGGCCGGCACCACGCCGGTCACCCTCAGCCGCCACTGGTTCACCGGCGCGATGATGCTGCAGAGCGCCAGCGAGAAGGTCTGGGTGCAGCACCCGCTGCATCCGGGCACGCACTTCTCGTTCTCGCTGGTACAGTCGTGGCAGCGCCACATCGCCGGCCATGAAGTGCTGGTGGAGCGGACCCGGCCGCTGCTGTTCGCCGGGTTCCGCCCGCAGCGCCTGCGGGTGCTGGTGGATGGCGTGCAGGTGGCCGAGCAGGAAGGCATGTGACCCCCGGTGCCGCTGTCGCCGCGCTAGGCAAAGGCCGGCCGATGCCTGAGAATCGGGACGATTCAATCGATCCAAGCAGGCCAGCGTGAACGTTGCAGCAGTGTCCCCGGTTCCATCCGAACCCGCCCGCAGCGGCGTTCCACGCAGCCTGGTCGTCGCCGATGTCGGCGGTACCTTCGCCCGTCTGGCGCTGGCCGAGACCGTGGCGGGGCAGGCGCCGCGGCTGGGCAGCTACCGCACCTACGCCTGTGCCGACCACCCCAGCCTGGCGGCGATCCTCGCCGATTTCACCGCCAGCCTCGGCCAGCCGATGGCCAGCGCGGTGGTCGCGATCGCCGGCCTGCTCGACGGCGACACCCTGATCAACGCCAATCTGCCGTGGACGGTATCGCTGTCGGCAACGCGCCGCGATTCGGGCCTGCCCGACCTGCAGCTGATCAATGATTTCGAAGCGGTGGCGCTGGCCATCCCGTATCTGCAGGCCGACACGCTGGTGCCGCTGAACGGCGACGCCGATCCGGCCAAAACCTTCCCGGCGCTGGTGCTCGGGCCGGGCACCGGCCTGGGTGCGGCACTGCGCTTCGCCGATGGCGAGCGCCCGGTGCTGGCCAGCGAGATCGGCCACGCTGCGTTGGGCGCCGGCAACGCGCTGGAACTGCACGTGCTGGGCCAGTTGCTGCAGCGCTGGCCGCACGTGGACAACGAACGCGTGCTGTCCGGCAGCGGCCTGATGAACCTGTACCCCTGCCTGTGCGAACTGCGCGGCGTGGCGCCGCAATGGACCAGCACCGAAGCGCTGATCGCGGCCGCGCGGCAAGGCGACGATGCGCTGGCGGTGGAAACCCTGCAGGTGTTCTGCGCCTGGCTGGGCAGCCTGGCCGGTGACGCCGCGATCGCGGTAGGCGCGCGCTCGGTGTACCTGGCCGGTGGCATTTCCACCCATGTGCAGGACTTCCTGGCCGACGGCCGTTTCCGTGAGCGCTTCCTCAACAAAGGTGTGCTGACCGACGTGCTGCGCCAGGTGCCGGTGTGGCGGGTGGAACATGGCCAGCTGGGCGTGCTTGGTGCAGCGGCCTGGCACGCAGCGCGGACGCCCGCACACGATTGATCGGCGCCGCCGGCATCGGGCCGGCGGGCGCAGCATGCAGACGGAGGCGAAGATGGTGGATCGCAGGCAGTTCCTGCAGGCCGGTGCACTGGCCGCAGGTGTGGCAGCGTTGCCGGTGGTGAAGGCGCGCACGCAGGGTGGGGCCAAGGTGGTATCGACCTGGGACTTCGGCGTGCCGGCCAACCAGGCCGCGTGGAAGGTGCTGGCGCAGGGCGGCAGTGCGCTGGATGCGGTGGAAGCCGGTGCACGCTGGGCCGAAAGCGAGCTGTGCAATCCCACCGTCGGCCATTGCGGCAACCCGGACCGCGACGGCGTGCTGAGCCTGGACGCCAGCATCATGGATGGTGACGGCCGCTGTGGCGCGGTCGCTGCGCTGGTCGACATCCTGCATCCGGTCTCGGTGGCCCGCAAAGTGATGGAGAACAGCCCACACGTGCTGCTGGTGGGCGAGGGCGCCCAGCAGTTCGCCGTGCAGCAGGGCTTCGAGCGCCAGCACCTGCTGACCCCGAAGGCCGAAGCGGCGTGGCGCGAATGGCTGAAGACCGAGAAGTACGCGCCGCAGATCAATGCCGAGCGCCGCGGTCTACCCGGCAACACCGACAACCACGACACCATCGGCATGCTGGCACTGGACGCCAAGGGCAATCTGGCCGGTGCATGCACCACCAGCGGCATGGCCTGGAAACTGCACGGCCGGGTGGGCGACAGCCCGATCATCGGCGCCGGCCTGTACGTGGACAACGAAGTGGGCGCCGCCACCGCCTCGGGTGTGGGCGAAGAGATGATCCGCAACGCGGCCTCGTTCCTGGTGGTCGAGCTGATGCGCCAGGGGCACTCGCCGGCACAGGCCTGCCGCGAGGCGATCGACCGCGTGGTGCGCAAGCGCCCCGAAGCCAGCCGCACGCTGCAGGTCTGTTTCCTGGCAATGAACAAGCAGGGCGAGGTGGGTGCGTATGCGCTGCATCGCGGCTTCGTCTACGCAGTGTGCGACGCGCAGCGCCAGGATGACCTGCGCGACTCGCCGTCGATCTATGCGAGCACGCAGGCGTGAGCGTGCGCCTGACGCTGGAGATCGCCAGCAACTCGGTGGCCTCGGCGTTGGCCGCGCAGGCCGGTGGCGCAGACCGCATCGAACTGTTCGACAATCTCGCTGAGGGCGGCACCACGCCGTCGTTTGCCAGCATCGCCATTGCCCGCGAGCGGCTGCGGATTCCGTTGTTCGTCCTGGTGCGTCCGCGTCCGGGTGATTTCCACTACGACGCGCTGGAAACCGAGCTGATGCTGCGTGATATCGCGCAGTGCCGCGCGCTGGGCTGCGACGGCGTGGTGATCGGTGCGCTGGATGAACAGGGCGACATCGACCGGCCGCTGTGCCTGGAACTGGTACGGGCGGCCGGCCCGCTGCAGGTGACCTTCCACCGTGCGTTCGATGCCGCGCGCGATCTGCCGGCGGCGCTGGAACAGGTGATCGGGCTGGGCTGCCAGCGGGTACTGACCTCCGGCGGTCAGGCCAGCGCTGAAACCGGTGCCGAGGTACTGGCCGCGCTGGTCGCACAGGCGGCCGGCCGGATCAGCGTCATGGCCGGCGCCGGGCTTGGCCCGGGCAACATCGCCGCCGTGGCGCGGCAGACCGGCTGTACCGAACTGCATGCCTCGGCCAAGGGGCAGCGACGCTCGGCCATGCAGTTCCAGAACCCGGCCCTGCGCGGCCTGGACCCGGACTGGAGCCAGACCGCGACCGCCACCGTGGCCGCACTACGGCAGGCACTGGACGGCTGACCGAATCCGCCGGGCATGGCCCGGCGCTACCGAAGCGGGTCCGCGCCACGGTTGGCGCATCCGCGTTCGCCGGCCATGCCCGGCGAACGCGCAACCCGATCACGGACAAAACCGTTCCGCGCGCGTTTGTCGCAATCGTGTCATCGCTTCGTGCGTCGTTCTCTCAGCGATGTTTCGCAACCCGTTGAATTCTCTCGACACCGGGAGCCAATAGCGACATGTTGCAGCGCGTTGCTGCGTCGCCGCATGCCGGGCGTGGTTCAGCTGTGCTTTAGTTTGGATCGATCCACAGGGGAGGGTGATCGAATCGAGAAGGATCGATTCAACGCCCAGGATCGCCATCCGACCGCGCGCCCACCATCCAAGAGCAACCACCCATGGCTCAGTCCGTCCGCAACCGTCGTCATCTGCTGTCCCAGGCCCTCGTGCTTGCCTTGCTGCCCTTCGCAGCGGGCGCACAGGAAGCGGCCACGTCGTCCACCAAGGACCTCGATGCCGTCACCGTTACCGGTTCGCGCATCAAGCGCGCCGGCGTCGAAGGTCCGGCCCCGGTCAACGTGATCACCGCCGCACAGATCCAGAAGGAAGGCTTCGTCACCGTCTACGACGCGCTGAAGACGCTGACCGAAGCGACCGGCACCGTCGAAGCGGCGTCGCAGTGGGGCTCGCACACGCCCAACGCGAGCGGCCTGAACCTGCGCGGCATGGGGCCCAACCGCAGCCTGCTGCTGGTCAACGGCCGCCGTGTGGCCGACTACCCGCTGCCCTATGGCGGCGAGACCAATTTCTCCAACTACAGCAACATTCCTGCCGCTGCCGTGGAGCGCATCGAAGTGCTGACCGGCGGCGCGTCGGCGATCTATGGTTCGGACGCCATCGCCGGCGTGGTCAACGTCATCCTGAAGACCAACTACGACGGCGACGAAGTGCGCGTGCGCGGTGGTACCTCGACCGAAGGCGGCCGCGATACCTGGGATCTGTCCTGGGCGGGTGGCAAAACCGGCGACAACTGGAGCGTGACCTACGCTTTGCAGTACACCAAGCGCGATCCGCTGTTCGGCCGCGACCGGCCGCAGATGGACGACGCTGACGATGCGCTGTACCCGTCCTGGAACATGGAACAGCGCAAGGTCGGCTTCCGTCCCACCGCAGGCCTGGCGCTGATCGACCCGAGCACAGGCCAGCGCCTGGCACCGCCGGACGGCACCTGCGAGAAATTCGCTGGCGAGTACTACACCGCCGATCGGCTGGTCTACAACTACAACGCCAATACAGTGAGCAACACCGGCCGCCTGTGCGGCATGAGCGCCGACTACGCCAACTGGCTGCTGACCGGTGGCTCGGAGAACGTGTCGGGCAATCTCTATGGCACCTTCGATTTTGGTGACGGCCTGCAGGCCTGGAGCAACCTGTCGCTGTACCGGTCCGAGGCGATCTGGGGCACCAATCCCCCCAGCGTTTCGTTGATCGACGATGCCAACGGCTATTACTGGGATGCCAACCGCAATCGCCCGGTGCTCGGCGTGCGCCAGTTCACGCCGAACGAAGTCGGTGGCCTGGACACGCTGCGCAATACCAACCGCGAGTTGTCGTGGGATATCAGCGCAGGCCTGCGTGGACGCCTGGCCGATCGCTTGGACTGGAGCGCTACGGTCGGCCGTTCCTACTACCGCGTTGAGGAGCGACAGAATGTGGTGGACGAACAGAAGTCGTACGACTTCTTCCTCGGCCCACGGCTGGGCACCACCGGCGACGGTGAGGCCATCTACGCATTGAACGAAGCGCGCTGGTGGAACCCGATCACCCCGGACCAGTACTGGCAGATGGGCACGGTCGCGAAGAATCGCGCGTCCTCCTACGTCAACCAGGCCTCGGCCGACATCACCGGTGAACTGTTGCAGGGCTGGGCCGGTCCGATTTCGTTCGCGGCGGTGGCCGAAGTGGCGAAGCAGGGCTATCACCTCAGCCCGGATCCGCGTGCCGGCATCGATTTCGACCTGCAGAACGTGGATCGTGGCGGCGGTGAGCGCACCCGCTATTCGGCCGGTGTCGAGTTCAAGATCCCCTTGGCCGACAGCCTGATCGCCACCGCTGCGGCACGCTACGACCGTTATGGCAGCTACAAGGCCGACGGCGGCGGCGAGGCGCTGGATGTCGGCAGCCAGAAGGAAACCACCTGGAACGCCGGCCTGGAATGGCGTCCGTTCGAGTCGCTGCTGGTGCGCGGCTCCTACGCGACCAGCTTCCACGCGCCGGACATGCACTACCTGCTCGGCCAGGCCAGCAGCTCCGAAGTGCTGACCTACGACCGCCTGCGCTGCATCGAGAGCGGCGCGTATCTGGTCAACAACTGCGGCGTGGGCAATACCGATGTCTGGTATGCGTTCGACGTGAACCGTCGGGGTACGCCGCTGCTGCGCTCGGAAACCGGCAATTCGTGGACGGTCGGCTTCGTCTGGGACGTACTGCCGAACCTGTCGATGAGCGCGGATTACTGGGCGATCAAGCTGGAAGACATGATCGTCGACGTCGGTGCGGACGAAGTGCTGGCCAGCGAGGCCGGCTGCCTGACCGGCAAGAACATGGACGGTACGCCGTGGGCGAATCCGGCGGGTGAGGCTTACTGCGCCGGCATCCTGGCCCGGGTGAATCGTGACAGCAGCGGACGGTTGGTGTCGATCGAGCGCGGGCCGTTCAACCTGGCCAGCCGCGAAGTGCGTGGTATCGATCTGAGCGCGCGCTATCGGCTGGAGACGGCCGCATGGGGCAGCTTCCAGCTGGGGGTGAACTACACCAACCAGATCTCGACGAAGGAGCAGCGCTACGCCAACGATCCGAACCCCGAGCGCCGCGACCGTGACCTGCGCAGCAAGCTGCGCGCGAGCCTGGCCTGGCAGGGCGGCAACTGGAACGCGAACGTGTATGCCGACCGCATCGGCTCGGTGCCGGGCGTGCGCTATCACTGGGGCACCGACCGCCTGGACAACCCCGGCGGCTGCCTGCCGTTCGCCGATGGCTACGTGCCCAGCGACAGTCCTTCGCTGAACTGCCTGGAGCCTGCCACCCGTCCGGATGGATCGGTCAATACGAACCCGAACGCCGGGCAGCAGACGGCGCGCTACTACGGCCGGGTCGGGCCGTTCATCACTTGGAATTTCAACGTTGGCTACCAGGTGACCGAGTTCATGAAGGTCAATCTGTACGTGAACAACGCGTTCAACGCGACCAGCTGGAACCACAAGGACCCCTACAAGGTCGACTACGATTTCGCCCCGACGCGTCTGCTTGGTGCGGTGGGCCGCGAGTTCGCGCTGGAGTATGTGTTCACGTTCTGAGGGACGGCGGCGCCGGGCATGACCCGGCGCCAGCCACGGGATGACGGGGTAGCCACGCATGGCGTGGCTCTACTGGGCGCGCGCGGGATAAATGGGCTGTCGGCGGGAGAGGGTGGATTTGACCTTCCCACGATGGCAAGGTCTAGGCTGGTCATCTCTCCAGATGGAACCAGGGAAACCAGGCCATGAGCACCTCCAGCGTTACCGCCGTCCCCGGGACGGCTTCCACCCTCAGCCTGCCGATCGAAGGCATGACCTGCGCCAGCTGTGTTGGCCGGGTCGAAGCGGCCCTGGCCAAGGTCGAGGGGGTCGCCAGCGTGTCGGTCAACCTGGCCACCGAGCGTGCGGACATCCGCTCCTCTGGTCCGATCGACCGCGACACCCTGATCCAGGCGGTGGAAAGCCTGGGCTATGAGGTGCCGGCTGCGACCACCGAGCTGGCGGTGGAAGGCATGACCTGCGCGTCCTGCGTCGGCCGCGTGGAGCGTGCGCTGTTGGCGGTGCCGGGCGTCAGCCAGGCCAGCGTCAACCTGGCCACCGAACGTGCAACCGTGCGCGGCGTCGCCGGCATCGACGCATTGGTAGCGGCGATCGACAACGTCGGCTACGCGGCGCACGCGATCGATGGCGGCGCCCAGGTCGATGAGGAAGCGGCGGAAAAGAAGGATGCCGAGCGGGTGGCGCTGAAACGCGACCTGATCCTGGCCAGCGTGCTGGCAGCACCGGTGTTCGTGCTGGAAATGGGTTCGCACCTGATTCCCGGCATGCATCACTGGGTGATGTCCACGATCGGCCTCCAGGCCAGCTGGTACCTACAGTTCGTGCTGACCACGCTGGTCCTGGCCATTCCCGGCCGGCGCTTCTACCAGAAGGGCTTCCCGGCGCTGCTGCGCTTGGCGCCGGACATGAACTCGCTGGTGGCGGTGGGTACCGCGGCGGCGTTCGGTTATTCGGTGGTGGCCACCTTCATCCCGCACCTGTTGCCGGCGGGCACGGTGAATGTCTACTACGAAGCGGCGGCAGTGATCGTCGCACTGATCCTGCTCGGTCGGTTCCTGGAAGTGCGCGCGAAAGGCCGCACGTCAGAGGCGATCAAGCGCCTGGTCAACCTGCAGGCCAAGGTGGCGCACGTCAGTCGCGAAGGGCGCATCGTCGATATCCCGATCAACGAGGTACTGCTGGGCGACCTGCTGGAAGTGCGCCCGGGCGAGCGCGTGCCGGTGGATGGTGAGGTGACGGAAGGTCGCAGTTTCGTCGACGAGTCGATGATCACCGGCGAGCCGATCCCGGTGGAGAAGTCGGCAGGCAGCGGCGTGGTCGGCGGCACCGTCAACCAGAAGGGCGCACTGACCCTGCGTGCGACGGCGGTGGGTGGGCAGACCATGCTGGCGCAGATCATCCGTCTGGTTGAACAGGCGCAGGGCTCCAAGCTGCCGATCCAGGCCGTGGTCGACAAGGTGACGCTGTGGTTCGTGCCGGCGGTGATGCTGGCGGCCCTCGCTACGTTCCTGGTGTGGCTGATCTTCGGGCCGTCGCCGGCGCTGACCTTCGCGCTGGTCAACGCGGTGGCCGTGCTGATCATTGCCTGCCCGTGCGCGATGGGGCTGGCGACGCCGACTTCGATCATGGTCGGCACCGGCCGCGGTGCCGAGATGGGCGTGCTGTTCCGCAAGGGCGAGGCGCTGCAGTTGTTGAAGGACGCCAAGGTGGTGGCGGTGGACAAGACCGGCACCTTGACCGAAGGCCGCCCGTTGCTGACCGACCTGGAGATCGCCGACGGCTTCGATCGCGCGCAGGTACTGGCCCGGGTGGCAGCGGTGGAATCGCGCTCGGAGCATCCGATCGCCCGCGCCATTGTCGAGGCGGCGACGGAGGAGGGCATCGCGCTGCCGGCGATGCTTGATTTCGAGTCGGTGACCGGCATGGGCGTGCGTGCCACCGTCGATGGCGCACGCGTGGAAGTGGGCGCCGATCGTTTCATGCGTTCGCTGGGCGTGGACATCGGCAGTTTCGCCGCGCTGGCCGATCGCCTGGGCAACGAAGGAAAGTCGCCGCTGTATGCCGCCATCGATGGCCGCCTGGCGGCGATCATCGCCGTCTCTGATCCGATCAAGCCGAGTACGCCGGCCGCCATTGTCGCCCTGCACCAGCTTGGCCTGAAGGTGGCCATGATTACCGGTGACAACGCCGCTACCGCACAGGCCATCGCCCGCCAGCTCGGCATCGATGAAGTGGTGGCCGAAGTGCTGCCGGAAGGCAAGGTGGAAGCGGTGCGCCGCTTGAAGGCGGCTTACGGTCAGATCGCGTTCGTCGGTGATGGCATCAACGATGCGCCGGCGCTGGCCGAGGCGGATGTCGGCCTGGCCATCGGCACCGGCACCGACGTCGCGGTGGAGTCGGCCGACGTGGTGCTGATGTCCGGCAACCTGCAGGGCGTGCCCAACGCCATCGCGCTGTCGAAGGCGACCATCGGCAACATCCGCCAGAACCTGTTCTGGGCCTTTGCCTACAACACCGCATTGATTCCGGTCGCGGCCGGTGCGCTGTATCCGGTATGGGGCGTGTTGCTGTCACCGGTGTTCGCGGCCGGTGCCATGGCCCTGTCCAGTGTGTTCGTGCTCGGCAATGCGCTGCGCCTGCGGCGCTTCCAGGCGCCGATGGCGGACGCGTCCCATACGGCCCACTGAAGGAGCGATTGCATGAACATCGGTGAAGCATCGAAGGCCTCCAGCGTGTCGGCCAAGATGATCCGCTACTACGAGCAGATCGGCCTGATTCCGCCCGCTGACCGCACCGGCGCGGGCTATCGCGCCTATTCGCAGGCCGACGTGCATCGGCTGCGTTTCATCCGCCGCGCGCGTGATCTCGGCTTTTCGGTGGCCGAGATCACCGACCTGCTGGGCCTGTGGAACGACACGTCGCGCCACAGCGCCGACGTCAAGCGCCTGGCCGAGCAGCACATCGATGACCTGGAACAGCGCATCGAGAACATGCGGCAGATGGCCGACACGCTGAAATCGCTGATCAGCTGCTGCGCCGGCGATGATCGACCCGAGTGCCCGATCCTGCAGCGGCTGGGCGAAGGCGAGGAGGGCGCTGTTCCGGTTGCAGCGCCCGCCGGGGCAGTACGCAGGCGCGCGCGCAGGACCTGACGAAGACAGATGGAAAAGAAAATGCCCGCCCCGGCAATTGCACGGGGCGGGCATTGTTCATGCAACTGGCAGCGTGATCAGGCCGTACGCGGCGGGAAGCCCGCTTCGGTCAGTGCCGCGACGATCTGTGCTTCGCTGGCCGACGTCTGTACCTGCACGCGGCGGCTGGCCGGATCGGCCGACACGCTTGCCGCCGGGTCGACCAGTTCGATCGCCTTGGTCACGCTGCGCGCGCAGCCACCGCAGGTCATGCCTTCTACATGGAATTCCATCTGTAGCTCCTTCGATTCACTTGGGGGTGGAGGCAGTGTGCACCTTGCAACGATGGCAGGGTCAAGCGTTCCCCGGAGCGAAGGGACCACAAAAAACGGCAGCCACCTGTACCAGCGCGGCTGCCGTGGAGGATCGTCCCCGCCCACAGGCGGGGGTGAGACCTTAGAACTTCCAGTTCACGCCGAAGTACAACTGGCGGCCGGCATACAGGTTGGACAGCAGACGGGCCTGGCTGTCATTGCCGATGTAACTCCGCAGTTCCGACTTGGTGGCGTTGAGCACTGCCGCGGTGACCGTCCAGTCCGGCGTGAGGTTGTAGGCAACGTTCAGGTCGAGCTGGCTGTACGGCTTGGTGTAGGTGGTCATGCCATTCTGCAGCCCGCCAACCACTTCACCGCGACGGTTGTACGAGGCGCGGGCCAGGATCTTGTCGTTCTCGTAGAACACGGTCACGTTGGCCTGGTTCTTGGCGCTGCCCACCAGTGGCGAAGAACCGATCTCTTCGCCATCAAGCACGATCGAGGCCAGGTTGGTGTCGTTGTAGGTGTAGTTGGCCTGCACACCAAAGCCCATGTCGAAGGTGTACTGGCCGTACAGTTCCACGCCCTGCGAGACGCCATCACGGCCGTTGGCCTCGGTGCGGTACTTCTGCACGGTGACCGTCTGGCCGCCGACGGTCATCTGCTGATCGCGCACCACCGGCACGGTGAAGTTGTCCACGTTCTTGCGGAACAGCGCGACACCGGCTGCGGAACCCGGCTTGAAGTACCACTCCAGGCCGATGTCGAACTGAACGGCCTTGAACGGTTCCAGTGCCTTGTTGCTGCCCGAGCCATACCAGCCGGGAGTGTCGGTGCCGCCAGCGACGCGGCGGTCGTTGCTGTATTCCTCGCTGATGTAGGTGAGGCCGCCGGGATAGGCAATGCTGGTATAGCTCGGGCGGGCGATCACTTTCGAAGCCGCGCCACGCAGCACCAGGTTGTCGGTGATATCCCAGGCGATGTTGAAGCTGGGCAGGAAGTCGGTGTAGGTCTTGTCCAACGAGGCCAAGGTGAAGACCTTGTCGCTGGCCTGGGTGTCAGGCACGCGCACGAAGCCGCCCTGGCAGCGCAGGGCGGGATCGGCGGCCGGGTCATCGCAGCTCATCGGCGCGCCGCTGGCGTTGTCCACGAAGTAGTCGTTGAAGCGTTCGACCGAATCGCTGGACTGGGCAAACTGCCTGGTGCGCACCACGCGCACGCCGACGTTGCCGCGTACGCGCTCGGTACGGAAGTTGGCCTGGAAGTAGCCCGAGTAGATCTTCTCGTTGACGTCGTAGACGAAGTCTTCCTCGGTGCGGTTATGCGAGCCACCGTAGGTCTTGTTCAGGTAATCGATGTAGGCCGGGTAGTTGATGCCCGGGAACACGTTGGCGTTGAAGCCGCCGGCAATGTTGCTGATCGGGTTGGACAGGAAGAAGCCAGGCTGGGCATCGCCGGCAGTTGAATCGCAACCGGCCTGGTAGCGGTTGTTCTTGTAGTCCGCCGGGTCCAGGCCCTGGCACACCCAGTAGGTATTGCCGGTATTGCGGTGCACCTTGCCGTCCCGGTACTTGGTGCCGAACTGGATCGAATCCAGCCAACCGGCTTCGAACAGTTTGGTGAAATCGGCCTGGAAGTAGTTCTGCTCGACCTCGGTCTGCATCCACGACGAGTCGGTGGAGCCGGTGTCCACTTCGGCGATGCCGGCCATCAACTGCTGCTGCAGATCCGGTGAGAACTGTGCCGATGGCGTACCGGTCAGGTCCCAGGCGGTGTAATTGACAGACTGCCATTCGTTGCCGACCTTTCGGCGCGGCTTGGCCGACATCCGGAAGTTCATCGACGGGCCGCCTTCAGACCAGGTGCGGCCGCCGGTGAACGACGCCTTCCACAGCGGGCTGATGTCCCAATCGATGGTCAGGTCGGCGGTCTGCGAGAGCGCTTTTTCCTTGCTGTAGCCACCGGTCAACTGCGGGGTAGGCATGGTGCAGTCATCCGGGCCCCAGCCGCCCGGTGCCAGGCCGGCCGCCTTCGCCTGCTCTTCGCTGCAGATATATTTCTTGCCCGGCAGCTTTTCGAACTGTGCGCCGGTCACGATGCTGCCACTGGGGTCGAAGTCCAGCCCATTGAGCAGTCGTCCGCCAGCCCAGTTCCCGTCGCCGTTGAAGCGAGCCATGCTCCACTCCGGCACCTTCAGCATGTTCTGGGTGTAATCACCCTGCAGCTCGAAGCGGAAGTAGTTGGCCGTCAGGGTCAGGTTGTCGATCGGCTTGAACTGGAAGGTCAGCTGGCCGCCCGTGCGCTCGCGCTTCTCTTCCTTCACCGCGAAGTTCACCGAGGTCGGCATGAAGAACTCGCTGTAGTTCTTGCCGGTCTGGTTGTTGAAGCCGGACTTGCCCCACCAGTAATGGATGCCGTCCTGTTCCAGCAGGTTGCCGTTGGCATCACGGGCGGTGGTGCCGTTGCCGTACCACTGGTAGTCCTCGGTGCTGGCTTCCATGGTGCGGCTGGTGCGATTCTGCTGGGTCACGCCGACCAGCACGCCGAAGCGCTCGTCCTTGCTGTGCCAGGAATACAGCGCCGACACCTGCGGGTCGACGTCGTGGCTGGTGTCGGACGAGGTGCCTTCCAGGTTGACGTAGCCGGAATTGGCTTCCATCTCCAGCGGTCGGCGGGTGTGCAGGATGACCGTGCCGCCGATGCCGCCTTCGTCGATGCGCGCTTCCGGCGACTTGAACAGCTCGGCGCTGGACAGCATGTTCGACGGCAGCAGGGTGTAGTTGAACGAGCGGGTGGCTTCGTTGTTGGTTTCCGACGAAGCAACGAAGTTGCCGTTCAACTGGGTCAGGGTCAGGTCGGGCGCGAGGCCGCGCACGCTGACCGACTTGCCTTCGCCACCGCTGCGGGTGATGACCACGCCGGGCACGCGCTGCAGGGCGTCGGCCACGTTCTTGTCGGGGAACTTGCCAACGTCCTCGGCGGTGATCACTTCGACCACGGCATTGGCGTCGCGCTTCTGCTGCAGGCTCTTTTCGATTGCGTAGCGATAGCCGGTGACCTGGACGCTGTCCAGGGTGGTGGCATCCTGCGCGCCGGTCGTTGCCGCCTGCTGCGCGGAAGCGCCAAGCGGGGCGACGGCGGCGGCCAGGGCCAGCGCGATGGCCAGCGACAACGCGTCGTGGCCCTGCGTACGTGTTGAATGCTTCATTGCCATCTCTCCCTCTCTCCTGGATTGATCCGGTGACTGACTGACGCGGAAACTTGAATCGATCTAATTCGTGATGCCGATCTTGCCTTCGCCCTGCAGATGCAGCGAGCGCCTGGCAGATGGCGCGGCACGTCCTGTCTTGCTCCCCAACTCCGGGCCATCGCGCTGTCGTCTTGGATCGATCTAAGCGATGGGCGGGGCGATTTTTAGCACGGCAACGGCGCCGACGCATGTTGCTGCGCAATATGGCAGCGACGTGTCGTGCATATGACCCTTCGCGGAAAATTGCTGTAAGCGGTTACATGCGCAAAAGGGGTGGGCCGGCCGGGCTGCGCCCGGCGCCCGCAGAGGCCGAAGCCAGGGCAGCAGCAACAGCAACAGCAACAGCAACAGCAACAGCAACAGCACAGCGGCTTTCCGTGGGATGTCGGGGTGGGTCCGGTTGCGGGGGACGCTGCAAGTACGTCCCTGTAAGCTCGGTCGCGCCATCCATGGCGCTCACGCCCCCGCAACCGGACCCACCCCGCCTTCGACAGATTCCCGATGCCGTTGGTAGATGTCGACCTTGGTCGACACCTGGATCCATGCTATGCATGGATGAAATCCAATCGATGATTTCGAAATCGGTAGGTACATCCATCCACGCCTTGCGTGGATCAAATTCGTCGAAATCGAATATTTCGGTAGTTCATCGAACAGCATCCGCGCGTGGCGTGGATCCACGTGTCGACCAAGGTCGACACCCACCAGAATTCCGACAGATCGCCGAAAACTGTCGAAGGCGGGGTGGGTCCGGTTGCGGGGGTGTCCGCGGCATGGATGCCGCGGCCAAGCCCCCAGGGACGGGTTCACGGCGTCCCCCGCAACCGGACCCACCCCGCCATCCCACGGAGTGCAGCTGTCGCTGTCGCTGTTGCCGTTGCCGTTGCCGTTGCTCCGGCTCCGGCTCCGGCTCCGGCTCCGGCCTCTGTGGGTGCCGGGCGCAGCCCGGCCACAGCCCACCCCTCATGCTGCGCCGCAGAATGCATTGGGCGAAATTCCCATGCTCTACTTGAATCGATCTAAATCCGCCGGGGTGCGGATTGTACCGATGGAAACGAGGGCTCGGCCTGTGCGGCCGGTCCGTCGCTGCCGCCCTGCCGCCAAGGAGTCCTGCCCGTGACCAGGTTGTCCCACCGTCGTCCCGACCGCCGCCTGTCGGCACTGTCCCATCGGCCCCTGGCCCGCATCGCCTGCCTGTTGGCGCTGGCGGTGACGTCCTGGCTGCAGGCCGCGCCGGCCGCGCTGGAGCGCGAGGTCAATACCTTCATCGGCAGCAAGGATGACGGCAACACCTTCCCCGGTGCCTCGGCACCATTCGGCCTGATCCAGGTCAGCCCGATCGGCAGCCACTATTCGGGCTGGCGCTACGACGACGACAAGATCCGCGGCTTCGGCCATTCGTTCCTCTCCGGTGCCGGTTGCTGGGAGCAGGGCGGTCAGGTCTCGGTGCTGCCGGTGACGGGCAGCATCGGCCCCGGTGGCGACTTCGATACCGCCAACCCCAAGCAGTTCGACCACAAGGCGTATGCGTCGGCCTATACCCATGACGGCGAAATCGGCCAGGCCGGCTACTACAAGGTGCGTCTGACCAGCTACGGCGGCATTGATGCGGAAGCGACGGCGCGTACGCGCGCGGCTGCCGAGCGTTACACCTTCAGCCAGGGCAAGGGCGATGGCCACGTGCTGGTCAATGTCGGCCAGGCCAACGAGCGCCACTCGGTGATCGGCAGCGTGGTCGATGTGGTGGGTGATCGCGTGGTTGAAGGCAAGCTGGTCACCAAGAGCTTCTGCGGTGGCCATCAATACACTACCTGGTTCCGTATCGAATTCGACCGTCCGTTCAAGGCGCATGGCACCTGGGGCGAGGGCGGTGGCCTGCCGGGCGCGCGCCACAGCATGGAAGGCGAGCAGAAGCCGAATGGCGCGTGGCTCAGCTTCGATCTGGCCAAGGGCCAGTCGGTCACGGCCGTCAGCGCGATTTCGCATGTGGACGCCGAAGGTGCGCGCAACAACCTGCGTGCCGAGGGCATGCAGGGCGGGGCACTGCTCGGTTTCGATCGCATGCGCGCGCTGTCTCAGCAATCGTGGCGCGAGCAGCTGGCACGCGTCCGCGTGCAGGGTGGCAATGGCGATGACCGCACCGTGTTCTACAGCGCGCTGTACCACGCGCTGCTGCAGCCGCTGACCGGCAGCGATGCTGATGGGCGCTACCGTGGTTACGACGATGGCATCCATCGCGCCGATGGCTGGACCTACTACGAGTACTTCTCGCTGTGGGACACCTACCGCGCACAGAACCAGTGGCTGGCACTGACGCGCCCGGACGTGGCGCGCGACATCGGCCGCAGCCTGCTGGCGATCGACGAGCAGGGCGGCTGGTTGCCGCGCTGGGGCTATGCCAACTTCGAGACCAACATCATGACCGGCGACCCGGTCACCCCCTTCATGGTCGATCTGTGGCGCTTCGGTGCACTCAAGGGCCGTGAATCGCAAGCCTGGGATGCATTGCGCCGCAATGCGTTTGGCACGCCGCCACTGAACTCGCGGATGGCCGGCCGTTCCGGCAACCCGACCTATCTGGACAAGGGCTACGTGGTCTACGACCGTGCGTTCCCGTCCAAGGGCATGGATGTCGATCCGCACCATGGCGGCTCGGCGACGCTGGAATATGCGCTGGCCGACTGTGCGCTTTCGCAGATGGCCGAGGGCCTCGGCCACACGCAGGATGCAGCAACGTTGCGTGAGCGTGGCCGCAACTGGCGCAAGGTATGGGACCCGCAGGTACGTGATGCGGAAACCGGCTTCAGTGGCTTCCCGCGCGCGCGCACCGAAGATGGCCAGTGGTATACCCCGGCAGACGGCCATTACAGCCCGCGCTCGCACCATGGTTTCCATGAAGGCACCGCTTGGCAGTACCAGTGGCTGGCGCAGCAGGACGTGCCGGGCCTGGTCGAGGCGATGGATGGTCGCGAGCAGGCAGGCCGCCGCCTCGATGCGTTCTTCGCGATGGATGCGCTGCAGGCCGACCCGCTCAATGCCGCCCGCAAGGAATGGGTGGTCGGGCCGTACAGCTACTACAACCAGTTCCGCTACAACCCCAACAACGAGCCCGACCTGCATTCGCCGTGGCTGTACACGCTGATCGGCCAGCCGTGGAAGACCGCCGCGGTGGTGCGTGCAGCGCAACAGCTGTTCACCAATGCGCCCAATGGCGTGACCGGCAACGATGATCTCGGCACGATGTCGGCCTGGTACCTGTTCAGTGCGATCGGCGTGTACCCGGCGGTGCCGGGCAGCGGCGAGTTCCTGCTGCATACGCCGCGCTTTGCCAAGGTCGAGGTCGAGCTGGGCAACGGCCGCACCCTGCGCATCGAGGCGCCTGGCGCCGATGGCCGCCGCCTGCAGTACGTGCAGGGCGTGCAGGTCGATGGCCAGGCACATGCCCCGGTGTGGCTGGGCTGGAACCAGCTGCAGCAGGGCCCGAAGCTGCGTTTCGCCCTCGATGGCACGGCGCCGACGCAGGGCTGGGGCACGGCGGTGAAGGATCTGCCGGTGTCCTGGTGTGCGGCACCGGGCAGCCAGCTGCACTGAGCCGGGCTGTGCCGTTCGAGGCAACCCAGCGAACGGCACGGCACGACAGGGCCGCGATCCATTAGGCTTGAGCATCCATCGGAGTGCGGGAAGACGATGAACGACAACGGCGACAGTTCCAGCAAGCGTTCCGGCAAGGCGGTGACGGTGACCGACATCGCCCGTGCCATCGGCGTTTCGCGCGCGACCGTGTCGCTGGTGCTGCGCGGCAGCCCGCTGGTCAACGTCGATACCCGTGCCCGGGTGGAGGCTGAGCTTCGCCGCCAGCGCTATGTCTACAACCGCGCGGCGGCGAACCTGCGGCGACGCACATCGTCCAGCATCGCGCTGGTCATCAACGATCTGTCCAACCCGTTCTTCGCCGAATTCGCGTCCGGTGTGGACGAAGCACTGGGCGGGCGTGGCTACGTGACCCTGCTCGGCAGTACCGGCGAGTCACCCGAGCGCCAGCAGGCGGTGCTGTCCACGTTGATGGAGCACACGCCTGCAGGCCTGATCCTGTCGCCGGCCGAAGGCAGCGATGCCACGCTGCTGCGGCAGGCGCTGGGTGCCAATGCCAACGTATTGCTGTTCAACCGCGAACTGGAAGGCGCCGAGTGGGACTTCCTGACCCTGGACAACCAGCATGGTGCTTACCTGGCCACCCGCCACCTGATCGAGCGCGGTCATCGCCAGATCGCGTTCTTCGGTGGCCACGCCGCATCGAGTTCCTGCCACCAGCGCCGCGCGGGTTTCCAGCAGGCACTGGCCGAAGCCGGTCTGGCGCTGCCGCCGGGCTGGATGATCGAATCGGCACCCAACCGCCTGGAAGCGGCCGCGCGTACGGACGAACTGTTCGTCGACGGCCATCGGCCGAGCGCGGCGGTCTGCTACAACGACACCGTCGCGCTGGGCCTGATGCTGGGCCTGAACTCGCGCGGCATCCGTCCCGGCGGTGATTTCGCGGTGACTGGTTTCGATGATATTTCCGAAGCGTCGGTCGCCGTGCCGCCGTTGACCACCTTGACCGCCGACCCGCGCGAGCGCGGCCGGCAGGCGGCATCCCTGCTGCTGCAACGACTGGAGGAACCGGATGCGCCCCCACGGCGCACGGTCGCCCCGGTACAGTTGCGCATCCGCGAAAGCAGTGCCGCACGTCCGAACTGATGCTCTGCTGCTGAACTGATTGCACCCTTCCACGCACCAACGACCTTTCGCGCATCGAGGCGCGTACCGCATGCCGATCTCCGCAACGCTCCGCCCATCCGGTTCCCCGGGCAACCAGCCTGCCGTCACCAACGGCAAGGCGCTGGCCGTGGTCACCACCATCTTCTTCATGTGGGGCTTCCTGACCTGCCTCAATGACATCCTGATTCCGCATCTGAAGGCGGTGTTCGAGCTGAACTACGCCAAGGCGATGCTGGTGCAGTTCACCTTCTTCGGCACCTACTTCCTGATGTCGCTGCCCGCAGGGCGGCTGGTGGCGGCGCTGGGCTACAAGAAGGGCATCGTGGCCGGCCTGGTGATCGCCGGCATCGGCGCGCTGGGTTTCTGGCCCGCGGCCGAGCTGCGCATCTATGGCGCCTTCCTCGGTGCGTTGTTCGTGCTGGCCACCGGCATTACGGTGCTGCAGGTAGCAGCCAACCCGTATGTCGCGCTGCTTGGGCCGGAGCAGACCAGCTCCAGCCGCCTGACCCTGGCGCAGGCGCTGAATTCACTGGGCACGGCCATTGCGCCGATCTTCGGCGGCATGCTGATCCTGTCCAACACGGCCATGAGCGGCGAGCAGATTGCTGCACTGCCGGCCGCCGAGCAGCTGGCCTACCGTACCGCCGAGGCGCACGCGGTGCAGGGTCCCTACGTGGGCTTGGCGGTGGCGCTGGTGCTGCTGGCATTGTTCGTGTTCCTGTTCCGCCTGCCGGCGCTGAACGACACCACCGAGCAGGCCGACGAGGGTCATCAGCACAGCTACCTGGATGCGCTGCGCAAGCGTCACCTGCTGCTGGGTGTGCTCGGCATCTTCTTCTACGTCGGCGCTGAAGTATCGATCGGCAGCTTCCTGGTCAACTATCTGTCGATGCCCACCATCGGCGGCTTCAGCGAGCAGGAAGCCACCCACTATGTGTCGGCCTACTGGACGATGGCGATGATTGGTCGCTTCGCCGGCTCGGCGCTGCTGGCGCGCTTCTCGCCGAGCCGACTGCTGGCGATCTTCGCGCTGGTCAATGTCGGCCTGCTGACACTGACCATGATGACCTCCGGCAATGTCGCGCTGTACTCGGTGGTGGCGATCGGCCTGTTCAACTCGATCATGTTCCCGACCATCTTCGCGCTCAGCATCGAGCGTCTGGGCCCGCTGACCAGCAAGGGTTCGAGCCTGCTGATCATGGCGATCGTCGGTGGCGCCGTGGTGCCTTACCTGCAGGGCGTCCTGGCCGACCACGTCGGCGTGCAGGCCAGCTTCATCCTGCCGCTGCTGTGCTACGGCTACATCATTTTCTACGGACTGGTCGGCGCCCGCGCGCCGGCTGCCGGCACGCAGGGAGGCTGAGTCGAAAATGGGTTCCATCGTCTGCTTCGGCGAAATTTTGATCGATCTACTAGCGCAGCCACCGGCCTCGGCCGATACCCCGCGCGCGTTCCTGCAGTACGCCGGCGGTGCACCGGCCAACGTCGCGGTGGCCGCCGCACGGCTGGGCGCGAAGACCCAGTTCGTCGGCATGCTCGGCCGCGACATGTTCGGCGACTTCCTGGCCGAGAGCCTGAGCGAACACGGCGTCGGTACCGACTACATCGTGCGCACCGACGCGGCCAAGACCGCGCTGGCCTTCGTGGCGCTGGACGCGGGCGGCGAACGCAGCTTCAGCTTCTACCGCCCGCCGGCGGCCGACCTGCTGTTCCGTGACAGCGACTTCCAGGCAGGCTGCTTCGATGGCGCGCAGTGCTTCCATGTCTGTTCCAACAGCCTGACCGAAGCGGACATCGCCGACGCGACGTTCGCCGGCATGGACCGCGCGCGCACGGCCGGTGCGGTGGTCAGCCTGGATCTCAACCTGCGTCCGGCGCTGTGGCCGGCCGATATCGACCCGACGCCGCGGCTGTGGCAGGCGCTGGAACGCGCCGATCTGGTCAAGCTGTCGCGGGAAGAACTGGAGTACCTGGCAGCGCCGCTTGGCGATGACGGCGAGGCACTGGTGCTGCGGCGCCTGCTGGCTGCGCAGGCACGCTGGGTGATCATCACCGACGGCGCCGCCACGCTGCATTGGTACACCCGCGAAACGCAGGGCAAGGTCACCAGCTTCCGCGTGCCCACCGTGGACACCACTGCCGCCGGTGATGCCTTTGTTGGTGGCATGCTGGTCGGCCTGCTGGAGCGGGGTGGGGCGGGTGCGGGCTTTGCCGCGTTCTGCCAGGACCCGCAGGCAATCGCCGCCACGCTGCGCTTCGGCGCTGCCGTTGGCGCACTGGCGGTGACCCGCAAGGGCGCGTTCGCTGCGATGCCCTCGCTCGATGAAGTGCAGCAGTTGCTGCAGGCACAGGACCTTCCCGCATGAGCACCTCGCCCGATTTCCGTTCTCCCGCTTTCCTGCGCGCGCACATCGCCGACACGATGGCGTTCTACCACCCGCGCTGCATCGATCCGAAGGGCGGATTCTTCCACTACTTCCGTGACGACGGCAGCATCTACGATGCCAGCCATCGCCACCTGGTGAGCAGCACCCGTTTCGTCTTCAACTACGCCATGGCCTACCGCGAGTTCGGCAATGCCGAGTATCGCGATGCGGTCGAGCACGGCGTGCGCTACCTGCGCGAGGTGCATCGCAACCCGGCCACCGGCGGCTACGCCTGGACCCTGCGCGATGGCGTGGTCGAGGACGACATGAACCACTGCTACGGCGTGGCCTTCGTGCTGCTGGCCTACAGCTGTGCATTGAAAGCGGGCATCGAAGAAGCCCGTGCATGGATGGACGAGACCTGGCAGCTGTTGGACGCCCGCTTCTGGGAAGCGGAGCACGGCCTGTACCGGGACGAGGCCGACGGCCAGTGGAACTTCACCGGCTACCGTGGCCAGAACGCCAACATGCACATGTGCGAGGCGATGCTGGCTGCGTTCGAGGCCAGTGGCGAGCAGCGCTATGTCGAGCGCGCGCTGCAGCTGGCCGACAACATGACCCGCCGCCAGGCGGCCAAGGCCGGCGGTCTGGTCTGGGAGCACTACGACACCGACTGGAACATCGACTGGGACTACAACCTGGACGATCCCAAGCACCTGTTCCGGCCGTGGGGCTTCCAGCCCGGCCACCAGACCGAGTGGGCCAAGCTGCTGCTGATCCTGGACCGCCACGTGCAGGCCGACTGGCTGCTGCCGACCGCGCAGCATCTGTTCGATGTGGCCGTGGAACGCAGCTGGGACGAGGCGCGCGGCGGCCTGTACTACGGCTTCGCACCGGAGTCGCGGCGGCAGCCGGGCATGGACGGTGCGCCGATCGGCGGCGACAGCTTCGTCTGCGACGACGACAAGTACTTCTGGGTGCAGGCCGAGACCCTGGCCACCGCCGCACTGATGGCCGCGCGCACCGGCGATGAGCGCTATTGGCAGTGGTACGACCGTATCTGGGCGTACTCATGGGAGTACTTCGTCGACCATCGGTACGGCGCGTGGTTCCGCATCCTCGACGCTGACAACCGCAAGTACAGCGACGAGAAGAGCCCGGCTGGCAAGGTCGATTACCACACCATGGGCGCCTGCTACGAAGTGCTGAACGTCGTGCGGTGAACATCGTTCGAATGCAGTAGTGCCAGGCCATGCCTGGCAAAAACAACAGGAGCATCACGTGCATCGCCTTCCCCTCGTTGTCCGTCTGCTCCTGTTGCTGATCGCGGCGACCGCATTCCCTGCAGCCGCCGCACCGCTGCAGGCGCAGTGGGAATTCCGCCTGCTGCCCGGTGACGCGCAGGGCGCGGCGCATCCGGGCCTGCAGCAGTGGCGCGCGGCCACGGTGCCGGGCAGCGTGCATACCGATCTGCTGGCGCACGAGCTGATCCGCGATCCGTACGTCGGTGCGCCCGAAGCCGAGCTGCAGTGGATCGGCCTGGCTGACTGGGAGTACCTCGCCCGTTTCGATGTGGACGCCGTCACCTTGGCCAGGCCCAACGCCGAGTTGCGCTTCGATGGCCTCGATACCTATGCCGAGGTGAAGCTCAACGGCAAGCCGCTGCTGCGTGCCGACAATGCCCACCGCACATGGCGCGCCCGCGTCGAAGGTCGCCTGCGGGCGAAGGGCAACGAGCTGCAGATCGTGTTCCGTTCGCCGATCCGCACGCTGCTGCCGGGGGTGCAGGCGATGCCGCACAAAATCGCCGGCAATTATCCTTCGCCGTACGGCGATGAGCCCAAGGACGCGATGGTCGGCAACTTCGCGCGCAAGCCGGCCTACCACTTCGGCTGGGACTGGGGCCCGCGCTACGTGACGGCTGGGGTCTGGCGCGGCGTCGACCTGCAGGCATGGGGCGCGCATCGGTTGACCGACCTGGCCGTACGCACCGATGCGCTTGATGCAGGCAAGGCCAGGCTGGCCGTGGTGCTGCAGATGGAGCAGGGCGCGGTCGCCGGTCCGGTGGCGGTAGACGTTGAGGTGCGTGATCCCGATGGCCGCAGCGTTGCACGGGTGCAGCGCACGGTCGAGCTGAAGCCCGGCCAGAACAGCGTGGAGGTGCCGGTTGAACTGGCCAAGCCGCGGCGCTGGTGGCCGGTCGGCCATGGTGCGCAGGACCGCTACACCGTAATGGCCTCGCTCGACGGTGGCGCCGATTCCACGTTGAAGCGTGAGCAGCGCATTGGCCTGCGCACGGTCGAGCTGCGCCGCGAGCAGGACGACAAGGCAGGGCAGGGTTTCGCCTTCGTGATCAATGGTGTGCCGATCTTCGCCAAGGGCGCGAACGTGATCCCGTTCGATGCCTTCCCTGCGCGCGTTGATGCTGCGCGACTGCGCCAGGTACTGGTCGCCGCGCGCGATGCCAACATGAACATGCTGCGCAACTGGGGTGGTGGTTACTACGAAGACGATGCATTCTTCGATATCGCCGACGAACTGGGCCTGCTGGTCTGGCAGGACTTCATGTTTGGCGGTGGCATGCAGCCGGGTTACGACCCGGCATTCCGCGCCAGCGTCGTGGCCGAGGCGCGCGACAACGTGCGCCGGCTGCGGCACCATCCCAGCATCGTGTTGTGGTGTGGCAACAACGAAGAAGAAACGGCGTGGAAGGATTGGGGCCACGGCCGCGACCTGAAGGCCGCAGATCCGGCGTTCGCAGCGAAGGTCTGGCAGGGTTACGTTGACCTGTTCGGCAACGACCTGCGCCAGGTGGTGAGCGAAGATGGACTGGGCGTGCCGTACTGGTCCAGTTCGCCCAGCAATGATCTGGACGAGAGAGCCAACGACTCCGCCCGCGGTGACAAGCACTACTGGCAGGTGTGGGGCAATCCAGCGTTACCGGTGCAGGCCTATCTGCGCGAGACCCCGCGCTTCATGTCCGAGTACGGCCTGCAGGCCTGGCCTGCGGTGGCAACGGTGGACCAGATCGCTACCCGTGCGGAGCAGCGCATCGACAGTCCGGTGATCCGTGCGCACCAGAAATTCATGGCCGGCGAGGGCAATACGCGCCTGCTGCACTACATCGCGCTGGGCTACGGCACGCCGAAGGACTTCGAGGACTTCGTCTATCTGAGCCAGGTGATGCAGGCCGATGGCATCGCCCTGGCGGCGCTGCATCATCGTGCTTCGCGACCGTACACGATGGGCTCGCTTTACTGGCAGCTCAACGACGTCTGGCCGGGTGCCTCGTGGTCGAGCGTTGACTACTTCGGCCGCTGGAAGGCGCTGCACTTTGCCGCGCGCCGCTTCTTCGCGCCGGTCACCGTGGCGGCGCTGCGCGATGAGGGCAGGACGCGCGTGCGCCTGATCAACGACCAGGCCGCGCCGTTGGATGCACGGTGGCGCCTGCGGGTGATGGACGTGGAAGGCAAGGTGCTGCGTCGGCGCGAGCAGGCGGTGACGCTGGTCGCTGCCGGGGTGACCGATATCGGCAATTACGTGGATGCCGAACTGCTGGCCGGCGCCGATCCGGCGCGGACGGTGGCGGTGTTCGAGCTGCTGCAGGACGGCAGGGTGACGGCGCGGCAGGTCGTCGGATTCGTCGAAGCCAAGGACCAGGTGCTGCCACGGCAGCAGCTGAAATCAGCGCTGGCGATCGACGGTGACCACTACCGCCTGCGGCTGCAGAGCGCAGCACTGGTGCGCGCGGCCTGGATCGATTTCGGCGCGCTGGACGTGCAGGTGGAAGACAACCTGCTGGACCTGCTGCCGGGCGAAACCCGCGACATCGCCGTGCGTGGCCCGGTGGATCTGACTGCGCTGCGTGAGGCGTTGAAGGTGCGCACCCTCAACGATCGTTGAGGGTGGCTGAACCACGGTCTGGCAGGTGTCAACCTTGGTTGACACATCGGCCGTATGCCAACCAAGGTTGGCATCTACCAAGAGCGGTACCCGGTAGCCGATGCCGCATAGCCCATCGGCGGGCCGCGCTTACAGCTGGATCTGCTGGAAGTTCTCGACGCGGTCGTGGCCGTTGGCGGCTGCGCCGATGCGCGGCATCGGGTAGTCGTCCAGGCGATCGATCAGACGCGTCTGCAGGCCGGCTTCGCGGGCGGCGTCCAGTTCCTCGACCACATCGGACAGGAACAGGATCTCGCCAGCGGGAACGCCGATGGCCTGCGCGATATGGCGATAGCTGTCGGCCTCGCGCTTGCCACCAACTTCGGTATCGAACCAACCCGACACCAGCGGACTGAGGTCACCGGCATCGCTGAAGCCGAAGAACAGCTTCTGCGCCGGCACCGAACCGGAGGAATAGACGTACAGCGGCAGGCCCGAGGCGTGCCAGCCCTTCAGCACCGGCGCCACTTCCGGGTAGAAGTGCGCGGTGTAGTCGCCACGACGGTAGCCCGCATCCCAGATCAACCCCTGCAGGGCCTTCAGTGCGGTGTGCTTGCGGTCCTGGTCGATCCAGCCCTGCAGCGTCTCGGCCACCAGGCTGTCCTGGCAGGCGCCGCCGATCTCGCTGGCGACGGCGTCCAGCCAGCGACGCACCTCTGGCTGCTGGCCATGTTCGGCGACGAAGCCGGGCAGCGCCTGGCGTGCGTACGGGAACAGCACGTTCTTGACGAACGAGATGCTGCTGGTGGTGCCTTCGATGTCGGTCAGGATGACGCGGGGCTGCATTGATCAGGACGCCTGGGTCGGAATGTAACGGGGGAATTTCTGCGCGATGTCGGTACCGGTGAAGTGACCGACCCAGCCATCCGGCTCGGTGAAGAAGCGGATCGCCACGAAGCTGGGCTCATCGCCCATGTCGAACCAGTGGGTGGTG
>Ga0265296_1001067_pt1 | contig 33931 bp, 39 predicted proteins | sample MunlanPumphouse1_FD_189073 | JGI IMG/M metagenome (GOLD analysis project Ga0265296, IMG submission 189073) | Groundwater microbial communities from a municipal landfill in Southern Ontario, Canada - Pumphouse #1 | ecosystem: Environmental > Aquatic > Deep subsurface > Groundwater | place...
AGGTCTTGGGATATTAATCTGGTTGCCCAGGATGGTAATGTTGAAGAACTTTTGAATAACAATCATTAAGGCCCAAGCCGCGGCCACGATTCCCAGACCGATCAAAGCGTTGGTAATCTGCTTACCGGCCGCCTCAGTCTTTTTAGCGTCTCCTCCCGAGGTAATCCACATAAGACCACCCAGAAGTAAATATAGAAAAGTGGCTAAGGCGGAGACAATTAGAAGGACGTAAACCAGAGAACTGATAACCGAAGCCAAATTTGTCCAACCGGCTCCGGGAGCATTAATAGAGTTGATGAAAGGTATAGTTTGTCCGGTTGGCTCTACCGCTAGTATAACTTTTGTTAAAGATATCATCTTGGTTTCTTGATTTTCACCCCCTTTTAATTTTCGTTAATTAAAGAAAGTTTAACGGAATTTAAACATGAATGTCAATAACGGCTAAAAGCTGGGGATGTTAAAACCTTTAAGAATATTAAGCCCGAAGAGATTGTCTAAGACGGAAATTATCGCCCACCCGGCGGCCATGATAATCATGCCGATGACGGCGCCGGTAATCTGCTTACCGGCAGCCTCAGTCTTTTTAGCGTCACCGCCCGAGCTGAGCCACATGAACCCGCCGAACATAAAATAAACAATTAAAGCCAAAAAACCTATAAACAGCATAACTCTGGTAAAGGCTGAAATACCCCAGGAAAAAAAGTTTTCCGGTTTCAGGTCTTTGTAACGTTCGGTCAAAGCCGGGTTATAGATGCCGGTTTGGGCTAGTTTCATTTTAGTTTATGACCAAATTGTTAATAAAAAGTTTAAGGGATTAAGGATATCGCCGATACCTAAGACCTTACCAATTATTTGAATAATAAAAATTGCCGAGACCACGATAACTAAACCGATTAAAGACATGGTAATTTTTTTTTGGGCGCTTTCGATTTTTTTCTGATCGCCGCCGGCGGTTATCCAGCTTAGGCCGCCCAAAAAGAAATTAATAATGAAATATAAAAAAGAAACCGCAGTAATGATGCCAATAACAATTGAGATCCCTTTATTCAGAAGTCCCAAGGGGGCGGAAATGTCTTGGCTGGTTAAGGTCTTGACGAATTCTGCCAAAGGCCCAATCCCTTCAAAATTACCCAAAGAAGTGTCGCTGGCATAAACAGGTCTAAATATAAGCAAAAACATTTTTTTCATAAAATTAAGGTCCGGGTCCATAAATTTTCGGGCTAAGAATGGCGGTGGCGTCTCCGAACAAAATCCAACCGATTAACGCTGCGATAACAAAAGAACCCGCAATTACGATTAACCCAAGAACCGATTGCCAGATTTTTGTCGATGCCTGTTCGATCTTTTTCGGATCTCCGCCGGCGGAGATAAAAGCCATTCCGGCTAAAAGAATATTCAGGAAAGTCATTATCCCGCCGCCGACAATCACCAGTTTTAAAATATTATTGGCAAATAAAACAATTCCTTGAACCCCACCTCCGGCGTAATTAGCAATACCCGGCGGTGGCGAAATTTTGCCAAAAAATGTGGTGGAAGCGGCTGGGGGACTTCCTATACAAACATTGACACTATTTGCAATATTCTGACAAGTGGCCCAACTATCGCAACACGACTTGCCAGTACATGATTCACCGAGCCCAGCACAAAGTTGTGCCAGTGCCGGGCTGTTGAAAACAAATGTTGATGTTAAGAAGACCACAAAAAAGGAGAATAAAAAGATTATTTTTTTCAACACAGTTGTTTTTAAAAAACCGGACTAAGTATATTTAAGCCGGTTACAATTTGAATTATTTGAATAATCCAGTAACTGGCAAAAACAAGTAAAAAGCCAATTAAGGCAGAGGTGACGGCCTGCTGGCCTTGACCGGTTTTTTTTGCGTCACCTGATCCTGCTCCCATGATAATGCCGAATCCACCGAAGATCAAGAGGAGGAAAAGTAAAACTCCGGCCAAGATATAGGCGTTTCTGAGAAGAATGGAAATAATGCCGGCAGGGGTTTTATAAGTATCGCTGGCACCGATGCCAAATCCGGGCTTAAGCCAAAATTCATTGCCAATATAAATTGCAGCCAATTTTTTTTTCATCCTTTTTATATTTAACACCAGATGAACGTTGAATTGCAACTTGATGATAGAATTAGGTTACGGCGAAAATTTCTTTTAAAGAAGTTTTAAGAAAAAAAAGAGAAGAGAAAACTGAAGCGGAAGTTAAATGAATAATTGGAAAAATGAAAGAATATTGCAGTTTGGAATACGGAAAAAAAATGGCGGAAAAGTTAGCTAAACAAGCTCTGGATATTTTTGAAAAAGATTTAGGATTTTTAAAATCTCAGCCGGCCAAAGACCAATTAAAAGCAGGCATTAATTTTATCCTTAAAAGAAATTATTAAAGTGAAACCTTTTAAAGCAACTGCTGTTTCCCCTGCCAATATTGCCTTTATAAAATACTGGGGGAGGAAAAAGGGGACTCTTGACGAAGAAGTCATTCCTGCCAACAGTAGCATTTCCATGAATATCGATAATTGTTACACTAAAACTACGGTCGAATTCTCTCCCGAGTATGAGGAAGATGAAGTCTGGATTAAGTTTTTCGGTAAAAGTTATGAGAAAGTCAGTGGTTCACCGCTAAATCGGGTTTTAGGTCAAGTTAATCACTTTAGAGAGCTTAACAATTGTGCTCTAAAAGTTAAAATTATGTCAGAAAATTCTTTTCCGTCGGACGCCGGGATTGCCGCCTCGGCTTCCGGTTTTTCTGCTCTGACTTTGGCTTTGGTAGGCGCTTTTGAAATGAAACTTTCTTTAAAAGAACTTTCAATTTTAACCAGGTTGGCCGGTTCCGGTTCAGCTTGCCGTTCAGTAATTGACGGCTTTGCCGAATGGAGAAAAGGGCACGACAGTGGTTCTTGTTATGCTGTTCAATTGGCCCCGCCTGAATGGTGGAATTTGGCCGATTTAGTTACGGTCGTTAAAAATGAAAAGAAAGAATTTTCTTCTTTACATGGGCACGCATTGGCTCACAGCAGCCCTTTTTTTAATCGTCGTCAGCACCTTTTGAAGAAAAGAATTCCTTTAGTGAGAAAAGCGATTAAGAAGAGGGATTTCTTAGCCTTGGGAGAACTGATTGAAGAAGAGGCCACGGAGATGCACTTGATTGCCATGAGCTCTCATCCGCCCATCTTTTATTGGAACAAGGGCACCCTGGAAGTTATTCATTTCTTGAAGGAGATTAGGAAAGACAACCTTTTTGTTTTTTTTACCATCGATGCCGGGCCGAACGTACATATAATTTGTCAGGAAAAAGATATGGATAAAATTGACCTGGAAGTCAAAAAACTGAAAAATGTTCTATTTACGATTAAAAATAAGCCCTGTGCCGGGGCGAGGCTGATAGAGAAACATCTTTTTTAAATGAAAAAACTAGCATTAATTAAACTTGGAGGAGGTTTAATTACCGATAAAAATAAACCATATACGGCAAAGCCAGAGATAATAAGACAGTTAGTTAAAGAGATAAAGTTTTGTTGGGGGAAAGGATTTCGTTTTGTGGTTTCTCACGGGAGCGGCTCTTTTGGTCATACTTCAGCCGCTAAATATGGCACGGCAGAAGGACTTAAAAAGAAAGAGGAGAGTGTTTATGGCCTGGCAGTTGTTCAACAGGATGCCATTACTATTAATAGAATTGTCAATGAAATCTTTTTGAGAGAAGGTTTGCCGGTTTTAAGCTTCGTGCCTTCTTCGTTTACTTTATCTGAGGATAAAAATTTAATTAAAATTTTTGTTGAACCAATTGTTGAAGCTTTAAAAATTGATGCCTTGCCTTTGGTTTTCGGTGATGTTATTTTGGATAAAAAATTAGGTTGCTGTATTTATTCCGGTGAAAGAACCTTGGATAATCTAATTAGACCATTAAAAGAAGCAGGTTATTCTATCGGCATCGTAATTCATTGTGGCAATACTGATGGGGTTTACGATAAGGATGGAAAAACCATACCGGTCATCACCCTAAAATCTTTCAAAAATTTTGCTGAAGTAATTAATTATTCTTCTTCAACTGATGTCACTGGCGGCATGCTTCATAAAGTAGAAGAATGTTTGGCGGCAGTAAAGAAAGGAATCAATTCATTAATAATTAATGGTAATATAAAAGGAAATCTTAAGAAAGCAATTTTTGGTCAGAAGGTAAAAGGGACTTGGATAAAATAAAGTTGGGTAAAATGAAAAAAAATGAGCAACAATTGATTTTAATTGATGAAAATGATAACTTTTTGGGCAAATATGCTCCTAAAAGTAAATGCCATTTCGGTAAGGGGTTACATCACCGCGCCTTCACTCTTTTAATTCACGATTCAAAAGGTAAAGTTTTACTTCAGGACCGTAAGCATAAACTTTGGGATTACTATTGGGACTTAACTAACAGCCATCCAATTTATCATCAAAGCAAGAAAACCACGGATTTATCCGTGGATGAATTGTTGTCCCTGCGAGGCAATTTTTGCCGAGCAGGTCAGCTTCACAGCTTTGATGTGAAGCTGGATGAGAAGATACCACGGGCTTTGCCCGTGGAGCTTCATAAAGAAGATGGTACAGATGAAAGCTACGAGGAATCAGTAAGCCGGTGTTTAAGACGAGAATGGGGAATTGACTTTCCGGTTAAAAAGCTTTTTAGCTTCAATTACTACGCTAGGTTTGGTGATTTTTGCGAGAACGAATATTGTGCTTTTATGGTTGGTCAATATAACGGCGAAGTTTACCCAAATTCCGAGGTAGCTTACGGCTATAAATGGATGCCTTTATCGGAATTGCTTGAAGACGTTAAAATTCACCGGGAAATTTATACCCCGTGGCTTTTAAAAGCTTTGGAAGAGATGCAAAAGCGTAAATTTAAATTATAGTTTTCTTCTGATTTAATTTGATTCACCGTCCGAGGAGTCCCTCCGAATCGGAGGGCCACCTCGGAGGTGTTTTGCTCATTCTGTATAATAGGCTTCATGGTGGCCTCAAAAATTAAACCAAAATTTACCAAGGAAATTCTTACCCGCTTAAGAAACTATGTTTTTAAAAAGGTTTCGGATACCGATGAAGCCGAGGAGATTTTTCAGGAAGTTTTGGCGTCGGCCACCGATTCATTGGCGCTTTTCCAAGGAAAATCGCAGTTTTTTACCTGGCTTTGCGGCATCGCCAACCATAATATTGCCGATTATTACCGGAAGAGGAAAATAAAAACCTTACTTTTTTCCCGCTTTCCCTTTTTGGAGGCAATTGCCTCGGAAGCTTTAACGCCGGACGAAAGAGTTGAGAAAATGGAATTAAGAAAGGAGGTGAAACAAGTTTTAAGCGTTCTGACCGAAGGATATAAAGAGGTTTTACGACTAAAGTATATAGACGGATTTTCCGTGGCGCAGATTGCCAAGAAAGCCAAAACGACCATAAAGGCGGTGGAATCTAAGCTAACAAGGGCAAGAGAAGCGTTTAGAGATAGATGGCAGGGCGAGTAAATTATATGAAACAATTCAAAAAATCGCTTAAAAAAATTCTTAAATTAACGGTTTTGCTGGCGATTCGGGAAGTTTATTTGTTTTTTAGAAACCTTTATGGCTTAATCTGTCATCCCTTCTTGACCGTTAAAAGAATTGAAAAGAAAAAGGATCTGTCTCAAGGTCTTTTGCTTTTCGGTTTGCCCGGGTATTTTTGGCTGGGAGCGATTTTTGTTCTGGCAATTTTAAGATTTTTAATCGGTATCCGCGGCAGTTTAGGCTGGATAGCTTGGTCTTCTTTGTTCTCAGTTACCTCATTTTCCGGTTTGCTTTTTTTGTATCTTCTTTACTGGCTTTTTAAGACTTTTAAAAACTTTAATGGAGGCGGAAAGTGAGAAAGGAAGCGGGTGATGCTAAACGATGGCACGGTCGGACAGGTCGAGAAGAAAGATACTCTTTGGAAGGCACAATAATGGAATTTCCCAACCCCGGCAAAATAGTTATTTTTCAAGGAATGCCCTTTCACTTCAATGACGATGGAAGAACTCTTCAGGCATTTACCGACGAGGAACGCTTAAAATTTAACTTGAAGCACCGAACTTGAGGGAGTAGAATACTCTTCTATTATATGTCTAAAGCTATAAAAATTGATCCCCACAATATTCCCAAACATATTGCGATTATTTGCGACGGCAACCGGCGTTGGGCAAGAGCCAGGAATTTACCTGTCTTTCGCGGTCACCAGGCCGGTTTTGATATTACGCCTAAAATTGCCAAAGCCGCTCGGGATTTCGGCGTTCATACCTTGACTTATTGGGCCTTTTCTATCGAAAACTGGGATCGGTCTAAGGAAGAAATTGCTTTTTTAATGAAAAGATACGAGCAATTTGTCGACCAACATTTAAAGGAAGCTAAAAAAGATAAAGTCAGGATTGTTCACCTGGGCCGCAAAGACAGACTGCCCGCCTCTTTAGTTAAAAAAATTATTAAGGCAGAAGAAGAGACCAAAGATAACGCAAAATATATTCTTAATATTGCCTTGGACTACGGCGGACGGGATGAAATTATTAGGGCTACCCAAAAGATTATCGCCTGCGGGGTAAAACCCGAAACCATAACCGAAAAGACCTATGGCCAATATTTAGATACTTTTGACCAGCCTTACCCTTACCCTGATTTATTAATTCGGCCCTCGGGTGAACAAAGAACGAGCGGGATGTTTTGTTGGCAGGGGGCTTACACGGAAATTTACTGGTTGCCGGATCATTTCCCGGCTTTTACTCCCGAGATACTCAAAGAAGCGGTGATTGATTTTAGCCGCCGACGAAGACGCTTCGGGGGTAATGACTTTGTTCCAAAAGTGAAATTTAATCCCCCCAAAATGGCTCAATTAGAAGTCGGTTGTTGGCAAGCTCATCACGAAAAAGACAATAAGAAATTATTCAGTCTTTTAATTGACTGGTTTAAAGAACTTTACCAAATTGAGGAAAACTCAGCCAAAAGAATTGTGGAAATTACCGCCGTGGCCATCAATTTTCATAATAAAAAAAGCTGGCAAAAGGCAATCAAAACTTTAGAAAAGGTTTACCAAATTATCAAAAAAGAAACTAACTATGTCTTTTCCCCAGAAGTTGTGGCTAATCTGGAAATTAATTGGTGGCAAATTCATGATGAATTAGAAAACGAGCTTGATAAAGAGGAGTTAGAAAAAGCCTTTAGGGATTATTATGGTGAGATTTACCGCCTTTCTTCTTTACAGGCCGCCAGAACTGCCCATTATAAAACTTTGGCTACTTATACTCATGACTTGGCGGAAAAAACAACTGATTTAAAAGAAGCCCGAAAATATTGGCATTTAGCCCGAGAGTATCTGGTTAAAACTTATAAAGCGCTTCGTGAAGTGGCTTCCTAGGATTAAATTTTAAATTACCCCAAGACGCTAATTCCTAAGACAAGTTCCAGTATCTGAATAATCCAATAGGCGGCAAAGAGGATAATAAAGCCGATAAAAGAGTTAGTGATGGCTTTACTGGCGCTTTCTTTTGCCTTAGGGTCGGTCGCCCCTACCATTAAGTGAAAACCGCCCATAATCAAATTAAAAAGAAGAAGCAGGCCCGCGATCACGAAAAGATAGTTAAAGGCTTGAGAGATAATTGCGCCCAAGGTTAAATTGGGAGTGGCCGGTAGAGAACCGGGGGGGAAAGCCGTGGCCTTAAGTTTGTCAAAGTCAATTGCGGGGGTAGTTGCCTGGGCTAAAAGGGAATTGTTCCAATTTAAGATTTTCATTTTAATTAAATTCCCAATCCGGGAATCCCTAAAATTTTAACGCCGATTAATTCTAACAAAAAGACGGCAAAAATAATAAACAGAAGGCCGATGAGGGCGGAGGTAATTTTTTCTTGTCCTTCTTGAATTCCCTTAGGATTGCCGGCCGAAGTCATAATTTTAAAACCGCCTGCGATTACCAGGAGAAAGGCGATTCCGCCGCCAAGACCGGCCATCCTTTGTAAAAGCCAACCGATAAAATTTTCAGGAACGTCTACCGGAACACACCCTAAAGCGGTAGTAATATCTTTTGGATTGGGGCACCCTTCATGGATGTTAATGGTGGGATGAGCTGGCAGCAAGCCTGTGGGCAGTGGGGTATGGGCAGAGGTAGACAAACAGCAAACATCAAAATCTGGATCAATGGGACATTGTTTCCCCATATCTACAGAACCGCTACAGGCACCCCCGTCTTTGACACAATGATAACCAACCCCCGGTTGGCTTCCTGGAGTTTCACAAAGATTATTTACGCCGAGAGGGAATTCATTACAACACCCTCTATTACTTCCGCACGAATCAAATAAACTTGTGTTTTTGTTGTTACAGTTTTCCCGCCATCGATCATAGCAGTGTGGACAACTACCAGGTGTGGGGTTAATAGTTGGAATTTGATAATTACCACACAGTTGGCAGGCGGGGACGGAGTCAGTCTGACAACATATTGTTTCGTTTTGAGTTTCTAGATTGGAACAATAGTTAGGTTTTACAGAGGAGCAAGATCCTAAATAATCACCAGAGCAACAATCTAAATAGTCGCTAATACAAGGTCTGGAATCTTGTATACAGGTAGCATAAGAATGATTTCTTGGATGATAGGCACAGGAAAGATAAGTAAAAAAAATAAAGAGAAACAAAATAATTTTTTTTGTCACAACTTTAGTCTAGCATAACAATTTACAGAGTTGAAGAGTAAAAGGGGTATAATATTAACTAATGAAAAACAGTAAATGGAAAGTTTTATTTGGGATTTTCTTACTATTAACTGTTTTCTGTTCCCTGTTTGCTGGCTCCGCCTACGCGGAATGTCCCGCCACCGATTACGACTGTCAAATTAGGGAGCTGCAAAAGGAAGTAGATGCGCGCAAAGAAGCCCATGAGAAAAATAAAACCGATCTGGCTTCTTATGAAAAAGAATTAACGAGAATTGGCAAAAATCTGGTTTTGCTTGAAAATAAATTAAAATTTACCGAAAAAGAAATCTTAGACCGTGAGGTTAAATTAGGCGTCCAGGAAGAATTTTTAGCCTTAAGATTAAGAGATCTTTATAAAAAAAGCCGTTACTCTTCGCCTTTCTATCTATTGCTTTCTTCGGGCACTGCCGGCGAATTTACGCAAAATCTTGGTTTGCGCCAGGCGACCGCTAAAGAAGATTTGAGGATCATTCTTTTACTTTCAAAAGATATTACTTCTTTAAAATCAGATAAGTCAAACCTTAAAAAAAATCAAATTTCCTTAGCCGGTTTGAAACAACAAGTCGATAAACAAGTTGCCTTCTTAAAGACCGAAGTGTCCAAGACCGAAGGTTTTTTTGCACAAATTGCGGCTAAACAGCAGGAGCTTTTAGCCTTGAAAGCCGGTGGTTTTTCAACGTCGGTGGGCGATGTCTCGCCGGCAGACGATCCGGCCTCCAGGCCTGACTATAACCCCGGTTTTTCACCGGCCTTTGCCGCTTTTTCCTTTGGCGCACCGCACAGAAAAGGCATGAGCCAATATGGCGCTTACGGCAGGGCTAAATCAGGTCAAACCGTCGAGCAAATTTTAAAAGCCTATTATGGCGATGGCATCGAAATTAAAAAAGATTATTCCACCGGCATTAATATTCGCGTTCAGGGTTACGGAACCGTGGATTTGGAAACTTATGCTAAAAGAATCTACGAGATGCCTTCATCTTGGGGTGATAACGGCGGTTTTGAGGCCCTTAAGGCCCAGGCGGTCGCGGCCCGTTCCTATGCCTTGGCTTATACCAATAATGGGGTGGGTTCAATTTGTGCCACGGAGGCCTGCCAGGTTTATAAGCCAGCCAATAAAGGCGGTAAATGGGACGAAGCGGTTAACGCCACCCGGGGTTGGGTTTTAATGGCTAACGGCAAACCGTTTTCCGCTTGGTATGCCTCCACGGCCGGCGGTTATCTTTTTGCTTATACCCATAATGGTTATTCCACACCGGGTTTTTGGGATACAACTTCTGCTGTTGAACAATGGGCTGAGGGAGCTTGGGAGGTAAAAGGCGGATCGCCTTGGTTTTATAAAGCCTGGTACCGGTTGAGAAGCGGTGCTGCTTACGGACGGGCTCATCCTTGGTTGAACGAAGAAGAGTTTGCCGACGTTCTTAATGCCCTACTTATATATAAGGGCAACCCGGGGGCGGTGACTCACCTTTCCAGTTTGGATGCGCGGATTTCGGATACCTGGGATAAGGATCGAGTCAAGGGAGAAGCCCTCCGATTCGGAGGGCCCATTGGCAAGGTTAACGAAGTTAACCAGATCTATTCTAAAGACGGTTATACCAGAACTGTTTATTTTGAAACCGATAAAGGCCGTAAGGAATTTTCCGGCGAAGAGTTCAAATATATTTTTAACCTGCGTGCGCCCGGCGCCATTGGTATTAAGTCAAGTTTGTTTAATCTCCGAAAAAAATGATAGAATACGGTTAATAATATTGAGAACTTTTGCTCTTTTTAAATTTTAAATTATTAATTATTAATTTAAATATGCCCGATCTTTATACTGCCAAGCCGACAGAGAAACCGCCCAAAACTCACCGGAAGACGTCTGTCTTCGATCGTCTTAAAAATGTTGAATCTCCGTTTAGCGCTTTTGTGGTTAAACCAGATGGGGTTAGTTTTGAAAACCAAAGAAGAGGAGAGGCGGTTTTATTGGTTTTAAGAAAGCACTGGATAACAAATCTCGGTTGGGTAACGATGGGAATTTTTTTAGTTTTTATGCCCTTAATCTTTGTTGAATTTCCGGTAATTACCCTCCTGCCAACAGGCTATAAGCTTGTCGTTTTTATCTCCTGGTACCTATTATTAATTGCCTTTCTTTTTGAAAAATTTTTGATTTGGTTTTTTGATGTGGGGGTGGTGACTGACCAAAGGGTTATCGATATTGATTTTTATGGCTTGATTTACAAAGAGGTTAGCGAAGCTAATTTAGAAAAGATTCAAGACGTAACCTTACAACAAATTGGGGCAATCAGAACGGTTTTTGATTTCGGTAACGTGATTATTCAAACGGCAGCAGAGACAAACAAGATTGATTTTGAAGACATTCCTCACCCGCAAAGAGTCAGCCGTTTATTGGAGGATTTGACCCGATGATTGATTTAAATATTGCCGTTAATGATCTTTTTAATCTCTCCCCTTGGCCAATCATCAAATTCTTTTTTTTGGTCGCGCTTTTAATTTATATTATTTTTGCTTTCATTCTGGTTAGACAAGTGAGTGTTATGGATAAAATTTTTCACTCGCGGTTTAATGTCTTTATTAAATTAATTTCAATTGCACTTTTTGTTCTGTCGGTAGTGGTGTTATTGATCGTCTTAAAATTTTTGTAGTTTGGGATAATTCTTATGGAGGAAGCGAAGTTAAATATTGCTAAAATTGTTGGTACCCCGAGTCAAACTTCCTGGGCGCAAATTCACGCGTTTTTTCCTGAAGATCGGGAAAAATTAATCCGCCGTGGGCGCTTATTGGCGGTGATTGTTCTAAAAACCTCGGAAGTAGGCGTTGAGACGGTGGCCTTAGGCCGGGAGGTTCTTTCCCGTCTTCACGAAGAGTATTTTGGTAATCTTGAAGGAGGAGTTTTAGAGCAGTTAAAAAAAGCTTTGGAAAAAATTAAAGAAGAGTGGGATGGTGCGGAAATTACTGCCGGCGCCATCCTTCCGACCCAGGAGGCGGAGGTTTTGTATGTTGGTATTCTTGGCCGCGGGAGTGTTTTGCTCCAAAGAAAGTCGGTTTTAAAAAAACTCCTGTCCGGCGAAGAGGTCGGGCAAGTTAAAATTGGTAGCGGCCTTTTGCAGCCAAGTGACAGTTTACTTTTCGGCAGCAGCAGTTTTTTTGAAATTGTCAGCGAGGGAGCCATCAAAGCTTCGCTGGCTTTAGATAGCCCTCAGGATATAGTTGAATCTTTAGCGCCGATGATTCTGGGCCGCTCTGATTTAAATCAAGCGGCGGCCGTCATTTGTCGTTTGGAGGAGACCTTGCCTGCCGCCGAAACTGAGATGGTTTTTTCCGAAAAGGAAGAAATACCGGCCGAGGAAAAGAATCTTAAACCTTCTTTTTGGCAGATCATCAAAGAAAAAACCAACCTTTTAAAAAACAAATTTAAGTTACCAAAATTTCATCGCAGTTCAATTCTGGTCCGCCGGCAAGAAGGTGACCAGCGGAAAAAAACCCTAATGTTAATTTCCGGAATTTTGATTTTTCTGCTTCTGGCAAGCCTTATTTTAGGTCTTAAAAAGAGGCAGACCTTAGAGAACGAGAGCCGAGCCAATGTTCTTTTGTCACAAGCTGAAGAAAAATATAATCAAGCAAGGGAGATGGTTGGTTTAGATGACGCCGGGGCGGTTCTTCTTTTAAAGGATGCCATTAATTTGCTAAACGAAGCCGATAAATTTAGCCGCCGCCAGGAAATTGATTTTTTATTCACCCAGGTAAACAATTTACTTAATCAAAGCGAGAAAGAAAAAAAGATCGCCAATTTATCGATTTTTTTTGATTTAGGCTTAATTAAGGGACAAGCAAAGGCAACGGCTGTTTCTGAGAATAATGGACAACTGGCAATTTTAGACCAGGCAAATAATTCCTTGTATTTTTTGGATCTAGAGAAAAAATCTTCCTGGTTTTTTACAGAGCCGCGTCTGGGTAAATCTCAGGCGATTTTTTTTACGGGAACTAGCGTCTATCTTCTATCTGAAGAAGGCGTCTTAGAATTTAAAGTTGAAGAAAAAAAACTTACCCTGGTTTTGCCTAAGGATAAATTATGGGACAACGCGATTTCTTTAATTAGTTTTAGTGGAAATCTTTATATCCTGGACGACGGAAAAAAGACAATTTGGCAATACCTTCTTCAGGAGAAAGGATTTTCCGCGGGCAAAAGCTGGTTTACTGAAGACGCCGGTGAATTTACAGGGTTTTTCAGTTGGGGTATTGACGGCTCTATTTGGCTTTTGGATAAAAACGGAAAATTATGGAAATATACCCGTGGAAAAGCAGAACAATTTAAGGTTAAAGGAATTAAGGAAGACCAGCTTGTCGGAATTAAAAAACTTTATACAAATTCGGAGAGCGAAAAGATTTATCTTCTGGACCCTCAAGGTAAAAGAATTATCAGTTTGGCTAAAGACGGTCAGCTAAAAGTAATCTATCGCTGGGAAGGTCAGCCGGATGATCCAAGTTTGTTCGTTGTCATCGAAAATAAAAAACAAACCCTCCTTTTACAGGAAAACTCGATCTTTAGCCTCCCTCTTAGCGATTAGGTTCAAGAAATGAAAATATTTAACCGAAAATCTCGTTTTGAATACCAACTTTTTGATAAGGTTGAGGCGGGAATTTCTTTAGACGGTCAGGAGACGAAAGGAGTATTTTTGGGTAACCTTAACTTGGACGACGCTTTTGTAAAGATCGAGGGTGGCCAGGCATTTTTAATTAACGCCCATATTCCTCAATATGCCTCGGCGCGTGTCTTCGGCTATGATCCTAAGCGAACCCGGCGGCTTCTTTTACACAAAAGAGAGGCGCTGGCTTTGGAAACAAAAATGAAGCAAAAAAACTTGCTTTTGGTGCCTGTTTCTTGCTATAATAAGGGCCGTCGGATCAAGATCGAATTAGCCTTGGCAAGAGGAAAGAGGAAGTTTGAGAAGAAAGAGTCAATCAAAAAGAAAGACCTGCAAAGAGACTTAGCCAGAGGAGTTATCTAAGTTTATCCAGTAAAATTTGCACAATAAATTCGGACTATTAACATTCGCATCTATTTGTATTTAGGAGATGACAGGCATCGACGGGGAAGCACTTTTAAAACGGCAAGCCTCCTTTGATCAACAGGGGTTAAACAGGATCAAAAATTAAAAGTCAACAAAGAAGATAGAGTTGATTTTTCGTTAATGTCAAAGTTTCGGCCGGCGTTATTGCCCGCTGTCTTTGCATAACGACGTCCATTGGGTCTTGGCACGGTGGGATCTTTTGGGTGTGAACAAAGCCGTGACGTAAACTTGCGGTTTTGATTTTACCGCAGGGCCAAATTTATAAAATCTTAGCTTGGGTTTTCCCGCCGGATTGGAATAAATCCAAGTGAAATTAGAAATTCGGCTAAGCTTGTAGAGGTTTTACTTTTGTTTTTTCGGATCCTGGCTCAATTCCAGGCATCTCCGCTCTTCGCCCTAGTTTAACAACTAGGGCTTCGAAGCGGCACAGCCGCCTTTTTTGCAATTCTTACTTTTGGATTTCAACGGCGAAGAGCGCCCCAAACGTAGCTCGAAGAGCGAAGTGGGGCTGTAACCATTCAAATTGTCCCCCTAGTTTAACAACTAGGGCTTCGAAGCGGCACAGCCGCACTTAAAACGTAAACTGGATGAGAACATTAGGCGAAGTGCGTCCCCAACGAAGTCCCGAGCGAAGTCGAGGGACAAAGTGGGACAACAACCTTTTTGATACACTATAAATGTGTATTATGTTTACTTACTTAGGCTAAAAGATAACACTTTTTATACCGGTTATTCTTCTGATTTAAAAAAAAGAGTTAGTGAGCATCAAAAAGGGAATATTTCACAGACAAGAAGAAAGAGGCCTTTAAGTTTAGTTTATTATTCCGCATTCACTTCTAAACTGAAAGCGATATCTTTTGAAAAATATCTAAAATCTTATTCCGGATTTGCTTTTAGAAATAAAAGATTAATATGAATTTTCTTCTTAATTTCCTTTTCCCCCGAACTTGCCTTGGTTGTGGGAAAATAGGCTTGCCCGCCGAAGCTTCAGCGAAGGCGGGTCACTATTTTTGCCCTTTCTGTATTCAAAAAATCAATTTAATTGAAAATCAAATTTGTCCGGTTTGCGAAAAATCATCTCCTTTTGGTCAGACCCACCGCGTTTGCCAAAAAAATCGGTCTTTGGACGGTTTAATTTCATTTTTTGCTTATGAAGGGATGGTTAAAAAAGCGATTCACCAATTAAAATTTAAATATGTCACCGATTTAGCGGACGAACTGTTTGGGTTAGTAAGGGAGACGTGGGAGATGGGGGAAGGCAACCGCTTTTCCCAAATGAAGCGGTTCGTAAAAGATAAAAAACCAACAATTGTCCCTGTCCCGCTTTATTGGTATAAGGAAAACCAACGCGGCTTTAATCAAGCTGAAATTTTTGCCCAAAACCTGGCCAATTCATGGAATTTGGAAGTGAAAAATGATTTATTAATCCGCAAGAAATCCACTATCCCTCAAGCCGGTTTATCAGAGAAAGAAAGGCAAAAAAACATCGCCAACGCTTTCGTGCTTTCTCCTAATATCCCCATATCTTCTTATCCTCATATCCTGATGGTTGACGACATCTGGACCACCGGCGCGACTCTAAAATCATGTGCTAAAGTCATAAAAGAAGCAGGTGCGCAAGAAGTTTGGGGGTTAACACTAGCCAGGTGAAAAGAAGGGTGTTTTCTGCTAAAATTAAGTTCACCCGGAGGGTGGGCAGAACGGTAATGCACAAGTTTGCTAAACTTGCAGTGCGAAAGCGCTGAGTGGGTCCGACTCCCACACCCTCCGCAACGTAAGAAATTGCAGGGCAATTTCAACGTTGCTGAGACGTTTAAATTTGCGAAACAAATTTATTACGTCTCGCTACTCTGCCTGATTAGAGTTAAGGAGAGGTGCTAGAGTGGTTGAATAGGTTGGTCTTGAAAACCAATATAGCCGCAAGGCTATCGCGAGTTCGAATCTCGCCCTCTCCGCAACGTAAGAAATTGCAGAGCAATTTCAACGTTGCTGGAGCGTTGAACGTAATAATTGCAGAGCAATTAAACGTTCTTACGCTGCTGAAACGTTGAAATTTATGAAATAAATTTCTTACGTTTCGCTATATGTTTTACTACGTTTATATCCTACAAAGTCAAATAGACCATAGTTTATATATTGGTTACACTTCAAATTTAAAAGAAAGATTGAGAGAACATAATGATGGAAAAAGCTTAGCTACAAAGCCATTTAGACCCTATAAGTTGATTTTTTACGAAGCATTTCTTAACAAGGGGGACGCTAAAAACAAGGAAACCTACTTAAAAGGTGGTTATGGAAGAAAAACAATAAAAGGTATGTTAGCTAGATATCTAATTTAAAAATGAGAGTTCAAGATAATCATGCCCATGGCAATTCAGGATATAAGGCAATTGGCTTAAGAGATTTTTTCTTTCTTTTTTTAAATGCGTTAGAGACCCGATATAAAAACTACAACAGTCTCACCGTTCATCTTCCGTACGAAATACAACACCCCTTAATTTATAAAAACAGTCGTAAAGGGTATTTATTTGTTAAATGGGGTGAGTTGATAAAACAATTATTAAAAATAAACTTGTATTGGGAAAATGCGCCGCTAGAGGTCCTTGGAAAATGGAACCTTAAGTGGGGTCAAATGGATTGGAAATGTGTTCCAAAAAATATTGACCTTTGTTTAGATGTGGGCCATTTAATTCTCGAGTCCAAAAATTTGACTGAAGCGAGAAAGAGGGTTTTGGGGATTCTCAAGTCTCGTAATAGTCAAATAAAACATCTTCATATACATGTCAACAACTTGAAAGATGACCAGCATCTTGTAAGCCGAGGAAAAATACTGGAAGTTTTACCTGACGGTCTTTTTAATCAGTTGATCGAAGGGCGGAGTTATATTTTTGAAACTGGAGAGTAATATTTGATTTTCTTTCTTCATTTCTTTATTCTTAACTTATGCCGGAAGAAATTCTACCTGATCAAAAATTGCCAGTAAATAATTCTTCGATGCCTTTGACTCAAGAGCCGGAACCACAACCAATAGAGGTGATGGCGGTAAGACAGATGAAACTTCTTTTTGCCTGGAAAGCGGCTTTAAGACCGTTTAAGAGAAGAGATAAAGAATTTTGGACTACGGTCATCGCCATAATTTTTTTGGTGGGGATGATTCTTTTCTTTATTAAAGAGTGGTTTTTAATTGCCGCGATGGTGGCCTTAGCCTTTGTTTATTATGTTTTATCGACTGTACCGCCGGAAGAAATTGAGTATCGGATTACAAATAAAGGAATTTCTTTTGCCGATAAAAGTTATGATTGGGATTATCTTTGGCGCTTTTGGTTTTCCGATAAATACAACGATCGGCTTTTAAATATCGACACCAAACTTACTTTGCCCGGAAGACTTTCTTTTGTTATCAAGAGGGAGGAAGAAAAAACAATCCAGGAGATTATGGAAAAATTTCTTCTTCATGAAGAAGCTGAACCAACTTTTTTTGATAAAGCTTCGGCTTGGTTAGCGAAAAAAGTGCCCTTGGAATTTGAAGATAAAAAGTCTTCAGCTCAAATTCCACCAACCCCTTTCCCGCAAGTATAACTTTTGAAGCTGTTTTCTGGTATAATTTTGATGGCTTGAGTCCCTGTAGCTTAATTGGATAGAGCATCAGATTGCGGATCTGACGGTTGTGAGTTCGAGTCTCACCAGGGACACATTATTGCAGGAGGTTCCCCGCCCTCCAAAAATCGCAGCACGAGCCGTGAACGAATAAGCAAAGCTTGATTTAAGCTTCGCTCAAAATAGTTCTGAAAAAGGCGAGTGCTAAGATTAGGAGGGAATTCCTCCTGGGCGCACTAAGTCAGACTTGGCGCACAAAGAACAAATTTCGGGAAGAAGTTAAACGGTTATTAGAAAGATTATCAAATAATTTTTCGGAAGGCTTGTATGAAGATCCGAAAAATTTCTTTGTAGGAAAATCGTCGGGAAAAAACGAAGTTTTGTCCCGTGAAGGAAGGGTGTCAGAGTGGTCGAATGAGCTGGTTTCGAAAACCAGTATGGTCGTAAGACCATCGCGAGTTCAAATCTCGCCCCTTCCGCACTTCGGTCGCCGTAGGCGACCTCAGTGTAAACTTTATTTTTGAATGTTTACCCTGAACGAACAAAGTATGTGAAGGGCGCCCATAGTTTAACGGATAAAATTTTGGGTTCCGGTACGTAATTCGCCAAAGGCGAAAACGTACCTGGCACGTTAAGTCTCTGTAGTTCAACGGATAGAACGTTGGGTTCCGGACCCAAAGGTTGAGGGTTCAATTCCCTCCGGAGACACAAAAAGACTTTTACGTGCCGGACCTGAAGATTGGAGGTTCAATTCCTCCTGGGCGCACCAAATTCGTCTAAAGTTATTCGCATAATAAATTCGGATTATTTAAATTCGCATAAATTTGTATGCTTAGACAATTTTCTGCCGGGGGAGTCGTTTTTAAAAAAGAAAAAGGAAAAATTTTTTGGCTTTTGGTTCAGCCAGCCATTAATGATCAATTTCGCAAATCAGATCGTTGGCAATTACCCAAAGGGTTGTTAGAAAAAGGGGAAAAATCAGCAGCAGCGGCCTTAAGAGAGGTTGAAGAAGAAGGCGGCGTCAAAGCTAATATTTTAGCCAAAATTGACGTAATAAAAATATTTTTCAAAAATTCTTTTGAAGAAAATCCGCCGGCTGGCGGAAAAGAAACAATTTTTAAGACAATTGTTTTTTATTTAATGGAATATTTAGAAGATGTGAGGGGAGGTCACGACTGGGAAGTTGGTCAAGTATCTTGGTTCCCTTTTAAAGAAGCCACAGAAAAATTATCTTTTAAAAGCGAAAAACAAATCCTGGAAAAGGCGCAAAAACTTTTAATAAATATTGAAACTCAACCAACCTTTCTTTAATTCGCATTTTGCTTCAAAAAAAGGTAAAATTAGCTTTAAGGAGAGGTCGCATAGTTGGTCTAGTGCGCATATTTGGAGAATATGTAAGGCCGCAAGGCCTTCGCGGGTTCAAATCCCGCCCTCTCCGCTTTCACCCGCCGAAGCCCTCCGAATCGGAGGGCGAAGGAGGGCTTCGGTCGGGTTTCAGCGGACACAGTCCGCCTTCGATAGAATAATGTCCGCCAAGAAGTTCGCGAAGGAGGATTGTAAATAAATGTTTTATGTCTACATTTTGGAATGTTCCGACAATAAACCGTATATTGGTTGCACAAATAATTTAAAAGACAGGCTAGTGAGACATCAAAAAGGTTACGTTCTTGCCACTAAAGAATTTAGACCTATTAAACTAACAAACTATTTTGCTTTTTCAAATAAATACACTGCCTTCAATTTTGAGAAGTATTTAAAATCCGGTTCAGGAAGAGCCTTTATGAAGAAACATCTTGTATAAGTTATAATGTAATCCATGTTAGAGATAACTCTTCCAGCAATTGTCGGAGCTGTAACAGTAATTATAGGTATACTAGTTAAGTTGCTTGGTTTTCCAGATCAATTTCTAAAAAACCATAGACGAAAATCGACTGAAGGCTTATCTACTATTTTCTTTGTTTTAGCATTTATATCTTATCTATTTTGGACATTACATGGGTATTTTCAAAAAGATTGGGTTCTGATAATTGGACAAGGGATGGGAGTTTTAACAACTGGAGCGATTGTTTATCAGATTATTGTTTATAGAAAGAAGTAACTATAAGGGCATAAGGGTTCCAGACCCACATGCTCCGCAGCGTAAGAACGTTAATTTGCTACGCAAATTTTACGTTCAACGCTGCTGGGACGTTGAAATTCACGAAGTGAATTTCTTACGTCACCGCCTTCAATCGTGTTTTATTACACCTATATTCTTCAAAGCCAAAAAGACAAAAGTCTGTATATCGGCTATACTTCAGACTTAAGGAAAAGATTTAAGGAACACAACGCCGGTTTAAGTCGTGCCACTAAGCCTCTTCGGCCTTATGAATTAATATTCTATAAGCAAAGCTTGAAAACTACGTTTTAAAGCTGAAGCTTTCAAACTTGTTTATGAGGCGTTTTTAAAGAGAACCGATGCTAAAAACAGGGAATCATATTTGAAAAGCGGCTATGGCAGGAGAGGTATAAACGCGTTGCTAAAAGGATATTTGAAAAATACCTGAAATCCGTAACGTAAAAAATTGCAAAGCAATTTTAACATTACTGGAATGTTTAAATTTACGATGTAAATTTATTACATTCCAGTTCCGGCAGAGCGTTTCTCAATAGACGTTTGATATAATCAAAATGGCGAAAATTGCCAAAGCCCTTGGCGTTTTAATAGAGGATTTAATAAAATAAATTTAACAATATGGAAAATTTTGAAAAATTACCAGAGAGTATGGGAGCCAAATTAAGAACGCCGAAAGACAAATTATTATCTGTAATTGAGATTATCAAAGACCCAAAGGGAAACACAACTAGCGTTATTGCGGTTGAAGGAGAAAAAAAGTTAGATTTATCTGAGTTATTGCCAGAAGGAACAGTTTTTGTTGTTAATGATGCTTGCCTAAGGTCTCCAAATTACGGCTTTCATTACCGGCATGGAGATCCCAGATCAGGCGATCGGCCCTCTACGATAGAATTTCCAGCAGCTGAGATTAATTCTCAATCAGGCAGGCTAGGGATGTTGCACGAAATCGGACATGCCCTTACCGATCCTAGTAATAGGCAAGGATTATTCCGAACTATCCGACTTACTATTGAGCTTGTCGAGGCGTCTCCTGAAATTGATAAACTGAAAACACAAGAAGATTGTGACGCCTTTATAGTCAAAGAGTTTCATCGGCAGATGAAAGAGCGTCCTATGCCAATAACAGACGAGGAAATCTCAATCTGCATAAACCGTATAATTCGCGATGAGGAAGTAGCATGGGAGACGGTCTTGATACTACACCACAAAGTTAAGGATGAGGAAGGAATAGATTTATTGGGCGGTCTTTCAGATGAGAAGATATCTGAAATAGCTAATATTGATTTAGCATCATACCGCAACACTTACATGAAGTTCTTGCCTGAGAATATATAATTTTTTCTAGCAAGATAGTTTAAAAAAAATGGGATGTTCTAGACCGAAGTGCCCCATCAATTAAAAAATAAATTAAATATTATCTAATACAGGAGGTTTTATGTTAAAAAATCCAATCTTTAAAAACATCTTACAAACTTTAGCTGTAGCTTTGTTTGGTTTTGTACTTTTAAATTTAACCTTTCTTTTTGACTTCCTCTTCCAAACTTTAATAACAAGGTTTATCAATCTTTTCACGCAAACTGACCTTATGATGACTTACGGCTGGTATCCGCCTTTTTTGCACATTTTGTTTATGATTGTTATCGGCTTGGTTTCTTGGTTTATCTTTAAGTCAAGACTTGGCACATTTTACAAAGCAACCTACATGACAGTGCCGACAGCCGTAGTTTTAGCAACAGTCGGAATATCTTTATATCTATGGCCGATTGCTGCCTATTCACTTGGCGCTTTAATTAGTATTGGTATTTTGTACTATTTTTACCGCACCAAACAGCCCTGGCTTTACTATTACACCGTGATCTTAATCGGCATTACCATGCTGCTTGTAGGTCTCTTGGGCGTAGAAATCTAGGAATTAAAAGTTCTTTACAAAGAATTTGCCGACCCCGTAAAAATTTACTTTGTAAATTTAACGGGGTAAAGATTTTTTCGAATACACACCGCCCAAGAAAAATTTAGACAACCAAAGGGTAATCAATAATATGTTTTTAAATATTAAATTGAAGGAGAATTTATGTCAAAAAAGAGTTTTCAAGAGTTGCTGAAACAAACACAGGATATGGTCGCACAATTCCAGAAGGTAGAGCAAAGACCTTGGGGAGTTGAAGGAGCGATGATTGAATTATCCAAACAAGTGGGAGATCTCTCAAAAAGAGTGATGATTGCCGAAAAATATTATCTTAAATCCCGTGAAGAAAACTCGGAGTATAAAGCTTCGAAAGAGAGGATTGCCGACGAGCTGTTTGATGTTTGGTTTTGTTTAGTAAGAATAGCCGATTATTACAAAATTGATTTAGGGGTAACCATTGATAAAGTGACCCAATCAGAACTTCTTAAATTTAAAGAAGGTAAAATAAAATAGGTTCCAACAACGTGGTTCAACTTTGTTTACCATAAATCAATGGTTCGCCTCCAGTTAAATTTAAATTAAAATTCTTATTTTGACTCCTTCGTTGCCGCTAGGATAAGTGATATATTTAGGGAGATGCGAAGGCTTTTAATAAAAAGGAATTTGTTTTTATTTGTCTTCATTTTATTCATTAGCTTATCGGTAGCTTCTTTATTGTTTATTGGCGAGATTGACCAAGATTTTTTCTCTTTTTATTATATTGGCCGAGGGCTTAACCAAGGTTTAAATATGTATAGGGATTTTCCCGAGAATAAAGGACCGATTTTTTATATTTTTATGGCCTTTTTATATCGACTTTTTCGTTCGAATTACTCTATAGCTGTCTTTTTTGCCAACGGTTTTATCGATGCGATTTCGATCTTTTTTTTATGTAAGTTATTAGAAAAAAAACAGCTCTTTCGGCTCCCAACAAAAAGATTGAAAGACTTTTTAACCTTAAAAAAATTAAAAGATTTTTTAACCCTATTTTTTCTTATTTTATATTACAAAAGCTTTTCAATTGGTATGTATTTGGGTGGTTTTTACTCAGAGACTTTAGCTTTCTGTTTTTTATTGATTTGTCTTTACCAACAAGAAAATAAGGCGGATTTTTGGTCGGGTTTCTTCTTTGCCTTGGCTTGTTTGTGCCGCCCCACGGTCGTTTTTTTCTTTTTATATATTTTAATAAGATATTTATTTTCAGAAAAACCCCAAAAAAAAATGGTTTTTCTCGCGAGTGCCATAAGCGCGGGATTAGTGGTAATGACCTACTTGTTCATAAAAGGGGATCTATATTATTTCTTCAAAAATCAAATTCTTTTAAGCTTAATTTACCCCAGAACGGTTAAAGATAAATATTTCTCGACGATTTTATATACCAGCATTCTTGAGCTAAGAATTTTTCTGAGTCTTATTTTTGTAACTTTTGTAGGAGGGGGCTATCTTCTTAATCAGAAAAATAAAAAAAAGGAAAAAACGATCTTTATAAGTTTGTTGATTTCTTCTTTGGCTTCGACCTTTGTGGGGGGAGTTTTTTATTTTCATCATTTTGTCCAGTTTACCTTTTTGGTAATTTTTTGTTGGTTTATTTTAGTCAAGTTCTGGTCCAAATCGCCCCTAAGAAATTTTTTTAGTTTTACGATCGTTATTTATTTGGTTGTCGGCTGTCTCTGCTATTTTTTTTCTGATTATAAATGGGATTTGGCGTCGAGAATTTTTCTTGATCGGTACTTAAACGGACCTGATTCAAAAAAGTATTTATTTGTTTTTCCTCATTATTCAAAGTTTTATTTTGATTACAACAAGGAAGCTCCGGATCGATATTTTCAATTTTTTTACCTTTCAAGTGTATATAATCAAGCAGCAGATACCGACCGGGAAATTCACTCAAAAGCCGACCGGGAACGGATAAAAAACACCGTCTTTTTATTTATTAGCAGGCATGAAGTTGAACAATCTTTAAAAGAAGAATACCTTGGATATTTTAAAGAGAAGTTTGGCTTAAATAAAATTGATTCTTATCAAAAAAATTCTTTACGACTTGAAATATATTATGCTGATCCGCCCGGAAACTAAATGAAAAATACCCGCCTTCTCTTTTTAATTTTTTGTTTAACTTTTGTTGTTTTTTGGATTCGCGGGGGAATTATTTTAGATCCGGATTTTGGTTGGCATCTTAGGATGGGGCAGTTAATTATTACTTCAGGGATTCCTAAAACCGACCCCTTTTCCTATACCATGTCCAGCTTTCCTTTTGTTGATCACGAATGGCTAACCAACGTTATTATCGCCAGGCTTTATCCTTTACTTGGCGGGATTGGTCTGGCGGGAATTTATGCGCTTTTTGCTTTTTCGGCTTTATTATTAGCTTTAGAAAGGTCTTCTGCTTCGAAAATTCCCCCTGAAACAGAAAAAAAATTAAAAATGGGAACCTGGCTTTTATCGGCGGCGGCAATATTTTTCTTTCAGGGCTTAAGGCCGCAGATAATTTCTTGGTTTTTTATTTCACTATTATTACTGATTTTGTTTAAGAAAAAATATCAAAAATTTTTATTTGCCGTCCCTCTTTTGCTTTTTCTTTGGGCTAACCTTCATGGCAGTTTCGCCATAGGTATCTTTTTTTTGGCATTTTATTGTTTAATGAAAAGTATTTCTGAAAAAAGATTTGCCCTAAAAGAATTTATTATTTTATCTTTCTGCTTTTTAGTTACCTTAGTTAATCCCTACCAGACCAGACTTTGGGGGGAAGTTTGGCAACAGTTTTCCGATAGTTCTTTGCGCTGGACAATTATAGAGTGGGGTCCGGGTATTTTACACTTTAATTTCGCTTTTTGGTTTTTGGTCGCCATAATCAGTGTTTTCCTTTTTCGTTATTGGCAAAAATATTCACAAATTGAAAAATGCTTTCTACTGTTACTGCTTGCCTTGGCTCTAACTACCGTTAGGCACACGCCATTTTTTGTAATTTTTGTTTTGCCCATGATTTTTGAAGGTTTTATAATTTTTTACCAGGAGATACAAAAAATTTTGTTTGCCCAACAAAGATTCGACCGTTTTAGTAGTTACTATTTTTATTTAGGTTTGATAGTTTTTTTATTGTCGGTGTTAACTTCCCTTCCTGGTGTTATTTTAATGAGAGAAAATAGTTTTTATCCAACCGAAGCAGTTAAATATCTTAAGAAATATTCCCCGGTGAAAAGAATTTTTTCCAAGTACGTCTGGGGAGGTTATTTAATTTGGAAGTTGCCTGAGCAAAAAGTCTTCATTGACGGCCGAATGCCAAGTTGGCGTTGGGGAAAAAAAATTTCTGGGGAAAGCAACTATGTTATGAAAGAATATCTTGACTTACTCTCTGAAGAAAATTTTTATGAAGAAATCTCTCATAAAGAAATCTCTTATAAAGAAATCTCTTATAAAGAAATATTCGGCAAGTATCAAATTGGAACAGTTTTATGGTCGGCTCCTCAGCCGGAGAGCTACTTTAATCATTTGGTTGGCCGCTTAGAAAAGTGGCTTTTTCCTCAAAAAACTAACTTCAATTTTCTTTCACAATTGGAAAGTGATGGCTGGCAACTGGTTTACCGGGACAAGGTGGCGGTTATTTATCAAAAGTCGAAATGAGGTATAATTCCGCCTAGATGGACCAATTAGATGAAATCAAGTCCAAGGTTGATATTGTTCAGCTGATTTCTGAGTATTTACCTTTGCAAAAAGCCGGCCGGAATTTTAAATCGACCTGTCCTTTCCATTCCGAAAAAACTCCTTCTTTTGTTGTTTCACCGGAAAGACAAATTTGGAAATGTTTTGGCTGTGGTCAAGGAGGAGACGTTTTTCATTTTTTAATGGAATATGAAAGGATGGACTTCGGGGAAGCGCTGCGGGTTTTAGCTAAAAGAACGGGCGTAGTTTTAAAAACGTACCAGTCTACCGGAAATGAAGCAAAAAAGGAAAAGCTTTATCAAATTAACCATTTGGCGGCTGAGTTTTTCCATTATTTACTTCTTAATCATCCCTCAGGTAAGCCAGCCTTGGATTATATTTTCCAAAGGGGAGTTACGAAGGACTCGCTAAATTTTTTTAAAATTGGCTATTCTCCCAATCTTTGGGATGGTTTGCAAAAATATTTAGTTGGCAAAAAAGGATTTTTGCCAAAAGATTTGGAAGAGGCCGGTTTAATTATCCCCGGAGCGAAAAATGGCTATTACGATCGATTTCGTCATCGGTTAATGTTTCCTCTAATTGACCATCGGGGAAATATTTGCGGTTTTGCCGGGCGAGTTATCCCGACAGTGGAGGAAAAAACGGAAGTTAATGAAATTAAAAAAGAAGCCCGCCTGCCATCGCCTACGGTTCAGGCCGTTGGCGGGCAGGCGAAGTATGTTAACACTCCAGAAACAGTGATTTACCATAAAAGCGATTTACTTTATCCTTTAAATTTAACCAAAGAAGAAATTAAAAAGATGAATCAGGCAATTGTGGTCGAGGGAGAGCTGGATGCGATTTCTACTTTTCAGATAGGTGTAAAAAATGTCGTTGCCATTAAAGGGAGCGCTTTGACGGAAAGCCAGGTCAAACTTTTGAAAAGATTTACGGAGAATTTAATCTTAGCCTTAGATGCCGATATGGCAGGTGATTCTGCCGCCAGGAGGGGAATAGAGATTGCGGATAAGGAAGGTTTAAACATTCGCGTTGTTGAGTTGGAGAAATATAAAGATCCAGACGAAGCCGCCCAAAAAGATCCCAAGTTTTTTAAAGAAAAGCTTAAAAAAGCAATTCCGTTTTACGAATTTTTAATAAGCTCAGCTTTTAAACGGTATTCAGGAGGAATGCCGGAAGATAAGAGGAAAATCGGTGAAGAAATTGTGCCGGTATTATCTAGGATTGAAAACGAAATTATTAAAAATCACTACGTGAGAATGCTGGCAGATCGATTAAGAGTAAGCGAAGATTCAATTCTTGGTCAAATTAGAAAAGTAGCCGCGGGAATGACGATTCCAAGATCTACCACCCTCGCCGTTAAAAGTATTCAATCACGGCGTGAGGTTTTGGAGATATACCTACTGGCCCTGTATTTCCAAGGAGGTAAGATTGACCAAATGTCTGCGGAAGAACAGATTTTATTTAAAACTCCCGCGCACCAACGAATTATAGAGTTACTATTGAAACATCTGTTAAATAATCAAGGTAAATACGTGAGCGAGAGTTTTTTTGCCAGTTTACCACCGGAATTGAGAGAAATTTTTAACAGCTTTTATTTAGTTGATTTAGGAGATAAAGTTAAAGAAGATTGGCTTTTAAAAGAGATTGCGAAAGGGGAAATAGAATTAAAGACTTTACAGATTAAAGAAGAGTTAGAATCTCTTTCAGAGTTGATCAAGGAACAGGAAGAAACTAATCAAACGGGAAGCGATAAATATCGGGAAGCACAAGAGAGGTTTAAGCAGCTTTCCCAAAGTTTGGCTTCAATTCAAGAAGAAAAAGAGATATAATAAGTTGGAAGGGGAAGATATGAGTAAGTTGGTAAAAAAAACAACCATGAAAAATAAAGAAATAGGAAAAATGATTAAAAAACTTGTGGAAAAAGGAAAAAAGCAGGGATTTTTAACCCAGGATGAGATTTTGCTGCAATTTCCTGACGCAGAAAATCACCTCGTCGAGCTAGACCTCCTCTACGCTAAATTGATTTCGGCTAACATTGATGTCTTTGAAACAGTTACCGAGGAAGAAATAAAAAGTGACGAGAAGTCGGTTCGGGAGATCTCCCGCGAAATTGAAATTTTGTCTAGCTTGGAGGTACCTACGACCGCTGACCCGGTGAGAATGTATTTACGGGAAATTGGCAAGATTCCGCTTTTAAAGGCCAAGGATGAGATCAGTCTTGCTCAAAGGATTGAGAAAGGTTCTCTGGCCGCTAAGAAAAAACTGACGGAATCAAATCTAAGATTAGTTGTTTCAATCGCTAAAAAATATGTTGGCCGAGGATTGTCACTTTTAGATTTAATCCAAGAAGGTAATCAAGGTTTAATCAGGGCCGTGGAAAAATACGATTGGCGTCGCGGTTATAAGTTTTCCACTTATGCTACCTGGTGGATTAGACAGGCAATTACGCGAGCGATTGCTGATCAGGCCAGGACCATTAGAATTCCCGTTCACATGGTGGAGACGATTAATCGGCTAATCCGCGTCTCTCGGAAATTAATGCAGGATTTAGGGCGTGAACCGGAACCGGCAGAAATTGCCGAAAAATTGGAAATTTCACCCACCAGAGTTCGCGAAATTTTAAAAATCTCTCAAGACACGACTTCTTTAGAAACACCGGTGGGAGACGATGAAGATTCAATACTGGGTGATTTTATTGCCGATACGGCGCCGTCGCCGTACGATACTGCCTCACGACAATTACTTAAGGACAATATAGAAGAAGTTTTAAGGACTTTGTCGGAAAGGGAGGCTAATGTTTTAAGGTACCGGTTCGGCTTAGGCGGCGAAAGACCGATGACTTTGGAAGAAGTTGGAAAAAGGTTTGGTGTTACCCGAGAGCGAATCAGACAAATTGAAGCCAAGGCTTTAAGAAAACTAAAGCATCCCTCAAGAAGAAAAAAACTGCAAGACTACCTCGAGTGAAGGAAACAAGCCAAGTTTTACTTGGCGCAGCCGCGTTTGACGCGGAAGCTGCAGGATTATTTAGAATAATTCCCAGCTATCTAATTTTCTAAATACTATCGCATATCGGGAAATCCGATTTTGTTTGCTTTGCGGAAGATGAAATACAAAAGAAACGCTTTGACGGGGCGGGAGAAAAGGTTGGTTCCTTCATTTCCCCGTCTTCCGGAGCTGATTACGATATTGTCGCTTCGCATGATTACTTTACCTTTGGTCATGAGCCGTCTCGCCATCTCGATATCTTCGGCGATTTTGAAATCTTCTGGAAAACCACCGCACTCAAGACCAACTTTGCGAATAAAGGCGATGTTTTGGCCGGGTGCCATTGGGATACCAAACCAATAATAGATACGGTTGAGTATTGGTTGAAGATAATTGATAAACCACCGGTAAGGCCACCAGCCGCTAGGCACCTGAAATATACCAAAGGTGCCGACCACGCCGGGACGAGAAAGTGTTTCTTCAATCTTATCAAGCCAGTCTGCAGGGACTTCGGTATCCGCGTCTGTATAGGCGACCAAGTCACCCGTTGCGGCTTTGAGTCCTTGTTGTCTAGCATAACCTATACCGCGGCGGGGAAAGATTAACGCTTTAGCGCCGGCTTTTCGTGCTATTTCAACGGTTTTATCCGTCGAACCGCCATCAATTATAATTATTTCATCCGGTTTTCGGTGTAATTTCTGAAGCGAAAGAATGGTTTGGGATATATATTTTTCTTCATTGAAGGTCGGAATACAAATTGTAATTTTCATAATGGTAGGTAAACAAAAACAACTATCCCAAGAATACCATAACTTATTTGTAAACCATAAAGTTTTTAACAATTCTTTCCTTTATGAATACAGGAACCCCATAGATAAATTTGGAATCTGAAGCCAGATATTATAAGATGACGGTTAATGATCTTACCTTTGGCCTTCACCTTAATTTTCTTTTCGCGCGTCCTTTTTTTGAGTGTTTCGCCGGCTTTTTATGATTCCTGGGAATATTTACAGGCCTTCGAAAGCCCTAGCCTTTGGGCCGCTTTAAAAATGGTTCATTACCCAATTCACCCTTTGTTTATTTCTTTAGGTTGGCTAATTAACAGGATTCCTTTATCAACGACACTCTTTAAAGCGGAATTTTTCCAAGGGTTATGCAGTTTTGTCTCCGCGATCGTCTTTTACAAAATTTGTTTAAAGTTATCTTTAGATATACGTAAGAGTTTACTTTTGACTTTAATTTTTTCTTTTTTGCCCTTCATCTGGCTAGCTTCGATTAATTTAGTTTATGAAAGCTTGTTGGTTTTACTTATACTTCTCTCTTTCCTTTTTCTTAAAAAGAGCTTTTTGGTTTCGGGATTATTTTTTCTTTTAGCGTTTTTGGTTTCTCCGGTAGCGCTTTTCTATTTGCCTCTAGCCGAAGCCTATCTTTTCGAGAAACAAAAGAGAAATGCATGGCAAAAGTATTTACTGATTAGTGTAATTTATCTCTTGGGAGGATTTATTGTTTATTACCTGATTACCAGAATTAGGGGTGGAAATTTACTAGAGACTTTTAAAGTAATTTCTTCGGGCGGCTTATTGGTCAAAAAGGCTTTTGAAGAGGGATGGTTATTTTTTCCCAGGATGGTTAGAAACGCTTTGGTCATTTATTTTAATTATCTAACCGTACCTTTAGGGCTTTTTTTGTTAATTTTAGCCTTAATTTCCTGGCAAAAAAATATATTAACCTATTTTTTCTGGTCAGCTTGTTTTTTGACGGTGAGTTTTAGTTGGCATTTAGGGATGTATGGTCGGCTGGCGATTTTTTTAATTATTCCACTCTTGTTTTTATTGCTGAAAGTTAAAAATAAATACTTATTTCTGATTTGGTTATGGTTGCTCATCTTCTCGGCCCGTCTGGTGATTCCTTACCATTTTCAAAAGACGCCTTATGTTTTAGAAAAAGAATATTTTGAAGAGGCCTGCAAAAATCTTAACCCACTGCTGGTTATCAGTAATTATGAACAGCCATACCTTTCCCAAAATTTTGAGGCGGTTGTTTTAAATATCCCCGATGAAGACCTTAAAAAAGATCAGGAAAAGATTGATCAAGCGTTAGCTGGCAATCGGTTGGTTTTATTTACTTCCCAGGCGGTTACCACACCATATTGGCAATATGACGGGATGAATTATCACATCCTTTCTGAAAGAAAGAATTTTCCCCAGACAAAAGGCCAAGTTCTTTTCCGGCTTTATCAATCAAAAGTTTTCAAAGAATGGCTGGAGATTAATTTAAGGATTTATCAACTAATTCCGCCTCAGTCTTTTCCACTCAGTTTTTTGCCCTTTTAATTTTTTATCAGCCAGGACTAATTCTTCGTAAATGCCGTCGATCAAGTCGTATTTTTTGGCCTCATTTAAGTTTATCCAGGCGAATTGATCCGTTTCCTCTTTTTGTAATTTGACTTTTCCTGAAAAAAAATCAGCCATGCATGAAATAACTAATGAAGGGTTGCCGTCCGAGTGGGTAGTTGCCAGACTGGTGATGTATTCAATGTTTTTAATATAGATACCCACTTCTTCTTTAACCTCTCTTTTTAAAACTCTTTCTAAAACGTTATACCAATAATATTGGGTGTCTTTGGGAAAGTCGTGGTAGTCCTTTGGTTCTAGTTTTCCTCCGGGGACAGTCCATTTTTTCGGAAACCTTTTCTTTTGAGGCGAGCGTCTGATTATTAAAAATTTACCGTTTTTAATAACAATGGCGGTAATGACCACTTCATGGAGATATTGGTTGTCAGGCATAATTAATTATTAAGCCAATAATACCCACCAAGGTAACATAAATTAGACAAGGAATAATAACCTCTTTAAGGATTTTTTTTTCTTCGTTTTTGAGTCCCACAACCGTTTCGGCGGACAAAATATCTGCTAGGGCAATCATATTGCCGGCGGCAGCGCCAACCGCCTCTAAAGCGAGAATTTTACTGGCATTTAGTTTTATGGCATTACCGGCCGTATTTAAAAAGTTCCCGAACATTAGGTTAGAGATGGTGATACTGCCGGTTAAGAAACTCCCGAAAGCGCCGATAAACGGTGCCCAGAAAGGTAAAAGCGGCGTCTCAAAATTAATTGCCAGTAAGCCAAGAACAGAGGGTAAGCCGGAGGAATTATTTCCGGAGTTTATCATTAATTGAACGACGGTTGACATACAAATGATAACTAAAAACGGTTCTATTGTTCTTTGGCGGGCAATATTTACGGCTTTAAAAAACAGTTTCTTTCTTTCTCCCCAAATTATGGCGACTAACACTCCGGCGGCGATAAAGGCAAATCCGGGATTAAAAAAAGAAAGGCTGTGTTTAATATTCCGGCCAATAATTAAATTGAGGCTTATGGGTCCCAAAAATATTTTCCCTAAAATTAAAAGACCGATTAAAAAGACATACGGGGAAACAATTTTTATTAAAGGGAGATTAACTTCCAATTTTTGGTTTTTCTTAAGGGTGCGGACTTGCTTGGGGATAAACAACTTAAGCCGCAAAGTGAGAATGACTAAAAGTAAGCCAACGACGGCGCCAATGATTGAAGGAAATTCCTGGCCAAGAGAGACAGCCAGAAGCGAAGGAACAACAAAGGCAAAACCGGACCAGATAGCAAAAGGTAAACCTTCCCAAAAGCTTTTTCGCCCTTCCTCTAGTTGAGCCGTCAAAGTCCATAAAATAAAAGTCGGCACCAAAAAACCGATAAGATTGACTGAGGCGGCATAGTTTGGGACAAAAGTGGTGTCCAAACCGGCAAAGCCGATGCGTAAAGGAGCGCCAACTGCCCCAAAAATATTAGAGGCGCTATTACCCAGAAGGCAAATGATCACGGCGGTAATTGGCTTTAAGCCAAGGCTAACTAGAATCGGGGCGACCACAACCAAGGGCGCACCAAAGCCGGTGGTTCCTTCTAAAAAACTTTCCAAAAACCAGGCTAAGAGGATTACCTGGACGCGATAATCTTTAGAAAATCCCTCTAAAAGACGACCGAGATTTTCAATAATTTTTAAGCTTTTTAGGATTTCCAAGAAAAAGATGGCCCCAAAAATAATAAATAAAATATCCAGAGCCACCCAAAAACCCTTAACGGTAGAGTAAAGAATATAATCAGGAAGAATTTTCCAAACCAAAAATACGACCGCCAGCGTCATAACTAAAATTGCCAAGGAAGCGAAAAGTAAAGACGTTTTCTTATAAAACAGCAAAATAATAAATAAGATAAAAGGGGTAATAGATAAAAACGTCAACAGACTCGTCATCGTTATAATTTTAAGTAAATTATTTGTAATCTACAATCTCTTCCCGAAAACTTGCATCAGTTTATTTTCTTGGCCGCTGAAAATTTTTGTGATTATTCTTTTGCTTTAGGACATTCAAGCTTGGAACTACAGCCGCAAATATAATTAAGAATCCCCCCAAGACGGTTAGCGGAGTGGGCACCTCCTTAAAAATTAAATAGGAAAAAAGGGTAGCGAATATTATCTCTATTGGCAAAATAATACTTCCTATTTGCGCCTCAATATTTTTGAAACCGTAAACGATTAATCCCACATTTATTGTTTGAACTACGGCGTAAATACTAATCCAGAGCCAGCTAATACTTTGTATATTATTAGGTAGATGTTCCTGAAATATTAATGAGCCAATATATGCGGCAGTAATAGAGCTAATAGCGTCCATGAATACCATTTGGTTGTTTGGGTAATTATCAGAAAACTTTTTGGATATAGTATTCCAAATTCCTGTCATAAAACCCGATATTAAACTTAATACGAGATAAAAAACCTGATTTCCGGTAAGCGTGAACCGATAAATTATAAAGAGTCCAGCCATGGCAAATATTAATGAAACAATCTTTAATCTATTTAATTTTTCGTTAAAGAAAATCTCCCCTGAAATAAATCCGGCCGTAATCATTGCCGAATATATAATTAGATATGTTGTGCCAATTGGCAGATTGTTAAAAGCAATAAAGGTAAGTACGGTAACCCATGAACCAGAAAGAAACCACAAAATTATCCACTTAAAATCTTTCTTTTTAGGAGAAATAAGTTTTGTTTTATTGACGAATATTACAAGGGTAATGAGAGTTAGTACGATTAAATTTTTAATCCAATTTTGATTAAAGTTCCCAAAAGCACTTCCTATCAGCCGAGAAAAAACGCCGTACAAACCATAAAAAGCGGCAGCTGTAAAAAGAGAAACTATTCCTCGTTTTGGACTTCGTGTCATACAAGAATTATATCAGGGGTTCGAAGTACTTTACTTGGTATACAAAAAATGAAGCTAAAAATATATGCTCTGCCTAACGGAAAACATCAGAACTTTTTACTCTTTTGAGTTATACCACTGATGAAATTCTGTGCATTTCCCCTGTTCATTAAGCGAGATTTTAAAAATCCCATCAAGCGTTGCCTTTTCTTTAGAAGGCAGTCTTGTAAAAGTTGCGATCCATCGTGCAATTCCCACATTCTCATTAATGCTTAAAATCTCATAAGAAACAGAAATATTTTCTTGATTTAAAACTCCTTGCCACTCTTTTAATAGTTGTCCTTTAGTTTTTAATGGTTCGCTAAAAGGAGTCTCATGCCAAAGAAATTTTTCTGCGCATAAATCAACCGCCGCGTTTGGATTTTTAGTTTCCCAGGCAATCATTAATCTATCTAGCCAGTCTTTAAATTGTTGATGTGTCATTAAAAGTATTATACCAAAAGGGTGAATTCTAAGTGGAATCCGAACACTTGCTGTATTTTAACTCTTTTTTAAATGCTTCTCTAGCGGTCTGGTATTCAAGGCATTTTTTAGGTTGGTTATTTAT